>ENA-UEPL01000033-UEPL01000033.1-human-gut-metagenome-genome-assembly--contig:-NODE-33-length-125969-cov-32.624098_pt1 | contig 125969 bp, 93 predicted proteins | sample MGYA00242896_ERZ507908 | MGnify/ENA primary metagenome ERZ507908 (study PRJEB26167, sample SAMN06115518) | human gut metagenome | host: Homo sapiens | place: China:Chongqing | collected 2015-08-20...
ACTTCAACCAAAACCCTTGTAACTCAATTCTATCACTATATCTTTCCGCATTTCACTTTTTTGTAGTAACTTTGCAGGATAAATCTCCGCTTGGACAGGCGGTGCCTCGGCATAGCTCGGATAAATTCGCCTCTGCTCTCGGCTTGCGCTGTCTTTGCCGGATAAACGGACAACGATATGAACACAAAGGCTTTGCTCGAACCGATGGGCTCGTGGGCGTGGTGGCGCTCGTGGTTTCTGATTTTTCTCGGCTGCTCGATCATGGGCACGGGATTCGTGCTTTTCATCAATCCCTATAAGCTGGTGCCGGGCGGGGTCTACGGCATGGGCATCGTGCTGCACAACATCTTCCCCTCGATCCAGGTCGGTACGTTCGGCTACATGTTCGACATTCCGCTGATGCTGATCTCCGCGCTCGTATTCGGCGGCGGGTTCGGCACGCGCACGGTGCTGGCGGCGCTCTACACACCGGGCTTCATGAACATCCTCACGCGGCTGGTCTACCCGAGCCCCGAGGCGGTCGAGGCGCTGGACCCGTCGCAGCTGCTGGGCGGACGGCTGGACCTTTCGAACGACCTGCTGCTGGCGTGCGTCATCGGCGCCGTGGTGATCGGCGTCGGGCTGGGTATCGTCGTGCGCCAGCAGGCGACCACGGGCGGTACGGACATCGTGGGCATGCTGTTGCAGAAGTTCGCCGGGATCAAGTTCTCGACGGGCATCCTGCTGGCCGACGGCTTCGTCGTGCTGTCGGGACTGGCGGTGATCGGCTTCGGCATCGGCACGGACGAGGCGGCCGCGAACGGCTGGATGCTGACGCTCTATTCGCTCATCACGATCTATATCTCTTCGCGGGTGGTCGCCTACCTGCTCGACGGCGCGTCGTACGACAAGCTGCTGTTCATCATCAGCGACCACCACGAGGAGATGAAACGCTTCATCATCGACGACCTGGACCGCAGCGCCACCTATATCAAGTCGAAGGGCATGTACACCGATTCGCAGCGCGACATGATCTTCCTGGTGGTGAGCCGCAAGGAGGTTCACCTGGTGCAGCATAAGATCCGGGAGATCGACCCTAAGGCTTTCGTCGTGGTGACGGATGCCTATGAAACTTTCGGGGAGGGCTTCAAGCAGTTCCCCGAGAAGAACGAGATACACGCGGAATAGCGGGCTTCGCAATTAAGAATGAAAAATTAAGAATTAGAAATTGGGGTTTAATATCAATACATTGAGGCCGCTCGAAGGAGCGGGACGCAGGTTGTTCATCGAGACCTACGGCTGTCAGATGAACGTCAGCGACACCGAGACGGTCGTCGCCATCATGCAGCGCGAGGGCTACGTCTATACGGACCGGATCGACGAGGCCGATGTCATACTCATCAACACCTGTTCGATCCGCGACAACGCCGAGCAGCGCATCTGGGGCCGGCTGGCCGAGATGAAGCGCTACCGGCGCGAACGTCCGGGGCTGGTGGTGGGCATCATCGGCTGCATGGCCGAGCGTCTGCGCGAAAAGCTGGTCGAAGGACCCCACGGCGTCGATGTCGTGGCCGGGCCCGACGCCTACCGCGATCTGCCGCGCCTGGTCCGCGAGGCTGAGGCCGGCGGCAAGGGCGTCAACGTGCTGCTCTCGACCGAGGAGACCTATGCCGAGATCGCTCCCGTGCGTCTCGACCGCAACGGCGTGAGCGCCTTCGTGGCGATCATGCGCGGGTGCAACAACTTCTGTTCCTACTGCGTGGTGCCCTATACCCGGGGCCGCGAGCGGAGCCGCGATGCGGAGACCATCGTCGCCGAGGTGCGGAGCCTTTTCGAGAACGGCTACCGCGAGGTGACGCTGCTGGGGCAGAACGTCAACTCCTACCGCGCCGGGGAGACCGGCTTTCCCGAGCTGATCCGCCGTGTGGCGGAGGTTTCCCCGCTGCTGCGCGTGCGTTTCGCCACGTCGCATCCCAAGGACATGAGCGACCGACTGCTGGAAGTCATGGCCGAGATGCCCAACATCTGCCGTTCGATCCATCTTCCGGCCCAGTCGGGCGCCACGTCGATGCTCGAACGCATGAACCGCAAATACACGCGCGAGTGGTATCTCGACCGCATCGCCGCCATCCGCCGCCATCTGCCCGACTGTGCGATCACCACCGACCTGATCGCGGGATTCTCGGGCGAGACCGAGGAGGAGCACCGGCAGACCCTTTCGCTGATGCGCGAGGTGGGGTATGAATTCGCCTATATGTTCAAGTATTCGGAACGCCCCGGGACCTTCGCCGAAAAGCACCTGCCGGACGACGTGCCGGACGAGGTGAAGTCGCGCCGCTTGCAGGAGATCATCGCCCTGCAAAACGAACTGGGACATGCGAGCAACCTGCGCGACGTGGGCCGGGAGTTCGAGGTGCTGGTCGAGGGCGAGTCGAAGCGCGACCGGAACCAGCTTTCGGGCCGCACTTCGCAGAACAAGGTGGTGGTGTTCGACCGCGGGGACCACGGGGTCGGCGACTATGTTCGCGTCCGCATCACGGGCTGCACGCCTGCGACGCTTTTCGGGGATGTCGTCACCGAAAAGCGCATTGAAGAATTAAACGATTAAGAATTAAAAATTTCTGTTTTATGCGTTTCGATGAACTCGATCTGGAAGATGAAATTCTCGACGGTCTCGAAGATATGAACTTCCACGAGATGACTCCCGTGCAGGAGCATACGATTCCGGTGATTCTGGATGGCCGCGACATTATCGGCTGCGCCCAGACCGGAACGGGAAAGACTGCGGCCTATACGCTGCCGCTGCTGAACAAACTGCTGTTGGAAGGGAATCCCGACAATGTGGTGAAATCGCTGATCATCGTGCCCACGCGCGAGCTGGCGCAGCAGATCGACCAGCAGTTCCAGGGTTTTTCCTACTATGCCCCGATCTCGACGACGGTCGTCTACGGCGGCGGCGACGGCAAGGGCTGGGACATCCAGAAGAAAGGCATGCTGAGCGGTTCCGACGTGGTGATCGCCACTCCGGGCCGCATGATCGCCCATTTGCAGAACAGCGGCGTGGACCTTTCGCACGTCGAATACCTCATTCTCGACGAGGCTGACCGCATGCTGGACATGGGTTTCTCGGAGGACATCATGAAGATCGTCTCGTACATGCCCAGGGAGCGGCAGACGATCATGTTCTCGGCCACGCTGCCCCCGAAGATCCGCGAGCTGGCCAAGACCATCCTGCGCAATCCCGCGGAGGTCAACATCGCCATTTCGAAGCCCAACGAGGCCATCGACCAGTCGGCCTACATTTGCTACGAGAATCAGAAGCTGGGCATCATTCGCGAATTGTTCGCCGAGCCGACCGATTCGAAAACGATCATCTTCTCGTCGTCGAAGCTCAAGGTCAAGGAGCTGGCCCATACGCTCAAACGGATGAAACTCGACGTGGCGGCCATGCACTCCGACCTGGAGCAGGCCCAGCGTGAGGAGGTGATGCTCAATTTCAAGAACAACAAGGTCAAGATACTCGTCGCCACGGACATCGTCGCCCGGGGCATCGACATCGAGGACATCGGCCTGGTGCTCAACTACGACGTGCCGCACGATCCCGAGGATTACATCCACCGTATCGGCCGTACGGCCCGCGCGGCGGCCACGGGCAGTGCCGTGACGTTCGTCAGCGAAGAGGAGCAGGGCAGGTTCCATCAGATCGAGAAGTTCATCGAGCGCGACATCCGCAAGGCCGAGCTTCCCGAGAGCGTGGGCGAGGGACCGAAATACGCTCCCGACGAGAACCGCGGTCGTTTCGGACGCGGAGGACGTAGCGGGGGCCGTTCCGGCGGGCGCGGGCGCGGTGACCGCTCGGGGCGCAATGACCGGAACCGCCGCAGCGAACGCCCGGCAGCCGGGGACGCAGCTTCTGCCGCCGCACAGCCCGTTCCTGCCGCCGCACAGCCTGCCTCCCCGGACAGCGACCACGCTTCGGGGCGCGGCGAGGGCAACCGCGGTACGCGTGACCGCCGTCGTCACCGCGGCGGACGCAACCGCCGGCGTAAGACGCCGGTTTCAGGGGGCGAGAGTTCGCAGCAGTAAAAATCGGGGCGGTCTGATATTTTCAGACCGCCCCGATTTCTTTTTGCGGGTGCGGGATTATTTTGAGACCGGCGTCTTACGCCGGCGGGGGTCCCACGCGGGATGTGCGGGGTCTTCGGCTTTGAGCGCCTCTTCGAGCGAGATTCCGAGCGCTTCGGCCACGCCCTTGCCGTAGGCCGGGTCGGCGTAGTAGCAGTGGCGCACATGGCGCTGTTTGATGAACAGTTCCGCATCGCTCATGGCGCGCGCCGTGTTCTCGCAGGTCGCCTGCTGGTCCTCGGGCGACATTATGCGCCACAGCAGTCCGGGTTGGGTGAAATAATCGTCGTCCAGCTCGCGTTCGTCGTAGTTGAATACGTCGCCGTTCACGGCCAAGGGCGGCTCTTTGAGGGCGGGATTGTCCTGCCATTCGCCGTAGCTGTTGGGTTCGTAGCTTTTGGCCGAACCGTAGTTGCCGTCGGTGCGCATCCGCCCGTCGCGGTGGAACGCGTGGTACGGACAGCGGGGCTTGTTCACGGGAATCTCCATGAGGTTCACGCCCAGTCGGTAACGCTGCGCGTCGCCGTAGGAGAACAGACGGCCCTGCAACATCTTGTCGGGCGAGAAACCGATGCCCTCGACGATGTTCATGGGGTTGAACGCCGACTGCTCGACATCCGCATAGTAGTTCTCCGGATTGCGGTTCAACTCCAGGACGCCGACTTCGTGCAGCGGGAAATCCTTGTGATACCATACTTTTGTCAGGTCGAACGGATTGAGCTTGTAGTTGCGGGCCTCCTCTTCGGTCATCAGTTGCACGTACATCGTCCAGCGCGGGAAATCGCCGCGTTCGATGGCGTCGTACAAGTCGCGCTGGTGCGATTCGCGGTCTTTGCCTACGAGGGCTTCGGCCTCGGCGTCGGTCAGGTTTTTGATGCCCTGCTGGGTCCTGAGGTGGAACTTCACCCAGGTGCGCCGGTTGTCCTTGTCGTAGAAACTGTACGTGTGGCTTCCGAATCCGTGCATGTGGCGGTACGAGGCCGGAATGCCCCGCGGCGACATGGTGATCGTCACCTGATGCAGCGCTTCGGGCAGCAGGGTCCAGAAATCCCAGTTGTTGTTGGCCGAGCGCAGATTGGTGCGCGGGTCGCGTTTCACGGCATGGTTCAGGTCGGGGAATTTCAGCGGGTCGCGCAGGAAGAATACCGGGGTGTTGTTGCCCACGAGGTCCCAGTTGCCCGCATCGGTGTAGAATTTCATGGCGAAGCCGCGGATGTCGCGTTCGGCGTCGGCTGCGCCGCGTTCGCCGGCCACGGTCGAGAAGCGCACGAAGCATTCGGTCTTTTTGCCGACCTGGGCGAAGATCGAGGCGCGCGTGTATCGGGTGATGTCCTGCGTGACCGTAAAGGTGCCGAATGCACCGGAACCCTTGGCGTGCATGCGCCGTTCGGGAATGACCTCGCGGTCGAAATGAGCGAGTTTTTCGAGGAACCACGGATCTTGCAGCGTCACGGGTCCCCGGACGCCTGCGGTCTGAATGTTCTGATTGTCGGCGATCGGCCGGCCGTTCTCGGCTGTCAGTTTCTTTTTGTCCATAATGCTTTTCATTTAACGGAGACAGGATGGTTTCGTGTAAATATACGGCATGATTCTGTGAATGGCAATCGAATGATCGATAGCACAATGATTTAAGCTGATAACAGCCAATATTGTGCCCGGACGGAACAGGCATGAAAAAACCTCTCCCGTGACAGGAGAGGTTTTTGACGGTTGCCCGTGCGCGGGGCCGCCTTATTTCTGTCGGAAGTAGATCTGCATCGGCACTCCCGAAAAATCCCATTTTTCCCGCATGTTGTTTTCGAGGAAGCGGCGGTAGGGCTCCTTGATGTACTGCGGCAGGTTGACGAAGAACGCGAACTGCGGCGTCGGCGTCGGCAGCTGGGTGACGTATTTGATCTTGATGTATTTGCCCTTGGTCGCGGGGGGCGGGTAGTTCTCGATCAGCGGCTGCAGGAAGTCGTTGAGCTCCGAGGTCGGGATGCGCCGTTTGCGCGACTGGTGGACGCGGATCGCGGTTTGCAGCACGTCGAAGATGCGCTGTTTGTTCAGGACCGAGGTGAAGATGATCGGAATGTCGTTGAACGGCGCGAACTTCTTTTTCAGAAACTCCGTCCACTCCTTCATCGTGTTGCTGTCCTTCTCGACCAGGTCCCATTTGTTGACCACGATGACGCATCCCTTGCGGTTGCGGACGATCAGGTTGTGGATGTTCAGGTCCTGCGATTCGAGCCCCTGTTGGGCGTCGATCATCAGGATGCAGACATCCGAATTCTCGATGGCCCGGATCGAGCGCATCACCGAGTAGAATTCGAGGTCCTCCATCGTCTTGCCCTTCTTGCGCATGCCGGCCGTATCGACGAGGTAGAAATCCATCCCGAATTTGTTGTAGCGCGTGTGGATCGAGTCGCGGGTGGTTCCGGCGATCGAGGTCACGATGTTGCGCTCCTCGCCCAGCAGGGCGTTGGTGAGCGACGATTTCCCGACGTTGGGACGCCCTACGATGGTGATGTGGGGCAGATCGTCGTCCTCCTCGGCGGCGGCTTCGGCGGGCAGGGCGGCCAGGATGGCGTCCATCAGGTCGCCCGTGCCGGTTCCCGACATCGACGAGATGCAGTAGGGATCGCCCAGCCCGAGTGCGTAAAACTCGTGCGACGAATAGATCTGGTCGTTGTTATCGACTTTGTTACAGACGAGGATCACCTTTTTCGAGGTGCGGCGCAGAATGTCTGCCATCATCATGTCGAGGTCGGTGATGCCGGTCCGGACCTCCACGAGGAAGAGGATCACGTCGGCCTCGTCGATGGCCAGCAGCACCTGACGGCGGATTTCGTCTTCGAAGATGTCCTCCGAATTGACGGTGTACCCGCCGGTGTCGATCACGGAGAACTCTTTGCCGTTCCAGTCCGTTTTGCCGTAGTGGCGGTCGCGGGTGGTTCCGGCCGTCGCATCGACGATCGCCTTCCGCTCGCCCACGAGGCGGTTGAAGAGGGTGCTTTTGCCGACGTTCGGACGGCCAACGATTGCTACAAGGCTCATATTCCTTTTTTATTTTACGGCAAAGATACGAATAAGCAAGGGCAAAAGCAAGTTTACCTGCATTTTGCCGAGCGAAAGTATCTTCGGCGGCAGCCAAAATACGAATAAGCCGAGAGAAAAAAGCAAGTTCGCTTGCATTTTTTCCGAGGCGGAGTATCTAAGGCGAAGCCAAAGATACGAAAAACGGATAGGGCAAAACGCCCTTACTCTTTCTAAAAGTGCCGTTACGGCACCAAAGATAGCGCAAACCGGGGGGGGAATGCCAAATTTATTTCCGTCAGATATACCGGCTTTCGGTGTCGCCCGCCTGCACGGGATAGAGCAGCACGGAGCTGTATGCGGCGAAAACATGTTCGAGCATGGCCGGGATGCGGCTCATGGCGGGGTGGTAGGAGACCCTTTCGCGGCGGCTCATCACGAACCACAGACAGTCGTCGTCGCGCAGGTCGTGTTCGAGCGACGGCAGGTCGTCCCACAGTTCGAACGGCACGAAATCGAGGTTCGCCGTGCGTTTGCGGCCTTTCGGACGCAGGTACTCCATCGTCGTCGCCGGGGCGAAGACCACGATCTTGACGCCCGAATTCTCGGCCAGATAACGGATGCGGCGCAGCCACATCTGGAATCCCGCCTCCTGCTCGGCCTTCTCGGGCACCACGATCAGGTGGCGTTTGATGGTCGTCAGGGGTTGTGCGGGGTGGTAGATGAAGGTCGTGACGTTGCTCCGCGCCAGCACGTCGGCGGCCATCTTGCCGATGCCCGGGCCCGTGCCGCCGTGGATGCCCGGAATCGCGGGTATGCCCGGGACGGCGGGCGCTCCGTGGTGCATGCCCATCACGATGTCGGTGATGTTGCGTTCGCGGACCACGCTGACGATGGCGTTGGAGATGTTCACGTCGTAGCGCAGCAGCTCCTGCAAATAGATGTCGCCCGACGCAGCCGCCGTGGCCGCCGCATCGAGGATCTTTTGGGCCCGTTTTTCGACGTTGGGGTCCTCGATCTGGTTGTCCACCGCGTGCAGGGCGTAGAGTCCGTTGGGCTCCTTGGCCCGTTTGAGCATGGCGCTCAGCCCGACCAGTTCGTTGGCCGTGCCTTCGTCGGCCACCGGGATCAGGATGTGGTCCTCCCGTTTGGGGCTCTTCTCCTCGGGATCGTGCGTGTTGCGGATGGCGATGTTGTGGGCGCCGCGCTGCGTGGCGAAAGTCGAGACGGTGCACGTGGCCAGAATCATCAGGATCGTGCCGTTGAGCACGCTCTCGCTGAGCAGACGGATCGGTTCGCCGTCGGGCGTGTGGCCCAGGATGACGTTGTAGCCCACCATCACGGCGGCCAGCGTCGCCGCCACGTGGGCTGAGCTCAGGCCGAAGATCACTGTCCGCTGGTCGCGCGAGAGGCGGAAGGTCTTCTGGGTGAGCCACGCCGCGATGAATTTCGCCGCGGTGATGAGCACGATCATGACGGCCGCCACCTCGAGGCTCTCCCAGTCGCGGAAGAAGGCGCGGTAGTCGATGAGCATGCCCACTCCGATCAGGAAGAAGGGGATGAAGATGGCGTTGCCGACGAATTCGATGCGGTTCATCAGCGGCGAGGTGCGGGGGATCAGACGGTTGAGGGCCAGTCCCGAGAGGAATGCGCCGATGATTGGCTCCAATCCCGCCAGCTGGGCGAGGTAGGCGCCCAGAAAGACCATCACCAGCACGAAGATATACTGCGAAACGTTGTCGCTGCACTGTTTGAAGAACCAGTGGGCCAGCAGCGGGAAGAGAAAGACGATGATGGCGATGCAGAGGAGCACCGAGCCGCCGAGCCGCCACCAGAACATCTCGTCCACGTTGCCCGTGGCCATGCCGACGATCACGGTGAGCAGCAGCAGGGCCAGCGTGTCGGTGATGACCGTGCCGCCGACGGCTATGGTGACGGCCTTGTCGCGGGCGATGCCGAGTTTGCTGACGATGGGGTAGGCGATGAGCGTCTGCGAGGCGAAGAGCCCGGCGAGCAGGATCGAGGAGTAGATCGGGAATCCCAGGACGTAATGCCCGGCCAGGATGCCCAGGGCGAGCGGCACGCAGAAGGTGTAAAGTCCGAAGACGAGGCTTCGCCAGCTGTTTTTCTTGAAATCGGACATGTCCATGTCCAATCCCGAGAGGAACATGATGTAGAGCAGGCCGGCCGTTCCCGAGAGGATGATGCTGCTGTCGCGCAGCACGAGGTTCAGGCCGTGGGGGCCGATCACCGCGCCCGCGATGATGAGCCCCAGCAAATAGGGGATTTTGAGTTTGTTCAGCAGCAGCGGAGCCGTGAGGATGATGACCAGGATCAGCATGAATTTCAGGATCGGGTCTTCGAGCGGCAGCGTCAGGTTTATATGTGCGAGCAACAGCATAGGCATAAGTCAAAGTGTCGTTACGAATCAAATATAGCGAAAAGAACGAACAGCGCCAAACCCGGGGTGCGTGCGGTTCGGCGAAACGCTCCGATTGATATATAAAAGTGTCGTTACGACACCAAATATAATAAAATCCGCGGTTATTCCCAAACGGACGGGAGGCTTTGTGCGGACGGGGCGTATCTTGCACGTTTTTTGTTCATTGCCGGCTGCAAAGATACGCAATCGGGAAATAATCGGTGTCCCGAAAGCGTTTTTTAAGGAAAAAAACGTAACTTTGAAAAATTTGAAACCCGAAATTCCGTCTCGGATGAGCGTAGACAAAGTCGATAGAAAGTTGCTCGGTCCCGTGCTTGCGGGCTTTTTCATCATGGGGTTCTGCGACATGGTGGCGCCGATCACGGGCCGCATCGCCGCCGAATTCCCGGCCGACCGGCAGGCTGCCGTGAGCTTCCTGCCGACGATGGTTTTCCTCTGGTTCCTGGTGCTCTCGACTCCGGTCGCCGCGCTGATGAACCGCTGGGGGCGCAAGGCCACGGCGCTCATCGGCTACGGCTTCACGATCGCGGGGCTGATGGTGCCCTTCGCCGCGGGCGCCGACTGCGCCCTGGGGTGGTATTTCGCGGGCTTCGGCCTGCTGGGCATCGGCAACACGGCGATTCAGGTGGCCGTCAACCCGCTGCTGGCGACCATCGTTCCCGGCGAGCGGATGACCAGTTACCTGACCGTCGGGCAGATATTCCGCAACACCTCGCTCCTGCTGTTGGCCCCGATCGTCACCGGGCTGGTCGCGCTGACGGGTTCGTGGCGGCTTCTGCTGCCGATCTACGCCGGACTGACCGTCGCGGGCGGCGTCTGGCTGCAACTGACCTCGGTGCCGGAACCCGTGCAGACGGGACGCTCGGCGTCGCTGGCCGACTGCTTCCGGCTGTTGAAAAACCGCGCCGTGCTGCTCTCGACGCTCGGCGTGGCCTGCTTCATCGCCGCCGACGTGGGCATCGGGTTCCTCTCGGTGCGGCTGATCGACAACCCCTCGTCGATCCTTACCACTACGGGATTCTACGCCTGCCGCATCGTCGGCACGATCGTCGGCGCCTGGGTGCTGATGCGCGTCTCCGACGTGAAATACCTCTCCTGGAACATGGCCGGGGCGCTGGCGCTGTGCGCGGCGCTGCTGTTCGTGCGCAACGAGGCGGCAATCTATGCCGCCGTCGGACTGCTGGGCTTCGGCATGGCGTGCGTCTTCGCCACGTTCTACGCCGTGGCCACCAAGGCCGTGCCCGGAAAGGCCAACGAGGTGGCCGGGCTGATGATTATGGCCATCGCTGCCGGAGCCGTCTCGGGACCCGTCTGCGGCGCGATCATCCGCCTCTCGGGCAATCCGCATGCGGGGATGCTGTTCGTCGCAGCCTGCATCGGCTACATGCTCTGGGCCTCCTTCAAATTAAGAATTAAAAATTAAGAATTAAAAATTACTTATGACCCGAAAAATTCTGCTGAGCGTTTTGTTTGCGGCCGCCGTGCTGAGCGCCGCCGCACAGCGGCCCCGCACTCGGGTGGAGTGGGGCGTCGTCGGGGGTATCAACATCCCCGATTACACGACCAATATGGACAAGACCGATGTCAAGAACAAACTGGGCTGGCAGGCCGGTATCGTCACGGCCGTCAACCTCGGGGCTTTCGCCGTCGAGCCGCAGATACTCTACGTCCGTCAGGGGCTCCGCATCCGTCCCGAGGGCGGCAAGGAGATCAACCTCAAATCCAATTCGATCGACGTGCCGGTGCTGGCGTCGTTCCGCCTGCTGAATCCCGTGCGCATCTATGCCGGTCCGGTCTTCACGGTGATGAACGACTGCAAGCAGAAGTCGGGCGGCGATCTGCTGGACTTCGGGCGCGTGCGTCCCACGCTCTCCTATACGGTGGGCGCCGGGGTGGTGCTGATGCGCCACCTGCTGATCGACCTGCGTTACAACGGCCAGTTCCGTTCGAAGCACGAGGTGGTGCTGCCCGACGGAAGTCAGCTCGATAAACTCCGTACCTATAATGTTGCGCTCAGCTTCGGCTATCTATTCTGATCTATGACGGAAACTGTCGGAAAGGAAATTCTCATCGAAGGCGTCGATCCCCGCGAGCTGTACGGGGCGCAGAACGCCTACCTCGAACAGATCAAATCGCTCTATCCCGCGTTGAAGATCGTGGCCCGCGGCTCGTCGCTCAAGGTCCTCGGCTCCGAGGCCGAGACGCAGCGTTTCGCCAAACGCATGGATTCGCTGGTGGCCTATTACCTCAAATACGGGCACATCTCGTCGCAGGTCATCGACCAGTGTTTCTCGGGCGGCATCGTGCCGGACGACGCTCCGGTCGATAAGGACGTGATCGTCTACGGCAACAACGGCAACATCGTCCGCGCCCGGACCGTCAATCAACAGCGGCTCGTCAAACTCTACGACAAGAACGACCTGCTGTTCGCCGTGGGGCCCGCCGGTTCGGGCAAGACCTACACGGCCATTGCGCTGGCCGTCCGCGCCCTGAAGGAGCGGCAGGTGCGGCGCATCATCCTCACGCGCCCGGCCGTCGAGGCGGGCGAGAAGCTGGGATTCCTGCCCGGCGACATGAAGGAGAAGCTCGATCCCTACCTGCAACCTTTGTACGACGCGCTGAACGACATGATCCCGCCCGCGAAGCTCCAGAAATTCCTGGAGGACGGCACCGTGCAGATCGCGCCGCTGGCCTACATGCGCGGCCGCACGCTGGACAACGCCTTCGTCATCCTCGACGAGGCGCAGAACACCACGCTGTCGCAGATCAAGATGTTTCTCACGCGCATGGGCCGCAACGCGCGGTTCATCGTCACGGGCGACGTGACGCAGATCGACCTGCCCCGCCGGAGCGACAGCGGACTGGTGCGCACGATGGAGATCCTGCGCAGCGTTCCGGGCATCGGCATCGTGGAGTTCGACAAGCGCGACATCGTGCGGCACCCGCTGGTGAAATACATCGTCGATGCGTTCGACAGGGTGACGGGTGAGGGGCATGTCATTCCGAGCGAACGTGAGTGAGCGTGGGAATCCGATGGAAGCGTTGTGAGGTCACGACTTTCGCTCAGATTGCCACGGCATCTGCGATGCCTCGCAATGACGGGGAAGGCGCAGAACCGGATGGAGACGTGATAAGGATTTAAGGCAAATTTGTGAAAAATTGAACGATAAGAATTAAAAATTACGTTATGGACAAGAATTTGGCTGCGCTGAAACCGGCGCTCGTCTGGAAACATTTCGCGGAGATCGTCCGCATTCCGCGTCCCTCGCACCACGAGGAGAAGATCCGCAAATACATCCTCGATTTCGCCCGCGCGCAGGGCCTCGAATGCAAGGAGGATTCGGCGCACAACGTCTATGTCTCGAAACCCGCCTCGAAAGGCATGGAGAACCGCAAGGGCGTGATCTTACAGGCGCATCTCGACATGGTGCCGCAGAAGAACAACGACAAGCAGTTCGACTTCACGAAGGACCCCATCGACGCCTATGTCGATGGCGACTGGGTGACGGCCGACGGCACGACGTTGGGCGCCGACAACGGCATCGGCGCGGCAGCGATCCTCGCGGTGCTGGAGGACAAGACGTTGAAGCACGGCCCGCTGGAGGCGCTCTTCACGGCCACCGAGGAGACCGGCATGGACGGCGCTTTCGGACTGAAAAAAGGGCTTCTCAAAGGCGACATCCTGCTGAACCTCGATTCCGAGGAGGAGGGCGAGCTCTACGTGGGCTGCGCCGGAGGTCTCGACGCCAACATTGCCTTTAAGTATAAGGCCGAGCCGACGCCCGCCCGCAATTACACGGCGGCGAAAATCTCCGTCAAGGGGCTCAAGGGCGGCCATTCGGGCATCCAGATCATCTGCCAGCGCGCCAACGCCAACAAGGTGTTGTTCCGCTTCCTGAACGCTGCGCCGTGCGACGTGCTGCTGGCGTCGGTGGACGGCGGCGGCCTCCGGAACGCCATTCCGCGCGAAGCCGAGGCCGTGGTGCTGGTCCGTACCAAGGAGTACGACGGGTTCGTCAAGGCGCTGAAAGCCTATGAAAAGGTCGTCAAGGCGGAGTATGCCGGCATCGAGGATGCCGTGTCGGTCAAGGTCAAAGAGGTCGAGAAACCCGCCGAGATGCTTCCGAAGGAGGTTTCCGCGAATCTGATCAGGGCCGTGGTCGCCTGCCCCGACGGGGTGCAGAGGATGTCGATGGCCATGCCCGGGCTGGTGCAGACCTCGACGAACCTCGCGCGCGTGGTCTCGGACGGTAAGACCGTGAAGCTCCAGTGCCTGCTGCGCAGTTCGGTGGGTACGGAGAAAGAGGCGCTGGGCGAGGCCATCGCCGCCGTCTTCGCGCTGGCCGGGGCCAAGACCGAGCTTACGGGCTCCTACGACGGCTGGAACCCCGATATGGAGTCGCCGATCCTGAAGGCCATGACGGCCTCCTACGAGGCGCTTTACGGCAAGAAACCCGCCGTGACGGCCATCCACGCCGGACTGGAGTGCGGCATCATTGGCAGCAAATACCCCAAGATGGACATGATCTCGTTCGGTCCGACGATCTGTTACCCCCACTCGCCCGACGAGAAGGTGGAGATCGCTTCGGTCGGCAAGTTCTACGACTTCCTGGTGGACACGCTGCGCAACATTCCCGAAAAATAAGCGTAGCGTGGTAGCCAATCCCGAAACCTGGTTCGTCATCGTCAACCCCGTGGCCGGAGGCGGCCGCGGGCTCGACCACTTTCCGCAGATCTCGAAGCATCTGCGCGACGCGCACATCCTCTGCGAACCGGTCTTCACGGAGCACAAGTTCCACGCTACGGAACTCACCGTGTGGGCCGTGCGCGAGGGCTACCGCCGCATCATCGTCGTGGGCGGCGACGGCACGCTGCACGAGGTGGTGAACGGGCTGTTCATCCAGCAGGAGGTGTGTCCCAGCGACGTGCTGCTGGCCGTGGTGGCCGTGGGCACGGGCAACGACTGGGTCCGCACGTTCGGCATCTCGAACCGCTATCAGGATGCCGCGAAGGCCATCAGCGAGGGGTATTCGTTCCTGCAGGACGTCGGGGTGGTCTCCTACGAGGAGGCGCACTACCGCCAGAGCCGCTACATGGCCAATGTCGCCGGGGCCGGATTCGACGCCCACGTCGTGCGCAAGCTCTCGCACCTGAAAAAGAAGGGGCACAAGAGCCGCTGGCGTTATACGTGGTGTCTGGTGAGGAGTTTCTTCCGCTACAAGTCCACGGGCGTCAAGGTCTGGGTCGATGACCGGCTGGTCTACAACAACCTGCTGTTGTCGGCGGCCGTCGGCATCTGCAAGTTCAACGGCGGCGGCATCCAGCAGCTGCCCGAGGCGGTCGCCGACGACGGCATGCTGGACCTTTCGCTGATCCGCCCGGTGCATTTCTGGCACCTGCTGTTCCGCTTCCACTACCTCTTCAACGGGGGCATCTACCGCATCCGCCACATCTTGCAGGAGCGCGGCAGCCGCATCCGCATCGAGTCTTCGCCCGAGGTGTCGGTGGAGATCGACGGCGAGCCGCTGGGACATACGCCCCTGGAGTTTTCGGTGCTCCATCAGGCCGTCCGGATCGTCGTGGGGCGCGAGTTTTATGAGAGGGCTACCCTCGGGGAGACTTGCGGATAGGCCCATTCCCGGAAATATAGCATAGCAACGCCGAGAACAGAGATTGTTCCTGTTCCCGGCGTTGCTATAATTACTTCGATCGGGAGGCCGGAGCGGATAGGTAATCATCCGCAACTTCGTCGCCCCCTGAACCCTGCCTCTTAGGCGGGGTCGGGGTAGAGTGATTTGGCGATGCCCAGCTCCAGTCCGCGCAGTTCGGCCAGTCCGCGCAGGCGGCCCAGACACGAATAACCCGGATTGGTCCTCTTTTTCAGGTCGTCGATCATCTGGTGCCCGTGGTCGGGACGCATCGGGATCGAAATGCGGCGGCGCTGCTGAATCTCCAGCAGGGCTTTCATCACGTCGTACATCGGCACGTCGCCTTCGAGGTGGTTGGCTTCGTAGAAGTTGCCTTCGGCGTCGCGCTGCGTCGAGCGCAGGTGCACGAAATTCACCCGGTCGCCCTGACGGAGCATCATTCCCGGCAGGTCGTTCTTCGCCGACACGCCGAACGATCCCGTGCAGAGGCACAAACCGTTCGATGCGTTGGGAACCGCTGCGACCAGTTTCTCGAAATCGGATTCCGTGGAGAGGATGCGCGGCAGGCCGAGGATCGGGTAGGGGGGATCGTCGGGGTGGATGGCCAGCACGGCGCCCGCCTCGTCGGCGACGGGGGCCACCTCCTTGAGGAATGCGATCAGATTGCCGCGCAGGGTCTCCGCATCGACATCTTTGTAGCGGTCCAGCTCCTGCTGGAACTGCTCCAGCGTGAAGCTCTCCTCCGAGCCGGGCAGACCGGCGATCATGTTGCGGGTGATGAGCTCGATCTCCGCGGCGTCCATCTTTTCGAAACGGGCCTTGGCGATGGCGCGTTCAGCCTCGGTGTACTCCTTCTCGGCGCCGGGGCGTTTGAGGATGTGGAGGTCGAAGGCCAGGAACGCCGCACGCTCGAACCGCAGGGCGCGCGATCCGTCGGGCAGTTCGTAGGCGAGGTTCGTGCGCGTCCAGTCCAGTACGGGCATGAAATTGTAGGTGATGACCTTGATGCCGCAGGCCGCGAGGTTGCGGATCGACTGCTTGTAGTTCTCGATGTAGCGTTGGAAATCGCCCGTGCGGGTCTTGATGTACTCGTGGACGGGGACGCTCTCGACGACCGACCATGTGAGGCCCGCGTCGGCGACCGTCTGCTGGCGTTTTTGGATCTCCTCGACGGTCCATACTTCGCCGTTGGGGATATGGTGCAGGGCGGTCACGATGTCGGTGGCCCCTGCCTGACGAATATCTGCCAGCGATACGGGGTCGTTGGGACCGTACCACCGCCAGGATTGCTTACATAGATACATAACGGAATGTTTTACGTTTTTGGTTCGCCGTTCGTTCGCATTTTCGGGTCGAGGCCGTCACGGCGTTCCGCCGTGTTTGCAAGTCTGACCCCACCCCAAACCCCTCCCTCGGGAGGGGCTTGTCGCACGCGACCAAAAGGCTCGTCGGTTTTACAATTAAATAGAGAAAGCGTCGAAACCGCCGTCAACGACTGCCAGGGCGCCCGTCACGAACGACGAAGCGTCGCTGATCAGGTAGTGGATCGTGCCCAGCAGTTCTTCGGGTTCGGCGAAACGGCCTGCGGGGGTGTGGGCGATGATCGTCCGCGCACGGTCGGTGTACGAACCGTCGGGGTTGGTGAGCAGCGTGCGGTTCTGGTTCGTCAGCAGGAAGCCCGGGACGATGGCGTTGACGCGCATTTCGGGGCTGAACTTCATGGCCAGTTCGGCTGCCATGTATTTCGTGTAGTTGCCGATGGCGGCCTTCGCGGCGCCGTAGCCCACCACGCGCGTCAGCGGACGCAGGGCCGATTCGGAGCAGAAGTTGACGATCACGCCCTTCTTGCGGGCCGTCATTGCCTCGCCGAATACCGTCGTCGGGAGCACCGTGCCGAAAAGGTTGAGGTCCACGACTTTCTTGAAGGCGTCGATCTCCAGATCGAGGAACGACTTGTCGGGAGCGATCGTCGCACCGCCCATGTTGCCGCCGGCGGCGTTCAGGAGGATGTCGATCTGGCCGTATTTCGCAAGAATCGCCTCGCGGTTCGCTACGAGCACTTCGCGGTTCAGTACGTCGGTCACGAGGAACAGCGCCTCGCCGCCTTTTTCGCGGATCGAAGCCGCCAATGCTTCGCCCGACTGCTCGTCGCGGTCGAGAACGACGACTTTCGCCCCTTGTTCGGCGAGGTATTCGCAGATCGAGCGGCCCAGGATGCCGGCCCCGCCCGTCACGACGACGACGCGGCCACGGATGTCAAACAGATTTTTCATGGTTTTCAGATAAGGTTGTTTTTATAGTATTGAATGTTCTCTTTCAGCAGGATGTCGATCGGCATGTGGTTGACCGTCGTTTCGGGGCGGCGTCTTTCGACCAGCCATTCGCACAGGGCCATCACTCCGCGGTAGCCCTGCGCCTCGGGGCGCTGGGCGATGAGCGCCGTCACCACACCCGCGCCGAGCATCTGCCCGTTGCGGCGGATTACGTCGTAGCCCACCAGCCGAACGTCCGTGCGGCGGCGTGCCGCGAGATAGCCCGCCAGGATGTAGCACGTCGAGTTGAAGGTTACGGCGCCGGCAATGGCGGGATGTCTGAGGAACAGCTCGTCGAGCACTTCGCGGTTGTAGCCCTCGTCGTCGAGCCTCAGCGCGGCGTAGTGGAGCTTTCCCCGGAACCCTTTCTCCCGGAGGTAGCTGCGGAAACCCTCCTCGCGGCTGCGGCATTGGTTCGAACCTCCGTCGCCGCGGTGGATGATGTTGCCCACGACGATGTCGGAGCCCGGGTCGAGGCGGTCGGACAGCAGCCTTGCGGCGACGACCCCGGCGTCGAACGACGACGTGCCGAAGTAGGCCAGCTGGTTGCACTCCGGGATGTTCGAATCGACGAAGACGTAGGGAATGCCGCGTTCGTCGAGCTCCCGTGCGAAGGGAGTGACCATCTCGGCGAAGAGCGTGGCGATCACCGCGCCGTCGAACGCTTCGTTGCGGAGTTCTGCAAGCAGTTTTTCGAACGATGCGCGGTCGTACTGGTCGAAGAAGAATTTGCGGACCGAAATGTTGTAACGCCGGGCCTCGGCCTCGGCGCGGACGATCCCGGCGTCGAAGTCGGCCCAGTATTCGCCCTGCGCGAAGCGGGGCATGACCACGGCCAGCGTGTACTGGCGGCCGGAGGCCAGCGAACGGGCGATCAGGTTGGGGCGGTAGTTCACTTTGCGCAGCACTTCGTTGATGCGTGCGAGGTTCTCCTCCGAGACCTTGCCCCGGTTGTGGATCACGCGGTCAACGGTGGCTACCGACACCCCCGCCATGCGGGCGATATCGACGATGCGGACCGTCGTATTTTCGTTGTCAGCCATGATTCGGCAGCGGGTTTGGAATTTCTACCGCAAATCTACGCATAATTTTCTGAAATCGCAAGTGTGTGCGCACACACTCGATTAAAAATCGGGATTTAGGCGCGACGGTCTGCCATTTGGTTTCCGGCCCAGGTTTGCGCTTCCGCTATCTGTCATTGCGAGGAGCGCAGCGACGCGGCAATCTGAATAGAAGTCGAACCCTTACGGCGCATTCATCGGATTCCCGCGCTCACTTCGTTCGCTCGGAATGACGCCCGGCTAAGAGCCGGGATTTAGCGGCTGCTGTGGCATTTTGCAGATCAGGAGCTTATTTCCGCTTCGACTGTAATATGGATATAACATCATAACGCCATAACATGGGAGGATATCTCATGTTATGGCGTTATGCGGATCGGAAGCGCAGGACTGGATGGAGAGCGTCCTGAAGCAACCGCCGCTCCTAAAATCCGCGTCTTACGCGGATTATTTCTTTTGGGCCGGAGCTGCTGCCGGGGCGGCAGGGACCGTTTCGGTGATGTCCACCTCGGTCACCACCCAGCTGAAAAGGTCGTTGGCGCACTGGCTTTCCATTTGACGGATTTGCGACTGGTCGGTCGTGTCGGCCAGAATGGCGTTGAAGAACTGCTCCGTCGTGGCGTAGGCCGCGTTGACCTTCCCGGCGAAGCACGTGTAGAAAGCCTTTTGCTGGGAGTGGTCCAGACCCGCCGGAAGCACGCCTTGCGCGACGAGGGCCCTGTACGGATAGATGTGGCGCATGTTGTGGGCGTCGGCGTCGAGTTCATCGACGATGGTCGATACGACGACCATATCGACCGTGTCGTCCACGCCCTGCATCTCGACGAATTCCACATAGACGGGATAGCTGTTTTCGAGCTGGCCGGCCACGTCGTCGGTGAACAATACGAATTCGGCGTCGGTCAGGTCGTCGAGATAAACCATCTGGCGGTAGCTTCGCAGCGCTTCGCGCATGGCTTTGCGCTGTTCGTGATTCCATTGGCGTTGCTGCGAGCAGCCGATCAGACCTGCGGCGAACAGGGCCAGCAGGGGGACACAGAGGAGAATTTTTTTCATTTTTTACCTTGATTTTGGTTTTACTTCTGAAGGAACGCAATCCGTGTGCCAAAAAAATCGCTATATTCGCACAAAATAGCTTGTTATGGATGTTCTGAGTTTCCGCGACTACTGTCTGTCGCTGCCGCTGACCGAGGAGACGACCCCTTTCGACGAAACGACGCTGGTCTACAAGATCGGCGGCAAGATGTATGCCTGCGCCGATATGGAGACTTTCGAGTGGATCGCCGTGAAGTGCGACCCCGACGAGGCGATCGCGCTGCGCGAGCGGTATGAGGAGGTGAACCCGGCGTTCCATTTCAACAAGGTGCATTGGAACGGCATCGGCACCGCGGGCGACCTGCCCGACGCCTTCATCCGCGAGCAGATCCGCAACTCTTACCTGCTGGTCCTGCGGCAGAGCGTCACGCCCCGGGCCCGCCGCGAGGAGATTTTGCGCTATATCGAGGAATACGGTCTGCCCGAATAACGCAGAAACACGGGACGAACTCCCGTGTTTCTTGTGTTTTTGGATTTCTAAATCCTGCTTCTTAGGCGGGTGCAGATGAGGTCGGAGAGTGTTCCGACATGCCATCGCCCCTAAAACCAGCGTCTTACGCGGACCGAGCGAGCAAAGTAAGCACGGGAATCCGATGGAGGCATTGTGAGGTTCCTGCTTGCAATCAGATTGCCACGGCATCTGCGATGCCTCGCAATGACGGAAAAGGCGCAGATAAGGATGGAGAGCGTCCCGACATCCCGTCGCGCCCTAAAACCCGGCTCTTAGCCGGGCCTCGTAATGACGGACGGTGGAAGCGCAAATCTGGATGGGAGAGCGTCCCGGCAGACCATCGCCCCTAAAACCCGCGTCTTACGCGGGCAGGGCGGCCTGCCTCCGCCAGCGGAGGTAACCCGCGACGGCCAGCGCCGAGTAGAGGGCGTACAACCCTGCGGTGAGCGGAATCTCCTTATACAGATAGAGCCCTGCCGTCACGACATCCACGGCCAGCCATACGAGCCATTGCTCGACCTGCCGCCGCGAGAGCATCCACATCGCCACGATGCTCGCAGCCGTGGTCGCAGCGTCCCAGAAGGGCACGGTGCTGTTGGTGAAGTGTACGAGCAACAGGTAGATGGCCGCGTGTGCCGCGAGGTAGACCCCCACGAGCCCCGGAACCTGTCTGAGGGGCGTGTGGACGATAGCCGCAGGGGCCTTTTTCGGCGTTTCCGGGGGCGTGCGCCGGGTGCGGTACCATACGGCCCAGCCGTACAGCCCCGCCAGCACGTAGTATACCTGCATCGAGCAGTCGGCGTAGAGCCCCGCCTTGAAGTAGAGCGTGCCGTGCACCACGGGCATCACGAGGCCCACGATCCACAGCCGGATGTCGGCGCGGTATTCGAGCCAGAGGTAGGTGAGTCCCAGCAGGACCCCTGCGATTTGCAGGATGAGTTTTAAGTCCAATTTTTAATTCTTAATTTTTCATTTTTAATTGTGAAATTCGTCAGAATTTCACCGTCACGTTCGCCAGCACGTTCAGCGGAGCCTGGGGGAAGTAGAACGCGTGATCGGTCTGCGTGCCTTCATAGGCTTCCGACCATCCGTAGCCGTTGCTCTCGTACTCGGTGTTGAAGAGGTTGTTGACCATCAGTCCCAGCCGTACGCTGCGCGCCGTGCGGGTGCGGAACGTGTAGGCGAGGTTGAGGTTGGTCACGCAATAGGCGTCGAGCATCATATTCGGATTCTCGTAGTTGGTGAAGTACTGCTTGGACACATACTGCGTGTGGAATACGGCTTCGAAGCCCTTGTGGTGGAAATCCAGGAACAGCGCGGCGATGGTCTTGGGCGAGTAGGAGAGCCGCGTGGTCCCCATCTCGACGGTGTGGTAGCCGTAATACCCGGCCACGTCGCCCGTGAGACCGTAATCCACCACCCGGTGCGTGTAGTTTTCGATGCGGTTCTGTGAAAAGGTGGCGTTAGCTCCCACGGTGAACCATCCCGTTGCACGCCACGAGGCCGACAGCTCCACACCCCGGCGGTAGCTGTCCGGAACGTTGTCGTTCAGCGCGTCGTAACCGTCGTTGATGCGTCCCGTGGGCACCAGCTGGTCTTTATACTTCATGTAGTAGAAATTCACACCCAGCGAGAGGCGCGGAGCCGTGTATTGGTAGCCCAGCTCCCAGTCGTAGAGCTTCTCCGACGAAGGGTAGGTGCTCGCCTCGGCGAACATATAGCGGTTGGTGAAGTCGTCGCGTGTGGGCTCCTTCTGGGCCACGGCGAACGAGAAGTAGAAGTTGTTGCGCTCGGCGAGCGTGTAGCTTACGCCTGCACGGGGATTGAAGAAGTGATACTGTTTGTCCACGTCGATGGGCTGCATGCCGACCTCTTCCGAAATGAAGTTGTCGTTGACGCCCCACGCCTGATAGCTGACGTAGCGGTATTGCAGGTCACCGAAAAGGCGCAGCCCCCGGGCTACGGTCCACGACGCGCGGGCGAAGAGGTTGGCGTCGTGCTTGTCTACGTCGTTGTCGTACCAGCGGCCGCCGATCTGGCTGCTTTCCAGTCCGTCCACCCAGTCGAGCGTACCCCAGTGGGGGCAGGAGTAGTAGCTGTACGAACCGCCGAAGGCGAGGTCGAGGTTGCGCACCGAGTAGGCCGCCGAGGCGTTCAGACCTCCGAGGTGGTTGCGCATGATCTTCTCGCGGATCAGATCGGCTTCTTTTCCGGCGGCAACGTCGGTCGGGATATTGAGGTATTCGGAGAGCGTGCGCCCGTCCTTATACTGCTTGTAGAAGCCGTAGCCGTAGGTGTAGAATCCCGTGGCGTTGAGGGTCCACTTTTCGTTGAAACGGTGGGAGAGCACCAGTTGGTTGTTGATTTGCAGATAGTTGTCCGTCTGGTCGTCGTAATAGCCGACTGTGGCGCGCTCCACCTTGTCGTCGTCCATATAGTAATAGGAGTGGGGGCCGTTCGAGGTGTAGTACATGCCCTCGGTCTGGAACCGCCGGCCGTTGAGACGCATCTCCTCCTTCGTTACTCCGGTGTAGGTGAGGCCGGTCTTGGCCTTGCCGCCGAACGAAATCAGCTTGAGCATCGTGTTGCCGTTGTAGTATCCCGCCTGGAACATGTAGGATTTGAGGTCCGTGGCTCCGCGGTCGATGTAGCCCTCCGACCCGATGTGCGTCAGCCGTGCGTCGAGGGTCCAGTGGCCGCCCAGCAGGCCCGACGAGAGGTGCACGGCCTGCTTGTTGGTGTTGTACGAACCGTAGGAGAGCGATGCGTCGCCTCCGAATTCGGTTTGCAGGGCGTCGGTTGACATCGTGATCGCGCCTCCGAACGCTCCCGTGCCGTTGGTCGAGATGCCCGCGCCGCGCTGCACCTGCACGGTGCCCACCGACGAAATCAGGTCGGGGGTGTCGTACCAGTACATCGAGTGCGAGTCGGGGTTGTTCATCGAGACGCCGTTGATGGTGACGTTGATGCGCGTGGCGTCGGTTCCGCGCAGGCGGATGGCCGTGCCGCCGATGCCGATGCCGGTCTCGTTCGTCGCCACGACCGAGGGGGTGAGGGCGATCAGCGAGGGAATGTCGAATCCGTAGCTGTTGCGGGCGATGGCCTCGCGCTGAATGTCCGAATAGGCCACGGGCGTGTTCCGCGTGGCGCGCGTGGCGGTCACCTCGACCTCCTGCAAACGGTACATCCGCACCGAGTCGTCGGCATCGGAGGCCGCTTTTCGGGGCTGCGGAGCCATGTCGGCGTTCGGAGCCGCATTTCCGCGTCCGCTCTGTTCGGAGTTCGCTTCGGCGTGCAGTTGTGCGGCCGGGCAGAGCGCGGCAGCCGCAAGAAACAGAAAAATCCTTTTCATCGTTAAACTTTTTGAGTTAATAGACTGAAAAGGGGTATGAGTTGTTGATTACGCTTCGTCCCGGTCTCGGCATTACCCGTCTCCGGTTCAATGGGTATAATCTCAGCCTGACAGTAAGGCACCCCTTTGAAATATCGGGTGCAAAGGTAGAAAATAAATTAAGAATTAGGAATTATAAATTAAAAATATCCCGTGTCGGGTTTCGATTTTTACTTCTCGCCTTTTTTGCTTAATTTTGCGGCTTCATTGAAAATTACCCGTTGCAAATGAAAGTCATGTCATTCAGACCCAAGCTCTTCGATACGCTGAAGAACTATTCCCGCGCGGATTTCCTGCGCGACCTGATGGCCGGCGTCATTGTCGGCATCGTCGCCCTGCCGTTGGCCATCGCCTTCGGCATCGCTTCGGGCGTGTCGCCCGAAAAGGGCATCATCACCGCCGTTATCGCCGGATTCGTCGTCTCGTTGCTGGGCGGCAGCCGCGTGCAGATCGGAGGCCCCACGGGCGCCTTCATCATCATCGTCTACGGCATCGTCCAGCAATACGGCGAAGCGGGATTGCTCGTCGCTACGCTCATGGGCGGCGTCCTGTTGCTGGTCATGGGACTTTGCCGGCTGGGCACGGTCATCAAGTTCATCCCCTATCCGATCATCGTGGGCTTCACGAGCGGTATCGCCGTGACGATCTTCACCACGCAGGTCGCCGACCTCCTCGGGCTCGACTTCGGGGGTGAGGCCGTTCCGGGCGATTTCGCCGGGAAATGGATGCTCTATTTCCGCCATTTCGGTTCGGTGAACGGCTGGGAGGTGGCGGTGAGCGTTGCGAGCATCCTGTTGATCGCCCTCACGCCGCGCGTCATGCGCCGCATTCCCGGGTCGCTCGTGGCGATCGTGGTGATGACCCTCGCCGTGTGGCTCCTGCGCACCTATGCCGGGATCGAGGGCATCGACACCATCGGCGACCGCTTCACCATCCATGCCGAACTGCCTGCCGCCGCCCTTCCGGCCATCGACTGGGAGGCGATCCGCAACCTCTTCCCCGTGGCCGTCACCATCGCCATCCTGGGCGCCATCGAATCGCTTCTGTCGGCGACGGTGGCCGACGGCGTGATCGACGACCGCCACGACTCCAACACCGAGCTCATCGCGCAGGGCGCCGCCAACCTGTTGACGCCGCTCTTCGGCGGCATCCCGGCCACGGGCGCCATCGCCCGCACGATGACCAACATCAACAACGGCGGCCGCACGCCCGTCGCGGGCATCGTCCATGCCGTCGTGCTGTTGCTGATCCTGCTGTTGTTCATGCCTCTGGCGCAGTATATTCCGATGGCCTGCCTGGCGGGCGTGCTGGCCGTCGTGGCCTACAACATGAGCGGCTGGCGGACCTTCCGGGCCCTGCTGCGCAATCCCCGCTCGGATGTCGCGGTGCTCTTGCTGACCTTCTTCCTGACGGTGGTCTTCGACCTGACGATCGCCATCGAGGTGGGCTTGCTGATCGCCTGCGTGCTCTTTATGAAGCGTGTGATGGAGACCACCGAGATCTCGGTGATCCGCGATGAGATCGACCCCTCGGCCGGCCTCGACATGCACCTGCACGAAGAGCCCCTCGCGGTGCCCAAGGGCGTGGAGGTCTACGAGATCAACGGTCCCTATTTCTTCGGCATCGCCACCCGTTTCGAGGAGCTGATGGCCCAGATCGGCGACCGTCCCCGCGTGCGGATCATCCGCATGCGTAAGGTGCCGTTCATCGACTCCACGGGTATCCACAACCTCACGACGCTCTGCGAGATGTCCCACCGGAGCAAGATTACGGTGGTGCTCTCGGGCGTCAAGGACGATGTCCGCGCGGCGCTCGAACGCTCGGGCATCTACTCCCTGCTGGGCGGGGAGAATGTCTGCCCCGACATTCACGCCGCATTGGCACGGGCCGCGGAGCTCGTCGCGGAGCCGGAAAAATAAAAGCGAAGCGGCGGTCCCTCGGGGCCGCCGCTTTTTTTCAGAACGTTCCGAAGCGGAACACGATCTTCTGACAGTAGAGTTCGCCGGGCTTCAGCAGCGGCGAGGGGAATTCGGGGTGGTTCACGGCGTCGGGGTAGTTCTGACACTCGATCGCCACGCCGTCGTAGTCGGCGTAACGGCCTCCCGTCTTGGTTTCGGGACATCCGCCCGCGAGCCAGTTGCCGGTGTAGATCATCACGCTGGGCTGCGACGAAAGCACCTTCACCGAGCGTCCCGACGCGGCCTCGCGCAGTTCGCCGACCTCGCCCAGGATGTTGGGCTTCCAGTTGTCGATCACGAAGGGGTGGTCGTACCCCTTGAAGTCGCGGATGTGGTTGAACTCCGACGAGATGCCGGGGCGGAACGTCCGGAACTCCCGAAAATCCTGCGGCGTGCCGGCTGCGTCGAGCAGCTTGCCCGTGGGAATCTGTTTGTCGTTCATCTCCAGCACCTTCGAGCTGTTGAGCCGCAGTTCGTGGTCGAGGACCGATCCGCTGCCGTCGCCCGCGAGGTTGAAATAGACGTGGTTGGTGAGGTTCACCACCGTCGTCTTGTCGGTTTTGGCCAGATAGGTGATCTCCAGCGCATTGCCGTCGTCGAAGTCGAAGACGGCCTCGACGCACAGCTCTCCGGGATAGCCCTGGTCGCCGTCCTCCGAGACGAGCGACATCACCACGCGGTTGGTCTCCACGCGGCTCTCCCAGATGCGGTTGGCGAATCCTTTCGTGCCGCCGTGCAGGTGATTCACGCCGTTGTTGACTTCCAGCCGGTATTCCTTTCCCTCGACGGTCATCTGCCCGAAAGCGATGCGGTTGGCGCAGCGGCCCACGCTCTTGCCCGAGGCAGCGCCGTCGAAGAAATAGCCTTCAGGATGCTTGTAGCCCAGCACTACGTCGGCCATGCGGCCCTCGCGGTCGGGCATCGTCGCCGAGACGATCGCGGCGCCGTAGTTCGAAAGCCGGACCTCGGCCCCCGAGTCGTTGCGCAGCGTGTAGAGGATGATCGCCTCGCCTTCCGGGGTCATGCCCCAGACGTTCTGTTCGATTTCTACCATTTTATTCAGCAGGTTTTAGGTTGTTCAGCAGGTTGTCGATACGCTTCAGGCACTCGGCTTTGCCGATGAACGACGTTACGTCGTACATGCCCGGGCCTTTTCCGGCCCCCACGAGCGCCAGACGCAACGTGTTCATCACCTGTCCCATGCCGTAGCCCTTCTCCTCGATCCAGGCGTGGACGATGCGTTCGGTGTTTTCCAGCGAGAAGTCGTCGATCCCCTCCAATACGCTGCGCAGTTCGCGCAGGATGGCGGGATTCTGGCCTTTCCAGTACTTTTTGGCCTGCTTCTCCTCGTACTCCGCGGGAGCCACGAAGAAGAACGACGTGAGGTCCCACAGGTCGGTCGTGAACGTCGCGCGCTCCTTCATGATGCCTGCGGCCCGGCCGGCCGTTTCGTCCGACACCTCGATGCCGTGTTCGCGCAGGATCGGCTGGTAGAGGGCCGCCAGTTCGGCGTCCGTCTTGCGGTGCATGTACTGGGCGTTGAACCACTTGGCCTTGTCGGGCTGGAAGCGGGCTCCCGATTTCGAAACCCGTTCGAGCGAGAAGCTGTCGATCAGCTCCTGCATCGAGAAGATCTCCTGTTCCGTGCCGGGGTTCCATCCCAGCAGCGCCAGCATGTTGATGAACGCCTCGGGGAAATAGCCGTCCTCGCGGTATCCGCGGGCGGTTTCGCCCGTTACGGGCGATTTCCAGAAGAGCGGAAACACCGGAAATCCCATCTTGTCGCCGTCGCGCTTCGAGAGCTTGCCGCCTCCCGTGGGTTTCAGCAGCAGGGGAAGATGGGCGAATGCGGGCTGCACGTCCGTCCATCCGAAAGCCCGGTACAGCAGGTAGTGCAGAGGCAGCGACGGAAGCCACTCCTCGCCGCGGATGACGTGCGACACCTCCATCAGACGGTCGTCTACGATGTTCGCCAGGTGGTAGGTGGGCAGCGCGTCGGCCGACTTGTAGAGCACCTTGTCGTCCAGCGTCGAGGTATTGACCTCCACGTGGCCGCGAATCAGGTCGTCCATCCCGACCACCTCGTTTTCGGGCATCTTGAAGCGGATGACCCATTGGTCCCCGCGGTCGATGCGGGCCTTGACCTCCTCGGCGGGCAGGGCCAGCGATGTCGCCAGCTTTTCGCGCACCGCATAGTTGTAGGCGAAAGCCTCGCCGCGGGCCTCGGCTTCCTTGCGCAGGGCGTCGAGCTCCTCGGCGGTGTCGAAGGCGTAGTAGGCCCACCCGGCCTCCACGAGTTGCAGGGCGTATTTGAGGTATATTTCGCGGCGTTCGCTCTGGCGGTAGGGGGCATGGGGGCCTCCGACGCCGACGCCCTCGTCGATCTCGATGCCGCACCATTTGAGCGATTCGAGGATGTAGTCCTCGGCGCCCGGCACGAACCGCTGCGAGTCGGTGTCCTCGATGCGGAGGATCATCGTGCCCTTGTGGCGGCGGGCGAACAGGTAGTTATACAGTGCCGTGCGGACGCCCCCGATGTGCAGGGGCCCGGTGGGGCTGGGTGCGAAACGCACCCGAACGGGTCTTTCCATGATTATATTGTTTGCTTTTGACAGTTTGTTCCCGTTTTGTTTTTGCCGTGTTTCCGCCATTGCGGGCGTTGAAACGACGTGGCAATCCGATGGTTATGTGTAACGTCACAGCGTTCCGGCCGGATTGCCGCGGCATCTGCGATGCCTCGCAATGACGACTGCGATCATCGTATCCGGTATTCGATCCGCATGGTGATGCGGGCCTTCTTGTTGCGGTTGGCGGTGTTGAACGATCCTCCGGCCGAGAACTCCTCGTTGGAGTTGGCTCCCGTGATCTGGAAGACGCCCATGCGCGCCGACGCGACGCTGCCGATCTTCGTCCCGGCGTTCACGGCGATCTTCTCGGCCCGCATACGGGCATCGGCCGAGGCTTTCTCGATCAGCCCCATCTTCACGTCGTCGAGTTTCGTATAGTAGTAGTCCGGGGCGTATGCCTCGATCGACACGCCCTGAGCGATCAGCGACGATATTTCGCGCGAGACGGTCTCCACCTTCTCCACGTCCGGCGACTCCACCGTGAAGCGCTGGCGCAGCTGGTACCCCGTGAAACGCTGTCCGGCCCAGTTGCCCGAGGCGTTGTAGACCGGGGTGTACTGTTTATCGACATTCACGAATTCGAAGACCACCGCTGCGGCGGGTATGCCCTTGTCTTCGAGGTATTTCTGCACTTTCTGCTTGCTCTGTTCGATTTCGGCGTAGCCTGCGGCGACGTTCTGCGCCTCGGCGGTCAGGGTTCCGGACCAGACGATCAGGTCCGAAGAAAATTCGGTTTCGCCCAATCCGGTCACGACGATGGTGTCCTGCGACCGGTATTTATAGGTGTAGGCGCGTGCGAGTACGATGGCGCAGACGACGGCTGCGATGCCCAGAAGAATGTACTTCGAATTTTTCATGACGGTATGTTTTTTTAGGTTCTCTCCCGTGTGTCAGACGTTGAACAGGAAGTGCATGATGTCGCCGTCCTGCACGACGTACTCTTTGCCCTCGATGCCGATCTTGCCCGCATCGCGGCACGCTTTCTCCGACCCCAGCGTCACGTAGTCGTCGTACTTGATGACCTCGGCGCGGATGAATCCCTTTTCGAAGTCGGTGTGGATGATTCCGGCCGTCTGCGGGGCTTTCATGCCGCGCGAGTAGGTCCACGCACGGGTCTCGTCGGCTCCGGTGGTGAAGAACGTTTCGAGATTAAGCAATTTGTAGGCCGATTTGATCAGGCGCGCCACGCCCGACTCCTCCAGCCCGAGGTCCTCGAGGAACATCTGGCGTTCTTCGTAGCTCTCCAGCTCGGCGATGTCGGCCTCCGTGGCGGCGGCGATGACGAGCATTTCGGCCTTCTCCCCGGCGATGGCGGCCCGGACGGCCTCGGTGTAGACGTTGCCCGTCGCGGCGCTCTTCTCATCGACGTTGCAGACGTAGAGCACCGGTTTGTCGGTCAGCAGATTCAGGTCGGCGACCAGTTTGCGGTCCTCTTTTTCCAGTTCGACCGTGCGGGCCGAAAGACCCTGTTCCAGCGCCGCCTTGTATTGCAGCAGCAGTTCCACGGCGCGTTTGGCGTTCTTGTCGCCGCCCGAGGTGGCCTGCTTCTGGATCTTGCCCAGGCGTCCTTCGACGGTTTCGAGGTCTTTCAGCTGTAATTCCGTGTCGATGATGCCCTTGTCGCGCACGGGGTCGATCGAGCCATCGACGTGGGTGATGTTGCCGTTGTCGAAACAGCGCAGGACATGGATGATCGCGTGGGTGTTGCGGATGTTGCCGAGGAATTTGTTGCCGAGTCCCTCGCCTTTCGACGCCCCTTTCACCAGTCCCGCGATATCGACGATTTCGATCGTCGTGGGGATCACGCGCTTGGGGTTGTCGATCTCGGCCAGCCGGATCAGCCGCTGGTCGGGGACCGTGATGACGCCCACGTTGGGCTCGATGGTGCAGAACGGGAAGTTGGCCGCCTGCGCCTTCGCGTTGGACAGGCAGTTGAAAAGGGTCGATTTACCTACGTTCGGCAAACCGACTATGCCGCATTGTAATGCCATTGGTTCGTTGTTCGTTTAATAAAAATCGTCTCACTTGAAAACAGTCCACAAAGATAGGAATTTCTTTTCATTTCGGAGCGTGCGGGCGCCAGAAAAGTCCGCTCCGCATCCGTTTCGGACAAAAGGTTTCCGCAGACGCTGGACATTCCTGAATTTTTTTCTATCTTTGGCTGCGTCTTAGATACTTTCGCCCGGCAAAATGCAAGCGAACTTGCTTTTGCCCTCACTTATTCGTATCTTTGGAGGTCGAAATTGGATGGAACTATGGATTTGAAAATGATACAAGGCGAATTGCAGCAGCTTTCGGAACTCGTCGAAGGGTGGGTGCAGGCCGACGACATTCCGGCCCTCGAACGCGATCTGGCGCTCGAAAAGCTGCGTTCGGTCTACGATAAGGTGCGTTTCGGCGCTTCGGAACCCGCTGCGGAGACTCCCGCCGGGGAGGAGGACACGACCGTCGCGGAGGTCATCGACCTGGGCGACGTGCTTTCGCTCGATCCTTTCGCCGGGGAGGAGGAACCGGAGCCGGAACCGGAACCCGCGGAACCAGCCGCCGAAGAGGCGATTCCGGAATCCGGGCCCGGGCCCGGGCCCGAGCCCGTTATGGACCCCGAGCCCGTTATGGACCCCGAACCCGTCGCCGAGCCGGAGCCCGTCGTCGAGCCGGAGCCTGTTATGGAGCCGGAACCCGTCGTGGAGTCGGTTGCGGAATCCGAGGCAGAGCCTGAACCTGAACCCGAGTTTGTTGCCGGGCCTGCGTCTGCTGAGGCTGAGCCTGCACCTGCTGAGGTTGAGCTCGCGCTTGTCGAGCCGGAGCCGGTCGCAGAGCCGGCCGGGGAGTTCGTTCCGGAGCCCGTCTCTACCGAGCTGAACCCGGAACCGAACCCGAACCCGGAACCGGAATTGGAACCGCAGCCGCAGTCTGACCCGCAGCCGGTCGCTGCCGCAGAGCCGGCGTCTGAACCGGAGGAGGAATCCGAAAAATCTCATTATGTGGCGCCTACGCTGTTCGGCTTGGAGGAGGAGACCATCCGCCACCGCAACAAACAGCGTGTCATCATGTCGCTTTACGATCCGGCTGTCGAGACGCCCGCCCGCCCGGAACCGGCTCCGAAGCCCGCTCCGGCGCCTGTGGAAGCCCCGGCTCCCGCTCCTGTCGTGGAGACTCCAGCCTCCGAAGTTGCGGCTTCCATTCCCGCGGAGGTTTCCGCTCCGGAACCCGAAATCGCGGCCGGGAAGCCTGCCGCAGTTCCGGAAGTTTCAGCCGCGGCGCCCGAATTCCGCAAGCCCGTCTTCGGAACGGTGCCCGAACCGGAAGAGGAGGACGAACCCGGCTTCGAAGAGATCACGTTGGAACCTGCCGCTCCTGCCGGAACCGTGTTGGGCGACATCATCAACCACGACGTGCAGACGCTGGCCGACACGCTCGCCGCGCCGCGCGACCGGGCTTCGGAACTGCGCCGCAGCGAGCCCGTCACCGATCTGCGCAGGGCCATCGGCATCAACGATAAATTCCTGCTGATCCGCGACCTGTTCGGGGGCGACGGCGAGGCTTACGAGAAGGCGATCGGGGTGCTCAACGACTGCGCCGATTTCGATGACTGCATGATCTATATCGCCGAGAACTATGCGTGGAACCCCAATTCCGACGGAGTGAAACTGCTGATGGACCTGCTCGAACGCAAATTTGCCTGACAGCGATGGCCAAACTCTATATCGTGCCTACGCCGATCGGCAATCTGGACGACATCACGCTGCGTGCGGTGAATGTCCTGCGCAGCGTGGATTTCATTTTGGCGGAGGATACGCGCACAACGTCGTTCCTTCTGAAGCATCTCGGCATCGAGCAGAAACTCCGTTCGCACCACAAGTTCAACGAGCACGCGACGGTGCGGCTGGTCGCCGAGTCGATCGCCGCCGGACGCGATGCGGCCTTGGTGTCGGACGCCGGGACGCCGGGTATTTCGGACCCGGGATTCCTGCTCGTGCGCACGTGCGTCGAGGCGGGGATCGAAGTCGAGACGCTGCCCGGGGCCACGGCGCTGATCCCGGCGCTGGTGCAGAGCGGATTTCCCTGCGACCGTTTCTGCTTCGAAGGCTTCCTGCCCCAGAAGAAGGGCCGCAGCAAGCAGTTGCAGACGCTGGCCGACGAGGAGCGGACGATGGTTTTCTACGAGTCGCCCTACCGTGTGGTGAAGTGTCTGGAGCAGTTCGCCGAGGTTTTCGGTCCCGAACGCCGGGTTTCGGTGTCGCGGGAGCTGACCAAGAAATTCGAACAGACCGTGCGCGGCACCGTCGCCGAGGTGCTGGACCATTTCCGCACGACCGAGCCCAAGGGGGAGTTCGTGATCGTCGTGGCCGGAAAGCCCAAGGCACGCCGTGCGCAGGAGCCGCAGGAGGAGTAATTCAAACGGAAAAACCGGTTATGGAGAGTAATCGTACGGATAATACGCAACAGGTGCGCCGCTCGTTTTCGGCCTGGATCGGGGAGCTGCGCGAATTCATGAAGGGACGATTCAGTCTCGAAGAGGACCAGGCGCAGTGCGACGAGGTCGTGGCCGCCATTTCGAAGGGCGTCGAGTTTCGCGGCGTCAATCTCTGGGTGCTGATCTTCGCCACGATGATCGCATCGCTGGGGCTGAACGTCAATTCGGCCGCCGTCATCATCGGCGCGATGCTCATCTCGCCGATCATGGGACCGATCATGGGTGTCGGGCTGTCGCTGGGCATCAACGATTTCGACCTGCTGAAAAAGTCGCTGCGCAACTTGACGCTGATGTTCATCGTTGCGATCATCACCTCGACGGTCTATTTCTTCATCTCGCCCCTCTCGTCGAACAGCAGCGAGCTGCTGGCGCGCACCGTTCCCACGACCTACGACGTGCTGATCGCCCTCTTCGGCGGTCTGGCGGGCATCGTGGCGCAGACGCGGCAGGACCGCACCTCGACGGTGATCCCCGGCGTGGCCATCGCCACGGCGCTGATTCCGCCCCTCTGTACGGCGGGTTTCGGACTGGCTACGGGGCAGTTCCGGTTCTTCTTCGGGGCGTTCTACCTCTTCTTCATCAACTCGGTCTTCATCGCCCTGGCGACCTACGCCATGGTGCGCTTCCTAAAATACGAGAAGAAAGTCTTCATCGACAAGGGCCGCGAACGCACGGTCAAGCGGCTGATGATGGTCATCACGCTGGTGACCTTTATCCCGAGCGTCGTCATCGGCTTCCACATGGTCCGGGTCTCGGTGTTCGAGGCCGTGGCCGACAAATACGTGTCGCAGGTCTTCAATTTCCCGCATACGCGCGTGATCGAGTGCAACAAACACTATGCGCAGGGCAAGAACCCGTCGCAGATCGAGTTGTTGCTCGTGGGCGAGCCGCTGGGCGGGGAGGTGATCGAGAACGCCCGGACGCAGATGCGCAGCTTCGGGCTGGAGAATACCGAGTTGGTCGTCCGGCAGGCCAACACCGAGGACAAGATCGACGTGGCGTCGTTGCAGCAGAGCTACAAGGAGCTGTTGGAGGAGAAAAACCGCCGCATCGGGGAGATGGCCTCGCAGCTGAAACGTTACCGGGTGACGAACGTCGAGGTGGACGACATTTCGCGCGAGGTGGGGGCCATGATGGAGAACATCGGAGCCATTTCGCTGACGAAGGGCATCACCTTCGACGTGAAGGGCACGCCCGGCGATACGACGCTCGTGTGCGTGGTGACGCCCAAGGACCCTGCGGTGCCTATCGACCGGGAGACGCTCTCCCGCTGGCTGAAGATCCGCACCAAGGTCGAGAACGTGAAACTTTTCGTGGAACCCTAACCGCACGGCAGGCATGAAAACGACGGAACTGACCCCCATGCAGCGAATCGGGCTGGAATCTCTCTGGCTGGGGGCGCGCGTATTCGCCGCAATGCCGTATTGGTTCAAGTATTACGTGGTCGAGAACCTGATCTTCGTGTTGCTCCGCTACTGTCTGCGCTACCGCATGAAGGTCGTGAAGACCAATCTTCGAAACTCGTTCCCCGAGAAGGACGAGCGCGAACTGGCCGTCATCCGGAGGCGGTTCTACCGCACGCTGGCCGAGATTTTCGTCGATACGATCAACCTGGCCGGACTGACGCCCGAAAAGGGGCGTTCCCTGCTGACCGTAAAGGGGCTGGAGGAGCAGAAGGAGCGGGTCGGCGGCCGCGACTGGATCGCCATGACGGCCCATTTCGGCTGCTGGGAATATTGTTCGTTCTGGGGGTTGTACGACCCGACGCAGATCGTTGTCGCCGTTTACCATCCGCTGCGGAGCCGGATCGTGGAGGCGTTCTACCAGCGTCTCCGCAACGGGGATTACGCCACGACCGTTGCGATGAAAGAGAGCCTGCGCTTCTACCTGCGCAACCGGGCCGGGGGCATCGGGGGGCGGAATCTCGTGATGGGGCTTATCGCCGACCAGAATCCCCCGCGGCGTCCCGACAGCCGTTGGTTCCGCTTCCTCAATCAGGATACGATCTTCTTCGACGGGGGCGAGAAACTGGCCCTGCGCTGTCAGCTTCCGGTCTATTTCGTGAAGATGGAGCGCCTGCGGCGGGGCCGTTACGAGATGTCCTTCGAACTGATCTACGACGGAAAAGAGGAGGTCGCCGAATACGAAATCACGCAGCGTTACGTTCGTATGCTGGAAGCGGAGATCCGCCGGCGTCCCGAACTCTGGATGTGGTCGCACCGTCGCTGGAAACACAAACGAAATGCCGGTCGCTAAAATCGTCATACTGAATTGGAACGGCGCTGAACACCTGCGCCGTTTTCTGCCGTCGGTCGTGGCCGCGGCGCCCGAAGGCGTCGGGGTCGTGGTGGCTGACAACGGTTCCACGGACGATTCCGTGGCGATTCTCGCCGCCGAATTCCCTACGGTCTCGGTGCTGCGCATGGACCGCAACTACGGCTTTGCGGGCGGTTACAACCGGGCGCTGGAGCGGATCGAGGCCGATTACTACCTGCTGCTCAATTCCGATGTCGAGACTCCTGCGGGGTGGCTCGGGCCGATTCTCGACTGCCTGAACGCGAATCCCGACGTGGCGGTCGCTGCGCCGAAACTGATCTCCTGTACCGACCGGACGACGTTCGAGTACGCCGGGGCTTCGGGCGGATTCATCGACTTTCTGGGTTATCCTTTCTGCCGGGGCCGCATCCTGCGCTGCGTGGAGGAGGACCGGGGGCAGTACGACGACGCCCGCGATGTCTTTTGGGTGAGCGGCGCGGCTTTCTGCTGCCGGGCCGACGTGTTCCGGGCGCTGGGGGGCTTCGACGCCGATTTCTTCGCCCACATGGAGGAGATCGACCTCTGCTGGCGGATGCAGCTGGCGGGTTACCGCGTGCGGGTCGTTCCCCAAAGCACGGTCTACCACCTCGGCGGCGGCACGCTCCAGACGGATTCTCCGGCCAAGGTCTTTTACAATCACCGGAACAATCTGGCGATGCTCTACAAATGCACCTCTCCCGCGCAGCGGCTTTTTGTGGCCGTGGCACGTCCGGCGCTCGACCTGCTGGCGGCTTTCTCCTACCTGGCGCAGGGCCGCGGGGACAATTTCCGGGCGGTGTTCCGCGCCTACCGCGATTTTTTCCGCTGGCACAAGGAGCTGTCCCGCAAGCGGCGCGCGATCCGCGGGAACCGCAAAGGCTCCGCCGCCGGGCATATCTACCGCGGTTCGGTGGTTCTGCGTTACCTTTTCGGGCGGCGCACGTTCGGAGGCATGATGCGCTGACGCGGAGCCAATGTCGTTGTCGCAGCGGGACTTGCACGATTCGCGGTTTTTGCTTATCTTTCCGGAAACACTTCGCTTATGAAACGTGTGCTTGCTTTGTTCCTGGCGGCCGTGTCGTTCTTGCTGCCTGCCGGGGCATCGGCGACCGGGCAGACTGCCGAACGGCTGATCGTCGGGTGCGATACGATGTCTCTGTATGCCTTGCCGCTGATGAAGGCGGATTCCACTGTGCTCGCCCGGCTCGAAAAACGGTTGAAGGAGATCGACGCGCCGTGGAGTACGGCGTGCTGGCGTGCCTATATCGGCGTCTGGCGGCTGGATAAGGGGCGGTTGTGGCTCGAACGGGTGGAGACCACGAAGGGCGATCCGGTTTTTACGGGTGCCGAGTTGTTCCCGAAATCGGCTGAAGGATCGCGGGCCCGGGCCGACTGGTTCAGCGGCGAAATCCGCTATGGCACGGGTGCTTTGGTGTATTACCAACACGACGGATTCAAGCGGAATCTTGAGCGGGAGTGGGTCGCTGAGATATTCGAAGGGCGTGTGGGCAGAGGTACGAAAGCCTATCGGAACCGTCTGTATAAGTGCGGTGTGGAGATGATGGACAATGTCGTGCGCGTCGCTGCGGCGTTCGACAGCCTGTATGTCGGGACGTTGCCCGATCAGTTGGCGTTGTCTGTCGTTTTTGCCCCCGATTCCACGGGGCGGGTCGCGCAGATCGACCGGGCGAGGTTGTTGATGCCGGGAGGAGAAAAGATCGAGGACGCTGCCGATCCGCGTTTGCAGGCGGCCGTGCAGGCTTTCCGTTCGGTGACGCGCTGGGACGCCTACTGGATCGAAGGGATGTGGAAGAAGCAGAGCTGCACCCTTACTCTGCGCCGGAACGGAAAGGTCTGTACCCTCCCTCTTCGGCGAAGACAGCCGTAGCCGCCGATGCGTCTCGCAAGCGGCTCTTCGTGCCGCCGGGGCAGACCGGTTTGCGGTTTGGAAAAGTGCGGCGGAGATATAAGATAAGAAGAGACCCGGCATTTGCCGGGTCTCTTCTCGTATGCCTGCGGGGCGTTATTTGTTGATCTTGGCCCACGAATCCTTGAGTGTCACCGTGCGGTTGAACACCAGCTTTTCGGGGGTCGAATCGGTGTCGGGGCAGAAGTAGCCCACACGTTCGAACTGCACGGCCTGACCGACGGGAACATCGCGCAGCGAGGGTTCCAGATAGCCCGTGACCTTGACCATCGACTCGGGGTTGAGGTTGTCCTCCCACGTCTGTCCCTCCTCCACGTCGTCGGGGTCCTCCTTCGTGAAGAGCGGATTGAACAGCCGGACTTCGGCCTCCACGGCGTCTTTCGCCGACACCCAGTGGATGACGCCCTTCACCCGGCGGCCGTCGCTCGACGAACCCCCGCCCGACATCGGGTCGTAGGAGCAGCGCAGTTCCGTGACGTTGCCCTCGGCGTCCTTCACGACCTCCTCGCACTTGATGAGATAGGAGTAGCGCAGGCGCACTTCGCCGCCCGGCGAGAGGCGGTAGAACTTCTTGGGAGGCTCCTCCATGAAATCGTCGCGCTCGATGTAGATCACCTTCGAGAACGGAACCTGACGCGTTCCGGCGCTCTCGTCCTCGGGGTTGTTGATGGCCGTGAAGAGTTCGGTCTTATCGTCGTCGTAGTTGGTGATGACCACTTTCAGCGGATTCAGCACGGCCATGCGGCGCTGGGCCACTTTGTTCAGATCCTCGCGCACGCAGTATTCCAGCTTGCCGAGGTCGATCACGTTGTCGCGTTTGGCGACGCCCACCATCTCGGCGAAATTGCGCACCGAAGCCGGGGTGTAGCCCTTGCGGCGCAGGGCGCAGATGGTCGGCATGCGGGGATCGTCCCAGCCCATCACGGCGCCTTCCTGCACGAGTTTCAGCAACTTGCGCTTCGACATCATCGTGTAGGTGAGGTTCAGACGCGCGAACTCGTACTGGTGCGAGGGGAAAATGTCGAGCGCCTGAATGAACCAGTCGTACAACGGGCGGTGCACGTCGAATTCCAGCGTGCAGATCGAGTGGGTGACCTTCTCGATCGAGTCGCTCTGGCCGTGGGCGTAGTCGTACATCGGGTAGATGCACCATTTGTTGCCCGTGCGGTGGTGTTCGGTGTGGATGATGCGGTACATCAGCGGGTCGCGGAACAGCATGTTCGGATGGGCCATGTCGATCTTGGCGCGCAGCACCTTGGCGCCGTCGGGGAATTCGCCGTTCTTCATCCGCTCGAACAGGTCGAGGTTCTCCTCGACCGTCCGGTCGCGCCACGGCGACGGGGTTCCCGGCACGGACACCGTGCCGCGGTTCTCGCGGATCTGCTCCTGCGTCTGGTCATCGACATAGGCCAGCCCCTTCTTGATGAGCACGATGGCCCACTCGTAGAGCTGGTCGAAATAGTCCGACGCATAACGCTCCAGCTCCCACTGGAAGCCGAGCCACTGGATGTCGCGCTTGATCGAATCGACGTACTCCACGTCCTCCTTCACGGGGTTCGTGTCGTCGAACCGCAGGTTGCATTTGCCGCCGTATTTCTTGGCCAGTCCGAAATTGATGCAGATGCTCTTGGCGTGGCCGATGTGGAGATAGCCGTTCGGCTCGGGCGGGAAACGGGTCTGTATGTGCTTTTCGCCTTTGGCGATCGACTCTTCGATGATCTCTTCGAGGAAGTTCAGCGACTTCTCACGGGGTTCGCTTGTTTCGCTTGCCATATGATTCGGTTATTTTTTGTGATTCTTGCTGTTGTAGACCGTTTTGAGCAGTTTCACGCCCACGACCAGCATCTGCTGCGTGCCCAGGGCCGTACCGTCGTGATGGGCGGCGAACTCGGCGCGCACCGACACCGTGTCGTCGAAGAACGACCGGCGGTAGGAGAGCGCCGTGCGGCTGTACACCTTCTGGTCGGTGCGGAAGAAGCTCTCGGCGGGGTAGAGTTCGCGGCCGTAGGGCAGCGGCGTGCCGTCTTCGAGTTCGTGTCCCATAAAGAACGGATGGATGTTGTCGCCGACGTAGAGGCGTTCGTCGAGCGAAAGTCCCCAGCGGCTGATGCGGAACGCGAATTCGCCCATGCAGGGTGTTTCCCACGAATGGCCGAAACTGCGGTCGCGCTGGGCCGTGAGCAGCGCCCCCAGCTTGATGTCGAAATCGAAGAAGGCGTTGAACCGGACGCCTACGCAGGGGTTCAGCAGTTGCAGGTCCACGACGTTTTCGATCGGCGCGTCCTGCTGTCCCGCGAAGTGGAACATCGAGTAGTTGAATCCGTAGTAAAAGCGGTCGAGATAGTGGCGTCCGGCGAGCAGGATGCGGAACTTTTCGCGCGAGAGGGTCGAATACATGCCCTCCCAGTCGCAGACGAACTCCACGTAGGAGCCCCCCCCCTGGCCGTTATACTGCGCCAGCACACCGTTCATGCGGTTGTGGTAGAAACGGTACGATTCGGAGAAGAACGCCGTCGAGTAATCGTCGTCGTGCATCATGTCGCGCGTGAAGATACCGGCCACGGCTGTGACGCGGGGCGTCCGGAACTGGTAGTAGAAGACGGGTTTCACCTCCGACAGATAGGCCGATTCCGCCGACCCGAAGTTCTTGATCATGTCCGCGGCGATGACGAGGGTGTTCTTCTCGTCCCACCGGATGCCGACGCGGGGCAGCAGGCGGGCGGCGAAATCCGTGCCCGACTCGATGTCCAGTCCGGGGACCGCGAACTCGTTGCTGCCGAACTCCTTGTTGTCGAAATACATCTTGAAGTCGGCGCCCACGAGGATTTCCTGAGCGTGTCCTGCAACGGCGAATCCGCCGAGTGCGAGCAGAAGCAGCAGTTTTTTCATCGGTTTCCTGATTGATAGAGTCACAAAAGTAGGGAAAAGATTTTAATTTTATTTACTTTTGACCCCGAAATCAACCATTCCGAAGCCATTATGCGCAAAATCACCAACGAAGAGCTCGGCAGGCCCTCGGCCGAAGAGTTCGCCGCGATGGAGAAAATGCCCGTCACGGTAGTGCTGGACAACGTACGTTCGGCCCAGAATGTCGGGGCTTTTTTCCGCACGGGCGACGCTTTCGCCGTGGAGCGGATCGCCCTGTGCGGCATTACCGCCGTGCCGCCCTCCCGCGACATTCACAAAACGGCCCTGGGAGCCGAACAGACCGTGCCCTGGTGCCATTATGCGACGACCCCGGAGTGCCTCGCGCAGTTGCGCGCCGAGGGGTATGAGATATACGCCGTGGAGCAGGTCGAAGGGGCCGTGATGCTCGACGCCTTCCGTGCCCGGCCGGGCGTGAAATATGCGCTGGTCTTCGGCAACGAGGTCGATGGCGTGGGGCAGGAGGCCGTCGATATGTGCGACGGGGCTGTCGAGATTCCGCAGGCCGGGACCAAACATTCGATCAACGTCTCGGTCGCCGGCGGCGTCGTTTTATGGGCCATTTTTTCCCAGCTGAGAGCTGGGTTTTAGAAGTTTTGGCGAGAGATGCCGGTTTCGGAGGTGATGGCAGATTGTGGCGCTGCCGCCCCGGATTTTGCACCTCTGTCCCCGGCAATGCCCGAATAAATTTGCCATTGCGCTCGCCTTGCGCACTTTACCGGGGATGAACCCCGGTTTAGATAGGCTGCGGCTCGGCAATGCCCAAATAAATTTGCCATTGCGCTCGCCTTGCGCACTTTACCGGGGGATGAACCCCGGTTTAGATAGGCTGCGGCTCGGCAATGCCCAAATAAATTTGTCATTGCGCTCGCCTTGCGCTATCTTTGCCGCGTTGTAAAACCTAAAATCTGAAAAAATGTCAGTAGAAAGCACCGTCCGCGCGGTAACGACTTACCGCCTGACGGAAATGAAACAGCGGGGCGAGAAGATCGCCATGCTTACCTCTTACGACTATTCGATGGCGAAGATCGTCGATGCCGCGGGCGTCGATGTGATTCTCGTGGGCGACTCGGCGGCCAACGTCATGGCCGGTTACGAAACCACGCTCCCCATCACTCTCGATATGATGATCTACCACGCACGTTCGGTCGTGCGCGCCGTCAGTCGTGCGCTGGTCGTCGTCGATCTGCCGTTCGGCTCTTATCAGGGCAATTCGAAGGTGGCGCTCGATTCGGCCATCCGCATTATGAAGGAGACCGAGGCCGACGCCATCAAGATCGAGGGCGGCGAGGAGATTCTCGAATCGGTTCAGCGCATCCTTTCGGCCGGCATTCCCGTCATGGGACACCTCGGTCTGACACCCCAGTCGATCCACAAGTTCGGCACCTATGCGGTCCGCGCCAAGGAGGAGGCCGAGGCCGAGAAACTGGTGCGCGACGCCCGTCTGCTGAGCGACGCGGGGTGCTTCGGCATCGTGCTGGAAAAGATTCCCGCGGCATTGGCCGACCGGGTGACGAAGGAGATTTCGGCGCCGACGATCGGCATCGGCGCCGGCGGAGGGTGCGACGGGCAGGTGCTCGTGATCCACGACATGCTGGGCATCAACAAGGGTTTTTCGCCCCGGTTCCTGCGCCGTTACGCCGATCTGCACAGCGTGATGACCGACGCCGTGGAACGGTATGTCCGCGACGTGAAGGAGTGCGATTTCCCCAACGAGAAGGAGCAGTACTGATCCTTCGTCCCGAAAACAAAAAGCTGCATTCTCCGTTTGGGAATGCAGCTTTTTTCATGGTATACGGGCGTTTTACCGCCGGATGACTATGTCGTCCGTGTCGGTCGTGTAACCGTCGGCGGGCGCCTGGTCGAGTGCGTTGAAACTCTTGTTCTGGACCCGCTGAACGGCTCCCTGGCCGTTGCCCGACGTTCCGCCGTTGGTCCGGATCAGTTCGCCGCAGAGGGCGATGTCCCAGTCCGTGCGGGCTTTCCAGGCGGCGTCCTGCGCGGCGTCGCCGAGCGGGCTCTCTCCCACCTTGCTGCCGGTTTCGAGCGAGATGTAGACCCATCGGTCGTCGCTGAGACCCTCCACCGAGAGCGTTTTCACCTGCGCCGGTTCCGGTGCCGGGCCTTTGTCGCCGGAGCCGTCCGACGCGCATCCCGCCAGTATCGCACATCCTGTCATGGCGAGCAGCAATATGCTGTGTTTCATCGTTTTCATCGTCGTCAATCCGTTAAACTGTTCAGGTTGCGGCTGCCGTCGCCCTGATAGAGATACTTGATCGTCACCCGGCCCGCACCCCGGTCGTAGTCCGTGACTTCGAACTTGGCGTACTTGCCGCTTGCGGTACGCAGCACGTAAGGCGCCGTGTAGGGGGCCCAGAGGTTGTCGAGCCATTGTATGGCCGACGCCGAGGTGGTTTTGAGGGCGGTCGTGGCGGCCGCGAAGAGATTCGCGCCCTTTTCCAGCACGACTGGCTGCGGAAGGTCGCAGACATACTCCTTCGGGCCGTCGGCATCCCGGTAGTCGATCACCGAAAAGGCATTGATCACGCCGCTGCCGGCTTTGCCGATCTCCGAGCGGGTGACCGTCAGGAAGTATTTCGGTTCGGTGTAGGAGGCGTATTTGGGCACCGCTTCCGTGAAGTCGAACGCGAGTTCGATGCTGTTGTCGTCGCTGTACTCTCCCTGCATGGGGTGGTCGCCGCCCTGATTGGCCGCGATGGCCGATTTGAGCGTGACGGTCGGCGTCGTGGCATAGGGCTTGTCGGCCACGCCCATCGTGAAGGCGAGGTCGTTGCGCGAATCGTAGGTCACCTTAACGCGGAATACCACCTGCGGGGAGTGCACCGTGCAGCTGCATCCCGTAACGTCGTGGCTCAGGGTCTGCGACGGGCGGTCCTGCAAAAAGAAATAGTAGGGCAGGTAGTAGCGGCCGTCGTCGCCCCACCACGTTCCGTAGGAGTTCACCACGATGAAGGCTCCCTTGTGGATCTGGCCGTCTTTGGAGAACTCCACCGTGTCGTCGTATCCGACGATGGTCATGGCGTGTGCGCCGTCCGTGGCGAGTTTCGTCAGCATGTAGGTGTAGCCCGTTTCCGACGGTCCCGAATAGTTCGAGTCGAAAGTCCATCCGGTGGCCAGCGCCGAATAGGAGAGGATGCCGCCGTGGGCGCTGCCGTCGCCGGCGTCGTAGAGGTAGCGGCGGGCGAGGTCGATGCCCTTCTGCGAGATCACTTCGAACGAGATGATCTCCTTCACGCGGTTCTGCATTGCCCGGGTGTACTTGTCGTAGCCGCTCGCCCATTTGAACGAGAAGTAGCTCGAAGGGTCGGGGAAGTCGGCCAGCGACATGGCACCCTGCTGCCGGGCGATGTTGAGACCCTGTTCGGCGAATCCGCCCTGGTCGATGCCGTCGTTCAGGAAATTCCAGGTGTAGAAATAGCTGAATGTATTGGCGTCCGAGGCTTGGGCGTCGCGGTCCAGCAGCCGGTTCATCTCGTAGGTGAACAGGTAGCGGATGCCCGACGATTGGGCGCAGGAGCCGCCTTTTTGTTCGAATACCTTCGGGAAGTATTTGAGCTTCGAGTTGTCCACGCTCGCGGGCAGGGTGCCTTCGAGGGGTTTCGACGGCGTCCACGAGGCGGCTGCCGCGCGGATGGCCCGCACCTCGTCGGTCAGCTTCGGAACCTCGTAGGTCCGGGTGGGCTGCGCCGTCGCCGGAAGCCCCGCAGCAGCGAACAGAAGCAGGAATAAGATCCGTTTCATCATTTCAGACGGTTATAGGTTTTCAGCGCCTCGCTGCGCACCGCGGGGGCGAGCGATTCGTCGCGGCTCATGTCGAGGGCCGTTCGGGCGATCTCGTCGCGGCGCACCGAGAGCGTGAACCAGCCGAAAGCCTCCAGCATGGCCTGCTGAACCTCCGGATCGTCGCTTCGGCGCATGTAATCCAGCAGTTCGGGGACCATGAAATGCACGTGGTAGTTGCGCATCGCACGGATGTCCTGCATGCGGCCCTTTTTCGTCCGTTCGGGGTCCATGACCGACTTCATCGTGGCGGTCCAGCGCTTTGCATTGACTTCGATGGAGTGGCGGATCAGCCTGTGCACCGTTTCGGAGTCGATGTAGTTGGTCTCGGGGAACTGCCGTTCGAATTCGGCGATCAGTTTCTCGCCGTCGAACATCGGCATCGCCTGTTTGAGCGAGAACTCCACGCGTTCGGAGGTGTTGTTGCGGATCGCGGAGGCGATCATCGCCGGAATGAGCCGTTCGTCGCCGCTCTTGGCCAGCATGTTGGCGGCGAAACGTTCGACCATTTCATAGTTGTCGGACATGCCGAGTGCGATGGCTTCGATGAAGTTGTCGTCGCGGCACTCCGTGAGGTTGACGAATGCCTGCATGCGCAGCTGGTGGCTGTCGCTTTCGCGGAAGATGCGCAGCAGGTCCGCCGACGAGAGGTCGCCGCGGCGGAAGAGCTTTTCGACGGCCAGTGCTTGCAGGGCGGGGTAGCGGTTGTCCGAAAGGAGCCGTTTCCACGTCGCGGGGCTGTCCTGCCGGAGCAGTTCGTCCACGTCGATCCGCTTGTCTGCCGACGCGAAGCGGAAGGTCGGGTCGCCGATCAGGTGCTGTTCCAGATAGGGGGCGTATTTGGCCAGGTTGCCGACGCTCATGCCCAGTCCCGTGAGGCCCACGTAGCGGTCCACCCATTTGTCCTGCAATACGTTCACCGAGTTGGCCAGCACGGCGACGGTGCGTCCCGGGCTGAAAATGTAGGCGTTGGCGATGCTGCTGTCGCGGTGGAACGAGCCGTTGAAGCAGGCGTCGAGCGACACGACGCGGCATTCGGGCGTGTAACGGCCGAAATCCGAGAGGTAGAGATCCAGATCCCAGAGGTAGAGGGAGTCCGCCGCCCGGGTCTCCGGATCGTCGGCGCCCTCGAACCATGCGTCGGGAAACTCTCCGTAGCGGCGCGTGATGCGCGCCCGGGCGCTGTCGGCCGGGATGTCGTGCGAGATGGCGTGACGCATCGACTCCCGCAGGTACATTTTGATCTGCGCGATCTGCTGCTTGGTGTCGTTGGTCATCGGCAGGTTGTTCAGATACTCCGTGTCCCAGTCGCCGTGGTGGTGCAGGACGGCGAAGTCGAGGTCGCGGCGCTGCATCTCGTTCATCAGCCGCGGTTTGATGTGCGCATCGCGCTTGTGGTCGATGTAGCTGATGCCGTTGCGCTGCCGTTCGAGCCACGGGAAGTGTTCGAACAGCGTCGCTTTCTCGTCGATGCGGGCCACCATCGACTCCGAGATGAAGCCGTTGCCGCTGAAAAAGAGAATCTGATCGACCGGTTCGGGATTGCGTTTCGCCTCCACGACCTTTTCCAGATAGCCGCGCAGTTTCTCATAACGCGAGGTTCCGTTGCAATCGGTGGGGCGGATGCGGCCCGAATAGATGTCGGGACGGGTCCGCTGGGCCGATTCGGCGGTCAGCGAATAGTAAAAACATCCGGGATGGATGCTGTCGCGTCCCAGCGGGGCGAATTCGAGGCTGAAATCGTCGTAGAACCGGTCGGAGGGGACCGACGACTGCCAGCGGTCGAACGCTACCTGGTCCATTTTGAATGCGCTCGTGAGGTGCTGGGCGTCGCGCACCATCACTACCGGGATGTCGCCGATGAGCACGGCGCCTTCGATCGGGGCTTTCGGCTGCTCCCAGAGCTGGCGGAGCACCTGCCGGAGCGAGTCGGGCTGGCCCGTGCGGTCGATGACGAAGTGTACTTCCAGACCGCTTTTCCCGATTTCGGCGGCGTAGTCATCGACCTGCCGGCGGGCTTCTTCATAGCTCCGGGCGTCGATCACCACGGCGAAGCCGCGGCGGGGCGAAGCCGCAAAAAGTTGTGCGGAAGCGATTGTCGCCACTGCTGCCGCGAGGAGTATTTTCTTGAATGTTTGCATGTGTGGGAAGGCTGTTTTGTGTGTCAGAAAAGAATTTCGGCGCCGAACGTGAACCTGCGGCTGTCGGTGCCTTCGAGCAGGTCGGTGTAGTTCCCCTCGCCGATGTAGCGTTTCAGCGAAGCCTCGGCGTAGAGTCCGGCCCACAGTTTCCCGAAGAGGCGGCGGTAGCGTACTGCCGCGTTGCCGCCGATCCAGGTCGCGGTGATGTATTCGAATGCCGGGGCGGTGTAGGCTTGTTTGATGCGCTCCTGCACGTGCTGCGAGGAGGTGATCGGAGCGGCTCCCCGCACGCCGAGCGTCGCCGTGATCCGGTTGCGGCCGAACGAGAAGAATTTCGACGCCTCGACCGACCCGAGGATGCGGGTGTAGTTGCGGTTGTATCCGTCGCCCTCGTAGTGGATCGTTTCCGAATCCTCATACCGCCCTGCGGCGTGCAGCGCGAAGGTCGGAAGCCCGTCGCGGAGCTTGTCGAAACGGTATTCGGCCCGGAAGACCGAGACGGTCTCCTTGTTTTTCAGCCCCGAAGCCTGCACCTTGTACGAGATCTGGTTGTTCTTGTCGGGGTCGATGTAGGCCGTCTGTTCGTACCAGATGCCCTCCACGCGCTTGTGGTCCCATCCGACGATGACGTTGTGCGTGCGCCGGGAGTTGCCGAAACGCAGGCGGTCGCTGACGCCGAAACCCGTGCGCGAATAGTCGCCGCCGAGGAACGTGAATACGGCGCCGCCGTCGCGGGCCTCCTGCGTGCTCGACGCATAGGTCGCTTCGAGCAGGTTGGCGACGCCCCGGCCGCCGTCCCAGGCGAATTGCAGGGCTCCGGTGTATTCCGTGCCGGTGTAGTTGCGCGGGTAGGAGAGCGACGTGCCGGTCGAAATCGTGCTGTAATCGCCCAGCCCGTTGAAACGGAAATAGACGTAGGATTCGCGCGGGTCGATGACCTCGTGCGAGATCGACTCGCTCATCAGGTCGAATCCGCCCGAGAGTCCCAGCGAGAATCCGCCGCCCATCAGGTACTGGACGCCGGGCGTGATGACGAAGTGCATGCCGTCGGTCTTGGGCCTCGGGTCGGTCTGGTTGGCCGAACTGCCGGTGTCGTAGTCGAGTTTCAGGGCGAGAATCAGCCGCTCCAGCGGCTTGTAGGCCACCGTTCCGCTCAGGTTGAAGCGCTGGGTGTTGAAATCCGACGGGATCGAATCGCCGAGGATGAAAGGATTGTCGTCGGCGACCTGAAGCGTCGAGTTCCAGCGCCGGGCATACTCCTTGCCGTCGTTGTAGGCGATGCTGCCGGAGCAGATCACCTTGTCGAACCGCTGCTGTCCGGAGATTCCGACTCCGAAGGCGTTGATTTTCGAGGATTCGTCCACATCGTGCAGGTCGCCCCGGCGGATGTCGTAGTCCGCATGGAAGTCGAGCAGGTTCCCGACGGGCGAGAACCACAGCGCCGAGGGGTTGTGGCTCCGGGAATAGAGGTTTCCGGAGCGCTCTACCTCCCGGTAGACGGGAAGCTGCGCTTTCTGCTGGGCACGAAGCGTTCCGCCGCCGAAGAGCAGCAATGCGCACAATGCGGTACCCGGGTATCTTTTCATCGTAAGAAATGCGTTAGGTGTGGTGTCGTAAGACCGAAACGGCGCTTTTCGACGGCACCGTTTCGGTCGTGATCTCGGAATCGGGTTCCGGCCTTAGTCCGCCTGCGTGGGGTGTACGCCGGGGGTGAGCGGCTGGCCCGTCAGGAAATCGTCCGTCGAGTTGTTGGTGTCCTGATAGTAGGCGCGGCCGTTCTCGACTTTGGTCACCTTGCGGCGGATGCTCTTGCCCGACCATCCGTTGACGAGGGCTGAACCGGCATCGTCCTGAGCCAGCAGTGTGTGGTAACGGTCGGAATCATCAGCATCGAACATTTCGACGGCGTCGAGCAGGTACTTGCTGGGAATCATGAAATGGAGTTGCGTCGCATCTACTTTGTTCGGCTCGGTCATGAAGTTTTCCGAGTCGGCGGCGAACTGCGACGGCGTCATGCCTTCGGGCAGCTTGGCCATTACCAGACCTCCTCCGAAGAAACCTGCTCCCAGACGGCGCTGGTTTTCGAGGTTGTAGACGATTTCGAGGTTGGGTGCGTCGTAGTCGGCGTCAGCCTGGCCGGCATCGGGTACATAGCACTCCCAATCGGCATTGGTAAGGTTGGCGGCGCCGTCAGCCGACCAGTCTGTTGCGTCGTTGGCGATGACCACGCTTTCGCCCGGTTGCAGCGGATGTTCTTTACCGGTGCCGGGGAAAGCGGCTACGATGCCGTAAAGCGGGTATTTGTCGAGCTGTTTGCCGGAGGCGTCCACCCAGGGGTTCGGTTTCGATAAGGTGAGCATCGCTCCGATGATCACTTGGTCGAGATACTGCACCTCGTCCGAGTTGTTGACGATCTCCATATAGGTGTCGTTCAGTTTCCAGTTGACGGATGTCGAATACACCTCCTTGAATACGAGCGGTGATTTGTTGACCTCGGACAGTGCCACCGCAGCGGTTTTGTCTCCGAAAACGTCGGCTGTCACGGCTCCGGTGAAGGAGATCGTGTTGGAGTAGCGTCCTGTCGCGGTGATCTGGTACTGGCCCGACGACACCTCGAAGGTGACGGAGGTCGCTCCGGCGGCGGTGGTTTCGGTATAGGTCAGTTCCTTGTCGGAGTTCACGGCTGTTACGGTCATGGACGGGAGTTCCGACGCTTCGTATCCTGCGGGAGCGGTCAGGTTGACCGTCAGCTGGAGTTTTTTCGATCCGTTGTCGCCTCCATCGTCGTCATTGCCGTTGTCGCAGCCTGCGAACAGGAGGGTGGCGCCTGCTGCGAAGAGCAGCCCGGCCTTTGCCAATAAATTCATCCTTTTCATCGTTTCCTGATTTTTATGATACAAATGGTGATTTTTCGAATTATCTGTTGCCGATACGCAGTTTCAGTTCGGCGCCGAAATACATGTCGGGGTAAATCTGCTTGTAGCCCGTGCGGGTGTCGTAGTAGTGCCAGCGGGAGGTGCGCGTGAAGTTGTTGGCCGTGAACGAGAGTTCGGCGACGCGCCCGATCTCCTTCGTCAGGCGGAAGTTGAACATCACCCACGGGCGGAACGTCTCCCGGTCGTAGGCGGTCGCAAGGGATCTGCCGACCATCTGGGAGTACTCCGGGCGCTCCTCGAATCCCTTTTGCCAGACCGTGTAGTTGCCCTGCTTGTCGTAGAATCCGACGGGCATGACCTGCATGAACTTCCCGTCTTCGGAGAGGCTGAAGAGGTCGTTGCCGCTGCCGTCCTGCCAGATGTTCTGCTGGCTTTCGTACCAGACGACCTGCATGGTCGTCGAGAATACCAGCTTCAGCTGCGGGATGTGGGTGATGAAGCGGAAATTGGTGTTCACGCGGTTTTGCAGCGTGCCGCTTCCGGCCGGCATGAGGCGGATATAGTCGTAGGTCTCGTTGATTTTCGAATAGTACTCCTGTTCGTCGGTCCGCCTGATGTGGAACCACGCTCCGTCGATGATCAGCGAAGTGCGCAGGGCGCGCCAGCTTCCGAGGTCGAAACTGTATTCGATACCTTGTTTCTCGGTGTGCGATTTGTTAGTGGGGCGGTAGTAGGTGGCGATGTAGTCCTCCTTTTTCGTTGCGGCTTCGACGGTGCTGCCCGATGCGTCGGTGTAGGTCACCTTGCCGTCGGCGAACCGGAGATCGGTGGCCTCCGACGGTACGTCGTAGGTCTCGTAGTGCATGTAGTGGGGTGTCGTCGAGAACCCGAATTCATCGGTGTGCTTTTCGCGGAAATAGGTCACCATACCGCGCACGCGTCCCAGCCGGAACGAGAGTCCGGCCTCGTACTTGCGGCTGCGGGCGGGTTTGAGGTTGGGGTTCGCCAGGTCGGTCAGAATGTCGGTGGTCATGACTCCCAGCGTTCCCGTCGGGTCCGTGTTGGAGATTTTCGCCAGGCTGACGCGATCGAAATAGGCGTCGTCCGGATAGAGGTAGAGCAGCGTGGGCATCTTGTAGGAGAGTCCCCAGCCGCCCGTGACGGCGACGGCCGCCTTGGGCCCTTCGTACAGCGAATAGTTGAGGTTGACGCGCGGCTCGGCCACGAAGATGTCGTTCTGCTTGGCCTGCGGATCGAGGAACATGTTCGTCAGGCGCACACCGGCTTGCAGGGCGAGCGACGTTCCCCCGATCTTGAGATTGAGCCTGTCTTCAAGGAAGAAGGCGAGGTTGTTCAGCGCCGGTACGTCCCGGAACGACCGGGGGCGCAGCGCCTGGCTGGATGTGTTCTGCGGCGGTCGCTGGATGTCGAAGATCAGCCCTCCGCCGTAATTGGCGTCATACCGCCAGTCGATTCCGGCCCGGAGATTGGTAAAATTCCCCCCCCCTCCGAGTTGGATGATCTTGTTGGCCTTTACTTGCAGGTAAACGCTGAACGGCTTGCCCTCTATTTCATAGTCGGAATAGTACGACGACGGGAGGAACGTACCCAGCCCGACACCGGGTTTGAGCGTGTTGGTGACCACGCTGCTGGCCGACGCGATGTAGTCGTGCAGCCGGTCGCTTTGGTAGGCTTGCGATACCATGAAGCCGTATTCGAGGGCCGTGAGGGCGGCTCCGTTGATCTTCCAGCTGCCCTCGGCGTTCAGACGTGCGCCGATGTTCTTGTTTTCGAAGGTGCTGCTCGTGACCTGCATCTGCGGGTCGGTCTTGCTGTTGTTGACGTTCGAGTAGAACGAGCCGTTGAGGCGCAGGAGCATGGGGCGTCCCGCCACGTCGAAACTCTTCGAATAACCCAGCGTCGCGGAGATGCGGTCGTAGCCTAAGTAGCGCTTGCGCGTGTCGCCGAACGACTGCGTCCAGTCGATGCCCGCATTGATCGCGCTGCCGTTTTTGAGCGTGAATCCCTTGCCGGCGTACACCATTTTCGAATAGGGGTCGGCCTTGAATTTGGCCTCCCAGGGCGTCGAGCCCGTTTTGGTCTTTACGATGACGACTCCCGAGGTCAGGTTGCCGTATTCGACCGACGGAATGCCGCGGATCACCTCCATCGACTCCACGTTGTCGGGCGATACCGAGCGCAGATCGACGCCTTTTCCGGCTGTCGTCTGGTCGCTCATGCCGTTCTGCGACTGGTTCGAGGCGCTTCCCGCGAGCGACGGGGAGAGGGCCTGCAAGTTGCCGTCGTTCGAGAGCGGAGCTCCGTCAACGATCACCGCGGCGCCCAGGGCGTTGTTGGCGTTGGAGCCGATTTCGCGGATGGCGGCCTGGCCCACGCCGTTCAGATTGGGGTTGACCGACAGGTTGCCCGGGAGGAGCTGGAACATGTCGCCGATGCTCATGGGCTGGATGTGGCGGATGGCCTCTTCGCCGATCTTCGACGTGGAGCCCGCGCCGGTGGGCTGCGCCGTCACCACGACCTCTTCCAGTCCGAGGCTCAGCGGCGTGAGGGCGATTCGGAGGTCCTTGATGTCTGCCGAGAGGACCAGTTTCCGTTCGACGGGGCTGTATCCGAGGAACGACACATTATAGGTGATGGGGCCGCCTTTGAGCTTGTCGAGTTTGAATGCGCCCTTCTGGTCGGTCACTACGCCGATCGTATTGTTGACCACGAACGAGGCCAGCGCCACGGGTTCTCCCGTTTCGGCATTCACCACCTGTCCCGAAATGGAGTAGAGGGGCGTATTGCTTTTCTGGGCATGGGCATCGTATACGGCAAAGAGGAGCAGTGTGCTCAGGAGGCGGAAGGCGCGTATCATCGTTTGGATAGCTTTGTTTGTCGGCAAATCTATGCAGATTTTAATGATTTTGCAAATTTAAGCCCGCCGAACATATCCTGCAATCCCCATAAACAGGTATTTTTTTGCGCTTCCGGAGCCTCCGAACGGCTCTCGGGGCCCTTCCGGAGCATTGTCGGCCGGTTGCGGTGGGGCGTTTACATTTTGTTGATAAAAAAATCGGCGGATCGGTCCGGAAATTAGGCCGTTTCGAAAAAAATGATTACTTTTGCGAGCAACAAAAATCCACGTTCATTATGTCTTTTATCAATGAAAGGGTTCAGCCCGAAGGACTTACCTTCGACGACGTGCTGCTGATACCCGCCTATTCGGAAGTGTTGCCGCGAGAGGTCAATGTCCAGACCCGTTTTTCGCGTAATATCAAGCTCAACATCCCCATCGTGTCCGCCGCTATGGACACTGTCACCGAGGCGCCGCTGGCCATCGCTCTGGCCCGCGAAGGAGGTATCGGAGTGATCCATAAGAACATGTCCATCGCCGAGCAGGCCGCGCAGGTCCGCAAGGTGAAGCGTGCCGAGAACGGCATGATCTACGACCCGGTGACCATCTCCAAGGAGAACACCGTCGGCGACGCCCTGAATCTGATGAAGGAAAACAAGATCGGAGGCATCCCGGTCGTGGATTCCGACCGGAAGCTCATCGGCATCGTCACCAACCGCGACCTGCGTTTCCAGCGCGACATGTCGCGCCGCATCGGGGAGGTGATGACTCCCGGCGACCGCCTGATCACGACCCGGAATCCCGAACTCGAACATGCCTCGGAGATTCTGTTGAACAGCAAAATCGAGAAACTCCCCGTGGTGGACGACGCAGGCTGCCTGGTGGGGCTTATCACTTATAAGGACATCACCAAGGTCCAGGACCATCCCAACGCCTGCAAGGACGCCAAGGGGCGTCTGCGCGTGGCCGCCGGCGTGGGTATCACGCCCGATGCGCTGGATCGCGTGCGTGCGCTGGTCGCCGAGGATGTCGATGCCGTGGTGCTCGACTCCGCGCACGGCCATTCGGTCGCTATGGTCCGCAAGCTGCGCGAGATCAAGGCCGAGTTCCCGTCGCTGGATGTCGTCGCCGGCAACGTGGCTACGGCCGAGGCTGCGAAGTTCCTGATCGAGAACGGCGCCGACGGCGTGAAGGTCGGCATCGGCCCGGGGTCGATCTGCACGACGCGCATCATCGCCGGAGTGGGTGTTCCCCAGCTTTCGGCCATCTTCGACGCTGCGTCGGCCGCTGCCGGCACGGGCGTGCCCGTCATCGCCGACGGCGGTTTGCGCTATTCGGGCGATCTGGTGAAGGCGATGGCTGCGGGCGGCGACTGCGTGATGATCGGTTCGATGTTCGCAGGGACGGAGGAGGCTCCGGGCGAAACGATCATCTACAACGGCCGTAAGTTCAAGAGCTACCGCGGCATGGGTTCGATCGACGCCATGAAGGCCGGTTCGGCCGACCGCTATTTCCAGAAGGGCTGCGAAAACAATTTCAGCAAGCTTGTTCCCGAGGGCATCGCCGCCCGCGTGCCGTTCAAGGGTTCCCTCTCCGAGACGGTCTACCAGCTGATCGGCGGCGTCCGCGCCGGCATGTTCTACTGCGGGGCGAAGGACATCCCGACGTTGCAGCAGGCGCGGTTCGTCCGCATCACGGCTTCGGGCATGCACGAGAGCCATCCGCACGATGTGGCCATCACGAGCGAGGCGCCCAACTACTCGAGCGAACGCTGATGATGAATCCCGAAATCGCCGCCTGCGGACTTTTCTGCGGAACCTGCCGCAAATTTGCGAAGGGCTCCTGCCCGGGGTGTCATCCCAATGAGCGGGCTTCCTGGTGCAAGGTGCGGGCCTGCTGTATCGGACACGGCTGGCAGAGTTGCGCCGAATGCACGCTGATGCCGCTGGAAAGTTGCGGGAAGTTCAATAATTTCATCGCACGAATTTTCGGGTTCGTCTTCCGTTCCGACCGCAGGGGATGCGTCGAACGCATCCGCGAAGTCGGCTGCGAGGCTTTTGCCGCCGAAATGCGGCTGGCAGGGAGTTTCAACCGTCCGGTAAGAAAACAATAAACACGATATAGATGGAAAAAATCCTCATTCTCGACTTCGGATCGCAGTACACGCAGCTGATCGCACGCCGTGTCCGCGAACTGAACGTCTATTGCGAAATCCACCCGTTCAACAAGATTCCGGCGCTCGATGCGTCGGTGCGGGGTGTGATTCTTTCGGGCAGCCCCTATTCCGTGCGGGACGCCCAGGCCCCGAACCCCGACCTTTCGGCCTTCAAGGGCAAACTGCCGCTGTTGGGCGTCTGCTACGGAGCCCAGTTCCTCGCTTCGGCTTTCGGCGGCGAGGTGCAGCCCGCGCCCAGCCGCGAATACGGCCGTGCGATGCTCTCTGTCGGCGATCCGTCGGATGCGCTGATGCGCGACCTGCCGGCCAGAACGCAGGTGTGGATGTCGCACGGCGACACCATCACGCGCGTGCCCGACAACTATAAACTGATCGCCAGCACCGAGGATGTGCGCGTCGCCGCGTTCCGCATCGCGGGCGAGCAGACCTGGGGCATCCAGTTCCACCCGGAGGTCTACCACTCGACCGACGGCACGCAGCTGCTGAAGAACTTCGTCGTGAGCATCTGCGGCTGCTCGCAGTCGTGGACCTCGGAGAGCTTCGTGGAGTCCACCGTGCGCGAGCTGCGCGAGAAAGTGGGCGACGACAAGGTCGTGCTCGGACTTTCGGGCGGCGTCGATTCGTCGGTGGCCGCCGTGCTGCTGCACAAGGCCATCGGCAAGAACCTCTACTGCATCTTCGTCGATTCGGGACTGCTGCGCAAGAACGAGTTCGAAGACGTGCTGGAGTCGTACAAGAACATGGGTCTGAATGTCAAGGGCGTGAAGGCCGGTGCCAAGTTCCTGGGCGACCTGGCCGGCGTCTCCGACCCCGAGCGCAAGCGCAAGATCATCGGCCGCGACTTCGTGGAGGTGTTCAACGAGGAGGCGATCCAGATCAAGGACGTTCGCTGGCTGGCGCAGGGTACGATCTACCCGGACGTGATCGAGTCGTGCTCGGTCAACGGCCCTTCGGCCACGATCAAGTCGCACCACAACGTCGGCGGCCTTCCCGAAAAGATGAACCTGAAGATCGTCGAGCCGCTGCGCCTGCTGTTCAAGGACGAGGTGCGCCGCGTGGGGCGTTCGCTGGGCATCTCCGAGCAGCTGATCGGCCGCCATCCCTTCCCGGGACCGGGTCTTGCGATCCGCATTTTGGGCGACATCACTCCCGAGAAGGTCGAGATTCTGCAAAACGTGGACAAGATTTACATCGACTCGCTGCGCGCCGCCGGGCTGTACGACAAGGTATGGCAGGCCGGAGCGATCCTGCTCCCGGTGAAGAGCGTCGGCGTGATGGGCGACGAACGCACCTACGAGAGTTGCGTGGCCCTGCGCGCCGTGACCTCCACGGACGGCATGACGGCCGACTGGGTGCACCTGCCCTACGAGTTCCTGGCCAACGTGTCGAACGACATCATCAACAAGGTCAAGGGGGTCAACCGCGTAGTCTACGACATCTCCTCGAAGCCGCCCGCAACGATCGAGTGGGAGTAGGGCCGCATATGATGAAGAGAGCCGCATCCGAACGGATGCGGCTCTCTCGTCGCAGGATTGTCACCGGCCTGTCACGGCGGTGAAACGTCGGGCGGGTAATTTTGCGGTGTGATCGGATGAAACCTCGCACACCTGATATCCATACCCTTGAAACTTCACCGGCCCCGCTTGTACCGAGCGGGGCTTTTTTTATGTTCGGAGCGTTCGCCGATCCGCCGAATTGCGTATATTTGCAGGTCAAACACCCTCCGGACGAATGAAAGATTTTGCAGCCATAGATTTCGAGACGGCCAACGGAAAGCGCACGAGCGTCTGCTCGGTGGGCGTCGTCGTCGTGCGCGGCGGCGAGGTGACCGATACGTTCTACCGGCTGATCCGCCCTCGTCCCAACTATTACAGCCGTTTCACCACGGCCATCCACGGCCTGACCTACGAGGATACGGCCGAGGCTCCCGATTTCGCCGCCGTGTGGCAGGAGATCGGGCCCCGCATCGAGGGCCTGCCGCTCGTGGCGCATAACTCGCCCTTCGACGAAGGGTGCCTGAAGGCGGTCTTCGACCTCTACGGCATGTCTTATCCCGGTTATACCTTCTATTGTACCTGCCGGGCCTCGCGGCGCATTTTCGGCCGCCGCCTGCCCAACCACCAGCTGCACACCGTCTCCGCGGCCTGCGGCTATGAGTTGGAAAACCATCACCACGCGCTGGCCGACGCCGAAGCCTGCGCGCGGATCGCACTCAAACTCCTTTGAATGAAACACCCGGAGCGAGGGTCCCGGGCGTTTCTCTGTCAGAGTCCCAGCTCCAGCTGGAACCGGATTTCCCAACGGTTGTAATTCGGGTCTGCGGACCGGCTGCGGGTGTTGTACGACATGTCGGCCTGCACTTTCAGACTGTGGCCGATGATGTAGCGCGTGACGCCCAGCGTGGTCTGGTTCCAGTTCCGGTATCCGGCCAGCGGCTGCACCTTCTCCTCGGGGAAGAGCGTCGAGTTGCGCAGGGCCACTTCCCATTTGTTCCGGAACAGGTAGCTGGCCTGGATGTTGAGGCCCTGTCCGCTGTACACGAAGGCATTCCGGTCGCTGTCGAACAGCGGTTCGTCGCAGGTGCGCCCCATATAATCGGTGTAGAACGCGAATCCGCGGTATTTGAGGATGAAGTCGGCGAAATAGGAGCCTATGTCGCGTGTGGCGTCGCCGGGCATGATTCCGCCGCGCTGGCCTTTCAGGCGCGAAGCCTTGTGGTTGTAGGAGTAGGCTCCGGCGATCAGGATGCGGGGGCGTTCCTCGAAGTCGAAATCGCCTTCCAGCAGGTCGCCCTTGGCCGAGAAGCGCCCCAGCGGGTAGAGTTCCAGACGCCCCGTGTAGGCCATCCCTCCGTTCGACGAGCTGCCCCAGTTGCGGCCTTCGCCGAGCGTCACGGAGCCTTTGGCCGAGAGGTCGAAGCCGCTCTTGCGGTCGAGGTTGTACTCGCCGAAGAACCCGAAGTCGCGGTCGAGGTTGAATTCGCTGTTGACGATGCTGCGATCGACGAATTGCAGGGCGCTCGACGAGTTGATCCGCGCGCGGTTGGCCTTGATCTTGGTCTGTCCGAACCCGATGTTCCATTTGGCGCTCGGGACGTAGTAGACGATGGCGTCGCGCACGATGTTCATGTTCCCGTTGGGCAGCACCTCGGTGTCGTAGCCGGTGAATCCCAGCTGGACCGAGTAGACCAGCTTGGGCGAATAGATGTAGCCGTCGAACCGCAGGCGGAGCCGTTTCACGCGGGCGTCGGTCTTGGTGAGGGTGAAATCGTCGTCGAACGACAGCGACAGCAGGTTCTGCATCCGGAAACGCATCGTCAGTTTGAACCAGTTGTTTTTGGGCCGGAAGGTGATGCCCTTGCCCACCTCGATGTTGGGCATGTTGCGCAGCTGTTCGATCAGTTCGTAGGTCGAGTCGGCCGTAATGATTTCGGTTTGCGGCTGGACGGTGCGGGATTGCGGCTCCCGGGCTGCGGCCGGCGACCAGCAGGCGGCGAGCAGGAGGAGCAGGATCGGTAATTTTTTCATCATCGGATTTTCTGTTCGTTCTCTTTTCGGGGACACGCCGGACAAAAATACAAAAAATGTGCACGCGCCCGGGTTTCCGCTGCAAAATTGGGGCTGAAATCTGAAATAAACTTGAAATCGCGGCTTCCGCAATTCCGGATATGCGAGAAAAAACGTAAAAAATAGGATTTGTGGAATAAAATGTGTATGTTTGTACCGAAAACAATCGAGTTTCGTTTTGAATCTTCTTTGGTAAGTGTCTGACAACTGCGCGTATCGCAGTTTCCTCAATTCTCAAAATCGACCTCATTTCCTGCTCTTTTGTTGTTGGCGGCGCGTTTGCGGCGAGTCGCGGTTGTTTTCCGAATCCGCAAATAAACAAACAGATTGAATGGCCAAACGAATTACATCGGGAAAGCGAGAACGAGAAAAACTTAAACAGACAAAGCGTCAGGACAAGCAGAAGAAAAAGGAGGAGCGCATGAGCGCCGGCAGCCGCAGTTTCGAGGATATGCTGGCTTACGTCGATGAAAACGGCGTGCTTCATGCCTCGCCGCAGGACGTGGGGCCGAGGGCGGAGATCGACCTCTCCGAAATCGAGGTTTCGGTGCCCCGGCGGACGGAGACCGGGGCCGAAGAGCCCCTGAGCGGACGGGTGGAGTATTTCACCTCTTCGAAGGGGTACGGTTTCATCAAGGACGCCTCGGACGGCGAAAAATACTTTTTCCACGTCACCAACGCTCCGGCGGGGATCGCCGAGGGCGACCGGGTGGCCTTCGAACTTGAGCGCGGCACACGCGGCATGAACGCAGTACGAATAGCCATAATCGACAAATAGGCACTTTTTTAACTTTTATTTTAATTTTTTAGCAGAATGAACATTTATGTTTCGCATCTGAGCTGGGGCACGAGCAGTGAAGGCTTAGGGAATTTATTCGCACAGTTTGGCGAAGTCGCTTCGGCCAACGTCATCACTGACCGGGAAACGGGTCGTTCGCGCGGTTTCGGCTTTGTCGAAATGCCCGACGACGACCAGGCTCGGAAAGCGATGGAACAGCTCAACGGCGCCAGCTTCGAGGGGCAGACGATCACCGTGAACGAGGCCCGTCCCCGCGAGGAGCGTCCTTCGGGCGGTTTCGGCGGCAGCCGCGGCGGCGGTTACGGCGGCAGCAGCCGCGGCCGGAGATTCTAAACGAGTCCGACAGAGAACGATCTTCGGGGAATTTTCCCCTCGACCCATACGAACGAGACGGTGCATACCGCCTCGTTTTTTTATTCGCCACGCACACAGCGACATCGGATCGACGGCAGAAAATTGCGGACCGGAGCTTCGGTGTTTTTCGAAAAAAAACGATATCTTGCCGCCATGAAAGCGACCGTGCTGGAAAAACTCAAGGTGCTGGCCGAATCGGCCAAATACGACGTTTCGTGCGCGTCGAGCGGCGTCACGCGCCGCAGCCGTCCGGGCGATGTGGGCAGCACGGCGGGGTGGGGCATCTGCCACTCCTTCACGGCCGACGGACGCTGCGTCTCGCTGCTGAAGATCATGCTCACCAACGTCTGCATCTACGACTGCGCCTACTGCATCAACCGCCGCAGCAACGACATCCCGCGCGCCGCTTTCACTCCCGGCGAGCTGACCGAGCTGACGATCGAGTTTTTCCGCCGCAACTACATCGAGGGGCTGTTCCTCTCGTCGGGCGTCGTCCGCAATCCCGACTACACGATGGAGCGCATGGTCCGCGTGGCCCGCGACCTGCGCACGGTGCACCGCTTCAACGGCTATATCCACCTGAAAAGCATTCCCGGGGCCAGTCCCGAACTCGTCGCCGAGGCCGGGCGCTATGCCGACCGCATGAGCGTCAATATCGAGATCCCCACCGAACGCAACCTGCGGCTGCTGGCTCCCGACAAGAGCTACGAGAGCATCTACCGCCCGATGAGCTACATCCAGCAGGGGGTGTTGCAGAGCGCCGAGGAGCGCACCCGCTTCCGCCATGCGCCGCGCTTCGCGCCCGCGGGGCAGAGCACGCAGATGATCGTCGGGGCCACCGACGAAAGCGACCGCGACATCCTGCTGCTGTCGTCGTCGCTCTACGCCCGTCCCACGATGAAGCGCGTCTACTATTCGGGCTTCATCCCGGTGAATCCCTACGACAAACGGCTGCCCGCGCTGGACAAGGCGCCCCTCGTGCGCGAAAACCGGCTCTATCAGGCCGACTGGCTGATGCGCTTCTACGGATTCCGGGCCGACGAGATCGCCGACGAGCGCACTCCGCGCCTCGATCTGGAGATCGACCCCAAGCTGGCCTGGGCCCTGCGGCATCCCGAATTTTTCCCGGTCGATGTCAACCGCGCCGACTACGAGATGTTGTTGCGCGTGCCGGGCATCGGGGTCAAGTCGGCCCGGCTGATCGTCGTTTCGCGCCGCTACCGGACGCTGACTCAGCAGTCGCTGCGACAGATCGGCGTGGTGATGAAGAAGGCGCAATATTTCATCCTCTGCCGCGAACTCACCTCGGGGCAGGGTGTCAACGAACTCCGCCCGGAGCAGGTGCGCCGCCTGCTCACCGCCCCGCAGCGGCGGAGGTCCGATAAAAACGAAGGGCAGCTGACCCTGTTCTGACGCCATGCTGGTCTTTCGTTACGATAAAACTTTCGACGGGCTGCTGTCGGCCCTGTTCGATGCCTATTCGCTGCACGTGTTTCCCGAGGCGCTGATCGGCCCCGGGGAGCCCGAGCCGCTCTTCACGGAGCGCGTCCACGATGTCGTGACCGATGAAGCGCATGCCTCCCGCGTGTGGCGGGGGCTCGAACGGCGGCTTATCGCCCGCGCCCGTTCGATGTTCGTCTATGCCTGGCACGGGGAGCAGGCCGGGGGCGACCTGCTGATGCTGCGCTGCCTGCGGCGTGTTTTCGATGAGGGCGGGGGAGTCGTCGCCGACCAGGCCGATCCCGACATGAAGGCCCTGCACCGGCTGGCGCTTCAGGTTTCCCACGAACGCGAACGCATGAAGCAGTTCGTGCGGCTGCAAAAGGCCGCCGACGGCACCTATTTCGCCGCCGTCACCCCTGAGCACGACGCCCTGCCGCTCGCCCTCGACTATTTCACCGACCGCTTCGCCGACCAGCGGTGGCTTATCTACGACCGCAAACGCGATTACGGATATTATTACGACGGCGCCTCGGCGCGCCGCGTCACGCTGGAGGACGACCGGGGGATGATCGCCGACAAACTCGCCGACGAGTGGCTTGCCGAGGACGAGCGGCGGTTCCAGCTCTTGTGGAAGAGTTATTTCCGGGCGCTGGCCATTCCCCAGCGGACGAACGAACGCTTGCAGCGCCGCATGATGCCGCGCCGTTACTGGAAACACCTGACCGAAATGGAGTGAATGCCGGCAGGGAGGTTAATTCTGCGGCTTGTCCGGGGGACTGAAACGCCCGATCACAGGGAATCCGAAGAATCCGCGCATGGTGACAGTTTTGGAGTGATTCTCCCGGCAGGAGTTGTAGACCGAGGACGGCACCTGTATCTTCCGGTGCATGCCGTCGGCGAACTCGATCCGCAGGTAGAAGACCTCGTAAGTCCGGCCCGGCACCGAACGGTGGCCGATCCGGTGGCGCTGATGACGCACTTTGCGGATTTTCTCCGTGACGGTGATCTGTTCGCCGTATTCCGACGCCGGGTCCGCCAGCAGGCAGTTGCCGCCCATGAAGAGGAAATAGAGGACGGCTCCGATTCCGAGCAGGTGGCACAGCCGGTTCATCCCCAGGTCGTCGAGGCCCGTCAGCCGGCTCCACAGCCGGGAGAGGAGGGGCATCGTGACCACGGCTCCGCCGGCGGCTGCGGCGACGGGCAGCCACCAGACGATCCGGGTTTTCTCGTAGCAGATATAACCGTAAACTCCTGCCACCAGCAGGAGCGCCGTTGCGGAAAGACGCAGGATATTCGACAGTCGGTTGCCCATGAAGACGGTCTGAAAATGAAAATCCCGCAAACGTCTATTTGCAGGATTCCTTGGCGGAGAGGACGAGATTCGAACTCGTGGTACGGGTTACCCCGTACGTCGGTTTAGCAAACCGGTGGTTTCAGCCACTCACCCACCTCTCCGGTCACGCCTCGCGGCCGTTAACTCCGAAAGGGTGTGCAAATATAGAATCTTTTTGGGGAAATACAAAGAATTGTGGCCAAAATTTATATATTTGCATGAATCTTCGGGTGCGTTTCGAACCCCTGTCGCCGCATATATTATAAATGGTGTGCCGCTGTGCCGGACCCGAACGAATCATTGAAAAACAGAAATGGCATGAAACGGATTTTCGCCCTTTTACTGGCTCTCGGCGCCCTCTGCACCCTGAGTGCCAGAACTTTGAAATGCAGTTACCGCGTGACGGTCGCGGGTTCGCGGCCCGAATGCCCGGTCGTGATCCGGGATGTGCCCGGGTGGGCCCGAAGCGCCGTCGTGTCGTCCGAAGGCTCGCGGCAAATCCCCTCCCAGCTGGACGAACGGCTGGGCGAGCTGGTCTTCGTCGCCGACATCTCCGGAGCGCGGGATTTCCGGGTCGTCTACTCCTCGGCGCCCGACAGGCGGGTGTTCAAAAGCCGCGTGCATGCCCAGATGTGGTTGAAAAATCCGGATAAGAGCCTGCGGGCGGCGGATACGCTCTCCTCGACGCAGAACGATATGTATCACAAGCTCCACCACCACGGTCCGGCTTTCGAATCGGAGTACGCCGCCTACCGCATCTACTTCGACAACAAGCAGACCATCGACACCTACGGCAAGAAACGGCCCCGGCTGGAGCTGGCCGAAACGATGTGGTATCCTTCGGACGAGCAGCTGGCCGCCGGTTACGGGCACGACAACCTGCGGGTCTTCGGCTCGGTGGGCGTGGGGACGCTCAAAGGCTGGGACGCCGGGAAGAGGAAGATGGTCCACATCGCCGATTTCAGACGCCGCGAGGCCCGCATACTGGCCAAAGGCCCCGTCCGCACGATCGTCGAGATGCGGGTCGAAGGGTGGAGATACGGAGGCCGCGAGATCGACATGACTTCGCGCTACATCCTCTACGCCGGACACAGCGACGTGCAGGTTGAGAACCTCATCGAGGGCGATTCCGAGGGGCTCGTTTTCACGACGGGCGTGATGAAGATGGCCGAAAACCGGGTTTGCAGGCAGGACGGCATCATCGTCGCTTTCGGGCAGGATTACCCCGAGAACGACACCCTGAAATGGGAGAAAGAGCGCGTCGGGCTGGCTGTCGCCGTGCCGCAGGAGCAGGCGGTTTCGCAGATCGACGACAAGACCAGCTATCTTTTCCAGCTCGTGCCCGACGCCCGCGGACACATCGACTACGTGTTCGACACGCGCTGGCGCAAGAGCGAATGGCTCGAAGGCCGCAGCGACGCGGAGTGCGCCGAGGAGCTTGCGGAGTCGGTCCGTGCGGCGCGCTCGGCGGCCGTGGTTTCGCGGATTCGGTAGTTTTGAAGAAAAGTACATCGTTTGCGTCAAAAAATCCCGGTCCGATAGACTGAGGCAGTTTACTTTTGTATACCTGAAATTCCGGAAATTTTAAGTATACGATAAAACTGCCTTTTTTATGAACCTGAAATTTGTGACGATCTGTGCGGCGGCAATCCTGGCTACGGCCGCGGATTGCCGGGCCCGCACCCCGCAGCCGGATTCCTCCTTCGGCGACCGGCCGTTCGAAATGCCGCATGTTCCGCGGCCCGCGATTCCCGACCGTACGGTCAGCATCGCCGACTTCGGCGGCGTGGGCGACGGCCATGCGCTCAATACGGCGGCCTTCGCCGATGCCATCGACGCCCTTGCGGCCCTCGGAGGCGGTCGTGTGGATGTCCCCGAGGGCGTCTGGCTCACGGGGCCCATCGTGTTGAAAGACAATATCGAACTCCATGTCGGGCAGAATGCCGTGATCGTTTTCAGCGACGACAAGTCGCTCTATCCGCTGGTCGAGACCACTTTCGAGGGGCTCAACACCCTGCGCTGCCAGTCGCCGCTGTCGGCCCGCGGCGTCCGGAACGTAGCCGTCACGGGCTGCGGCGTGATCGACGGGAACGGCGATGCGTGGCGTGCCGTGAAGAGGGACAAGCTCAATCCCCGTCAGTGGAAGGAGCTGGTGCAGAGCGGCGGCGTGCTCTCCGACGACGGAAAGACGTGGTATCCCTCGGAAAGTTACCGCTTCGGGGCCACCTCGGGCGCCGATCAGAACGTCTCGACGTGGGCCGCGACGCGCGCCGATTTCGAACGCATGCGCGATTTCCTGCGTCCGGTCCTGGTTGCCATCCACAACTGCGAAAACGTCCTGCTGGAGGGCGTCACCTTCCAGAACTCCCCCTGCTGGAACATCCATCCGGCGATGTGCACCAATCTGATCGTCAACGATATTACGGTCCGCTGTCCCGACTACGCGCAGAACAGCGACGGCATCGACATCGAGTCGTGCCGCAACGTCGTGCTGACTGGTTCGCGCTTCGACGTGGGCGACGACGGCATCTGCATCAAGAGCGGCAAGGACAAGGCGGGCCGCGACCGGGGCATTCCGTGTGAGAACATCCTCGTCGATAACTGCATCGTCTTCCACGGCCACGGTGGCTTCGTCGTCGGCAGCGAGATGTCGGGCGGCGTGCGCAACGTCCGGGTTTCGAACTGCGTCTTTTCGGGTACCGACGTGGGGCTGCGCTTCAAGTCCACGCGCGGCCGCGGCGGGGTGGTGGAGCGCATCTGGATCGAGGATATTTCCATGAACGACATCTTGCAGGAACCGCTGCTGTTCGACCTTTTCTACGGCGGCAAATCGGCCTCCGAGGCGCTTGCGGAGGGGCCGGAAGCCGAGCCCACCGACCTTGCGCCCAAGGCTGTTGACGAGACCACGCCTGCGTTCCGCAACATCCGTATCCGCGATGTCCGGTGCCGCGGAGCCCGCCGCGCGATGTATTTCAACGGTCTGCCGGAGATGAACGTCGAGCACGTGACCGTCGAGAATACCTTTATTTATGCCGAGACCGGGGCTCGGATCAACGAATCTTCGGACGTTGTGCTGCGCAACGTGCAGATCATCCCCGAGCGGGGGCCTGCGCTGATGCTCAACAACGTCAAGAACCTCCGTGCCGAAGGTTTCGTGACCTCCGAGGGTATGGAGCGTGCCCTGGTCGTGACGGGCAGCCGCAACCGCGGCATCGCCGTCGCCTCGGCACAGATCACCGGGGAAAATGCGGACCTTTCCGGAAGCGCGGCCCGTTATGTCGTTATCAAATAGCTGATCCCATGATACGCAATCTGTTTTTATATATGCTGCCCGCTTTTCTGGCGTTTGCTGCCGGATGCGGCGGCGATTCCGCCGAGGCGGACCCCGAACGGAAAACCCTGCCCGTTCCCGACGTTACGTATTCGGTCTCCGGCCGGACGGCCACCGTGCGCTGGTCGATCTCCGCACAGGTCGAAGCCGTGCGCTTCGCTTTCGAACTCTATGCCGGCGATGCCGCCGCGCCTGTCAAATCGGCCACGACGAGCCTCACCTCCCAGCGCTTCGAGCTGGAGCAGGGGGTGACCTACCGTTTCCGGGTGCGCGCCGTGGCGCCGCTCGGTTCGGCCGAATGGCAGGATTCCGCCTTCTGCGACGAGGTCGTCTTCTCGGACGGCGGTTCGCCCGTCGATCCGGATACGGAGCTGGGGCTTCCCCTGGCCAACGAGAACGACGGGGTGCTGCGCGCCTTCCCGGGTGCTGAGGGCGGCGGCATGTACACGACGGGCGGCCGCGGCGGTAAGGTCTGGCACGTCACCAATCTCAATGATTCGGGCGCCGGGTCGCTGCGCGAGGCCGTCGAGGCTTCGGGCAAACGCATCGTCGTCTTCGACGTGGCGGGAACGATCGAATTGCTGAGTGATCTGCGCATTCAAAACGGAGATCTGACCATCGCCGGCCAGACCGCCCCGGGCGACGGCGTCTGCCTGCGCGACTACACCGTGCGCGTCGATGCCGACAACGTGATTATCCGCTATGTCCGTTTCCGTCTGGGCGATACGACCAAGGATGCCGCCAAACCGCAGGAGGACTGTATCTGGGGGCGTTACCACGAGAATATCATCCTCGACCATTGTTCGATGTCGTGGTCGATGGACGAATGCGCGTCGTTTTACGCCAACCGTAATTTCACGATGCAGTGGTGCCTGCTTTCCGAGAGTCTCAACAATTCGGGGCATCCCAAGGGCAGCCACGGCTATGGCGGCATCTGGGGCGGCAAAAATGCCTCGTTCCACCATAACCTGCTGGCTCACAACAAGAGCCGCAACGCCCGCATCGACCATCCCGAGATTTACGACAGCTATCTTTCGACTCACCGCGGGAATGTGGATTACCGCAACAACGTGATTTACAACTGGAACGACAATTCGACCTACGGCGGCGAGGGCGGTTGGTTCAATATCGTGAACAACTACTACAAGCCTGGCCCGGCTTCGAAGCAGCGCAACTATTTCCTCGATGCCAACTCGCTTTATGCCACCACGGATACGCAGTACGATTATCCCCGGCTCTACGTTTTGGGCAACTATCACGCGGGGGCGTATGCTTCGGCCATCAATGCCGACAATTGGGACGGAATCTATCTGCATGACGGAAGCGGCGTGGGCAATGCTTCGACCATGCGGCAGGCGAATCTGCTTCCGGTCAGGTTCGACGATACGCAGGTCTGCCACACCACGACCCACAGCGCCGCCGATGCTTTCGATGTCGTGCTGAAATATGCCGGAGCTTCGCTCAGCCGCGATGCCGTGGACAAGCGCGCCGAGACCGATGCCCGCAGCGGCACGGCCACCTTCCCCGACGGCGGCAACGGTTCGACGGGCGGCATTATCGACTCGCAGTCGGCGGTCGGCGGCTGGCCCGAACTCACGGCCACCGACGAGGAGAAGCGGCGCGCTGCGACCGACAGCGACGGCGATGGCATCCCCGACTATTACGAAACGCTGCTGGGGCTCGACCCGAACGACGCCTCCGACGCCGACGCCACGACGCTCGACCCGCAGGGCATCTATCCCAATATCGAGGTCTATTTCCATTTCCTCGTCCGGGAGATTTCCGCCGCGCAGACCGTCGGCGGCAACTATACCGCCTTGGAATAGAAACCGCCTGAATCGCAACCTGAGATGAAACGTGCTTTTCTGCTGACGATCTGCCTGTTGCTTGCGTTTGCCGCCTGCGGAGGGAACCTGCGCGTCCACCTGATCGGCGATTCGACCTGCGCCACGAAGGAGCTCTCGAAACAGAATCCCGAGCGGGGGTGGGGACAGTTGTTCCAGCCCTTGTTCGACGGCTCGGTCACGATCCGCAACCATGCGGTCAACGGCCGTTCCACCAAGTCGTTCCGCGACGAGGGGCGGTGGCAGCGCGTTTGCGACGAATTGCAGCCGGGCGACTACGTTTTCATCCAGTTCGGGCACAACGACCAGAAACAGGCCGATTCGACCCGCTACGCCTCTCCGGAACAGTATGCCGCGAACCTGCGCCGCTATGCGGACGAGACGCGCGCGAGGGGAGCCGTGCCGGTTCTGCTGACGCCCGTCGTGCGCCGCCGCTTCACCGACGGCGTGCCGGACGACACCCATGCGCCCTATGCCGCCGTCGTGCGGCGTGTGGCCGCCGAAGCCGATGCGGTCTTGATCGACGCCGAGCGGCTGACCCGCGAATGGGTGTCGCAGCTCGGGGACGAAGCGTCGAAAGCCTGCTATATGTGGGTCGCGCCGGGAACCAATCCCCGCTGGCCCGATGGGCGGCAGGACGACACCCATTTCAACGTCCGCGGCGCCCGCGCCGTGGCGCGGATGATCGCCGCACAGCTTCCGGAGCTGATTCCCGAACTGGGCCGCCGGCTGAAACCCTCCGATTTCGTGGTGGCGCAGGACGGCTCGGGGGATTTTCTCTCGCTGGCGGAGGCCGTGGCCGCCGTTCCCGACTTCTGCCGCGACACGACCCGCATTCTGGTCTGCGAAGGCACTTACCGCGAGAAGATCGTCGTCCCCGCTACCAAGCGCCATGTCGTGCTGGAGGGCCGAGGCGAGGTGAAACTCACATGGGACGATTACGCCGCGAAAACCGGACCCACCGGGCGGCCGCTGGGCACTTCGGGCTCCTCGACCGTCTATTTCGGCGGCGACGGCTGGACGGTGCGGAACATTGCGTTCGAAAACGCCGCCGGAAGAGTGGGGCAGGCGGTCGCCGTGCAGTGCCTCGGCACCGGTCTGCACTTCATCGGTTGCCGTTTTCTGGGCAATCAGGACACGCTCTACCTCTACGGCGTCGGCAACCGCGACGGGGAGAGCGTCACGGAGAATGCCCGCATCCGTTTCGACGACTGCTACGTCGAGGGGACGACCGATTTCATCTTCGGCTCGGCAGCGGCGTTGTTCCGCCGCTGCGAAATCCGTTCGAAAGCCGATTCCTACATCACGGCGGCCTCGACCTGCCGGGAACAGGCTTGCGGGCTGATCTTCGAGGGGTGCCGCCTGACCGCCGCCGGGGGCGTCACGCGCTGCTGGCTGGGGCGTCCGTGGCGCGATCATGCGCAGACGGTCTTCATCGGCTGCGAAATGGGTGCGCATATCCTGCCCGAAGGGTGGCACGACTGGTCGAAACCGCATGCGCGAAAAACGGTCTTTTATGCCGAATATGCCTCCGAAGGTCCCGGCGCCGCACCCCGCAGCCGCGTCGGATGGTCGCGGCAGCTCACCGAAAAAGAGGCCCGGCAGGTGCTTGCAGCCTTTGAAAAATAGTTTGGAATCCGATTTTTTTCGTATATTGTGAAAGACCGGATTCGCTGAATGACCATGAAACGACTATTGCTGACCCTTTTGCTGACCGCCGCCGTCCCGTTCGCCCGGGCGACGCCTCCGCAATGCCTTTTCCAGACCTACTCCACGCTGGACGGAATGACGCACGACCGTATCGCCGACATCTACACCGATTCGCGCGGCTTCGTGTGGGTTTGCACGTGGTACGGCGTCAGCCGCTTCGACGGATACACATTCAAGAATTTCAGCACCACGCCGGGCGATTTCTCGCCTCTGTCGCACCACCGCTTCATCTCCGTGAGCGAGGATTCGAACGGACATCTCTGGTTCACGACCTATAATTTCCACGTCTACCGACTGAACCGTTATACCGAGCAGTTCGAGGACGTGGTGTCGCTCGTCGGGGGCGTCGATTCGCAGCACTACCGTATGACGCACTGCCTGCACGACGGCCGCGGCAATACGTGGGTGGCCATCGCCGGGTTGGGCGTGGCGCGTTTCAGCGACGCCGACGACGCCTCGCCCGTGCGTATCGACGCCTTTTTCGACGCCCCGGCGCTGGGCGGCGACGTGACGGCGATGTATGTCGATGACGGGGGCGATGCGTGGATCTCCGCTGCCGACGGCCGGCTGAACCGCGTCGATGCGGGGGAGCGGACGGCCCGCACGCTCTGCGAAACGGCCTCTCCGGCCTTTTCTTTCACGGCCGATGCCGAATACGTCTACTGCGCTACGGCGGACGAGGTGGTCCGCACCGGGCGCAGGGACGGCACGCTCACCCGTCTGCCGGGCGGCGGCGCTCCGCTCACGGCCATCGTCGCCGATTCGGTGCGCCGGACGGTCTATGCCGGCAGCCGTTCGGGGGAGCTCTACCGCGTGTCGGGCGACCGGCTGGCGCGGCTGAATCCCAAAGGCGCCCGTCCGCGCCGCATCCGCGATCTCGCCGCCGACTCGCACGGCATCGTGTGGGTGACCTCCGCCGAGACGGGAATCACGCGCTACAACCCCGCGACGGACGACTACAAGCATTTCGAACAGCAGCCCTACACCGTTTCCTACAACATCGACACCCTGACCAAGATCGCCGAGGGCGGCGGACTGCTGTGGATCAAGATGAACAACTGGGGATTCGGCTACTACGACCGCGAGCGCGACGAGGTCAAACCCTTCTACAACGATCCCCGGCAGCCCAACTGCCAGATGACCAACGCCGTCGTGCGCTTCGACGTGCACGACGACGTGCTGTGGCTCTCGACCTACCACGAACGCGGGCTGCGCAAGGCGGTGATCCTGCGCCAGCCCGCCGAGGTCTTCACCCTCGACTCGAAATCCCCGAATCCGCTTTCGGGCGAGATCCGCGCGCTGATGACCGACAGCCGGGGCCGGATGTGGGTCGGCACGCGCGACGGCGAGCTGATCGCTTTCGACGCCGCGAACAAACCCGTCTACACGCTGCCTGCGCAGGGCCGCCGGGGTACGGGCATGATCTACGCCCTGAAGGAGGACTCCTCGGGCAACATCTGGGTCGGCACCAAGGGCGAGGGGCTCTACCGCATGACGCCCGGGGACGGCGGCTTCGAGGTCACGCATTTCACCCACTCCGACACGGATGTCTGGTCGCTCAGCGACGATCAGGTCTACTGCGTCGAGGAGGACGGCGCGGGCCGTATCTGGGTGGCGACCTACGGCGGAGGCATCAACCTGCTGGAAGACCCTGCCGGGCATTGCTTCGTCCACGCCGGCAACCTGATGACGCACTATCCGCTGGACGAGGCGGGGCGCGTGCGGTGGCTGCTTTACGACCGTCCCGACCGGATGTTCGCCGCCACGGTCGATGGACTGCTGGTCTTCGATCCGGGAGCCAGCGCCAAGCTGATGCGTTTCCGGCTGGTGCAGAAGATTCCGGGCGATGCGGAGTCGCTGGGCAACAACGACATCATCCAGATGCTCCGCGATTCGGAGGGGCGCATCTGGCTGGCGACCTTCGGCGGCGGGCTGAACCTGATTTCGGGCTATGACGGCGAGGGGATGCCCCGCTTCCGCTGTTACGACAAAACGGCCGGCCTGGCCGGCAACATCTGCATGGCCCTGACCGAGGACCGGCAGGGCGACCTGTGGGTCTCGACCCACAATGCCGTGTCGCGCTTCGATCCGCGGCGCGGGATTTTCTCGAACTACTACCTCTACGACAACATGCGCAACGCGGTTTTCAGCGAGGCCACGGCGCTCACCGCACCGCAGGGCGACGTGCTCTTCGGCAGCGGCCGCCACCTCTACCGCTTCGATCCCGACGAGGTTCGCGCCGCGAAAATCGACTACGAGCTGCGTTTCACGGGGCTCGACGTGCGCAACAAACCCGTCGCCGCGGGACGCCGCTCGCCGCTTGCGGAGTCGGTGACCGAGGCCGACCGCATCGTTCTGCCCTACAATTTCTCGAATTTCCGCATGGAGTTCGCCTCGCTGAATTTCGCCATTCAGCACATCGTGGGCTATATGTACAAGCTGGAGGGCTACGACCAGGACTGGAATATCTCGGGAAACACCAACCGGGCGACCTATTCCAACGTCCCGATCGGCCGTTACACGCTCCACGTCAAGGCTTTCGTCGGCAATGCCGATGCGGCCGGCGAGGGGATCACGATCGGGGTCGAGGTGCTCCCCCCCCCTTGGCTCACCTGGTGGGCCAAGACGCTCTACGTGCTGCTGGCGCTGGCCGTCGCCGCCGTGGCATTCCGCATCGCCGGTTCGGTCATCCGCATCCGCCGCGAGGCGAGCGTCGAGCAGAACATGACCGACCTGAAGCTGCGCTTCTTCACCAACATCTCTCATGAACTGCGCACGCCGCTGACGCTCATTCTGGGCGGCATCGAGGATGCACGGAAACACGATGAGCTTTCGCCCCGCGGCGAGAGCAGCCTCACGCTGGCCCACCGCAACGCCAAGCGCATGCTGACGCTCATCAACCAGCTGCTCGATTTCCGCAAGATCGTCAAGGACAAGATGGAGCTGAAAATCTCGCGCGTGGACCTCGTGCCGCTGGTCGAGGATGCCATCGACGATTTCCGCGAACTGGCCGCCGAGCGCCGGATCGAACTGCTGTTCACCGTCTCGCGCCGTTCCGTGCTGGTGTGGGTCGATATCGAGCGCATGGAGAGCGTGGTCTATAATCTGTTGTCCAACGCTCTGAAATTCACGCCCAACGGCGGACGGATCGAAGCGATACTTTCGCTGCGCGAAGAGGAGGAGTGCGTGCTGCTCACGGTCCGCGACACGGGCATCGGCATCCCGAAAGACAAGCAGGGGATGATCTTCGAACGCTTCGCGCAGGCTTCGCGCGCCGTGGACAGCAACATGAAGGGGTCGGGCATCGGGCTCTCGCTGTGCCGCGACATCGTGGCCCTGCACCACGGTGAAATTTCGGTCGAGAGCCGTCCGGGCGAGGGCTCCGCCTTCACCGTGAAGCTCTGCCTCGGCAACGCCCATTTCGGCATGGAGCAGATCGACTTCTCGGGAGCCGGGACGGGCGACCGCCGCAACGACTACATGGTCAGCGACTTCACGCCCGCCGACAGCCAGCGCCGCAACGACGTGCAGCCGCCGAAGGATGCCCAGAAGATTCTGCTCGTGGAGGACAACCGCGAACTGCGCATCTTCATGTACAACAGTCTGATCGACACCTACCATGTCGTCGAGGCCGACGACGGGGTCGAGGCGCTCGAAAAGATCCGCAGCGAGATGCCCGACATCGTCGTCACCGACCTGATGATGCCCCGCATGGACGGCATCGAACTGATCGACAAGGTGCGCCACGACTTCACGATGAGCCACATCCCGATCGTGATGCTCACGGCCCGCCATTCGCCCGACGACCGGGTGAAGGCTATGGAGTTCGGCGCCGACGGCTACATCACCAAGCCGTTCAGCATCGAACTGCTGCTGGCCCGCATCGACAATCTGCTGACCCAGCGGCGCAAGCTCTTCGAGAAGTTCTCGTCGCAGTCGGCGCGCAACAAGATCGCGGAGCTGGTCGTCGAAGATGTCGTCGTCACGGACCGCGACGAGGAGTTTATGAAGAACGTGATGGCATGGCTGGGCGAGAACGTCGAGAATTCGGAGCTCACGATCGACCAGCTGGCCTCGCACCTTGGGCTGGGCCGCACGACGATGTACAACAAGCTCAAGAGCCTCACCGGAAAATCGCCCGTCGAGCTCATCAAGGAGTACCGCATCACCAAGTCGAAACTTTTGCTGCGCACGGGGCAGTTCTCCGTGTCGGAGGTGGCCTACAAGGTGGGTTTCTCCGATCCGGGCTATTTCAGCCGCTGTTTCCGCGAGCAGTACCACATGTCGCCCGCCGAATACCTCAAAACCCATAACCTGAAAGAAAACCAAGAGACCAAAACCGCATGAAACGATTGCTGATACCTGCCCTGTGCGTGCTGGCCGCCGCCTGCACCTCGCGCGGACACCTCTACGATTCCGCCACGCCGCTCGCCGTCCGCATGGTCGAGAGCGAGATCGCCCGCAACCCCTCGCCCATGACGCTCGACGGCATCCCCGCCGGCAAAATCAAGTGGAACTACACCACGGGACTCGAACTGCTGGCCATGATGGACGCGGGCGAGGCGTACGACCGTCCCGATTTCTTCGACTATGCGCTGCGCTATTACGACTCCATCGTGCAGCCCGACGGGAGCGTGCTGACCTACAAGAAGTCGAAATACAATCTCGACCACGTCTGTCCGGGGCGTGCGCTGTTCGCGCTGTACGACCGCACGGGCGACGTGCGCTATAAAACAGCGCTCGACACACTCTTCGCGCAGCTGCGGGAGCAGCCCCGCAACGACGACGGCGGATTCTGGCACAAGGAGGTCTATCCGCATCAGATGTGGCTTGACGGACTTTACATGGCCGAGCCGTTCTATGCCGAATATGCCGCGAGGAACCTCTCCGGAGTCGAATACGAAAAGGCCGTCGATGACATCGTGAACCAGTTCGTCGCGGCGGCCGCGCATACCTTTGATCCGGCGACGAAGCTCTACCGCCACGCCTGCGACGTGTCGCGCGAGATGTTCTGGTGCGACAAGACCACGGGCCAGTCCGCGCACGCCTGGGGCCGGGCGATGGGGTGGTACGTCATGGCCATCGTCGAGACGCTGCAATACCTCGGGGTGAACGACACGACGCTCCCGATGATCGACATACTGAACTATATCTGCGAGGTGCTGCCCGAGTATGCCGATCCCGCGACCGGGATGTGGTATCAGGTGCTCGACCAGCCGGGCCGCGAAGGCAACTACCTCGAATCGACTGCCTCGGCGATGTTCGTCTACGCCATGCTCAAAGGCGTGCGGCTGGGTTACCTGCCTGCGGAGATGGGCGCCGAGGCGCGACGGCTGTATGAAAAATTCGTGGACCGTTTCGTGAAGGAGAATCCCGACGGTACGATCTCGCTGATCGACTGCTGCTCGGTGGCTGGGCTGGGCGGCAAAGGGATGCGCAGCGGGACGTTCGAATATTACATCTCCGAACCGGTGATCGACAACGACTGCAAGGGTGTGGGGCCCTTCATCTGGGCATCTCTGGAATACTCCCTCCCGGCTAAGAGCCGGGTTTTAGAGGCGGCCGTTCGTTGATGCGTTTCCGATCCGGTTCTGCGCCGCCCGGCTAAGAGCCGGGATTCAGGGGCAGCCGTTCGTTGATGTGTTTCCGGTCCGGTTCTGCGCCGCCCGGCTAAGAGCCGGGATTCAGGGGCGGCCGTTCGTTGATGCGTTTCCGGTCCGGTTCTGCGCCGCCCGGCTGAGGGCCGTTCTGAAAATTTCTTCCGGAAAAAATCCTCCTTGTCGGGAGGATTTTTTGCCCCGTTTTCCCTTTCCCGCGACTTCGGAGGGCCGTTCGGCAGGGGTTGACAAATTATCCATGAGAAGTGATAAAAATTACCAATCGAATCCTTCGGGGCAATTTACTTTTGTATAGGGAAATGTCCCTTTTTACGGAAGACGAAACCTAATTATTAACCAAAACCTTTTATATGAAAAGCTTTACTCTAAAGTTCGCCCTGACGTTCCTGCTGGGAGTGGGTCTGGCTTCCGCGGCCGTGGCCCAGAAAATCGGAGGAACCGTCAAGGATTCGGCGGGCAAACCGGTTGTCGGAGCTTCGGTGATCGTCGAGGGTTCGACTCTGGGAGCGAGCTCGGGTGTCGATGGCCAGTGGTCGCTCAATGTGCCCGACGCTTCGAAGAAGACGCTGGTGATCTCCTATATCGGCATGAAGACGCAGCGCATCGCCATCGGCAGCAAGACGCAGATCGACGTGACACTCGAAGACGAATCGACGGCCATGGACGACGTGGTGGTCGTGGGCTATGCCACCGTGAAGCGCCGCGACGTGGTCGGATCGGTCGCCTCGGTCAACGCCGAGACGCTCCAGCAGATGCCCGTGGCCTCGGTGGCCGAGGCGATGACGGGACGCATGGCCGGCGTGCAGATCACCGCCACGGAGGGCGACCCCGACGCTGAGATCCGCATCCGCGTCCGCGGTGCGGGCACGTTCTCGTCCGACGGAGCGCCGCTCTACATCGTCGATGGCTTCCCGGTGGAGAGCATCAGCGACATTTCCTCGTCGGAAATCCAGTCGATCGACATTCTGAAAGACGCCTTCTCGACGGCCATCTACGGTTCGCGCGGTGCCAACGGCGTCGTGCTCATCACCACCAAGAGCGGCGAGAAAGGCAAGGTCAACGTCAATTACAATGTATACTGGGGTTTCAAGGACATCGCTCGCAAGAACCAGGTGCAGGCGCTCAATCCCTCGGAGTTTGCCAAATGGCAGTACGAACTGGCCGCCATCCAGAACAAGGTGGCGGACAACTACGAGCCCTATTTCGGGGCGTTTTCCGATATCGACCTCTACGACAACGTGAAGGGCAACGACTGGATGGACCAGCTCTTCGGTCGCACGGGCGAGCAGTTCAACCACAACCTCACGGTTTCGGGCGGCGGCGACAAGTTCAAGTGGAACGCCACCTATGCGCGTCTCTATGACAAGGCGATCATGGTTGGTTCGAATTACAGCCGCGACAATCTCGGCCTGAAGACGCAGTTCAAGCCCAACAAGCGCGTCACGCTCGATTTCAACATCCGCTATTCGCGTATGAAGGTGCGCGGTGCGGGCGCCAACTCGCTCAACGACTCGGGCACCCAGAGCACGGGCCGTCTGAAAAACGCCATGCTCTACACGCCCATTCCGCTGAAAGCCCAGATCGAGGGCGGCGACGATTTGGAGGAGAACTCCTCGGACGCCGTGATGCCGACGGTCGCCGTTTCGGACTCGGACCGCAAGCGCGAGCGCACCAACTGGACCGCCAACGGCGGTTTCACGTGGGAGATCGTCGATGACCTCAGCCTGAAAGTCGAGGCCGGCATGGAGGAGTACCGTCAGGAGACCAACTCCTTTTACGGCGTCACCACCTACTATTCGAAGGTCGGCGGTTCGGGTTCGACCGTTCCGGGAACCCCGTCCACGAACTACAACGACGTGACGCGCCGCCGCGTGCGCAACACCAATACGCTGAGCTACGACTTCCGGAAGCTGATCTCGAACGACAACCACCATCTCAACGTGCTGCTGGGCCAGGAGTATATCATCACCGAGCAGCGGACGTTCAACACGTGGGTCGATGGTCTGCCCGACTTCTACACCGCCGAGCAGGCGTGGGCCTTCATGGGTGCGGGCTCCAACGCCAGCTCTTCGAACATGAACTATGCGGCCGACGACATCCTGCTCTCCTATTTCGGACGCATCAACTACGATTTCAAGGGCAAGTACATGCTTTCGGCCACGATGCGCGGCGACGGTTCGTCGAAGTTCTCCAAGGGTCAGAAATGGGGTTACTTCCCCTCGGTGGCCGCTTCGTGGCGCCTTTCGGACGAGTGGGGGATGAAAGACCTCCGGTGGCTCGACAATCTCAAGCTGCGTTACAGCTTCGGTACTGCGGGCAACAACAACATCCCGACCGGCATGGGCGGCCTGACGCAGCTCTACGAGGTCGGCACGGGCAGCAGCTTCATCTACGGCGATCCGACCTACTGGACGCCCAACGGCAACGGCGCCAGCGAGAGTTTCATGGCCAATGCCAACCTGACGTGGGAGACCACCTATTCGCATAACCTGGGCCTCGATTTCGGTTTCTGGCGCAACCGCCTCTCGGGATCGGTCGAGGTCTACCAGAACACCACCGAGGATATTCTCATGCGCTATCCCGTCTCCGGTTCGGGTTACAGCTTCCAGTACCGCAATGCCGGTACGATCCGCAACCGCGGTCTGGAGGTTTCGGTTTCGGCCGTGCTCCTCGAGAAGGCCAAATACGGGCTGAACTTCAATGCCAACATCGCCTTCAACCGCAGCCGCATCATGGATCTGGCCGGGCTGGACACCTATTCGCAGTCGTCGGGCTGGAACAACAACGTCACGGACTACTACGCCGTGCTGGGCGGCGCCATCGGCGATGTCCACGGCTACACGACGCTGGGACGCTACGAGGTCGGGGATTTCGATCTGGACTACTACGCCGAGACGGGCAAATGGAAGACGCTCGACGGCTCGAACTGCGCCGGCGTGGTCGGCGACATGCGTCCGGGATCGCTCAAGCTGCTCTGCGACGCCGACGGCAACCCGATTCAGGGCAGGATCGGCAACGTGCAGCCCAAATTTACGGGCGGTTTCTCGCTCTCGGGCTATGCCTACGGGTTCGACATCGCCGCCAACTTCACCTATTCCTACGGCAACAAGGTCTTCAACGCCAACAACGTGGAGTTCACCTCCTCGCAGAAATACACCGGCAAGGGCGTGATCCGCAACCTCTCGGAGGTGATGGCCCTGGGCAAGCGCTGGACCAATATCGACTGGACGACGGGCGACGTGATCACCGATCCCGAGGCGCTGGCCGCCGCCAACCGCACGACGACCATGTGGTCGCCCTACATGCCCCAGACGGTCGTGCACAGTTGGCTGTTGGAGGACGCTTCGTTCCTGCGCCTCTCGTCGCTGACGATCGGCTATACGCTGCCTTCGAGCTGGACGCGCAAGGTTCGCCTCAGCAAGGTGCGTTTCTACGCCACCGGCACCAACCTCTTCTGCTGGACGCCTTACAGCGGTTTCGACCCCGAGGTCGATACGCGCCGCGCGACGCCCATGACCCCCAACGTCGATTACTCGGCCTATCCGAAGAGCCGTTCGTGGGTGTTCGGTGCGAACATCAGCTTCTAACCTCTAACCGACAGAAAACAACTCAACGATGAAAAAGTCAATCTATATCCTTGCCTGCGCCGGCCTCATGGCCGTTTCGTGCGGCGAAGAGCTGCTGGAGACCCGTTCCTCGTCGTCGTCCGATTCGGAGACCATGTTCTCGAACGAGACCTATGCCGAGGCGGCCGTCATGAACATCTACCGCCAGTTCGGTGTGGACAAGTCCTACCGCAACCGCTGGCTGGTCTACTACGGCGCCAATACGGATTCGGAGTGGTACGTTTCGGCGTCGCCCGACAAACCCACCGACACCAAGACGCTGATCTACACCTATAACCCCACCTACGACGACGCGGGCAGCCAGCTCAACGAGAGCAGCGGCCAGTTCGCGCTGATGTACACGGCCATCGAGAACGCCAACCTCGCCATTGCGGGGCTCCGCAAATACGGCAGCGTCGAGACCGACGCCGGGATGCGCTACCTGCTGGGCGAGTCGCTCGTGCTGCGCGCATTCTTCTATTTCGACCTGATCAAGGCTTGGGGCGACGTTCCCATGCGCTTCCAGCCCATCGGCGAGACGGGCGACGTGAACAAGCCCCGGAGCGACCGCGACGAAATCTACAAGCAGATCATCGCCGATCTCGAAGAGGCCGTCGATAATGTTGACTGGCCCGGCGAGGGTGTCCGCACGGGCACCGTGACCCGCGTCAACAAAGCCTTCGCCTACGGTCTGCTGGCCCGTGTGTGCCTCTCGGCCGCCGGTTATGCGCAGCGTCCCGACGAGGGGCGGATCGGGACGGGCGACATCGGCTCGAACCGTCGCAGCAAGCTGGTCGAAGCAGGGCAGGAGTGGGGCGACAACATCCTCTACACCAAGGCTCTCGATGCCTGCAAGGCGGTGATCGCCAAGGAGAACGTCTGCGTGAAGCTGGAAGGTTCGTTCGAGGAGATCTGGCGCGACATGATGAAGCGTCAGGTATCGGCCGGGGGCGAAACCCTCTTCGTGATTCCCTTCGCCGACAACCGCGGCCAGTGGATGAACAACTACGCCATCCGGCACGCCACGGCCGACAAGTACTGCGGCAAGGCCGGCGCCGGCGGCACCATCGGGCCGGTTCCCACGCTCTTCTACGAGTATGACAAGGCCGACCGCCGCCGCGATGTCACCTGCATTCCCTATCGCTGGAACGGCGGCAAGCAGGAGTTGGAGAACGTGCAGAAATGGTATTGCGGCAAGTACCGCTACGAGTGGATGAACGACGTGATTTCGGGCAACGACTGCGGCATCAAGCCGATTCTGATGCGTTATGCCGACGTGCTGCTGATGGCCGCCGAGGCCGCCAACGAGCTCAACGACCTGCCCTATGCCAAAGAGCAGCTGCGCAAGGTCCGCTTCCGCGCCTTCAAGTCCAACGAGGCGGTAGATAAATACCTTGAGGGCATCGGGTCGAAGGACGCCATGTTTAAGGCCATATACAGGGAGCGCATGCTCGAATTCAGCTGCGAGCAGATCCGCAAGCAGGACCTGATCCGCTGGGGACTGCTGAAAAAGTCGCTCGACGACGTGAAGGGCAAGATGAAGGCCATGCTCGACCACACGACCTACACGTCGGAGCTGACGGACAAGACCTACGATTTCAGCCTTGTCGGCACGAAGGTCTACTACAAATACGACGCCGACGGCGAGACGATCCAGCTCCACGGCCTCGACTTCGGCGAGGCGGGCGAACCCGACGGCGAGGGCTGGACGCTCTACACGTCGAAGAAGACCGATGGCACGCTCGAAGAGGAGTATATCAAGAGCGGCACGACCTCCACGGGGCGTATCGACATGATCTACCAGTACGATCCCGACGTGCACATGTTCTGGCCGATCTTCAAGCAGTCGATCACCACCAACAGCCTGCTGGCCAACGACTACGGTTATCCGGTGCGATAGCGATCTGAAAAAAGGAAAAACAAGCAACGTATGAAAACGATTATCAATAAAATCCTGCTGTTCGTGATGCTTTTCGCCGGCGCGGCGTCGCTTCACGGCTGTTCGGACCCCGACGGGATCATCGAGGAAATCGCCTACGACCGCGAATTCTCCCCGCTGAATTTCACCTATACGCTGACCAACAACGTGAACGTCGCCTTTTCGTGGACGGTCATGACCGGAGTCTCCGACTACACGCTGACGCTCTCCTACACCGACGGCGACGGCGGCGTTTACGATCAGGTGGACCTGATCGCCCCGCTCGGCGGCGACGGTGCGACGGCCACGACGATGGATTACACCTTCATGGAGCTTCCCGGCAACCGCGCCTGGAAAGCCGAACTGGTCGCCGTTTCGCAGCGCGCGGGCGTCGCCGATTCGAAACCCGCGGTGTGCACCTTCGCCACGGGCGTCGAGAATCTTTTCCTGAACGACGGCAAGGTTTCCGACGACGATATTACGGCCACTACCGCTCTCCTGCGCTGGGTCGCCGGATCGAACGTCACCGCTCTGAATGTGACGCCGGGCGTGGGCACTGTCTCGTTGTCGGCCGAGCAGATCGCCGCCGGCGAATGCGAGCTCACCGGCCTCACGACCGGTATGGCCTACACCGTCGAGCTGCTGCGCGACGATGCCGTGCGCGGAATCGTCACGTTCGTCGCATCGGACAAGATCGACGTCGATGTGATCGACAAGAGCGCTTCGACGATCACCCTTTCGTGGGGCGCCGACCGACAGGTCACGGGCCTCGTGCTGAAAGGCGGTGACGATGAACGCAACATCACGCTGACCCAGGAGCAGATCGCCGCGCACACCTACACCTTCGAGGGGCTGAAAGAGCGTACCGAATATTCGATTTCGGTTTACATCGACGGTGTCGAGTCGGGCAATCTGGTCGTCACGACGCTGGGACAGTCCAATTTCTGGGATTTCACCGATGCGTCGAAATGGCCGATCGCCAACTGGGATTCGAACCAGACCATCGACGGCCTCACGATCCTGGCCGCCTCGGGCAAAAACGTTCAGATTCAGGCCGATGCCGACTACGGCTGCAACTACCTCGACCTGCGCGGTAAATCGACCGTCAAGGAGGGCGAAGCCCCCACGCAGCGTGCCGTGCAGTTCTCGGTGGTGGGCGAGGGCGTGATCGCCATTGACTGCTATGCCAACGACGCCGGCCGGAACTTCTACGCCTATGTCGATGCGCTGGGCAAGGCTTTCGGGCCTTTCGAGGCTCCGACAGCGGCCAACCGCGGCAAGGTCTACATTCCCTGCCCGGGCATCCCGGCTTCGGCGGTGGTTTCGATCTGGACCGACGCTACCATCAACCACATTTACAGTATCGGCTGGTACGAGGGCACCGAGGCTCCGGGGCAGAACGCCACGCCGCTCGCCGCTCCCGCGGTTACGGCCTCACCCGCCGAGGTGACCAAGGGCGACAACACTCTCGTGACCTTCTCGTGGGCCGCCGTTCCCAATGCCGCGACCTATACCTACCGCCTCGCTCTGACGAAACTCGTCGGCGAGACCGAAGAGGTCGTCCGCCTCTCGGAGACCGTTTCCACGACCGAAATGACCGTTCCGGCCGAGACCGTCGCCGAACTCAAACCGGGAACCTATACGATTTCGGTGACCGCTGCGGCCGCCTCCGACTTCCTCTACAAGCCGTCGCCCGCCGGCAGCGCCGTGCTGACGGTCAACGACACCAAGCTGGCGACTCCCGTCGTGAAACTCGATCCTGCGAAAGTCACCGAAGGCGAACAGAAGGAGGTTGTGGCATCGTGGGATGCCGTCGAGGGAGCTGCATCGTATGCCGTTACTTTCAACAACGGAACTTCCGAGACCGTGAACACGACCTCTCATACGATTGCCGCCGCTGAGGTTGCCGCGCTTGCCGTGGGTGAATACACGATTTCGGTGGTCGCCACCCCCGCCGACGCTTCGGCACAGGCTTCCGATCCCGGTACGGCCAAACTGACCGTCGCCGAGGCTTCGACGGGTTCGGGAACTGCTTTGGCATGGGGAGCGGATGATTTTACAGCTGTATGGGCCGGATTCGCCAACAGCACGGGGGACATTAACGCTGCGGCTTTGGCGACGATGACTGAAACGGCTGACCTGAAAAAGGATGCGGATGGTTTCACTTACAAAGGACTTTCGTTTCTCTTCGGCGGTGGTAAGTTCAAGTTCGGACAGAACAACAATGCAGACGGTGTGAAAGCTACTCGCTTCCAATACGGAGGTACGGGCAGCACTTCCAAACAATGTGTCTCCTTTACGGTGGATGTTCCGGGTACACTGGTCGTGGAGGCTGTTTCCAGCAGCAGTTCGGCTGACCGTCCGCTGGCAGTGAGTGTTGACGATACGGAGCTTACTTCCCAGAATGCCTTGGGGAGCGGAGCTATCCGGCTGACTTTCGACTGTTCATCGGCGACCGATGGTTCGAAGATTTCGATCTACAGCAAGAACGGCGGTATCAATGTTTTCTCGATCACCTGGACGCCGTCGAAATAAGTGGCACGATGATCCAATGGGGAGGGCGCTCAGAAATTGAGCGCCCTTTTTTGCCGTTTGACCGCTTCGGAACCGGATTTGCTGGGGAGATGGTAAAAATGTAAACGGATTTTCGTATCTTTGGCTTCGCCGAAGATGCTCCCGCCCGGCAATGTTCAAATAAATTTGAAATTGCGCCCGCTTATTTGTATCTTCGCAGGATATTTCGCTTGTGATGGCAGAAAAAGAGAAAGACATACTGGAAAATATCGGAGAGCAGGAATACAAGTACGGCTTCACTTCGGACATCGAGACCGAGACCATCGGCAAAGGGCTTTCGGAGGAGGTCGTGCGGCTGATCTCCGCCAAAAAGGGCGAGCCGGAGTGGATGACCGAGCGGCGTGTGGCGGCCTACCGCCATTGGCTGACGCTGGAGGCTCCGACGTGGGCCCACCTGACGATCCCGCCGATCGACTTTCAGGAGATCATCTACTATGCGGCTCCCAAGCCCAAGAAACAGCTCGGTTCGATGGACGAAGTCGATCCCGAGCTGAAACGCACGTTCGACAAACTGGGCATTCCGCTCGAAGAGCAGATGGCCCTGGCGGGCGTCGCAGTCGATGCCGTGATGGACTCCGTGTCGGTGAAGACCACCTTCAAGGAGACGCTGGCCGAAAAGGGGATCATCTTCTGTTCGATCTCCGAGGCGCTGCGCGACTTCCCCGAGCTGGTGAAAAAATACCTCGGGAGCGTCGTGCCCTATACCGACAACTTCTACGCCGCGCTGAACGCCGCGGTCTTTTCCGACGGTTCGTTCTGCTACATCCCCAAGGGGGTGCGTTGCCCGATGGAGCTTTCGACCTATTTCCGCATCAACGCCGCCGGCACGGGGCAGTTCGAACGCACGCTGATCGTGGCCGACGAGGGGGCCTACGTGAGCTACCTCGAAGGGTGCACCGCGCCCCAGCGCGATGAGAACCAGCTACACGCCGCGGTGGTGGAGATCGTCGTCGAGCGGGACGCCGAGGTGAAATACTCCACCGTTCAGAACTGGTATCCCGGCGACCGGCAGGGTCGCGGCGGCGTCTATAATTTCGTGACCAAGCGCGGCATCTGTCGCGAGAACGCCCGGCTGTCGTGGACGCAGGTCGAGACGGGTTCGGCGATCACGTGGAAATACCCGAGTTGCATCCTCGCGGGCGACAACTCCGTCGGGGAGTTCTACTCGGTGGCCATGACCAACAATTTCCAGCAGGCCGACACGGGCACGAAGATGATCCATATCGGCCGCAACACCCGCAGCCGCATCGTCTCGAAGGGCATCTCCGCAGGCCGGAGCGAGAACTCCTACCGCGGCATGGTCCGCGTGGCGAAGGGGGCCGAGAACGCCCGCAACTACTCGCAGTGCGATTCGCTGCTGATCGGCGACAAGTGCGGGGCGCACACTTTCCCGGTGATTGACGTGCGCAACCGCACGGGCGTCGTGGAGCACGAGGCCACGACCTCGAAGATTTCCGACGACCAGCTCTTCTACTGCAACCAGCGCGGGCTTTCGACGGAGGACGCCGTGGGGCTGATCGTCAACGGCTATGCCCGCGAGGTGTTGTCGAAACTGCCGATGGAATTCGCCGTCGAGGCGCAGAAACTGCTGGCCTTGCAGCTGGAGGGATCGGTGGGATAGGCTGAAGGATGAAAGTCGTCGTCATAAACGGAAGTCCCCGCCGCGACGGGCTGGTTTCGCAGATGCTCGGCCATGTGGCCGGCGCTCTGCCCGAAGGGTGCGAAGTCGAGATGCTGTTCGTCCGCGACATGCAGGTCCGGCCCTGCACCGGGTGTATGAAATGCCGTTCGCTGGGGCGTTGCGTGCTGCCGGAGGACGACGCCCACCGCGCGGCGGAGGCGATTCGTGGGGCCGACGCCCTGATCGTCGGGTCGCCCTGCTATTGGGGCAACATGAGCGGGACGTTGAAGGTGCTGTTCGACCGGATGGTCTATGCGATGATGGGCGAGCGGGAGAACGGCATGCCGATTCCGCTGCACAAGGGCAAGCGGGCCGTGTTGGTCGCCACGTGCAATACGGTCTATCCGTTCAGCGTGTGGTTCCGCCAGACGACCGGCGTGTTCCGCGCATTGCGCGAGATATTGAAATGGAGCGGTTTCCAGATCGCCGGGACTTTGGGCCGGGGCGGATGCCGCAAACACGGGGAGCTGACGCCCCGGGAGATTGGGAAATGTAAAAAACTGGCAAAAAGGATATGTTAAAGGTAAAAAATCTGCATGCCTCGGTCGATGGCAAGGAGATTCTCCGGGGCATCGACCTGGAGGTGAAGGCCGGCGAGGTGCACGCCATCATGGGGCCCAACGGCTCGGGCAAATCGACGCTGGCGTCGGTGCTCGCGGGCAACGAGAAATTCACCGTTACGGAGGGTTCAGCCGAGTTTCTGGGCCGCGATCTGCTGTCGATGTCCATCGAGGACCGCGCGAGACTGGGACTGTTCCTGGGTTTCCAGTATCCGGTGGAGATTCCGGGCGTCACGATGGCCAATTTCATGAAACTCGCTGTCAACGAACAGCGTAAGTTCCGCGGCGAAGAGCCGCTGACGGCCGCCGAGTTCCTGCGCCTGATGCGCGAGAAGAGCGCCGTGGTGGAGCTTTCGTCGAAACTCACCTCGCGGGCTGTGAACGAGGGTTTCTCGGGCGGCGAGAAGAAGAAGAACGAGATTTTCCAGATGGCGATGCTCGACCCGAAGCTGGCGATCCTCGACGAGACCGATTCGGGGCTCGACATCGACGCCCTGCGGATCGTTGCCACGGGCGTCACCAAGCTCCACCGGGCGGATAACGCCACGGTGGTCATCACCCACTACCAGCGTCTGCTGGATTATATCGTCCCCGACGTGGTGCACGTGCTCTACAAGGGGCGCATCATCTACTCCGGGGACAAGTCGCTGGCGCTCAAGCTCGAAAAGGAGGGTTACGACTGGCTCATCAACGAATACGACAAGTGATGGAGACGATTCTCGACATAATCCGCGGGTTCCGTCCGGCGGACGGCGGGGTGCTCCGGATCGACAGCACCGCGGGCGAACCGTTCGCGGCGGTCGATCCCCGAAGCCTGCGCGTCGAGGTGTCTGTGGGGGCTTCGGCGCATCTGGTCGTGCTGCACACCGCTCCCGACCTCTCGTCGCTGACGCTGGAGCTGGCCGAAGGGGCGCAGTTAGTGCTGACCGAACTGTTCGTCGCGGAGACTTTCGCCGAGGTCGCGGTGAAGCAGGCCGCCCGTAGCCGCTGCCGCCTGACGACGGTGCAGCTGTCGAGCGCTAACGCCTCGTACCGCATCGACCTCGACGGTGCGGATGCCGAAAACGAGTTGGGAGGGGTGTTCCTCGCCGCCGACAGCGAACATTGCGTCGTGAAACTCCGCACGGCGCACAATGCCGCCGACTGCCGCAGCGACTCCTATGTCAAGGGCGTTGCCGGAGGACAGGCCGTCGGGGAGTTCTGCGGACTGGTCTACGTCGCTCCCGGCGCCCAGCGCACCGACGCCCGCCAGCAGAGCCGCAACATCCTGCTCAGCGAGACGGCGCGCATCACCACCCAGCCGCAGCTGGAGATCTATGCCGACGACGTGAAGTGTTCGCACGGCGCGACGGTGGGGCAGATGGATGCCGATGCGGTTCTGTACATGCGCCAGCGGGGGTTGAGCGAGGCGCAGGCCCGGCGATTGCAGATCGAGGGATTCGTCGGCGACGTCGTGACTCGCTGCGGCATCGAGCCGCTGTGCGGGGCCGTCATGGAGCTGGCTTCGGCGAAAATGGAAAAACTGTGAATATGCTCGACATCGAAAAAATACGGGAGGAGTTCCCGATCCTGCACCGCGAGGTCTACGGCCGGCCGCTGGTTTACCTCGACAGCGGAGCCACGGCGCAAAAGCCTCGTCAGGTGATAGATACGATCGACGACCTCTACCGGGGCCTGAACTCGAACATCCATCGCGGGGTGCATTATCTCTCGGAGCAGGCCACGGAGTTGTACGAGGCGGCCCGGGAGCGGATCGCCGCGTTCGTCGGGGCGGCCGAGAAGGAGGAGATCGTCTTCACGGCGGGCGCCACGGCGTCGCTCAACACGGTGGCCTATGCCTGGGGCGACGCTTTCGTCGGGGCCGGGGACAACATCCTCGTCAGCGAGATGGAACACCACTCGAACATCGTGCCGTGGCAGCTGCTGGCCCGGCGCAAGGGGGCCGAGATCCGCGTGCTGCCGTTCGACGATGCGGGAGCGCTGCGCACGGAGCTGCTACCGGAACTCGTGGACGAACGGACCCGTGTGGTGGCCGTGACGCAGGCGTCGAACACGCTCGGCACGCGGCCCGACCTGCGGCCCGTTATCGAAGCGGCGCATGCCGTCGGGGCCGTCGTCGTCGTGGACGGCTGTCAGGGCGTGGTCCACGGCGGGGTGAACGTCCGGGAGATGGACTGCGATTTCTACGCCTTTTCGGGCCACAAGCTCTACGGTCCGACGGGCATCGGCGTGCTGTACGGCAAGCGGGAGCTGTTGGAGCGGATGCCGCCGTTCCTCGGGGGCGGCGACATGGTCGATACGGTGACTTTCGAGGAGACCACCTATGCCCCTGTGCCGCTGAAATTCGAGGCCGGAACGGCCAATTTCGTGGGCGCCATCGGATTGGGCGAGGCGGTGAAGTTCGTGCAGCGGTTCGATCCGGCGGAGATCGAGGCGCACGAAGAGTCGCTGCTGCGCCGCGCCACGGAGCGGCTGTCGGCCATCGACGGACTGCGGATCTACGGCACGGCGCCCGGCAAGTGCGCCATCGTGTCGTTCAACGTCGAGGGGGTGCATCCCTACGATATGGGGATGATCCTCGACAAACTGGGCATTGCGGTCCGCACGGGCCAGCACTGCGCCGAACCCGTGATGGACCACTACGCCACGACGGGCATGTGCCGGGCCTCGTTCGCGCTGTACAATACGCTTGCGGAGGCCGATGCGCTGGCCGCCGGGGTCGAACGGGCCGTGCGGATGCTGCGCAATTGAATATTGGCAATTGAAAATGAAAAATTGAGAATTGAAAATTGGGATTCATATCGAAAATCCGTGTCGTAGGATGTCGGACGGGAAAATGGAATTTTTAATTTTTCATTCTTAATTTTTAATTATAAACAAGACTACTACCTATGTTCATCGTACTCGAAGGCTTGGACGGGGCGGGCAAATCGACCCAGGTCCGCATGTTGCGACAACTCCTCTCGGAACGGGGCGTGGAGAGCGAGTATGTGCATTTTCCGCGCTTCGACGCTCCGGTCTACGGCGAGTTGATCGCCCGTTTTCTCCGGGGGGAGTTCGGCGGCGTGAACGAGGTCGATCCCTATCTCGTGGCCCTGCTCTTCGCGGGCGACCGCGCCGCGGCGGCTTCGCAGATCCGGGCGTGGATCGCCGCGGGCAAAGCCGTGATCCTCGACCGCTATGTCTACTCGAACGTAGGCTTCCAGTGTGCGAAACTTCCCGCCGGGGAGCCGCGCGACCGACTCGCACAATGGATTCTCGACCTCGAATTCGGTTACAACGGACTGCCGCGCCCCGATATGTCGCTCTTCCTCGACGTGCCCTTCGCCTTCACCGAGCGCAAGCTCTCGGAGGCGCGCGAGGGCGACGACCGCACCTATCTGCAAGGCGGGCAGGACATTCACGAGGGGGCCCTCGACTTGCAGCGGCGTGTCCGCGAAGTCTATCTGGCCGCCGCCGCGAAGGACGATTCGTTGCGCGTGGTCGATTGCTGCGATGCGAACGGGGCGATGGAGAGCCCCGGGCGGATTTTCGATAAGATACGGGCCGTGCTGGCCCCGATACTCGACGCACGATGAGGAGGACCCGGGCTTTCAAGATTCTGGCGAACGTCTGCCGGCTGATCCTCGCCTGCACGTTCATCCTTTCGGGCTTCTCGAAGGTGATCGACCCGTGGGGCACGGCGTTGAAGGTCAACGAATACCTCTCGATCTACGGCATGGAGTACCTGCAACCTGCGTCGATGACCTTCTCGATCTGGCTGTGCGGCGCCGAGCTGATGATGGGGTGCATGCTGCTGCTCAAGGTCCGCATCCGTCTGATTTCGATCTTCGCGTTGGTTTCGATGATCTTCTTCACGCTGCTGACGCTGCTCAGCGCCACGCTGATCCCCGTCGAGGACTGCGGATGCTTCGGCGAGGCGCTGAAACTCACTCCCTGGGAGACTTTCGCCAAGAATGTCGCCCTGCTGCCGATGGCATTCGTGGTGTGGTGGCGCTACCGTCCCGACAAGATCTTCGCGTTCAAACCCCTGGAGATCGTGCTCACCTGCACGTTCTTCTTCCTCTCGATGTATCTGGGTTACTACTGCTATATCCATCTGCCGCTGATCGACTTCCTGCCTTATAAGGTCGGGGTCAACATCCACGAGGCGATGCAGGAGCCTGCCGTCGAGTCCGGCGAGTCGGAAACCGTGCTGGTCTACCGCAACCGGAAGACAGGCCGCGAGCGGGAGTTTTCATTGGACGACACCGAGTGGCAGGACGCCGAGAAGTGGGAATGGGTGGACACCCGCACCGTGAGCGAGCTGCCGTCGGTGCGGCCGCTGGTGAGCGAATTCGCCCTGCGCGACGCCGAGGGCGACGCCACGGAGGAGGTGTTGACCATGCCCGGACGGGTTTACATGCTCTGCGTCACGGAGTTCGACCGCCTGCCGCGTCCCTGCGCCCGGCGTATGGCCCGGCTGGTGGAACACGCCCGGGAGGAGGGCGCCCATGTGGTCTGCCTGACGCCCGATCCGCTGTACGGGGTCACGTGGCACGATTTCGGTTCGGGGGAGGTGCGCTGCTACAACATCGACGCCTCGACGATGAAAACCATGCTTCGGGCCGACAACGGACTGGTGGTGCTGGACGACGGAACCATCACGGCTAAAAAGAACTGTCGCGATATTCGTCCGTAGGGGCGTTCGGCGGGATGTGGTATAAAAGTTGACACAGAGAAATCTGTGTCAACTTTTTCGTTTAGCGAGGGCAGAGCCGAAACTCGGTTTCGGACTATGCCGAGCGTAGAAAAAGAAGAGTGTCAACTTTTTTCATATGCGTATTTTACCTCTTTTGACGATCGCCCTGCTTGCCGGGGCGTGCGGCCGCAAAACCCCGGCTCCCGAGACGGTGCGTTCCGTGAAGGTCACGACGGCCGCGGGCGCAGGCATCATCGACAAGGATTTTGCCGGTATGGCCACCCCCGACGATGCCGTGAACCTCGCTTTCAAGGTGGCGGGGCAGGTCCTCGACGTTCCTGTCGCGCAGGGGCAGAGCGTGAAGAAAGGGGCGCTGCTCGCCGAACTGGACCCCCGGGACATCGAGTTGCAGGTGGCGGCGACGCGCTCGGCCTTCGAGGAGGCCCGCTCGCAGCAGCAGCGCATGCAGCGTCTCGTGGAGCACGAGGCCGTGTCGCGGCAGGAGGCCGAGGCCGCCTCGACGCGCTATGCGCAGGCGCGCTCCACCTATGAAAACACCCTCGATCTGCTGAAAGACACGCGCCTGAGGGCTCCGTTCGCCGGGGTCGTCGAGCGCAAATACGTCGATAATTTCGAACGGGTGCAGGCCGGACAGTCGATCCTTCGGCTGGTCAACCCCGTCACCACCACTGTCCAGTTCACCCTTCCCGAAACCGGGCTGTCGCTGCTGCGGGACAGTTCGACGCGTTTCACCGTCGAGTTCGACAATTACCGGGGTGCGGCGATTCCGGCCCGCCTGAAGGAGTATGTCGAAACCTCGTCCGACGCTTCGGGATTCCCCGTGTCGCTGACTCTCGAAAATCCCGATCCGGCGCGTTACCGCATTTCGCCCGGTATGTCATGCACGATCACCATGCAGAGCGCCGATCCGGTTCCTGACGCCGTGTCGCTGCCCGTGTCGGCCGTCTACGCTCCGGCCGAGGGCGGCACCTATGTCTGGATCGTGGGCGCCGACGACCGCGTCACGCGCCGCGAGGTGAAGCCTGGGGAGTTGTTCGGCCGCGACCGCGTGGTCATCGACAGCGGCGTCGCTCCGGGCGACAGGGTCGTCACGGCCGGCGTCTACCAGCTGCGCGAAGGGGAGCGGGTCCGGATTTTAAGATGACGCTGCGATGAACCTGCCCGAATATTCCCTGCGAAACGCCAAAGTGATTTGGTTTTTCCTCTTCGTCCTGCTGGCCGGCGGGGCGCTGGGCTTCTCGACGCTGGGCAAGAAAGAGGATTCGGTCTTCGTCATCAAATCGGCGTCGCTCGTCTGCTCCTACCCGGGAGCCACGCCCCCGGAGGTCGAGGAGCTCATTACCGAGCCCATCGAACGCGAGGTGCAGTCGATGCGCCTCGTGCACAAGATCACTTCCGAATCCTATTACGGCGTTTCGAAGATCCAGGTCGAACTGGACCCCGCCACGCCTGCCCGCGAGATTCCCCAGCTGTGGGACGAACTGCGCCGCAAGGTGCTCAACGTCCAGCCGAAACTGCCCGCCGGGGCGTCGCAGATCACCGTCGCCGACGATTTCGGCGATGTTTACGGCATCTATTACGGACTCTCCGTCGATGGAGGATTCTCGTGGTCGGAGCTGCGCGACTGGGCCCAGCGGCTGAAAACGGCCCTCGTGACGATCGACGGCGTGCAGAAAGTGACCCTTTACGGCGAACAGACGCCCGTGGTCAACGTCTACGTCAGCCTTGCGGCGCTGGCCAACTTCTCCATCCGCCCCGAAACCATCGTCTCGACCATCGGCCAGCAGAACTCCATCGTCGATAGCGGGGAGAAGCAGGCCGGGAAGCTCCGCATACAGATTCTCGAAGACGGGACCTACAAGACGCTCGACGACCTGGCGGACCAGCTGCTGTTCGCCACCTCGGGCAAGCAGTACCGCTTGGGCGACATCGCCCGCGTCGAGCGGGGTTACGCCGAGCCGCCGCAGACGATGATGCGCGTCGATGGCCGCCGGGCCGTGGGCATCGGCATCTCGACCGAAGCGGGCGTCGATGTGGTGAAGGCCGGAGCGAAGATCGACGGCGTGCTGGCCTCGCTCACGCGCCAGATGCCCGTGGGCATGGAGCTGACGGTGCTCTATCCCGAAAACCGCATCGCCCGCGAGGCCAACTCCACGTTCATCCTCAATCTGGCCGAGTCGGTGGCGATCGTCATCCTGATCATCATGCTCGTCATGGGTTTCCGCGCGGGGGTGCTGATCGGCAGTTCGCTGTTGTTCTCGATCGGCGGCACGCTGCTGCTGATGCAGTTTCTGGGCGAGGGGCTGAACCGCACTTCGCTGGCGGGATTCATCATCGCTATGGGCATGCTCGTCGATAACGCCATCGTCGTCACCGACAATGCGCAGCAGGCCATGCTGCGGGGCGCGGGGCGAAGCAAGGCCGTCGTCGATGGAGCCAACGCCCCGCGGTGGAGCCTGCTGGGCGCCACGCTGATCGCCATATTCTCGTTCCTGCCGCTGTATCTGGCCCCTTCGTCGGTGGCCGAGATCGTGAAGCCGCTGTTCGTCGTGCTGGCCCTCTCGCTGCTGCTGAGCTGGGTGCTGGCCCTGACGCAGACGCCGTTGTTCGGGAATTTCATGCTGCGGGTGAAACCCCTCGGCCGCGATCCCTACGACACGAAATTCTACCGCGCTTTCGACCGCTTTCTGGCCGTCCTGCTGCGCCGGCGATGGGCGGTCGTGGCCGTTGTCGTCGGACTGTTCGCCCTTTCGCTGGTCGTCATGGGGCTGATGCCTCAGAACTTCTTCCCGTCGCTCGACAAACCCTATTTCCGTGCCGACGTGCTCCTGCCCGAGGGGTACGACATCCGCGATACGGAGCGCAACCTGCTTTCGATGGAGGAGTGGCTCCGCGAACAGCCCGAGGTGAAGACCGTCTCGATGACGCTCGGCTCCACGCCGCCGCGCTACTATCTGGCCAGCAGCAGCGTTTCGATGCGTCCCAATTTCGGCAACGTCCTCGTCGAACTGCACGACAAACGGCAGACCGAATCCGTCGAGGCGCGGTTCAATGCCTGGGTCACCGCGAATCTCCCCGACGTATGGCTGCGCTCGTCGCTCTTCAAGCTCTCGCCCGTGCCCGATGCGGCCATCGAATTCGGTTTCATCGGCGAGAACGCCGATACGCTGCGCCGCCTGACAGCCGCCGCCGAGGAGGTGATGTGGCGCACGCCGGGGGCGGTGAACATCCGCAACGGCTGGGGCAACCGCGTGCCGATGTGGCAGCCGGTCTACTCGCAGATGAAGGGCCAGCGCATCGGCATCACCCGCAGCCAGATGGCCCGCGGCATCACCATCGCCACGCAGGGATACACGCTGGGCGAATACCGCGAGGGCGACCAGTTCATGCCGATCCTGCTGAAAGACGAGAACATCGGTTCCTACAACCTCACCAACTTGCAGGCCCTGCCGATCTTCAGCCCTTCGGGCAAGGTGTTTTCGATCGAGCAGGCCACCGACGGCTTCCGCTTCGACTTCCGGCCGGGCGTCATCAAGCGCTTCAACCGCCAGCGGGTGATGAAAGCGCAGTGCGATCCCGCCCGCGGGGTCAACACCATGCAGCTGTTCGCCGCGCTGCGCGACTCGATCGACCGCGCCGTGGTGCTTCCCGAGGGCTATTCGATGAAGATCTTCGGCGAGCAGGAGAGTCAGCAGGAGTCCAACGAGGCGCTGGCCGAATACATGCCGCTGACGCTGGTGTTGATCCTGATCGTCCTGCTGCTGCTGTTCCGCAACTACCGCGAACCGGTCGTCATCCTGCTGATGATACCGCTCATCTTCATCGGCGTGGTGCTCGGACTGGCCGTCACGGGCAAGGTGTTCAACTTTTTCTCGTTGTTGGGGCTGCTGGGACTGGTCGGCATGAACATCAAGAACGCCGTGGTGCTCGTCGAGCAGATCGGCGTGCTCCGGGCCGCCGGCAAGGACCCCTACGAGGCGCTGACATCGGCCACGCGCAGCCGCATCGTCCCCGTGGCGATGGCTTCGGGAACGACCATTCTGGGCCTGCTGCCGCTGTTGTTCGACTCGATGTTCGGGGCTATGGCCGCCACGATCATGGGCGGACTGCTCGTGGCTACGCTGCTGACGGTCTGCGTGCTCCCGGTGGTCTACGCCCTGTTCTATAACATTCGCAAACCATGAAAAACGCAGTTTCGATACTCCTTTTGTGCCTCTCCCTGCCGGCGTTCGGACAAACCTCGCTCGACGGCTACCGGGCGGCGGTCGCCGATTACAGCTGGCAGCTGAAGATCGCCGCCTCGCAGAGCGACGCTGCGGCCGAAACGCTGGGGCAGGCCCGCACGGGCTATCTTCCGCGGCTGGCGATGGACGGGAGTTTCACCAAGACCTTCCACCGTTACGAAGGCATCGAGCCGTGGACCTTCGGCGTACTGCCGCAGGTGGTCCAGACCGTTTACGGAGGCGGTGCGGTGCGGGCTTCGGCCCGGCAGGCCGAACTGGGCTACGACATCGCCCTGTGCGACGAGGAGTTTTCGCGCCTCGACGTGCGCTATGCCGCCGACTATGCCTACTGGAACCTTTCGGCCGTGGAGCTCTATGCCGCGTCCATGCGCCAGTACGTTTCGATCATCCGTTCGCTCAAAGAGGTCGTGGACCGCCGTTTCGCCGAGGGGTATATCGCCAAGGGCGACGTGCTGATGATCGACGCCCGGCTGAGCGAGGCCGAATATTCGCTCGTGAGCGCCGAACAGAGTTACGAAGTGGCTTTGCACAACTTCAACATCCTGCGCGGAACCGACGCCGCACTCGACGTGCGGCTGGCGCAGAGCATCCGCGATTCGCTTCCGATGCCCGGGCGGGTCGTGGCCGCCGAGGCCCTGGCGCGCCGTCCCGACTATGCCGCCGCACGGCTGCGTGCGGAGCAGGCCGATTGGGGCGTCCGTTCGGCCCGGGCGCCCTTCAATCCGCAGCTGAACGTCGGGGTAGGGGGATCGTGGCAGCCTTTCTCGCCCAACCGGACCGGGGCCACGACGGTGGACGGATCGGTTTTCGTGAAGCTCTCGGTGCCGATCTTTCATTGGGGCGAACGCCGCCGGGCCGTGGGGATCGCGCGCGCCGTGCAGCGGCAGCAGGAGTGGACCGCCGCGCTGCGCCACGACGACATCGTGCGCGAGGAGATGAACGGCTGGACGGCGCTGGTGCAGAGCCGGGCGCAGGTCGATGCCACGGAGGAGAGCCTCCGCATCGCGGCTGAAAACCTCTCGATCAGCACCTATTCCTACGGCGAGGGGCTTGCGACGATCCTCGATGTCCTGCAAGCCCAGCTGAGCTGGATTCAGCTCTATTCCAACGCCATCCGGGCGCACTACAACTATGCCGTGGCGGTTTCCGACTACCAGCGCATCACGGCGCAGTAAAAAACGGCGGAGAATATTCTCCGCCGTTTTTTATTACCGCCGGGTGTTTCACGCTTTCGCAGGTTCGGTACTCACCACCGCGACTTCGTGCGAAACGGGAGCGATCATCCGCAGCATCCGCACCAGACCGCAGTGTTTCTCGTGCGTGAGGACAATGGCGCGGCTGACCTTCGCCTGGTCGTCCTCGGAACCGCACTCGACGTTGTAAACGACATGGAACGAGGTGAATACGCTCTCCGATCGGAGCTCCTGGGTGGACAGCTCTCCCGAGAAGCCGATTTCGAACCGCTTGGGCGCGATGCGCTCTTTCCGCATGATCATCAGCGCCGTCTGTGCGGCGCATTGCGCGGCGGCGTAGAGCAGCAGGGCCTTGGGGTTCATCGTGTCGCATCCGGCGCCGTCTGCGGTCCGGAATTTTCCGTTTTCGGACATCTGTAAAGTTACTTTCTCAATCATGGTTTTCGGTTTTTTCGTTCAACGATAATCCGAGGGCAAATTCCGTTCCTCAGGTAGTGTGCGGATGGGTAAAAATTCGTATATTTGCCCGTATTTAGTGAAAATATGCGTATGCGAAAATTCCGGATATTGTTGCTGATCCTTGCCTCGGCGGCGTGCACCCTCGGTGCGCAGGCCGCCGGGCCCGAAATAGGGACGCTCATGGAGCGCGCCCGCGACCTGTTCGACTACGGCCGCTGGAGCGACGCGCGGCATGAGTTCCTGCGTGCGAAGGCCGCCCTGACCCCTTCGGACCGCCTGCTGGCCCAGGAGGTTGAGTTCTATCTGGCCGCCTGCGCCGTGGAGCTGGGCAGCGCCGATGCCGAAGGGGCCCTGCGTGAATTCGACGAGCGTTATCCCGGGTCGGTCTACGCCAACGACGTGCGTTTCGCCCTCGGGTCGTTCTACTGTTCGGCCGGGAACATGAAGAAGGCCCGCGAAGCCTTCGAAAAGACCGATTACAGGGCCCTGAGCGCGCCGCGCCGCGAGCAGTACGACATCCGCATGGGATACGTCGAGTTCGGTGACGGCAATTATGCGAAGGCATACGGCTATTTCGACCGCATCGGCAGCCGCAGCGAGTATGTCGATCACGCCCGTTATTACAAAGCCTATATCGACTATGCCGAGGGACGCTACGGCCGGGCGAAGCAGGGCTTCGAGACGCTCGCGCGCAGCGACGCCTACGGCGACGTGGTGCCGTACTACCTGTTGCAGATCGAGTTCCGCGAGGGCAACTACCGCTACGTGGTCGAGAACGGCGAGGCGCTGGCCCGCCGGGCGGTTCCCGAACGCCGCGCCGAACTGGAGCGCGTGATGGCCGAATCGTGGTTCCGGCTGGAGGATTTCAACAAGACGCTGGAGCACCTCGCGGCTTTCCGGAGCGCCGGCGGCGAGATGGACCGCGACGCCGCCTATCTCGAAGGCTTCTCGCTCTACCGCACGGCCCGCTATCCCGAGGCCGCGGAGTGGCTGCGCAAGGCGTGCGGCGCCGAGGACGCCCTGACGCAGAACGCCTCCTACCACCTGGCCGACTGCTACCTGCGCGCCGGGGACAAGGAGTCGGCGATGCAGGCTTTTGCGATGGCTTCGGACGAGTCGCTGGATGCCGCGATCGCCGAAGATGCGCTGTTCAACTATGCCAAACTGCAATACGAGCTGGGCGGTGGAGCCTTCAACGGCGCGATCAACGTGCTGACGCGCTATGTCGAACGCTATCCCTCGTCGCCGCGCGCGGAGGAGGCCCGGACGCTGCTGATCGCCGCCTACTACAACTCCCGCGACTACGATGCCGCCTACCGCGCCATCAAGGCGATGCCTTCGGGCGATGCCGACATCCGCGCGGCGTTGCAGAAAATAGCCTATTTCCGCGGGCTGGAGGCTTACTCCTCCGGCGATCTGAAAGCTGCGCAAAGCTACCTCGCGGAGTCCGCGGCGGTGAACGTCAGTCCGAAATACTCGGCTCTGACCTCTTTCTGGCAGGGCGAGATCGCCTTTGCGCAGGGCGATTACGCCGTTGCCGCCGCCAAATACAACGCCTACCTGAAACGGGCGCCCCGCACCGAGCGCGAATATGCCCTGGCGTGGTACAACTTAGGTTACTGCGCTTTCGACCGCAACGATCTCCAGCAGGCGCAGGAGGCTTTCGGCAAGTTCCTCGCCGCATGGTTGCCGCGCGACAGCTACCGCGCCGACGCGCTGAACCGATTGGGCGACGCGGCCTATTCCGACCGGCGGTTCGAAGCGGCCGTGGGGGAGTACGACAAGGCCATCGCGCTGGGAACGCCCGAAAAGCGATATGCTCAGTACAAACGGGCCATCACGTTCGGCATTCTGGGCCATACGGACCAAAAGCAGCAGGCCCTGCGGCAGATCGCCGCTGCGGGCGGGGACTATGCCGACGAAGCCTCTTACGAGCTGGGACGCAGCTACATCGCGCAGGAAAAATATGCCGAGGGCGCCGCGCAGCTCGAAAAGTTCGTCGCTGCCTATCCCGCTTCGCCGCGCTGTATGCAGGCTTATTCCGATCTGGGGCTGGCTTACCTGAATCTCGGCGACAAGCAGAAGTCGCTGGCCTGCTACGACCGGGTGGTCGGGGCGTCGCCCCAGTCGGCCGAGGCCAAGGGCGCGATGCAGTCGATCCGCGAGATCTACGTTTCGGAGGGCGATGTGGACGCCTATTTCGACTATGCCGCCAAGGCGGGCGTGGAAAGCGACCTGACGGCTCTGTCGCGCGATTCGCTGTCGTTCGCCGCGGCGCAGAAGCTCTACCTCGGCGGGCAGCGGGATGCCGCCGCCAAGTCGCTGCGCAGCTATGTGGCGAGCTATCCCAAAGGCTATTACCTGACCGATGCGCTCTACTACCTGAGCGACTGCTATCTGCTTGCGGGTGACCGCGAGAACGCTATCGGGACGCTGACCCGGCTGGCCGGGCAGGGTACGAACCAGTATACCGTGGCCGTGCTGGAGAAACTCTCCGGGATGACGTTCGAGGACAAGCGCTGGGACGAGGCCGCATCGGCCTACCGGCGGCTTTACGACGTGGCGCCGACCAAGACGGGCCGCGAGGATGCCATGACGGGTTATGTGCGCGCCACCGTGGCCGGGGGCGACGGGGCGAAGATCGCCGAAATGGCCGCCGATGTCTGCGGGCACGACGACGCGGGGGCCGTGGCGCTGCGCGAAGCGAAATATGCCTGGGCCGGGCAGCTGCGGGCCGAGGGCCGGAGCGCCGAGGCGGTGAAGCTCTACAAGGAGCTTGCGAAGGAGGTGCGCACGAAGGAGGGCTCCGAAGCCGCCTATTACGTGATCGAATCGACGTTCGAAAGCGGCGACATGGACAAGACCGAAGCCGCCGTGTTCGCCTTCTCGGAGCGGGAGCCGCAGGCTTACTGGCTGGCGCGGGCTTTCATTCTGCTGGGCGACGTTTACGTCCGCAAGGGGGACACGTTCCAGGCCCGGGCGACGTGGCAGAGTGTCGCCGACGGTTATTCGCCCGCCGACGACGGCATTGTGGAGGAGGCGAAGGCACGAATCGCAAAATTGAATTGACGATGAAGAGAGTCTTGATAGCCGCGGTGTTCGCGGCGGTTCTGCCGCAGCTGGCTGCGGCGCAGGTCGAAAAACAGGTCGAGGTGACCAAGGCGTATGTCCCGAAGGTGGAGAGCGCTTCGAAGCTGGCCGTCCGGCCCGATATGACCGACACGACGCGCCTGCGTCCCGAAATCGACTATACCATCACGCCGCTGTCGCTGCGCACGACGCTCTCGACGCGCCCGATACGCCCGGCGACGGTGACCTACTGGGAGTTCAACCGCCCGCTGCCCTTTTACGTGAAGGCCGGAGCGGGGTATCCGCTCAATTCGGTGCTGGATTTCTACGCCTCGTCGCAGAATCCTTCGACGGGTTATGTCATAGGCTACGTCAACCACGAGGGACAGTATGCCAAGATCCGGAACGATTTCGGCGTGAAGAACCCCTCGACGCGGATGTTCAACCGCATCGGGGCCGCCGCGGGCAAATATTTCGGGAAGCATATCCTCGAAGGCGATCTTTACTACGACAACCGGATGTACCACCGCTACGGGGCTTATGCCCCTGCCGGGCTCGAACAGGAATTCGGAGTAGGCGACAGAAACGACTACGGCGATGCGCATGTCGCCGTGCGTTTCGGGGACGATTTCCAGGACCTCGGCCGCACGAACTTCGAAATCGCGCTGGGCGGCGGCATGTTCTTCGACCACTCCGACTGGCCCGGTTACGGCGAGAAGGCCCGCCAGACATCGCTGGAGGCCCGGGCGAAGATCGCCCGCGGGTTCGGCCGCAGCAGCTTTTCGCTCGAAGCGGGCTACGAGCGGCTGGCCGGGCAGAAATCTATCTCGGAGAACACCCAGCAGCTGATCCATGCCGCCCTGCGCTACGGCTTCGCAGGCGGGGTGGTGCGCCTCGATGTCGGGGCCGACTACTACCACGACAAGATCGAGGGGGCGGATGCCGAAAATTACGTGATTCCCTATGCCCGGCTCGATTTCAACCTCGGGACGCCGGGGCTGCGGCCCTTCTTCGAGGCCGACGGCGCCGTGAAACCGAACGATTTCCGGTCGCTGACGCTCCAAAATCCCTATGTGACGGTTTCGACGTGGCTCGATAAGAGCTCGGTCGATTACGATTTCCGCCTCGGGGTGGGCGGCAGCCTGTGGCGCAGCCGCTTCAGTTACCGCCTCTATGCGGGCGTCTCGATTCACGACAACCGGCTCTTCTGGACGGCCCTCTGGTCCGACGATCCCGAAAACGCCGGGTTCTTCGGTGCTTTCGTTCCCGTGACGGCGCGCCAGACCGTGACATCGTTCAACGGCGAGATCGAATACCGGCCCGTGAGCGTGCTGAAATTCGACCTGGCGGTGCACGGCTGCCTCTACAACGACGAAACGGACCTGAAAAACGGAGCGCCTTCGATCGCCGGAAACGTCGGTGTCGCCTACGAGGGCCGCAAGATCTCGTTCGGGGTGAAGGCGCTGATGCAGGGCGTCCGCCGCTGGTCCGCCTATGCGTATGATCCCGCCGGCATCCGCGCGCTGCCCGTCGTGCTGAATTCCTTCAAGGCGCCTTTCGCCGTCGATCTGCGGGTGAATTTCGACTGGAAGGTTTCGGGGCGCGTGACGCTCTTCGCCGAGGGGCGCAACCTCGCCGACCGCGACCTTTACGAGTATCCGTGGTATCCCGAGCAGGGAGCCGGTTTCACGGTCGGCATCAAGGCCAACTTCTGAGGGCTGAATTCGTTTTAATGATGATCATTTTCGGCTCGGCGTGACGGGCCGACGGAAATTATTGCTAACTTCGGACAAGTTTAATTCATTAACGCACACGACTATGAAACACACGATGCCTGAGCTTCCCTACGCATTGGAAGCGCTTGCTCCGAAGATGAGCAAAGAGACGCTCGACTACCACTACGGCAAGCATCTGCAAACCTATGTGGACAACCTGAACAAGCTGATCCCCGGTACGCCTTACGAGGAGATGCCGCTCGACGAGATCGTCCGCAAGGCCGACGGCGGCATATTCAACAACGCCGCCCAGACCTGGAACCATACTTTCTTTTTCCGGATGCTGACTCCCGCCCAGAAGCCCATGCCTGCGAAGCTGGCCGCAAAGCTCGCCGAGGCGTTCGGTTCGGTGGAGGCTTTCAAGGAGGAGTTCACCAAGGCTGCCGTGGGGCTTTTCGGTTCGGGATGGGCCTGGCTGGCGATGGACAAGGCCGGCAAGCTGTCGATCGTCGCCAAGTCGAACGCCGGCAACCCGATGACCGACGGCCTGCGTCCGGTGATGACGGCCGACGTTTGGGAGCACGCCTACTATATCGACTACCGCAACCGCCGGGCCGAGTTCATGGCCGCTTTCTGGGAGCTGATCGACTGGCAGAAGGTCGCCGACCGCTGCATTCCGAAGCGCTACAAGTGTACGGCCTGCGATTACGTCTACGACCCCGCCAAGGGCGATCCCGAGACCGGCATCGCTCCCGGAACGCCGTTCGACGAGATTCCCGACGACTGGACCTGCCCGATCTGCGGACTCTACAAGTCCGATTTCGAGGCGATCGAGGAGTAAACGAAAAACCTCCGCAACCGAAGTTGCGGAGGTTTTTTCATGCCCGGAGGAGCGGATCAGAAGACGAATTTTTCGAGCTTCATCTCGCCCAGCTGCTGCATGCGCGGCACGAGGGTCGTGAAATGCGACGCCTGTTCATGGGCCGCAAGGGCCTTGGCATCGCTCCAGGTCTCGCAGATCATCAGAACGTCGTTGCGCGTGGCGCTTTCGAACAGGTCGTAAGCCACGCATCCTTCGTCTTTGAGCGAGGCGGCTGCCAGCTCCTTGGCCGTGCGCACCAGTTCCTCGCGGTTGCTCTCCGTCGTGCGGATAAATACATTGAGTCGTATCATTGCTTTCTCGTTTTTGATTTTGGCTGTCTACAAATATACGGAATTTTTTCGGATATTGAAACCCGCGGCCGCAACTTCATGCTCCGTTCGGGCCGTTTTTTCGGCGCGGATGTTCCGCGGGCGGAAATAATTCGTTAATTTTGCGAAAAACGCAAGCAGACAGACTATGAAACGCATTTTCAATCCGTGGGAGGGCATGGAGGGCTACCATTGCTACGGCTGCGATCCGCACAGTCCGCAGGGGCTGCGGATGGAGTTTTACGAGGACGGGGACGACATCGTGAGCGTGTGGAAACCCCGCCCGGAGTTCCAGGGATGGGTGGACACGCTGCACGGCGGCATCCAGGCGACGCTGGCCGACGAGATCAGCAGCTGGGTCGTTTTCCGGAAATTCCAGACCAGCGGGGTGACCTCCCGGATGGAGGTTCGCTACCACAAGCCGATCCGTACGACCGGCGGGCGCATCGTCCTGCGGGCCCGCGTCGAGGAGCAGCGGCGCAATATCGTCCGTATCGCCGTGGAAATCCGTGACGTGCGCGGCGAGTTGTGCACAGAGGCCGTCTGCGTCTATTTCCTGTTTCCTAAGGAAAAGGCCCGCCGGGAGTTTCATTTCTGCGATTGCAGCGTCGGGGAGGACGACCGGAACCCGTTGGAAGAGGCGGAAAGTTGATCCTTCCGGGATTTTTTCGTATCTTACACCATTAATTGAACCTGTATGGAACTGAACGACAAAAAATTCGCCGTGCTGATCGACGCCGACAACATCTCGCACCGCAAGATAAAGGATATTCTGGATGAGATCGCCAACTACGGCACGCCGACGATAAAACGGATTTACGGGGATTTCACCAACCCGAAATTCGCCGCCTGGAAAGAGGTGCTGTTGGAGAACTCCATCACGCCGATCCAGCAGTACGCCTATACGACGGGCAAGAACGCCACGGATTCGGCGCTGATCATCGACGCTATGGACATCCTGCACAAGGAGGGCGTGAACGGATTCTGCATCGTGTCGAGCGACAGCGACTACACGCGTCTGGCCAGCCGCATCCGCGAATCGGGCAAGGAGGTGCTGGGGTTCGGCGAGAAGAAGACGCCGAAGCCGTTCATCAAATCGTGCGACAAATTCATCTACGTCGAGATTCTCGGGCTGACGCCTCCGCCGGAGAAGGCGGCCCCCGCGAAGAAGAGGGCAGGGACGAAGAAGCCCGCCGAAACCGAGACGCCGGCCGGACCCGCTGCGGAGTCGGCCGGGGAGAAGAGACCGGCACAGGATGCGGGGCACGCCTCGACGATCATCCGGCCGTTCGACGACGAGTTCCGCACGTTGCTGGAGAACACCATCGACGACGCTGCCGACGACAGCGGCTGGGCTTCGCTGGGCGACGTGGGCAGCGTGCTGTCGAAGAAGATGCCCGATTTCGACCCCCGCAACTACGGTTACAAGAAACTGTCGCTGCTGATCCGGGCGCTCTCCGACGCGGTGGACATGAAGACCGAGCAGCAGCGGATTTACGTCCGCAACCGGCTGGGATAGCGGTCAGAGCGGGCGGAGGTTTCCGCGCGCGGTTTCATATTCGGCGACGAGACGGCGGAGTATGTCGCCGGCCGAAGGCAGGTCGTCGATAAGCGCGGCGATCTGTCCGATTTCCAGCTCCCCTTCGTCGAGGTCTCCCTCGAAAATACCCCGTTTCGGGCGTCCGCGGCCTATCAGCGCGAGCAGTTCCTCCGCCGTGGCGCCGCGGCTCTCGGCCTCCTCGACCGTGCGGCAGAAGCCGTTGCGGACGAGGCGTGTCGGTATGGCCTTTTTGAGCGTCAGGATCGTGTCGCCCTCCTGCACCTCCACGCACCGCCGCTTGAACGCCTCGCAGGCCGAGCTCTCCTGCGTCAGCGCGAAGCGGGTTCCCAGCTGGCACCCTTCGGCGCCCAGGGCGAAGGCGGCCAGCATGCCGGCCCCTGTGGCGATGCCTCCCGCGGCGATGAGCGGCAGATCGACGGCTTGCCGCACCTGCGGAACGAGCGCCATCGTCGTCGTTTCCTCACGGCCGTTGTGGCCTCCCGCCTCGAAACCTTCGGCCACTACGGCATCGACCCCCGCATCGCGGCTTTTGAGTGCGAATTTCGAACTCGACACCACGTGCGCCACGCGGCAGCCCGCGTCGTGCAGGCGTCCGGTCCAGGTCGCGGGACTGCCCGCCGAGGTGAAGACCGCCGGAACGCGCTCTTCCACGATGACCTCCATCAGCTGAGGCGTATAGCGATAGGCCAGCGGCACGTTGACTCCGAAGGGGCGGGAGGTGGCCGCGCGGCATTTGCGGATGTGTTCGCGCAGCAGTTCGGGGGTCATCGAGCCGGAGCCGATCAGCCCCAGTCCGCCGGCTTCGCTGACGGCGGCGGCCAGCCGCCAGCCGCTGCACCACACCATCCCGCCCGCGATGACGGGGTAGCGGATGCCGAAAAGGGTCGTGATTCTGTTTTCCATCGTTTGTTCGGTTTTCTGCGGGGCAAGATACAATTATTTTTCCAAAGCGGGGATATTCAAAGAAAAGCGGTGCCCCGACCCGTCGGATCGAGGCACCGTTATAGAAAAAAGGGTGAGCTACTTACATCGCACCGCTACGACCACATACCCTTGCTCGATTCCTCGCCTGGGGGATTCTGTGGGAGCTGGTCGTATAAGACTCACCCGGGCACAAAAGTAGGAATTTTTTATATCTTTGCAAAAAAAATTGCGGAATGTCTAAAAAAACATTGCTCCGGATCTCTCTGGGGGTGTTCGTCGTCGTCGTTGCGGCCGGTGTCGCCGTGCGGCAGCAGTTTTATGGAAATGCCGTGGCCGCGGAGCACGACCTTTACGTGAGCGGCCGGGCCGAATACGGAGAGGCGCTGGATTCGCTGCTGCCCCATATCCGGCATCGCCGCGCCTTCGGGGCCTATGCCCGGCGGATCGGTCTGGAACGGACGTTCAAGCCCGGGCACTATGTGCTGAAACCCGGTATGAGCGTCATCGAGGTGGCGCGCATGCTCAAACTGGGGATGCAGACGCCCGTGCGGGTGACGATCAATAACGTGCGCATCCCCGCGCAGCTGGCGCAGAAGCTCGCCCGGCAGATCGACGCCGATTCCGCGGCGATCATGCGGGCGCTGACCTCGAAGGAGCTGGCCGCCGAGGTCGGGTTCGACAGCGTGACGCTCTTTTCGATGTTCATTCCCGACAGCTACGAGTTTTACTGGACGGTGACGCCCGAGGAGTTCGTGAAGCGCATGAAGCGCGAATACGACCGTTTCTGGACCCCGGAGCGCGACGCCGAACGCAAGCGCAGCGGATTGAGCCGGCTGGAGGTGATGACGCTGGCGTCGATCGTCTACGAGGAGACCCACAAGACCGACGAGATGCCCCGCATCGCCGGCGTCTATGTCAACCGCCTGCGCAAAGGCATTCCCTTGCAGGCCGATCCCACGGTGAAATACGCCATGCAGGATTTCGGACTGCGGCGCATCCTCTACAAGCATCTGAAATATCCGTCGCCCTACAATACATATATTAATAGGGGCCTGCCTCCCTCGCCGATCTGCATGCCCGGGAAGAACGCCATCGACGCCGTGCTCGGGTTCGAGCAGCACGATTACATCTTCTTCTGCGCGCGGCCCACGTTCGACGGCTACCACAATTTCGCACGAACCCTGCGCGAGCACAATGCCAACGCCCGGGCGTACAGCGCCGAGCTGAACCGGCGCAAGATCAAATAAATTTGACATTGCGCCCGCTTATTCCTACTCTTTGACTTCGTCTTAGATACTCCCGCTCGGCAAAATGCAAGTAAACTTGCTTTTGCGCTCGCGTATTCGCACTCTTTGGCTTCGCCTTAGATACTCTCGCTCGGCAATGTTCAAATAAATTTGACATTGCGCTCGCTTATTCGTATCTTTGTCATCCCATGCTGGTCAAGATTTACGAACAGAATCCTTCGGAGAAGGAGTTGCGCCGGGTCGTGGACCTTTTGGAGCGGGATGAGATCGTCATCTATCCCACCGACAGTGTCTATGCCTTCGGCTGTTCGCTGCGTTCGGCGAAGGCTATCGACAAACTGCGCCGCATCAAGGGCAAAGGTTCGGCGGCATTCACCGTGGTCTTTGAGAATATCGCCCAGGTCGCGGAGTACTGCCGGGTGGACAACGCCGTGTTCCGGATTCTGAAGCGGAATCTTCCCGGACCGTTCACCTTCGTGCTGGCGGCTTCGGCACGCATTCCGGACAAGGCGCTCGAACGGCATCGCACGATCGGCGTCCGCATTCCGGCCAACGGCGTGGCGCGCGCGGTGGTCGGGGCGCTGGGGTGCCCGATGATCACGGCCTCGGTGAAGGACGACGACGAGGTGGTGGAGTACACGACCGATCCCGAGCTGATCCACGAACGCTACGGCAGCGACGTGGCGCTGGTCATCGACGGCGGAATCGGCGACAACGTGCCCACGACCGTGGTGGACCTCACGGGCGACGAACCCGAAATCCTGCGCGAGGGCAAGGGGGATTTGCAATAGACGGATCAAATTGAGATATAAATGGATAAGAACAATTTCTGGAATGAAGCCGCGAAATGCGGCGCCGTCATCGGACTGATACTCGCCGTGTCGAGCGTCTTGGAGAACAGCGTGTTTTTCACGAGCGGCACGGGGTTTCTCTATCTGATGCTCCTCGAATTTTTCGCCGTGGCGGCCGTGCACTACTACCTGCTGCACCGCTACACGCGCCGGCGTTCGCAGCTCTACACCGCCGACGAGGGTTTCTCTTTCGGGCAGGGCTACGGCTTTCTGCTGGCCGTGTCGGGTTTCGCGGGCATCATCGTAGGCGTCGTGCAGGCGGTTTACCTGCACCTGATCGTGGGCTATGCGAACTACATCGACCATTACGTTTCGTGGATGACGGGGCTCTTCTCGCGGATGGGCGGCGCCTCCTCGTCGATGGAGGGGATGCTTTCTCAGATCGTCAACGAATTGCAGAACTCGCCGGCGCCTTCGATGCTGAAAACGATCTGGGGCGGCGTGTGGAGCTGTCTGCTCTTCGGCGTTGTTTTCGGCCTCATCATTGCGGGGGTGATCGCACGTGCTCCGAAACCCTTCGGCAAGGACTCCAACGAGTAGTCGCATCGTATGGATAGACTGGACATATCGGTCGTAGTGCCGCTTTACAACGAAGCGGAATCCCTGCCCGAACTGGCGGAGTGGGTCGATCGGGTGATGCGCGAAAACGGCTTCTCCTACGAAATGATTCTGATCGACGACGGTTCGTCGGACGGTTCGTGGGAGGTCGTCGAGGGGCTCAAAGAGCGCTATCCGGCCGTCCGCGGCATCGGCTTCGCCCGCAACTACGGCAAGTCTGCGGCCCTCTACTGCGGATTCGCGGCGGCGGAGGGCGAGGTGGTCATCACGATGGACGCCGATTTGCAGGATTCGCCCGACGAAATTCCCGAACTGCGCCGCATGATCCTCGAAGAGGGTTACGATCTGGTCTCGGGGTGGAAGAAACGGCGTCACGATCCCGTGGGCAAGCGCTGGCCCAGCAAATTCTTCAACTGGACAGCCCGGAGCGTGTCGGGCATCCGGCTCCACGATTTCAACTGCGGGCTGAAAGCCTACCGCCGCAAGGTGGTGAAGGCCATCGAGGTCTACGGCGAGATGCACCGCTTCATTCCGATCCTGGCCAAGCAGGCCGGGTTCCGCCGCATCGGCGAAAAGGTCGTCGATCACCACGCCCGCAAGTACGGGCATTCCAAATTCGGCATCGAACGGATGGTGAAGGGCTATCTCGACCTGATCTCGGTGCTGTTCATGTCGCATTTCGGGCGTTCGCCGATGTATTTCTTCGGCAGCCTCGGGACGCTGATGTTCCTCCTGGGCGGCGGAACGACGGTGTGGATCATCGCCGAAAAACTCTGGAAACAGTTCCACGACCTGCCTTTGCGCGCCGTGACCGACCAGCCGCTGTTTTATCTGGCGATTCTGGCCGTTATTCTCGGCGTCCAGCTCTTTTTGGCGGGGTTTTTGGGGGAGCTTATCAACAGAAACTCTTCCGAGCGGAACAAATATCTGATCGACAAAACTTTATAAATGATGATACAACGAATCCAAACGCTTTATCTGCTGATTGTCACGGCTTTGATGGCCGTCACGCTCTTTGCGCCTCTGGCATGGTTCGCGGGTGACGCCGGGGAGTTCGGACTCTATGCCTTTGCGTTGAAGACGGCCGAAGGCGAGGCCGTACAGCCTGCGGTCTACATGGGAACGGTGTTGGCGCTGGCCTGCGCGCTGCCGTTGGTCACGATTTTCCTGTTCCGCCGCCGATTGCTGCAAATCCGACTCTGCGTGGTCGAGATCGTGTTGCTGCTGGGCTGCGTGGCTATGGAGGGCGTTTATTATTTTCTGAGTTGGCGGGTCTTTTCCGACCTGGCGTTCCACATGCAGGGATTCAAGCCCGCCATTGCATTGCCGCTGGTCTGCCTGTTGTTCGCATATCTGGCGGCCCGGGCTATTTTCCGCGACGAATTGCTGGTGCGCGCGGCCGACAGAATCCGTTGATCTGTCCGCATCCGACTGGACCCGGGGTGTGCCGAAAGGTGCGTTCCGGGTCTTTTTATCCCCGGCGAATGAGGCGCGCGGAGAAAAACGAGATGAAATGGACCGATATGGTTATTAAAAGAATGTTACAAACTTTGCAGGTCCGGAAATTAATTTTATCTTTGAGACATAATATTGGCATTATGTAATGAATTGAAATTTATATTGGCTACATACAATTATTTTTTAATTAACACTAAACTCTATGAAAGCAGTAAACTTATGGAAAACATTGTTCTGCGCGGCGTTGGCGATCACTACCTTCGGCGCCTGCTCGGACGATGACAAGGACGATGAAGGCGGGCTTCCGTCGATCACCGTGAACGGCGAGGCTTCGGCTACTGTCGCCGTGAAACTCGACGGTGGGACTACCGATGCCATCGAGGTCGTTTCGACCGGCAGTTGGGCATTGACTTTCGACGACGAGACGGCTTCCGCCTGGTGCCATCCCAGCAAGGAGACGGGCGGCAAGGGCAAGACGACGCTGACTTTTACGGTAGACAAGTGGGAGGGTGCCGCAAGCAACGCCGAGCGTTCGGTTACCGCCACGCTGACCACGAACGGCAGTTTCGAGGGTATTCCCATTCCCAAGACGGCCACGATCACCGTTAAGCAGAACGGTGCCGGTTCGACGGAGGTTACCACCAATGTAAAAGAGATTCGCGCTCAGTTGACTTTTGACGGCAAAGCTGTTGCTAATTCCCACGTTATTACGGGTATTGTTGTATCCTCTTATGAGGGAAACAATATCAACAATCACCAAATTATGATTACTGACAATACAACCGAATCGGGAGCTGGCCTCATGGTTCGCTTTAAGGGTTTTGTCGGTAATAAGGACACTGATTATAACTTGTCTATGGGGTCGATTGTTTCATTCGATTTGCAGGGAGGTATAGCACAGATGTATAATGATGTGCTCTATCAGGTGGATTTCTCCAATGCAGGTGCAGATCCTAAGATTACCATTGTCGATTCTTCGGATAATACGCCAGATGCCATTACTATTACTGATTTGTCTAAATTGGCTGATTACCAGTCTCAGTATGTTCAGATTTATTCGCAGCCAATATCATCTATCAGGGGTGAAATGTATTATAATGTCTCGTCGGGTTATGCCAATCAGACTTTCATGACGAAGACCGGTGAAACATTCCAACTTTCATTCAATAGCTATACGTCATCGTGGGCCAAATCCATTGAGATTCCGTCCAAGTCTGGCTATATGAAAGGCTGTGTCTCGTTTAATGTTAAAGCTGCAAACCTTGCACCTCGTAATACTGCTGATTTATCGGGACTTACGGAAGATTTATTCCCGGATCCTACTCCCGAAACGACGACTATTAGCCAGATTACGGAGGCTGGAAGTTATGAACTGAAGAATGTGATTGTCGTAACTCGTAGCGATAAGGCTTATATGATCGCGGATAATACGGGTGCAATGCAAGTCTATCATAATGGTAATGTCCGAAAAGTCGGCGACAAGATTAATATCTCCGGTCTCGTAACGGTATATCAGGCGCCCAATAATACGCCTCAATTTAATGATGATGCTACTGTCTCATTGATTTCTGAAGGTAATTCTTGGCAGTATGATTTCTCGGAATATTCGGTTGAGAGTGTCAAGAATTATTTTAGCGATGTCAAATGTGTTGCTGTTCAACTTAAAGGTACTATCGTAAAGGACCGTAATTACTTTAATCTTGTTTTTGATGGTGTTAATGATGTACAGGGGTCAATTCAATATTATACTCCTGATGTTTCTGTCCTCGATGTCCCGGTTGTTGTCAAGGGGTATGCTATTGGAAAATCTCAGTCTGGTAGTATTCAGCGTATCAAGGTATTTCCTTATGAAATTACGGCTGATGCTTCGACTCCTTATATCAATGCGACTGCTCCTGCTACATTCAGTGCCGACGGTGAAACGATTCCAGTGGCATTTACCGCTGGTAATCTCGGAACGAACAAGGTGTTTGCTAAACTGACGGAAAATACTGCCGGACAGTTCTCAGTACTGGATGGTGCTGTTTCGGGGAGTTCGGTAGCAGTTACGGCAAAGAAGAATGAGACCGGAGCTGCCCAGACGGCCCAGTTGACCCTCTATATTGCTGCGTCCCAAGATGCAACGCCGGTTGATCAGATTACAGTTGCACTGAAGCAGGCTGCTCCTTTGAGTGGTGATGAAGGAGCTCCTTATGCTTGGATAATGAAGCAAGGTGAACTGACAACCGCAGGTGGTGAGGTAAGCAAAGGTGAGCCTGCAATGGCTTGGACTGCTTCTGAAGTAACTTATACTGGTTGGGATAGCAATGCTTCCGCAAAGGGAATACAGATTGGGTCGGGTAGTAAGCCCGAAGCTGATTTTACACTTACAACAGCAAATTATTCAGGTAAGATTACGTCCATAAAGGTCAATGCCTCTATTGGAAGTGGTGGAGACGGAAAATTGACCGTAAAAATAGGAGATACACAGATTGGTGAAACCATCACTTTGACAACAACTGCTACGACCTATACGTTTACTCCTGCGTCTCCGGTTGCCGGTTCGATTACGATCGGTTTATCGGCTACGGCAAAAGCAATGTATATAAAATCGGTGGATATCAATCCTGCAGAATAAGTAGTCAAGGAAACTGACTTTGAAAACAAACCACTCTTGGCGGGGATAAAACCCCGTCAAGAGTTTGGTTTCTAAACAGGTCCGAGGACCGTGGCCTTTTTTAGCTATTTTTGCATGGTGAAATTCATGAAACAGACGGGCTTGCTATACATTGCATGGTCGGCAATGCTTGTCCTTTTCGCGGGATGCAGCGACGATGACGACGGAGGTGTGAAACCCCTGGCGCAACTCGAAGCAAAAACCGTGAATTGTATAACCACAACGGACAGGCTCCTTACTCAGGGCCCGAAGGGGCAGACCTTCCGGGCGAAGATCGTACTGGCGGCGGGCGAGGAGTGGTGTTCGTTCGATCCGGCGTCACGGCTTGCGACAACGGCGGGCGGTGCGGTGGGAGAGGCGCTGCCTCTCTACCTGGAGGAAAACAGCACCGAAGAGTACCGCGCGGCGGAAATATCCGTCACCTATTCCGGCGGTTATTCCGTGACCCTGCGGCTGTGGCAGATGCCCTATTCCGCAACCCCGGAGTACGACCGGGCATGGGGCGAATTGCCCGGATACCGCGAGGACGCCAACTATATTTATAAGACTTACAACACGACTTTGATTTCCACTAAATATAATGTTGGCGGATACCGGCGCAACTTTACGATTTGTTATGACCGGGAACTGCGCGTGGCACATTGGGTGGCCTATCCGTTGCATGGGTGCTATACGCAGCCGAATGTCGGACGTTCCGATGCCTGGGCCTATGATCCCAATACGCAGTCGCCGACTATTGCCAGCAGCGAACAGTCGAGTATCGTGAAGGGTGCTTTCAGCAATCCGAGCGGTGTGCGTGGTCATCAGTGTCCTTCGGCTGACCGTTATAATACGACGGCAACCAATGCGATGACTTTCTATGCCACCAACATCATGCCCCAGAACTGGGATTTCAACGGTGGCAGTTGGGTGAAACTTGAGACTAAAATGCGGGATTGGGCGCCTTTGGTATCGACACGGATACGTTACGATACGCTTTTCGTTGTGACCGGAACCCATTTCGACGGCACGCTGTCCACAGATCGTGACGGCAAGAAAGTAGGGTACCCCGACAAATGCTGGAAAGTGTTGCTTCAGCAAAAGAGCAATCAGAACAAGCAGATCTGGGAGTGCGGGGCCGACGAACTGAAAGCCATCGGCTTTATTTTCCCAAATTCGAGCGTTGCGAAAGATATGAGACTCTCGGCGGCGGCCTGCACGGTGGAATATATTGAGGAGCAGACGGGTTTCAAGTTCTTCCAGAACCTCGATCCCGACGTTGCCGATGCGGTCAAAAAACAGAAAAATATTGCCGACTGGCCGGGAATTTATTGATAAGGACCTTAATTGCATATCGTTATGAAGAAAATCCTTTTGACAGGACTGTTTGCCTCCCTCATCGTGGCGGCATGCTTTGCGCAGAAGCCCTATAAAGTGGTCTTCTACAACTTCGAGAACCTGTTCGACACCATCAACGAACCGGGGGTGCTGGACGAGGAGTTCACGCCCGAAGGACCCAAGAAGTGGAACACGGCCAAGTACACCAAGAAGCTCGGAAACCTCGAACGGGTGTTGTTCGACATCGCCGCCGAGGACAAGGATTTTCCCGTCGTGATCGGCGTCTCGGAGATCGAGAACCGCTCGGTGATGGAGGATGTGATCGCTCAGCCGAAACTCGCGCACGGCAACTATCGCATCGTACATTACGACTCGCCCGATGCCCGCGGCGTGGACGTTGGGTTCTACTACCGTCCCGACGTTTTCAAACTCGAAGGCAGTGCGGCCATTCCGTTCAAAATGCCCGAAATGCCGAACTTCAAGACGCGCGATTTCGTCACGATGTGGGGCACGATCGAGAACGAGCCGTTCTTCTTCCTCGTGAGCCACTGGCCCTCGCGGCTGGGCGGCAAGGAGGCTTCGGACCCCAAGCGTCTGGCTGCGGCCAGCCAGGTGAAGCACATCGTCGATTCGGTGATGGCGGCCAATCCGGCTACGAAGGTGGTCGTGATGGGTGACTTGAACGACGACGCCACGGACGCCAGCGTCGTGGAGGGGCTGAGCGCCAAGGGCAAGATCAAGGACGTGAAAGCGGGCGACATGTTCAATCCCTTCATCGCCCTGCTGAAAGCCGGTTACGGCACGCTGGCCTACCGCGATGCGTGGAATCTGTTCGACAACATCGTCGTTTCGGAGAACCTGGCGACGGGCTCCACCGGCGAACTGAAAATCCAGCCCGTCGGCAAGTCGAAATTCTACGGGGGCATTTTCCGCCGTCCCTACATGATCCAGAAGGAGGGCCAGTACAAGGGTTATCCGCTGCGCACGTTCGTCGGCAACGACTTTCAGGGCGGTTTCAGCGACCACTTCCCGGTCTATATCTACATTGCCAAATAAACACGCTAAAATATTTGTATGAAACTCAAAATTTTACTTATTCTGATGCTCGCCGCCGTGACCTTCACGTCCTATGCGCAGGACGGAGGCATCCGCGGCAAGGTGGTCTCGCGCAACGGCCGCGTGGCACTGAGCAACGTACGGGTGAAGATCGAAAGTCTGGGACTAACGGTCATGACCGACAAGGACGGCAATTTCGTTATCGAGAACCTTCCCAAGGGTGACTACACGCTGTCGTTCGCAACTCCCGAGTTCGAACCGCTCGACCTGATGGTCCGCGTGGACAACCGGAACGTAAAGGATCTCCGGCAGGTCATCATCGTTCCGACGGGCCCTGCCGGCGGTGTGCTGGACGACGCGATCTTCGCCGAGTTCGACAACGACTCCTCGTCGTCGGACACGCAGGCGCTGCCCTCGTCGCTCTCGTCGTCGAAGGACCTGTTCAACAACATTGCGTCGTATCGTTTCAGCGAAATGCGCTTCAACGTCCGCGGCTACGATTCGCAGTATTCGGACATCTACCTGAACGGCATCCGCTTCAACGACGCCATGACCGGCTACGGCCCCTGGTCGTTGTGGAGCGGTCTGAACGACGCCACGCGCAATCAGGAGAATTACACGGGTCTCGAAGCTGCTGACTTCGGCATCGGCGGCATCGGCGGCATGACCAACGTCAACGCCCGCGCTTCGCAGATGCGCAAGGGCTTCCGGGTCAGCGTGTCGAACGGCAACCAGATGTACCGTTTCCGGGCGATGGTCTCCTACGGTTCGGGACAGCTGGACAACGGCTGGTCGTATGCCTTCTCGGTGGGTACCCGTCAGGGCGGCAACGGCTATGTGGACGGCGTTTATTACAATTCCTATTCTTACTTCGCTTCGGCCGAGAAGCTCTTCGGCGACAACCACCGTCTGGGCCTTACGCTGATGGCGTCGCCTTCGGAGCGCGGAGCCCAGCAGGCATCGACCGACGAGGCCTACCGCCTGTTCGGCAACAACTACTACAATCCCAACGTGGGTTATCAGGCCGGCAAGCTCCGCAACTCGCGCGTGCGCAACACCCACGAACCGATCGTGATGCTGAACTACACGTGGGACATGTCGGAGAACACGCGCCTGAACGCCGCCACGGCGCTGCGTTTCGGTAAGAACGGCTATTCGGCGCTGACGTGGAACGGCGGTGCGGACCCCCGCGGCGATTACTACCGCTACATGCCTTCATCGGACGGCACGCAGATCGTGCCGGGCATCACCACCGATCAGACGATCTATTTCTATTTGCAGGATGCCATCATGGCGGCCGGCGTATGGGACGGTATGCTCGACTACGACGATTTCTTCCACAAGAACCAATACATAGATACGGACCCCGTGCTGTCCAAACTGATGGGCAACCAGTACCGTTCGAACTACATGATCGAGGAGCGTCACACCGACCAGCTGGACTACAACCTGGCGGTCAACGTGCAGCATAACATGCGCAACAACATGCGTATCGTCGGCGGCGCCAACCTGCGCGTCAACCGCACGAATTACTATTCGGAGGTCAAGGACCTGCTGGGCGGCGACTACTGGTACGACATCGACAAGTTCGCCGAGCGCGACATGGCCAGCACCGAGGCTTACCAGAACGATCTGGATTACTACTGGGCTACGGGTCACGCCCGCATTGCCCGCGTCGGCGACAAGTACGGCTACTACTACCGGGCGCACCTGCTCGAAACCAACGCCTGGGCAAATTATACGTGGGGTATCGGCGGTTTCTCGCTGGGTGTCGCCGGATCGGTCGGCTATTCGCAGATGTACCGCGAGGGTATGTGGCGCAAGGGTCTGTTCCCCAACAATTCGAAGGGCGACTCGAAGAAGCTCGACTACCTGACCTACGAGGGCAAACTCTCGCTGGGCTACAAGTTCTCGGGCGCCCATTCGCTCGAAGCCAATGCGGTTTACTTGCAGCAGGCTCCGAAGTTCGCCACGGCATTCGTGTCGCCGCGCACGCGCAACACGACCACTCCGGGCCTGAAGGCCGAGAAGGTGTTCGGCGTAGACCTCACCTACAACCTCAATCTGCCCTACATCAAGGCGCGTCTCTCGGGATACTACACGACGATCACTGACCAGTCGAAAGTCATCTCGTTCTACGACGATACCCGCAGTTCGTTCACCAACTTCGCCATGAGCGGCATCGACAAGGAGCACTACGGCGTGGAACTGGGCCTTTCGGTTCCGGTATGGCAGGGGCTTTCGGTCGTCGGCGCCGTGAGCTGGGGCGAGTACACCTACACGTCGAACCCCAACTTCGTGCAGACGGTGGACAACATGGACAAGATCGTGTTGAAGGATAAGGTCAACTGGGACGGCTTCCATGTGGAAAGCTCGCCGCAGCTGGCCATCAACGTCGGTCTCGACTACCGCGGACCCCGCAACTGGTTCGCCGGCGTGAATTTCAACTACTACGACGATCTCTACCTCTCGATGAACCCGCTCTACCGTACGGCAACGGCTACGGAGTACTACACCAACCAGATCATCGCCGAGGTGTCGAAGCCCGAACCGAACGTCGAAACGCTGGCGCAGGCCATCGCTTCGGTGAAGAAGATCCGCAATCAGGAGAAGTTCGGCGGGTATTACACCCTCAGCGCCAACGTGGGCAAGAACTGGTATATCCACCGCAACTACATGCTGGGATTCAGCCTCGAGGTGAAGAACATCCTCAACGATCAGGACATCCGCACGGGCGGCTACGAGCAGATGCGCATGAGCAAGGTGCGCGGCGAGGGCGGCGATTACATCTACGGCCGCTTCCCCTCGAAGTATTTCTACCTGTTCGGTACGACCTATTACCTGAACGTCTATTTCCGTTTCTAACCGAGAAGAGATTATATTATGAAAAGTCTTAAAATAGCATTTGCACTTCTTGCCGGCGTTCTGGCCGCAGGATGCTACAACGATTTCGATACCCCGGGGCCGCGGAAGCTCTACACCGACGACGACATGGCGCAGCTGGGGCTGCAACAGGTCTCGATCAAGACGGTCAAGGGCTGGTTTACGGAGGCTTTCGGCGGCATTTCCGGCACGGGTACGAACAACAACGGCTGGGAGAATACCAAAACGCTGAAATTCGGCGATCTCACGCCCGACGAGGCGCAGTTCATCAGCCTCAAAGGCCGTCCCGATGCTTCCGATAAGTATATCAAGGGCAAGGTCATCAGCAGCGACCGCCAGGGCAACATCTACAAGTCGCTCTACATCTACGACGGTACGGCCGCCATCGAACTCAAGCTCTACAACGGTCTTTACCTCGATTACCTGCTCGATCTGGACAACATGAAGAGCCAGTGGGTCTATGTGCGCCTCGACGGCCTCTATCTGGGCAACTACCGCATGATGCTTTCGATCGGCGGCGCTCCGTCGGACGGCATCAACACGGCCGGCACGCACAAGTACTACGCCAATTCGAATCTCGACAATCCGCGGGTCGCCAAGTTGAATGTCTTCGCCGGGGAGTATGTGCCGCTGGAAGCCTCGGACATCCTTGAGGTGGACGCTTCGAACTACACCTCGCTGGGCGAGGATCAGTTGGGGCGTTTGGTGCGGTTCAAGGGGATCAAGGTCCGCTATGCGGGCTATCCGAATCAGGACGGGGTGACCAATCCGCCTCTCAAAAGCGGCACCTCGTCCAGTTCGAGCGAGAATCCCTATCCGAGCTGGATCGTGACCGACTGGGGAACGCCCCGTTTCGGTGCGTGGTACCGTTGGGCCTATAACCGGGACAACGTGCGCCTCTATGCTTCGGTGCTGATCTCCTACAACGACGCCGCCACGTCTACGGCTGAAGCGGGCATCTACGGAGTTCGCACGAGCGGTTATTCGCAGTTCGCCATGAAGCCCATTCCGAAGGACGGGGCCGTGGGCGACGTGCTCGGCATCTACGGTGTTTACGGCACGCAGTGGAACTATGCCCAGTATCAGATTTCGGTGAGCCGTATCGAGGATCTCGCCTTCAAGACGGAGGACCTGCTGACGGAGGCGCAGATCGAGCGGATGACGCCGGCGTCGTCCTACGATCCTCCCGTGAAGAACGGCGGCGACGACTATACGGGCGAATGATCCCGTCGCGGATTCTGAAAAAAACTGCGGTCCTCCAGCTTCGGAGGACCGCAGTTTTTTCGTGCAGGTATGGGTGGCGCCTCAGCGCTTGTGCCATTTGCAGGAGGTCTGGTAGTAGTAGACGGCCCGGTCGAGCTGCGTCGTGTCGGTCTGCGCGGCGGGTTCGAGGTTGTGGGGATTCTCCTTGGTGGGCACCACGCGGTATTGCTCGTAGCGGCGCACGGGCGACAGGATGGTGAACGTGTCGCCTTCGAGATAGCCCAGGTCCTGATAGGTGGCGATGAAGGCCCGGTTGACGTAATCGGGATCGAAGATGCTGCGGCCGTAGAAATGCGAATCGTAATCCATGTCGAGCAGCGACAGCAGGGTGGGCATCAGGTCGATCTGCGAAACGATCCCCTCGATCTGCTGCGGGGCCACGAATCCCGGGGCGAAGATCAGCGCCGGAATGTGGTATTTGTGCAGCGGGATTTCGGTGCGGCCCGCGCTCGAGGCGCAGTGGTCGGCGGTGATGAGGAAGATCGTATTGTCGAACCACGGCTGTTTCGACGCTTCGGCCAGGAACTGCCCCAGGGCGTAGTCGGTGTAGAGCACGCCGCCCGCGCGGGTCTTCGAGTCGTTGGGGATGCGGATCTTCCCGGCGGGGTAGGTGAAGGGGCGGTGGTTGCTGACGGTCATGACGTGGGCGAAGAAAGGCTTCCCGTCCTGCGACTGCTCGCCGAGGGTGCGGATCACTTTCCGGTAGGCATCCTCGTCGCAGACGCCCCAGATGTTGGCGAAGGTGATCTCTTCGGGCGAATAGCTCTTCTGGTCCACGATGTCGTATCCGTTGCCCGAGAAGAAGGTCTCCATGTTGTCGAAATAGCTGTTGCCGCCGTAGAAATAGGTCACGTTGTAGCCTTTTTCACGCAGCAGGGCTCCCGTGGAGTGCATTCCGGCGTTGTTCGGGCGTTTGATGATGCTCTGCCCGGGGCAGGGCGGGAGCGACAGCGTCACGGCCTCCAGTCCGCGCACCGTGCGGTTGCCCGTGGCGTAGACGCGGTCGAAGGCCATGCCCAGCCGGTAGAGCGAGTCGAGGACCGGCGTGATCGACTCCGTGTTGCCGAAACGCTCCATGTACGAGGCGCTCATGCTCTCGATGGTGACGAGCACGATGTTGCGGCGGATTTCCGACCCCCCCCCGGCGCTTACCGCATGCAGGTTGTCGCCCGTACTGCCGTAAACGCCGTGGACGAAGGCTTCGGCCTCGGCTTCGGGACGCGTGATGTAGAATTGTTCGTAGTCGAGGGAGTTCTTGACGAAGGCGTCGTAGAATTTGTAGAGCCCGTTGGCTTGCAGTTCGTTGACGTAGACGTTTCCGCTGTCCTGAAAGCGGGTGTTGAAGTTCAGCAGGCCGATCGCCGCGAACAGCGCCGCGATGTAGGCCGGGGCGACGACGGCTTTCCACCGCCATCCTTTGAGGTATTCGGCCTGTACGAGGTCGCGGCGGAAGAGGTACCACGTGATGAGCAGCGTGACGACGACGATGCCGAGCGTCATCGGGACGACCGGATAGGATTCCATGATGTTGCCCACCACCTCGTTGGTGTAGACCAGATAATCGACGGCGATGAAGTTGTAGCGGACGCCGAATTCGTTCCAGAAGAAATATTCGCTGATGCCGTTGAAGACGATGGCGCCCACGTAAAGGACGACGAAGAGCGCGAACCACACCGTAGTCCAGTGGTTGCGGAATCCCTCGGGCAGGAAGAGCCGCAGGGCGAAGCTGCCGGCCCAGTAGCCCAGGACGCACGTGGCGATCCGGGGTGCGACGCTTCCGTATTCGTCGAAGATCGTGTTGAAGAACGCGACGTAGCAGAATGCCGCCGCGAGCAGGGCGAGGATGATCCAGCCCCACGGCTTCGTGTACTTGGTGCGCGAGACGCTCAGCATGAAGAGCCACAGGAAGACGAAGCCCACGGTCGCGGCGCAGAGGTCGTTCACGGCCCCGAACAGGAATATTTCGAGCCATTCGCCGAACGAGAAGTCCAGCGATGTCGTCTGGGCGTTGAACAGGAGTACGATGCGCAGCACGAAGCCGACGGCTGCCGTCAGCAGCGCGAGCTTGATGTAGAGGCCGGAGACCAGCCGGATACTTTTTTGCATGATAAAGCGTGTTGGTTGTTTCGGTTGACAAAGTTAACCATTTTCGGCTATTCCGGCTAACGGAGAAGGCAGCCTTTCGGGGCTGCCTTCTCTGATCGGTTTGAAATATTGTTCTATTTTTCCTTTTCCTTTGCCGGACGCATGATGACTTTCACGAGGTTGCCGTCGGCGAGGAGCTTTTTGGCGAGGGCCTGCACGTCGGCATTCGTGAGGTTGCGGACGGCCTGCTCGTATTGGCCGACGTAGTCCAGCCCCGAGCCGTATTTGGCCTGGATGTAGTTCATCCATCCCGAATTCATCTCCAGACTGTTTTTCCAGCTTTTGAGCATGAACTCGCGGGTTTTCTCGATGTCCTCGCTCCTGGGGCCGTTCGCGGCGATCTCCTCGATCTCTTTCATCACGATTTCGCACAGCTCGTCGGCCATCTCCTCGTTGGTGTCGAACGAGATGGTCATGTCGTAGGTCTCGCGGGGGATGTACTCCGTCGAACCCTGGACGCTTACGCCGTAGGTGCCGCCCTTCTCCTCGCGGATCGAGATCAGGTAGCGCGAATCGAGCGCCTGGGTGAGGAACGTCAGGGCCACCTTGTCCTTGAACGTGTAGGGCATCTTGCCCGAGAAGTAGTAAACCACCGACACCTTCGGCTGCTGCATCGGGGCGGTGAACTCCTCCGCAACCTCGCCTTTGACGGGTTCTACCTTGTCATCGACGTAATTCAGGGGCTTCCTGGCGGCGGGGATCGAACCGATGTACTTCTCCGCGAGGGGTTTCAGCGTTTCGGGGTCGATGTTGCCCACGAACGTGAAGACGAATCCGTTGGCGCCGGGGTAGAGTTTCGCGTAGACGGCGGGCAGCTGCTCGAAGTCGAATTTGTCGATGATCTCGTTCGAGATCATCTGCCGGCGGGGATTGTGGCCGTAGGTCACGTCGATCACCTTCTCCTGCATCAGGTAGTCGGGGTTCGTGCGGGCGTTCTCCAGCTGCGAGCGGAGCATCTTGATCAGGTTGTCGTAGTCGTTGCGGTCGAAGCGCGGCTGCGTGAAGTTGAGGTAGAGCAGTTGGAGCATCGTCTCGATGTCCTTGGGCGAGCAGACGCCCTTCATGGCGCTGGCGTAGTTCTCCACCGAAGGCTGCACCGACGCCGTTTTGCCCGAAAGCTGCTTCTTGAGCTCCGTGGCCGGGAATTTGCCGACGCCCGACATCGAGTTCACGGCGGGCATCATCTCGCCCATGTAGAACTCCCCGTCGGAGAGCACCGACAGACCGCCTTTGGCGACGGCGCTCATGCGCACCTCGTCGGCTTTGAAATCCGTGTGTTTCACGACGACCTTCGCACCGTTGGCCAGCGTCCATTCCGTCGTGCCGAGTTCGGCGTCCTCGGCCGTCTTCTTGACGGGCGAACCTTTCAGAACGGTGCCTTCGGGAATCAGCGGCTCCTTGACCACATTGTCCTCGTAGGCGGCGACTTCGCCGGCGGTCACCTTGTCGCGGATGGCGAGCAGCTCCTCGGCGGTCGGCGCCGCGAGCCCCTCCTTCTCGGGGGCGGTGACGATGATGACCTGATTGTTCGGGGTGATGGTCTGCGCGGCGAAGGCGTTGACGGCATCGACGTTGAGCATCTTGATCAGCATGCTGTCGAGCTGCCATTCGGTCTCGGCGTCGGGCATCGGGGTGTTCTTGCTGTAATTGTTCAGGTAGGTCTGCACGAACTCGCCGTTGCGGCGGTCGTTGCGGTTGGCGTAGGTGCGTTCGGCCTGGCGCATCAGGTTCTCCTGGGCGCGTTCGAACTCACCCTGCGTGAAGCCGTGGCGGCGGACCCTCTCCAGCTCGGTGCAGAGCGTCTCGAAGCCGCGGGCCAGCTTGCCGTCCTGCGTCATCGCAACGAATACCGTGGCGTTGAGCGTCGGGATGATGCCGATCACGTCGCCCGTGCCCATGCCGGCGCCGAGGAACGGTGCGTCGGGCTGCATGGCGATCTCTTGCAGGCGGGCGTTCTCCATGGTCGTCATATAGGCTTCGATCACGTTGTTGGCCTCGGCGACGACCGTATTGGCCAGCTGCTCGGGAAGCGCCGGGCGCTTGATGAAGAGCTGCACCTTCGTGCCCTGCATTTCGGGGTCGGTGAAGATGCTCACGATCGGTTCCTCGTTGTCGGGGACCACGATGGTCTCTTTCTGCGAAGCGTCGGCGGCGGGTGCCGGAATGTCGGCCATCAGCGTCTTGATCTTGTTCTCCACGGCGTCCACGTCGATGTCGCCCACGACGACGACGGCCTGATAGTCCGGACGGTACCATTGGGCGTAGAAATCCTCCAGCTCCTTATGCCGGAAGCTCTTCAGTCCATCGAGGTAGCCGATCAGGTTGCGGTGCTCGTATTTCGTGCCCTTGCCCAGCGCTTGCAGCAGCTTCATCGTCGAACGCCACGATGCGCCGTCGCGCGTGCGGAGCTCCTCCATGATCACGCCGCGTTCGGAGTCGATCTCCTTGGGTTCCAGGGCGATGAAGTGCGACCAGTCGTGCAGGATCAGCAGCGCCGAGTCGATGATGCCTTCGCGCGAGGTCGGTACGTCCGAGATGTTGTAGATCGTCTGGTCCCAGCTGGTTCCGGCGTTGAGGTTGGCGCCGAATTTCACGCCCACGGTTTCCAGATACTCCGTGAGCTGCTTGCCCGGGAGGTTCTTGGTGCCGTTGAAAGCCATGTGTTCGAGGAAGTGGGCGAGTCCCTGCTGGGAGTCGTTCTCCTGGATGGCTCCCACGTCGTGCAGGATGTAGAAATCGGCCTGTCCCTTCGGCTTTTCGTTGTGACGGATGTAGTAGGTCATCCCATTCTCCAGCTTTCCGGTGCGGAGCTCGGGGTCCGCGGGGATCGGCTGGTTCATCTGTGCTGCGGCCCCGGCGGCGGCGAACGCCGCAACGGCCAGCATCATCAATTTTTTCATGGATATTCGTTGTTGGTTTGAATTTCTTATTCCCGGGGTTCCTCCGGACGGTATTCGATGATGTCTCCCGGCTGGCACTCCAGTTCGCGGCAGATCGCTTCGAGCGTCGAAAAGCGGATGGCTTTGGCTTTCCCGTTTTTGAGGATCGAGAGGTTGGCGGGCGTGATATCGACCCGTTCGGCCAGTTCGCCGAGCGACATCTTGCGTTTGGCCATCATTACGTCTATGTTGATGATTATCGCCATAAATTCCTCCCTCTCGTTTTGTGTGTTCGTATCATTTGTATGTCGTTCCTTCTGTTAAATGGTGTATTTCTGCTCTTCGCTCAGGTTCTGGCCGACGGCGAAGACCTCGGCGGCGAAGAGGATCAGAATACCCATGATGATCATGGCGTAGGAGATGCGGAATTCCGTGTTCACGGTGTATCCGCTTCCGGCCAGCAGTTCGGCGGCGCGGCTGTTCATGGCCCAGTTCACGGTGTCGCTGATGAGTTCGGCGAGGATGGTCAGCAGGCCGATGGTGCGCAGATACCAGACGTTCCGTTTGTCGAGCGTGCGCTCCTCGCGGATCGAACGGCGCAGCGAGTGGATGATGACGAACATCAGCACGATGATCCCCAGGTAGAGCAGCGGTACGAGCATAACCAATGCGTAAAGCCATGCGCTGCCGCCCACCGAGCGGAATGCCAGCCCCAGCGGCGAAGCGCCCGGGGCGTCCTGCTCGACGATCAGCCCGAGCCGTTTGACGCTCGCGCTGATCTCCACGCCCGGGGCGGACGTGATTGCGAGGGTGTTCCCGGGCTGTTCCGTGATCTGGATGTCGCTCAGCATGTAGATCATGCGGGGAATCCCCGATTTCCACTTCTCGGCGATGTCGTTGCCCATTTCGACGCCTTCGGCCGCACCCCGTGTGAAATTGGGCAGGATGCCGTGCGCGACGCTTGCCACGAGTACGATGAAGAACGTGATGTAGATGACCAGCAGACGTTGCAGGAGCGGTTTTTTATTTTGCATCTCTCTTTCTTTTGGTTTTTACTTCTGCAAATATACCATATATTTTCGAAAAACAAATAATATTTATCGTTTTTCGATAAAAATGATTGAAGGGGCCGAAAAAAGACGGCACACAGTGCCGTCTTTGCAGGGATTCGGGACGGGTTACGCCACGTTGTCTTTCAGCTGTTTCCAGTACGAAGCGCTGATGGCCATGCCGACCGACATGATGATCACGATCAGGGCGAACATCACGATGAACGTGATGAAGCCGACGTTGATCATGCCGCAGATCGCGTTGAATATCAGCAGGACGATAACGGCGGCGATGCCGAATACGAGTGCCACGGCGAACATCGTCCATTTGCTGCCGTAGGTGGCGTCGTTCGAAGCGCGGATGGCCTCGATGGGGTTCTTGCCCTTCTCGATCAGGAAGTAGTAGGCCAGCGACCAGGCGAGCGAAAGCACGATGCCGGGGACGAACATGAAGAGGAAGGCGATGTAGGTCGGGATGACCATCAGGCCCATGGTGATGAGGAATTCGCCCATGTAGCGGCGGTACTTGCTGTCGAAGATTCCCAGCGGATTGATCACTTCGCCCTTGGCCAGCTGCGTCGGCAGCAGGGTGATGGCGATGAAGGTTCCGATGTTGATGTAGGGAATCCAGATCGTGACCAGAAACAGGGCGACGGCCGCAATGACCGAAGGTGCGTTCTTCATGCCGATCGTGATGGCGTCTTTGAAGGTTTCCGTGAAATCGAGTTGCTTCATTTCCATAACTGACAGGTTTAAGGGTTAATATCAGAAACAAATATACAAAAAAATCGTATCTTTGCCTGTATGAAACGCTAAAATGCAAGCGAATGGCAGAAAAATCACGCTATGATTACCGGGTCGAGCCTCAGGATGTGGATTTCACGCTGCGGGCGACGATCTCCTCGCTGGGGGCTGCGATCCTCAATACGGCGGGCATCGACGCCCACGGCAAAGGCTTCGGCGTCGATGCGCTGAATGCCGACAACCACTCGTGGGTGCTTTCGCGTATGGCCGTGGAGTTCGATTCCCGGCCCGTGCAGTACACCGATTACGAGGTTGCGACGTGGATCAGCGACTACGGGCGTGTGCTTTCGACACGTAATTTCACGCTGACCGATACGGCTTCGGGGCGCGAGTTCGGCCGGGCTGTGACGCAGTGGGCGATGATCGACCTGCAAAGCCGCTCGGCGATCGACCTTTCGTGGGTGGGCGACGCCCATGCCGACGCCGTCGTCGATGCCGCTCCCCCGACGGACAAACCGCGCAAGATCCGCGAGGTGAATCCCACGGAGACCGCCGACCACCGCGTCGTGTACAGCGACATCGACTTCAACCGCCATGTCAATACGATGCGCTATATCGAGATGATGCTCGACATGCTTCCCGTCGGGATGCTGACCCGGGAGGCGCCCGTGCGGCTGGACATCCACTTCCTGAAAGAGTGCCGTTTCGGGCAGACGCTGACGGTGGGGTGCGAGCAGCGGGAGCATTCGGCGCTGTTCGAGATCTCGGCCGAGGACGCTGCGGCCGTGCGTGCCTCTATCGAATGGAAATAGGTCCGGGCGGCGTGTCGCGCTGTCGGCTTGTGGAACGGGTTTTGCAGCTATGGCGGCAAAACCTTTTTCATTATGGAAAGCGCGACTAAAACACAGACACAGAACAAGTATCAGGTGAGCATCGACCTGCTGAACGATGCCGTGGGCAAGGAGATCGCAACTTCGTTGCAGTACATGTATTTCCACACCCATTTCGAGGACGACCGTTACCAGTATCTTTCGAAGATCATGCGCGAGATCTCGATCGCCGAGATGCGCCATATCGAGGAGTTCTCCGACCGCATCCTGTTTTTGCAGGGCGACGTGGACATGAACGCTTCGTTCCGCACCAAGCAGGTCACCGAGGTCAAGGAGATGCTGCGGATGGCCATGCAGCTGGAGCAGAGCACGATCGACAGCTACAACGAGGCTTCGCGCCTGGCCGCCGAGCACAAGGACGCCGTGACACACAAGATGTTCCAGGACATCATCGCCGAAGAGGAGCAGCATCTCGACACCTTCCGCACCGAGCTGCAAAACCTGCTGGACTACGGCGAAGAATACCTGGCCTTGCAGTCGGCCGCCGGCAGCAAGCGCACGTCGAAGAGCTTCGGACACCCGGGCGGCGGCGAATAGTCGGAGCCGTAACGGCACTTTTAGGAAGCCGGACCGTTTTACAGGGACGGATGCAATTCAGTTTTGCATCCGTCCCGGCATTTTCATATCTTTGGCGTCGTTACGACGCTTTTAGGAGGCCGGAAGGTTTTGCCGGACCGGATGCGGTTCGGTTTTGGCATAGGCCGACTTTTTACTATCTTTGGCGTCGTTACGACGCTTTTAGGAGGCCGGAAGGTTTTGCCGGATCGGATGCGGTTCGGTTTTGGCATAGGCCGACTTTTTACTATCTTTTGTATATATGAAAATAACGATTTTAGGACCTGCGCATCCCTACCGGGGCGGTTTGGCGTCGATCATGGAGATCATGGCCCGCACCTTCCAGCGGCGGGGCAACGAGGTCGATATCAAGACATTTACGCTGCAATATCCCTCGCTGCTGTTCCCCGGCGAGAGCCAGACGGTCGATACGCCGCCGCCCGCCGACCTGCGCATCTGCCGGTGCGTCAATACGATGAATCCCCTGAACTGGCTGCGCGTCGGCCGCCGTATCCGGCGCGAGCGTCCCGATTTCGTGCTGATGAAGTACTGGACGCCCTTCATGGCGCCCTGTTTCGGCACCATCGCCCGGCTGGCCCGCGGCAACGGCCACACGAAAGTCCTGTGCCAGATCGACAACGTCGAGCCCCACGAACACCACCTGACCGACAAACTGTTCAACCGCTACTACCTGCGTTCGGTGGACGGGTTCGTCTATATGTCCGAGCAGGTCCGCGGCGAGCTGAAAGCCTACACCGATGCCCCGGCGCTGTTTTCGCCGCATCCGCTGTTCGAGAATTTCGGCGAACGGGTCGAGCGTTCCGAGGCGTGCGTGCGGCTGGGACTGGACCCTGCGAACCGCTATGCGCTCTTTTTCGGACTGATCCGCGACTACAAGGGGCTCGATCTGTTGCTCGATGCGTGGGCGCGGCTCAGACGCGCTGGGCGGACCGAAGGACGCCGGCTGATCGTGGCGGGGGAGTTCTACACCGCGAAGGAACCCTATCTGAAGCAGATCGCCGACAACGGTTTGCAGGAAGAGGTGCTGCTGCACGACCGTTTCATTCCCGACGACGACGTGAAATATTACTTTTCGGCGGCCGATTTCGTCGTACAGCCCTACAAGACCGCCACGCAGAGCGGCGTGACGCAGATCGCCTACCAGTTCTGCGTGCCGATGGTCGTCACGAAGGTCGGGGGACTGGCCGAGATCGTGCCCGACGGCCGGGTGGGGTATGTCTGCGAACCCACGCCCGAAGGGGTTGCCGGCGCCATCGAACGGATGTACGAAGGGGACACGCTTCAACGCTTCCGGGAAAACTGCGTCGAGGAACGCCGCCGCTTTTCGTGGGAGGAGATGTGCAGCCGCATCACGGAGCTGTACGGGCTGGTGGCTTCCGGAAAATAGGGGGCGCCGCAGCTTCCGGGAGAACTGTTTTTTCGGCAT
>ENA-UEPL01000063-UEPL01000063.1-human-gut-metagenome-genome-assembly--contig:-NODE-63-length-93904-cov-48.821992_pt1 | contig 93904 bp, 89 predicted proteins | sample MGYA00242896_ERZ507908 | MGnify/ENA primary metagenome ERZ507908 (study PRJEB26167, sample SAMN06115518) | human gut metagenome | host: Homo sapiens | place: China:Chongqing | collected 2015-08-20...
ATCATCTGGAACACCTATAAGAACTGGATTCAGTCCTACCGCGACCTGCCGATCCTCTGCAACCAGTGGGCCAACGTGGTGCGCTGGGAGATGCGCACGCGCCTGTTCCTGCGCACGGCCGAATTCCTGTGGCAGGAGGGCCACACGGCGCATGCCACGCGCGAGGAAGCGATAGCCGAAGTGGTAAAAATGATTCATGTCTACGAACGGTTCGCCCAGGAGTGGATGGCTTTGCCGGTGGTGGTGGGTCATAAGTCCCCTAACGAACGCTTTGCCGGTGCAGAGGATACGATGACCATCGAGGCGCTGATGCAGGACGGCAAGGCGCTGCAAAGCGGTACGTCGCACTTCCTGGGGCAGAATTTCGCCAAGGCGTTCGACGTGCAGTACGTCAACAAGGAGGGCAAGCTCGAATACGTCTGGGCGACCTCGTGGGGCGTTTCGACCCGTCTGATGGGCGCGCTCATCATGGCCCACTCGGACAACAACGGTCTGGTGCTGCCTCCGAAACTCGCGCCGATCCAGGTGGTGATGGTCCCGATCTACAAGGGCGAAGAGCAGCTGACGGAGATCCGGGCCCGCTTCGAGGCTATCGCCGCGCAGCTCCGGGAGAAGGGTATTTCGGTGAAGATCGACGACCGCGACAACGTGCGTTCGGGCTTCAAGTTCGCCGAATACGAATTGAAGGGCGTGCCCGTGCGTCTGGCGATGGGCCCCCGCGATCTGGAGAACGGCACGATCGAACTGGTGCGCCGCGATACGCTCGAAAAGGAGACCGTTCCGCAGGAGGGGCTCGTGGAGCGCATCGAGGGGCTGATGACCGAGATTCAGGAGAATATCTACAAGAAGGCTTTGGCTTTCCGCGAGTCGATGATCACGAAGGTCGATACGTGGGAGGAGTTCAAGCGGGTGCTCGACGAGAAGGGCGGCTTTATCCTCGCCCATTGGGACGGCACGGTGGAGACCGAGGTGGCGATCAAGGATGCCACGAAGGCCACGATCCGCTGCATCCCGGTGGATGCTCCGGACGAGGAGGGCGTCTGCGTCTTCTCGGGCAAGCCGTCGCACCGCCGCGTATTGTTCGCCCGCAGCTATTAGTTTCCGATTTCAGACGGATATTTCCGCACATCTCTCGAGCGGGACGAATGGAATGTACCTGAGTACTATCCATCCGTCCCGTTCTTCACGATGCCCGAAACTATCTCACCTGAAATCAAAAACACGCCGGGCTACACTTCATAAATATACTCCTCCGAGAGCAAAAACAACGCATTTTGAGGGGGTGATGCTATGAATTTTTTTCGTATTTTTAGCCGCTAACTTTTATCCATGTCAGACGCCGCAGAAATCCGGAAACGATGCATTTACCGCGTGACCCTCGTCGGTTTCGCGGTCAATCTCGTGCTGTCGCTCGCTAAACTCGCCGCCGGCGTCTTCGGGCGAAGCGGCGCGATGGTCGCCGATGCCGTGCATTCGTTCTCCGACCTGGCGACCGATGTCGTCGTGATCGTCTTCGCGCGGATCTCGGCCAAGCCCCGGGACGACGGGCACGACTACGGTCACGGCAAGTACGAAACCTTGGCCACGATCCTCATCAGCATGGCGCTGGGAGTCGTGGGCGTCGGAATCCTCGTCAACAGCATCGGGGCCGTCCGGTCGGTGCTCGACGGCGGAGTGTTGCCCCGGCCCGGGCTGGTCGCCCTCGTGGCGGCAGTCCTTTCGATCGCGGCCAAGGAGATTCTCTACCGCTATACCGTGCGCGAAGGGCGCGCCATCGACAGCCCCAGCGTCGTGGCCAACGCCTGGCACCACCGCAGCGACGCCCTTTCGTCGCTCGGAACGCTCGTCGGCATCGGATGCGCCTATTTTCTGGGCGACAAGTGGCGCATCGCCGACCCGATCGCCGCGCTGATCGTGGCGGTGTTCATCTTCAAGGTGGCTTTCGACCTGATCCGCACGGGGGTGGGCGAGCTGCTCGAAAAGTCGCTCCCCGAAGAGACGGAGCGGGAGATCCTGCGCATCGTGACGCTCGATCCCGCCGTCCGGGAGCCGCACAACCTCCGCACGCGGCGTATCGGCGCCGCTATCGCCATCGAGATTCATATCCGCGTCGATGGGGCGATGACCGTCGCGCGCTCCCATGCCCTGACGGTCGGAATCGAACGCCGCCTGCGGGAGCGTTTCGGCGAGGGAACGATGATCGCCGTTCATGTGGAGCCGCTGAAATGAGCGGCGGTTTGTGGCACGGAATTTGCATGTATCGGGCTGAAAATTGTGCCGGCAATTTCCGGCAGAGTAGAAAAATTTGGATTTTTCGGAAAATGTGCTTACCTTGCCAGCGTAAAGCCTCCGGAAACTCCGATGTTTCACAAGGCCCGAACAATGATTATCGACGACAACTGTAACTCTAAAAGGATTGCCTATCGGGAAAGAAATCTACTCTTAGTAACTAATTAGGAGACGAGAGTATGAACGTGCAAGTATTAAGTGACCAGGTATTGCTTAATCACTACCTTTCAGGTGACCGGAGTGCCATATCCCAACTTATCGAACGCCACAGCCGCAGGGTGAAGGACTATATCCACATGATGGTCAAGGACCGTGATGTGGCGGACGATATTTTCCAGGAGACATTCATCAAAGCCGTCCGCGTGATCGACGAAGGCCGTTATACCGATAACGGCAAGTTCCTTTCGTGGATACTGCGCATCGCCCACAACCAGGTGATCGACCACTTCCGCGCACAGCGTCAGAACAAGTCGGTCAGCGAGTCCGAGGCCGGCTACGACGTGCTGGGCACGCTGAAACTGGCCGAACGCACCGTCGAGGACGCTATGGTCTGCGAACAGATCGAACGCGACGTGCGCGCATTGGTCGAACTGCTGCCCGCCGAACAGCGCGAAGTGGTGATGATGCGCTATTTCTCGGGTCTGAGTTTCAAGGATATAGCCGAGCAGACCAACGTGAGTATCAACACCGCGCTGGGGCGCATGCGCTATGCGCTCATCAACCTGCGCAGAATGATCAAAGAAAAAAATCTGATTCTGAGCTGACATTGCACAATAATCCCCCGGCTGGCCGCGTTATATGAACAAAGCAAGTTAATGACAGGGCCTATGGAGGATATTGACAAAAATGAGGTTTCAGACAACGGCATCTCTGAGGACGAGGATTTGATGATGCGGGAGGTGATTCAAGGCGATGCGGATTTGTGTTATTTGCATCATTACCTCTCGGAGGTCTTCCGAAACGGGGATAATTTTTAAGGGTTAATTTTTGATGGGGAAGGGCGCCGGGAGGCGCCCTTCATTTTGGAGTTCTCAGGTCCGTTTTTTGCATCTCTCCCTTCGAAACGAACAACCATGACACGGATACGGATCAAACGGGTTTACGAAGCGCCGGCGCCGGACGACGGCTGCCGGGTGCTGGTGGACAAACTTTGGCCGCGGGGCGTTCGCAAGGCGGCCCTGCAATACGATGTGTGGGCCCGGGAGATTGCGCCCTCGGCCGAGCTGCGCACGTGGTATCACGCCGATCCTGCGGCGCGGTGGCCGGAGTTCCGCCGCCGTTATACGGAGGAGCTGCGCAACTCGCAGGCCGTGCGGGATTTCGTCCGCGAAATCGCGGATGCCGGGACCGTGACGCTGCTCTACGCCTCGAAGAACGCCGCCGAGAACCATGCGCTCGTTTTGCAGGAGTATTTGCAGCGTGCCGCGGAAGAGGCGGCCGATAAACGGACAAGCGGGGCGTCACTTCGGTGACGCCCCGCTTGTCATAGGAAGCGAACTCTAACAGTCGCCGCTGAGGCAGCGGTGGGCGTTGCGGAGCTGGAGAGCCAGCGAGCAGGCCGCGACACCCGCGAAAAGCAGGGTGATGCCGACCCAGACGATGACGGCTGCGGTGCCGAACACCAGCGGCTGAAACAGAATCCACAGCGAGCACAGCAGGAGCAGGACGCCTGTGAAGACGGTCCATCCGGCGCCGGGAATCTCCAGGGCGCTCATGTCCCCGCCCAGTCCGATGGAGCTGAATCCGCGCAGCATCAGCCAGAAACCCAGGAAGATGGGCAGCGTGGCGGCCGAGAGCGCGACGTTGAAGATCAGGATGATGCCGAGGATGATCTCGATGATGCCTCCGGCCATCATCCAGCCGCGGCCGGTGATGAAATGGCGGTTGGCCGACGAGAGCACCACTTCGAGGATGCCCGAGACCAGCATCAGCCAGCCGAAGATGAGCGACATGCCCAGATAGCTCTGGGCCGGGTAGACGAAGGTCAGCACGCCGACTGCGAACAGCGCGATGCCGACGATCAGCAGCAGCCACCAGTAGCGGACGGCTTGCTTCGAGTTTTCGATCAGTGTGGTGAAATTCTTCATGGTATATGGATTTGCCGGTTCCCGAGCAAATTGCGTACCAAACCGGACGGTTCGCCGCAGCTTTCGCCGGCCGGACCGCGGTTGAAATCCGGCGGTTAGCGCTCTGCGGCGCTTTTTTTCCGGCAGATGCAGCCGGTCAGATGATCGTTGACGAACCCTGTGGCTTGCAGATGGGCGTAGCAGATCGTGGACCCGAAGAATTTGAATCCCCGTTTTTTCATGTCCCTGCTCATGGCGTCGGACTCGGGCGACGACACCGGAATTTCGCTCAGCGACCGGAACGAGTTGACGATCGGCTTCCGGTCGGGAAAGAACGACAGCGTGTAGTCGTAGAAGCTCCCGAACTCCTTTTGCAGAAGGAGGAACAGCCGTGCGTTCGTGATCGCAGCCTTGATTTTCAGCCGGTTTCTCACGATGCCGTCCGTGTGCATCAGCCGTTCGACATCTTCGTCGGTCATTCGGGCCACCCGTTCGGCGTCGAAATCGCAGAAAGCCTTGCGATACCCTTCGCGCTTGCGGAGGATCGTTATCCAGCTCAATCCGGCCTGGGCGCTCTCCAGCACCAGGAATTCGAACAGCGTCCTGTCGTCGGTGACGGGTTCGCCCCACTCTTCGTCGTGGTATTTCACATACAGTTCGTCGGTTCCGCACCAACCGCAGCGGCCGTTTGTCAGATCCTGCATAATCGGAATGATTTCAATGCGGCGTAAAGATAACGGATTCTCGGCGTTGCGCCAAATATCGGCGGCCCTTACTGTGCCGCAGCACGGATTTCGTCGGCCGGGGTGCCGTTCCAGACGCTGAACCTCCGGATGCAGGCCCTCCGCGCGGCTTCCCGGCAGAGTTCGGCTTCACGTTCCGTCAGGGCGTGGGGCGTACCCTCCAAGCGGCATCCGTTTTCTGCGACGCTCGTCCCGAAAGCCGGGGCCACGAGCGACTGGAACCAGGTGCAGGCTGCCGTGTAGCGTCCCGCTTTCAGGCTCAGGTGGTAGCCGTCGCGCGTCAGGTCCAGCGAGTCGCACAGTTCGGTGGCGCGCAGGTCCTGGATCGCCGTTCCCGAGGGGATGACCACCTCGACGGAGGTGTCCGCGAGGAGCTGCCCGACCGAGGCCGTGATCGCATCGTACATCAGCCGCTGGCTTTTCTCGTAGCGTCCGAAATCCCTGTGTTCCGAATTGCGGGCATAGGCCCAGGTCTGCTGCCAGGCGATGCAGGCCCCTGCGTTGGGGCAGTGCCACCGCACGATCTCCGCCAGCCGGTCGAACCAGGGCCGGTAGGTCTGGTACATGCCCGACTTGCCCGACGCCTGTTGAAGCACCACGACATCCCACTGCTCGTCGGTGAGTCCGTCCAGCAGGGTGGCTTTCTTCGAGACGGTCTCCCAGCGGTTGTCCGTCGATTTGGAATAGATGTACGAAGTGTTGCCGGCGGCGTACTCCCTGCAATGACGTTCGAGCGAACAGCCTCCGATGTAGAGGCGCCCCAATACGACGTTCCGGATTCCGGCGGCCTCCAGCAGTTCGGGCAGGTACATCATGCCGTCGTCGGTGAAGCTGTTGCCGATGCCGAGGATGCGCAGCGTGTCGGGCCGTTGCGGGATCGGGTAGTTGGGACGTTTTTGGGCGTACAGGCTGACGCAGACCAGAGACAGTCCTACGGTCAGCAAAAGGCGCAGTGTGTGTTTCATAATCGTATGGTCGGGATGGTCTTCTGTTGTATTATTTTCATGTCCGGTAAGATTCCGGTTCCGATACAAAATTAGGAATAATTCGGCAAGTTTCGTGAATAATTCGAAAAAGTGTGCTGTCCGACCTATTCGAATCCGGGGGCGTATGCCCGGTTTTCCGGCCGGATATACGAACGAAAAAGAGGACGGATTCGAAAATCCGTCCCCGAAGGTCGCCTTGTGCTTTCGCACATTTGCAGGTTTTATTAATGAATTTTGCAAGAGACTGAGTGATCGCGTATTATTCGAATGCGAGGTATTTCCAGCCGTTTTCGGTGAAGCAGCGCACCTTGTCAACGCTCCGGTCGTAGTAGAGCGTTCCGACCGGGATCGACTTGCCGCCTAACTGTGCATTTTCATACCACATGTCGGTCGGGGCGTCGTCCAGCGCGGCCAAAGAGAACGGTACGAACGACACGGCCCAGCGGCGGCCGAAATCCACGCCTTCGTTCCGGTCGTCGGAGCCGAGTTTGACCCATCCGAAGTGCCGGACCGGGCGGTAGAGTCCTTTCGGGGAGTAGACCTGGATGCAGGCGATGTCGGGGGCCTGTTTGCCGATCAGCATGGTCAGACGGCAGGTTTCCGAGCCGTTCCACCCTTCGAAGAGGTGGCCTCCGTCGATGAACGAGGTTCGGGGCTTGGCCGCATTGCTGTGCCAGCGGCCCCGGCCGCCGCGCACCGAGAGCATCGAGGTGGATTCCAGAACACCTTCCACCGTATTGTAGACGGGTTGTTCTTCGGGGTCGAAGCCGTAGTTGTAGCGCACGTCCTGCCATTTTTCCCAGGCGGGGTCGATCTCTTTGCGGACCGGCACGCATTGCCGTTCCAGGGCATCGACGACGCCTCTCAGACTGTCGATTTTTGCAGTCAGGGCCGCGACGGTACGTACGAGTGCTTTCCGGTTCGTTTTCGGCTTCTGCCGGGCCGAAGCGGGCAGGCAGATCGCAAGGGCCAGGAACAGCCCGATGATCTTTTTCATGTTCTCTTGTTTTACGGGAAGGATGAATTACAATGTTCCGATCTGTTCTCTCAGTCGTTTTTTGAAGTTTTCTCCGATGATTTCCAGTTTGTCGGTTGTCCGGAACAGCGCCGCCCGGTTGCCGTCGAAAGCGTCGATGAATTCGCGGATGCGGAAGGGCTCCTCCTGAATGAAGTTGGGGCATTGCGAAACGCCGAGATACTCTTTGGGCAGCATCAGGTAGGTCTCCCCGAAGCGACCCTGTTCGAGTTTGAATTCGACGGTGAGTTCCGTGCAGCGTTTGAAAATGCCGCTTTTGCCGTATAGCTCCGGTTGACGGGCTGCCGCGTCGTCGTCGAGGATGAGCTCCACAGCGAGGGGCTTGTCGCAGGGCGCGGCGCCCGTGTAGACGACCGGGGCGAGCGTGTAGGCGTCGTAGGTCCATTGGCCGGCCTTCGGGAAGCGGGCGTAGGGAATTTCGCGGCCGTCGATCTTCACCGTCCGGGGCGGGAAGGTCGCGGGGAATCGCAGTTCGTAGCTGCGGCTCTCGGGAGCTCCCGCATAGGAGCCTTCGCGGGGTGCGATGACGGTGCGGACGGTGTTGCCCTCCTGCTTCTTCGTGACCCGCGTGACCGCATAGTCGGTCGTGTAGTGCTGGCTGATGCCGTCGTCCTCGTAGTGGTTCAACTCTCCGTCGGCCCCCGGGATGAAGGTCAGCACGAGAGTGTCGCAGGGCTGCTGGAGGTTTTTGACCGTCGGGGGATTCATCGGGAGGATGGCTCCGGCCCGGGCGTACCAGGGATTTTCGGCGAGGGTGTAGTGCAGCTCTTCGGTGCGGCCGCCCTCGTACATGGCTCCCGTGGCGCAGTCGTACCATTGTCCCTCGGGGAACCAGATGCGGCGTGCGGCCAGCCCCGTGACGCTGTCGGCGGGTTCCGCGACGGCCGTGGCGAGGATGTCGTTGCCGAACATGAACTGCTCGGGGACTTTGTAGGCCGCGTCCTGCTCGGGGTGGTCGTAGTACATCGGGCGGCACATTCCGACGCCGGTGTCGTAGTTTTCGCGGGCGGCGGCGTAGATGTAGGGCGCCAGGGTGTAGCGCAGGCGGATGGCGTCGCGCAGGATGAAGAGCTGGTCGGGGAAACACCAGATGTAACGTTCGATGCGCGGGTCCTTCGTGGAGTGGGTTTTGAAGATCGGGGTGAAGACGCCGTACTGGAGCCAGCGGGTGTAGAGCTCCGGATCGGTGTGCGTCTGCTCCGCGCGGAACAAGTGGCCGCCGATGTCGTGTCCCCAGTAGCCGTAGTTTACGTTCGAAGAGGTGGCGGTGAATTGCGGCAGGTAGGCCAGCGTGCCCCACGTGGCGTAGGTGTCGCCCGAGAATGCCAGCGGATAGCGGTGCGATCCGAGTCCGCCCCAGCGGTGGTAGATGAAGGGCCGCAGTTCGGGATTCTGCCGCTCGGCATGGCGGAAGAAGGTATGGTTGAGCCAGAAGGTGTTCGACAGCCCGGGGGTGAACTTCGATTCGGTCCACTGCTGCCAGTCGAGCCACCAGAAATCCACGCCGTCACGCTCCATCGGGCCCAGCACGGTCTTGAAATAGGCGTCGGCCCACTTCCGGTCGTCGATGCGGAACGGCACGCTCTTGCCCTTTTCGGTCCACCCGTATTCCCGGGTGAAAGCGTCGTAGACATCCTCGCAGGGCTGGATGCCCGAGGCGGGATGGAGGTTGAGCGCGACCTTCAGCTGCTCGTTTTCGGTCCATCGGAGGAAATTCGCGGGCGAGGGGAAGAGCTCTTTTTGCCAGGTGTAGCCGGTCCAGCCGATGCGCTGTCCGTATTCGTCCCTGGGAGGGTTCTTCTTGCGCAGCCTCCAGGTCTCGTGCCAGTCCATGTCGATGATCAGCACGTCGAGCGGCACGTCCATCGACTTGAGTTTCTGCACCAGATCTACGAACTCGTTGTCCGAATACTGCCAGTAGCGGCTCCACCAGTAGCCGAAGGTGTACTTCGGGGGCAGCGGCGCCCGGCCTGCGACGAGCTGGAAATCGGCCAGCGCCTGTTTGTAGTCGTGCCCGTAGGCGAAGAGATACAGGTCCTGCCGGTCGCCTGCGGGGCGCGCTTCGACCCACTCCTTCCACACGGAGCCGTCGGGCGTCAGCACGTGGCGCGGGCTGTCGTCCACGACGGCCCATCCCGAACGCGAAAGGAGCCCTTGCTCCATCGGTTCGCGCCCCAGCTTCTTGCCGTCGCATCTGTCGAGCGTGCGGGTCGTGCCCATGAGATTCTGCGGGTCCTCCGTGCCGGGTGTCCATACGACCTCGCGGCCGTTGAGCCGGAAGACGGCTTTCAGGTTTTTGTCCGAAAACCTGCCGCCTTTGGTGTAGGTCAGCGTCAGGGCCGGGGTGGTGATGGTCAGCCGGGATTTCGTGTCGCGGACCTTGAAGTCCGGCACGGGCGTCCGGCGGTTGACGAAGGTCAGCGTGGCGCGGTCTTCGAACCGGCCGTCCTCGCTCCACTCCATGCGGATCAGCTGCGGGGTGAGCACCGTGAAGCGTGCGTTGCCCGCCTCGACGACGGCCCGCGGGTCGGCTTCGGGATTCCCGGCCGTTGCGCCCAGCGTCAGCCACAGGGCCGTAAGAAGAATTGTCGCTCTTTTCATAGATGAACTGTTTAGGGGAGAATGAACCGGGCCTTTACGGGGTAGTGGTCCGAGATGTAGGGCGCACCGTAATTCCCGGTCAGGGTTTTGAACAGGGAGGCCGTGCAGCCCGAATAGAAAATGTGGTCGAGCTTGTAGGCGGAGGTGGTTTTGTAGCCGTTATACGTGGCTTCGCTGTCCGTGTCGGATGCCGTTCTGCGCGCATCGCGCATGGTGCGGAACAACGGAGCGAAAATGTTGTCCGTCGTGTCCGAATTGAAATCCGCCGTGAGGAATACCGGGTATGACTCCGTGTTGAATTGTTTGATTTTCGAGGCGATGAGCTTGATGGACTCCTCGCGTGCTGTGGCGCCCTGATGGTCGAGGTGCGTGTTTAGGTGGTAGAATCGCTTGCCGGAGGCTTTGTGCTCGAAAAGTCCCCACGTGCATGTCCGGTTATAGGCGGCATCCCAGCCTTTGGAGGGGATGTCGGGAGTCTGGGAGAGCCAGAAGGTCCCCTTGTCGAGCAGTTCGACTTCGGTCGTAAGGTAAAAAACGGCCATGCACTCCTCTGCCGCGTAGCTTTCGGTTTCGGGCGGAATAGCGCCCGTGTCGCGTCCCAGCCCGTACCAGGCGTAGTCCGGGCAGTTTTTGGCCAGATAGGTGATTTGATGGGGCTGCGCCTCTTGAAGCCCCATGACCGTAGGCCGTTCCTGTCTTATCATGGCGGCGGATGCCGGTTTGCGGTTGTCCCAGGCGTTGTCTCCGTCGGCGGCGTTGTCTACACGGATGTTGAACGATACGACCGTAACGAAAGTCAGGCCGCCGTCGTTGCCGCCGCTCCCGTCTTCGTTGTCGGAGGAGGTGCAGGCTCCGAGGGAGAGCAGCGCGAGGCCGGACAGAAGATAGCGGATCGTTTTTTTCATATTCGGATGGTTGGATGGTCGTTCATGCGTTTTTTATACGCCGCGGCGGGTGTCGGACTCCCGCCGCGGCGTATGGTTCCGGTCAATAGCCGTAATTTTGTTTGAGGTTCTTGTTCACGAGCACGTCGGTTGCGGGCAGCGGCCAGAGATAGTGTATCTCCGGATTGAATACCCGGTTGTAAAGCGCGGTGATGTGGGGGCGGTTTTCCCGGCTGAAAGTGGCGTCCATCTCCGGACATCCGCTCTCGTCGATCGCGGGCGTGGGGATGAACCACTGTCCGTCGGTCATCACTTTTTTCAGTACGTTGGCGCCTGCGTTGTACTTGATCGTCCAGTCGCTGTAATTGAGCACCTTCTCGGCGATCCGCCAGCGCAGGAGGTCATAGATGCGCAGCCGCTCGAACGCGAACTCCATCCGGCGTTCGGTGCGCAGAATGGTGCGCAGTTCGCTTTGGCTGCGGGTGACGATCGCCGGATACTTGTCCGTTTCGGTGTGCTGGACCCCGTAGGCGCGGGCGCGGACCCGGTTCATGGCTTCGAGGGTCGCATCGTCGATCTCGTTCAGCTCGATCTTCGCCTCGGCATACATGAGCAGCACGTCGGCGTAGCGCATGATGATCTTGTCGGGGTCGGCCTGATAGTCGTCCGTCCAGTCCTTGTCGATGCCTTTGCGCTGCACCAGCCCGGTGCGCGACGGAAGACGCGATTCGCTGGCCGTCACGATGTTGTCGGGGTTGGTGATGTTGCGTCCGACGTTCGAGTCCCAGACCTGTTCGACATCGAAGCGCGGGTCGTAGACCACGCCGCAGAAATCCGTGCCGAACTCCACGATGCTCTCCGCCAGGCGCGGGTCGCGGTTCTTGAACGGATCGGCCGGGTCGTAGAGCGGCGATTCGTCGATGGGCTTGCCGTCGGTGCAGAGGAACGCGCAGAAGAGGTCCCAGGTCGGGAACTCCGAAATGGTGCCGCCCAGTCCGATGGGGATGTTGGCCGTGATGCTCGTCCCCTGGAGGTACTGCCGTTTGTTGTCGGCGGCGTAGGCCAGCGAACGGGGGATGCAGAAGACCGACTCTTCGGCGTTGTGCGTCTTGTTCAGGAACAGTTCGCCGAAGTCGGCGTGGAGCTGGTAGACGTTCAGGTCCATGCACGCCTTGGCGGCGTCGCGGGCGATGCCGTAATGATAGGCGGCTTTGTCGGCGTCGCGCATGGCGGCGTCATAGGTGTAGAGCGAGGCGAAATAGAGCGCCACGCGGGCCTTCATGGCGTAGGCTGCGCCTTGGGTCGCACGCACCACGGCTCCCTGATAGGTCTCCGGGCAGTGGGCGGCGGCATAGTCGAAATCGTCGTAGACGTGTTCGAGAACCTCCTCGCAGGGGGTGCGGCCGATGTCGTAGGCTTCTTCGAGTGGAATGTCGCGGGTGAAATAGACCGGATCGCCGAAGAGCATCATGATCCGCGAGTAGAAGCAGGCCCGGTAGAAGCGCGCGCAGCCTTCGTAGCGTTCGTACAGTTCGGGATCGAGGCTGGCCTTGGCTTTGGGCATGTTTTCGAGGATGGCGTTGCAGCGCGTGATTCCCTTGTAGGTCAGGCTCCACATGTTCGTCGTGGCGGCATGGGTGGCGGTGAGGGTTCCGGCCTTGAAGGCGACCAGCGCGTTGCGCCGCATCAGGTCGTCGGTGATCTCGTCCATGTCCATGACTCCCGATCCGGTGAACTCGTAGCGTTCCTGGGGCCAGAACTGCTGGAGCAGCAGGGTGTTGAGCGACATCTCGATCTTCGGGCCGTCGTCGTACCACGTTTCGGCCGAGGGATTGTCGAGCGGGTTGAGATCCAGATTCGTGCAGGCCGTGCCGAGCAGTGCGGCGGCCGTACAGAGCGCGATGTATTTCGTTGATGTTTTCATGAACGCGGGAGATTAGAATTTGATGGAAGCCGTGAAGATGACGGATTTGGTGATGGGGTAGCCCGTCGAGCTGACCTCCGGGTCCCAGCCCTTGGGGAAGTGGCTGAACGTGAAGAAGTCGGACAGCGTGGCCGAGAGGCGCAGGTCCTTGACGAAGATTTTCCGCAGCCATCTCTGCGGCAGGGTGTAGCCCAGCGTGATGTCCTTGATGCGGAAATAGGAGCCGTCGATGAGCCAGTAGTCCGACACGGCGTAGTTGGCCGTCGTGGTGCCGCTGTTCTGCGAGTAGCGGGGATAGCGCACGCGGCGGTTCTGTTCGATGGTGTTGAAGACGCTCCAATGGTCGTTGACCACGAATTTCGGCACGTTGTACCAGCCCGTGCGCAGCGGCTGGACCATTTCGTCGGTCAGCAGCGCGTCGCGTTTGGCTACGCCCTGGAACGTGCACCCCAAGTCGAAACCCTTGTAGGCGAGGTTGATGCTGCCGCCGAAGTTGTAGCGCGGCATCGAGCTGCCGATCACCGTGCGGTCGTACGTCGCCGAGATCGTGCCGTCGGGCGTGCCGTCCTTGCCGCTCAGATCGACGTAGCGCACGTCGCCCGGCTGGTTCGACGACGAGACCGTCGGATTGCCGGCCACCTCTTCGGCGGTCTGGAACAGTCCGTTGCTCCGGTAGCCGTACCAGGCTTTATATTCCGTGTTCGACTGGATGATTGTGCCGCCGCTGAGCTGGTAGTCGTTGCCGATGTAGCCCATCATCGACTTGTAATCCGAGAGATTCACGGCGACCGAGTAGCTGAAATCGTCGCCGATATGGTCGCTCCACGCGACGGAGAGGTCCCAGCCTTTGGTGTTCATGTCGCCCGAGTTCTTATAGGGGGCCGTGTAGCCCAGATAGGAGGGGATGTCCACCAGGATGAGCATGTCGCGCGTGGTCTTTTTATAGTAGTCGGCCGTGATCCGCAGGCGGTCGTTGAGGAAATTGACGTCGATGCCCACGTCATAGGTTTCGGTGGTCTCCCAGGTGATGTCGTCGAGAACCATCTGATAGGCCGAGAACCCTTGCAGGGCCTGTACCAGACTTGAGGAACCGACGAAACCCACCGGGTCGTTCGACGAAAGGGTCGATTGGTAGGGGTAGTTGCCGATGCGGTCGTTGCCCAGCTGTCCGTAAGATGCGCGCAGCTTGAGGAACGAGAGTACGTTGCGCGCCCCCTCCATGAATTTCTCCTGCGTGAGGACCCAGCCGGCCGACACCGAGGGGAAGAATCCCCAGCGGTTGCCTTTCTTGAAGCGTCCCGAGCCGTCGTAGCGGAAGTTCGCCTGGGCGTAATATTTCGATTTGTAGTTGTAGTTCACGCGGCCGAACACCGAGACGTAGGCGTTTTCGTAGGGCGAGTTGTTCACGCCGGCCCCCATCAGCTCGGTGGAGCCCATCGACAGATAGGGGTAGTAGCTGATCTTGAACTGGTCGCGGGAGGCGTAGATGTCCTCGTAGTGTTTGTAATAGTCCTCGACGCCGGCCATGACGCTCAGGTGATGGTCGCCGTTGCGTCCCAGGTCGATGTCGTAGTTGGCGAAGAGCTGGGTGGTGTGCGTATAGGTGTCCGTGCGGCTCTCCTTGAGGTCTGTGGTCGTGGCGCCGGAGAGGTACGAGGGCGTGACCGTGGGATCGTTCCAGGGCGTGTAGGGCACGGCGATGTTGAAATCCTTGTCCTTTTCGAACACGTATTTGGGTACGAACGCACCCGTGATTTTCAGCCCTTTGACGGGCGTGATCTCGACCTGGAACTTGCCGCCTCCGAGCCACGTCTCGTTGCGTTTCGTACCGCCCTCCATCATCTTGCCGTAGGGGTTGATGCCCTCTTTTCCCGAGGCGGTACGGCCGTCGCTCCACTCGGCGGCGAACGTCGGCGGCATGTAGCGCATCGTACTCGACGGGCTGTAATAGGGATTCACCGACTTGGTTTTGCGCATGTTCAGGTCGAGCGACACGTTGAGCCATTTGGCCAGCCGGATGTCGTTGTTGGCCCGCACGGTGAAGCGTTTCCACGAAAGGTTCTTCCGGAAAAGACCGTCCACATCGTCGTAGCCCAGGCTGATTTTCGTGCGCGTGGTCTTGCCGGCGGAGGTGATGCTCAGGGCGTGCGACTGGCGCAGGGCGTTCTTTTTGAGGATCATGCCGAGCCAGTCGGTGTCCGGATAGAGATCGGGATTCTGCGCGTGGAATTTCCGGTAGTCGGCGATCTCCTCCTGCGTGTAGACGCTGTACAGACCGCCCGACGGCGTGTCGTTGTACATCTGTTCGTTCTGGGCCTTCATGTAGCCCACGGCGTCTTCGTATTCGGGCATGCGGGTCGGATAGTCGAGCGAGATCGAATAGGTGTAGTCCACCGAGGTCGGTTCGCCGCTCTTGGCGCGTTTGGTGGTGATGAGGATCACGCCGGCGGCGGCGCGGGCTCCGTAGATGGCGGCCGAGGCGGCGTCTTTCAGCACGGAGATATTCTCCACATCGGCCGGATTGACATCGCCGATCGCTCCGGGGGCGCCGTCGATGATGACCAGCGGCGAGCTGTCCTTCATCGAGGTGATGCCGCGGATGCGGATGGTGGCGTTGGCGCCGGGGGCCGAATTGGTCCTCGTCACGGTGACTCCGGGCAAAGCCCCTTGAAGGGCGTTCGAAATCTGGCTGGTTTTGCGGGCGGTGAGTGCCGTGCCGTCAACGCTGGCGATGGCGCCCGTAAGATCCTTTTTGCGCATCGTGCCGTAGCCGACCACCACCACGTCGTCCATCTCGTTGACGGCTTCGCGCAGAATTACCTCCACCTGCGTTTTGCCGGCGGCAGGGACTGTCTGGGTTTCGTAACCGATAAATGAGATTTGCAGGACGGGCTGGGTGCCTGCGTCGAGTTTGATGGAGAATTTTCCGTCTGCGTCGGTCGTGGTGCCGAGCGTGGTGTTCTGAACGATGACGGTGGCTCCGTAGATGGGTTTACCTTGCTCTGTTTGCACGGTCCCTTGAATTGTTCTTCCCTGGGAGAAGGCGGAAGTGGAGAAAAAGAGGGTTTCGATGAGAAATAAAAGAGATGCTAAAATGAAATTACCTAAATTCCCCCCCCCGCATTAGAAAAAAATGTCGGAAGTTTTTTCATAATAATTAAATTAGTAGTATATTTGTGATGCCTACCTGCCCACACGGAACAGAGTTGGAAGGCTGAAAACCGTGTGGTAGACAATGCGAATATACGTGGATATTTTGTAAAAACAAAGAAATAGCCGCGTTTTTTGCAGATTTCATCTTTTGTATTTCAGTGTGCCTCGCTCGACGATTCCCGGTTCCGGCCGGATTCTTCGGTAACGGGCATCGCGGTTCACAACGGGGATCGGTTCCCTGTCGGATGGGTGTCCGCGGTCGAAACAGGCGTGTTTCGTTGTCTTTCGGTGTCGGTTATGTATTGTGATCCGAAAGTTTGAAACGGAACGGAGCCTTCGGCTGCAACGGCGCTCCGGCTGACGGCCGCTCCGCGCAACTTATTAATTAAAAAACAGATTCTCATGAAACGTTATTTTATAGGTATCTTTCCGGCAGCAGCGATGGTCGCCGCTGTGCTGCTGCCCGGATGTGAAAATGAAAACAATGTGACCGGGGGCAAGGCGAATGTTTCGGTTCCCTCGCAGGTGGTGCTGGACGACATCGCCGGGGACGGCGACATCCGCACGTTCGATGTCGAGAGCGACGGCTACTGGTCGGTGATTGCCACGGGGGCCGATGGCGATACGGCTCCCTGGATCTCGGTCGAGCCCGCGCAAGGTATCGGCAACGGGAGCGTGACCCTTTCGTTCGCCAAGAATCCCAGCAACAGCGTTTCGCGGTCGGGGCAGGTGTGCGTGCAGCTGCGGGACGAGTCGAAGAGCGTGCAGCTGCCCGTCGTGCAGGGAGCCGCCTCCTATCTGACCGGATTCCAGCCTTTCGTACACCTGATCGAATTCGTCAAGGGCGACATCGACAACTGTGTCAGCGGCAAGGTCAACGAGGCGAAGAACGCTTTCCTGTTCAATGACGGGGCGAGCATCACGCTGACCGGAGCCGGCGATATGACGGCGGCCGGCCTGACCGCGGACCGCTATTATATCGGCGTGCTGAGGGCTTCGGGCTGGGATGCGGAAAATGCCGCGTGGACCGTGGCGGTTCCCGTGACCAGCGAATTGTCGGGGACGCTTTCGTTCGGCTTCGGCATGCTGACCAACTCCTCTTCGCTCTGCGCCGTTCCCCGCGATTGGAAAGTAGAGTGGAGCGGCGACAATGCGACCTGGCACGATATCGACGCGTTCTATGCCTGGAACGGCAAGAGCGCCTGCCCGACGGAAAGTTCCGTCAATGAGGACAAATCGGTGTCGTTCGCGCTGCTGCCCAACATCAACGCGGATGCCTACAACCACCGGCAGGCGGTCTTCACCATTCCGACTTCCGCTCCTCTGGCCAAGGGAAGCACGCTCTACGTGCGTGTGGCCAAGGCCGGCGACACGCCTGTCAAGGGCACTGCGATCGATCCGTCGCACATCGTCCGTTTCACGTTCGGGTGCTGCATCTCCCAGTTCGAAAAGAAAGCCTACCACACGACGACGATGCCCGTAGGCGAGCAGGTCGTACTGGCTCAGGGATTCGACGAATGCCTTTCGGGACTGGATTACATGTCGGACATCGGCCACCTGGCCTATGTGACCGGGGCGGCCTATGACGCTCCGGAGGGCTGGAGCGTTTCGGGAACCGTGACCGCCTCCATCGGATATGTCCGCTTGGCGGCCAAGGGCGTGCTGACCACGCCGGCGCTCGCATCGCTCGGTTCGACGCCGACCGACATCGTCGTTTCGTTCAAAGCCGTGGTCCGGTGCAGCTCCACGGATGCCATCGATAAGAAGGAGATCACGGTGCAGGTGGCCGAGGGCGACGGTACGGTCGAGGCGCAGCCCGATATGACCGGAGAGTTCACGAAGCGCGACGACTGTTTCACGTGGCGTACCTTCACGGTGCGCGTGGCCGGGGCGACGGCTTCGACCAGACTGGCGTTCAGCAATACGGGACAATGGTTCCTGGATGACATTGTCGTAACCAAATAACCGGCAGGCTATGGACAGACGGGATTTTCTGAAAAAGGCGGGAGCCGCGACTTTGCTGCTCTCTGCGGGAAAGGTGCTTTCCGCCGCGGAAACGGTGGAGGACTCCGTGACTCCGGACGGGAACGTTGCGGAGAAGAAACGCCGCGTGCCGGTAAGCCGTACGGCCGATGTCGTGGTTTGCGGCGGAGGTCCTGCCGGTATCGGCGCCGCCGTCGAGGCGGCCCGTTCGGGGGCCCGGGTCGTGCTCGTCGAGCATGCCGGGTTTCTGGGCGGCACCTGGACGGCCGGGCTGCTGGGCGTCATGCTCGACCACGAGAACAAGACGGGTCTGATGCAGGAACTGAAGCAGACGCTCACCGAACGCAAGTGGCGCAATACGAAGGTCTGGACCGACGAACTTTTTACGTTCGATGTCGAGCGGATGAAACTGCTGCTCGACGAACTGTGCGCCGAGCATAAGATCGAAGTGCTGCTTTATACGTCGGTCGTGGCGGCCGTCGTGGACCGGGGGCGCATCACGCATGTCGTCACCGAATCCAAGTCGGGCCGCGAGGCGATCGCCGGGGAGATCTTCATCGACGCGACGGGCGACGGCGACGTTGCTGCGTTGAGCGGCTGCGGATTCGACTGGGGCGATGCCGACGGGCATGTGCAGCCGATGTCGATGCTGGGGCTGGTGACGGGAGCCCGTTTCGAGGAGATCGAGGACTGCGTGCTGTGGAACGGCCGGAAGACCCGGAGGGCGTCCAAACGGAATCTGATTGCCGAAATCCGCCGGGGCGGTTTCGAGGCGAGCTACAAGATGCCGTGCCTGTTCCTGCTCCACGACGATCTCTATGCGCTGATGGCGACGCACCAGTACGGCGCTAAGAGCATCAGCCGCGACGACCTGACGAGGGCGAGCATCGAAGGCCGCCGCGAAGTGCACCGGATCGTCGATTCGCTCCGCTCGCTGGGCGGCCGCTGGGAGGGGCTGAAGCTCGTGGCCACGGCGTCGCAGATCGGATGCCGCGAAGGCCGGCGCATTCACGGGCTTTACACGGTTACGGAGCAGGATCTGGTCGAAGAACGCCGCCACGAAGACGCTGTCTGCGAGGTGCGTTACGGAGTCGATGTCCATTCGGTGCATCTCGAAAGCGAGGGCAAGGGAGGCTCCTATACGCGCGGCATCAAGTCGAAGCCCTACGACATTCCGCTGCGGGCCCTGATCGCCCGGGATGTCAAGGGGCTGATGATGGTGGGCCGTTGCATCAGCGGCGATTTCATCGCCCATTCCAGCTACCGGGTCAATTCCAATTCCGTCATACTGGGCCAGTCGGCCGGACGGGTGGCTGCGACGGCCGTGCGCGAGCACAAGGCGCCGCAGGAGATACGCTTCCATTACAGTCAGTTGTGAATGGACGGTCGAACGAATACGAATTGTTAAATACGAACGAAAATGAAAAAATTGCAATATCTGTTTTATGCTGCGGCATTTTTCGCCCTGGGATGTTCCTCGGGCAAATCGGAAGGCGAGGAGCCGGCTCCGGCTCCCGAAGGACCCTCTTCCGAAGTGTTTTCCCTGAAAGTGATGTCTTTCAACATCCGTTACAGCAATACGACGGATCAGGGCGAAAAGTCCTGGTCGCAGCGCCGGAAGCCTTGTGTCGATATGATCAAGGATGTGAATCCCGGAGTGATCGGCATGCAGGAGTCGCGCACCGAGCAGCGCAATTACCTGAAAACGATGCTCACGAAATACGAACTGCTCGAAGTGCCGAACACCGGAACGGGTTCCGGCGGAAATTCGACGGTGCTTTACCGTACCGATCTCTTCACGCGTGTCGATTGGGGGTATTTCTACCTGAGCGAGACTCCCGAGACGCCCTCCGCACCGTGGGATGCGACCAATTCGGCTCGCCGCTCCTCCGTGTGGGTGCATCTGAAAGACAATGCTTCGGGGCGGGAGTTCGTCTTCCTTTCGACGCACTTCCCCGAATCGAACACCTCGGCTGCGGACAACGAGGCGCGCTTGAAGTGTGCGCAGCTCAATGTGAATAAAATGAAGGAGATCGCCGGGAGCCTGCCCGTCTTTATCGTGGGCGACATGAACTGCTCCTACGCAGCCGACGATACACGCCGGTCGGCACTGGCGCCTTACTATGCGTGGATGCAGTCGGGCCGGGAGAAGGCTCCCGACCGCGACAGCGCTTACAGTTATAACAATTTCGGCGGCGGAACGCCGTCGGCACGCTGGAACCTCGACCATATATTTTACAAAGGCGTTAAGCCGGTCCGTTTTCAGACGGTCACTTCGCCGAATTACGGTGTGACTTATCTTTCGGATCACTATCCGATCACGCTCACGGTCGAATAACCGCCGACTGCCGGAAAAAAGAATCCGCTCCTGCCGCATATTGCAGCAGGAGCGGATTTCATTCTTGATATACGGACGAAAAAGAGGACGGATTCGAAAATCCGTCCCCGAAAGTCATTTTGTGCGGATAAAGGGACTCGAACCCCCACGCCGTAAGGCATCAGATCCTAAGTCTGACGTGGCTACCAATTACACCATATCCGCATCGGTAAGACAAAGGTAGGCAAAAATTCACAAATAGCAATCGGTGAAGGGGATTATCCGGGTTTTTTGGTTATTTTTGTAGACAAAATTCCGTAATATGCCGCAGCAGATAACCCTCACGCTCACACCCCAGCAGGCCGCCGATGCGAAGTTCTACACCGCGCAGGCAGCCCGTCGCATGGGCATCCGCGAGGCGGACATCGCGCTGGCGAGGGTCGTGAAACGGTCGATCGACGCCCGTCAGCGGCAGGTGAAGGTGAATCTCACGCTGGAGATCTATGCCGACCGCGAGCCGCAGCCCAGACCGGTGCATTTCGACTATCCCTCGGTCGAGGGTCGTACGGAGGTGGTGATCGTGGGCTCGGGGCCCGCGGGGTTGTTCGCCGCCCTGCGGCTGATCGAACTGGGGCTGCGGCCCGTGATTCTGGAGCGCGGCCGCGATGTTTCGGCCCGCAAGCGCGACATCGCGCAGATCAACCGCAACGGTGCCGTCGATCCCGATTCGAACTACGCTTTCGGCGAGGGCGGGGCCGGGACCTTCTCCGACGGCAAGCTCTTCACGCGCAGCAAGAAGCGCGGCGACTATAACAAGGCGCTGCAAACGCTCGTGTTCCACGGCGCGACGCCCGAAATACTCTACGAGGCGCATCCGCATATCGGCACCGACCGTCTGCCGCGCATCATGCAGAACATCCGGCAGACGATCGTCGATGCGGGCGGCGTGTTCCGCTTCGAAAGCCGCGTCACGGACCTGAAGATCGAAAAGGGCCGCATCTGCGGTGTGTGGTGCGGCGACAGCCTGATCGAAGGCGCCGCCGTGGTGCTCGCCACAGGCCATTCGGCGCGCGATATTTACGAACTGCTCCACCGCCGCGGCGTGCGCGTCGAGGCCAAACCTTTCGCTATGGGGGTGCGCATCGAGCATCCGCAGGCGTTGATCGACTCGATCCAGTATCATTGCGAGGCGCGCGGCGAATACCTCCCGGCGGCCTCCTATTCGCTGGTGAGCCAGGAGAACGGCCGCGGGGTCTACTCGTTCTGCATGTGTCCCGGGGGATTCATCGTCCCGGCCATGACCGATGCCGCGCAGTCGGTGGTCAACGGCATGTCGCCCAGCGGCCGCACGTCGCCCTATGCCAATTCCGGACTGGTGACCGAGGTGCGTCTGGCGGATTTCGAACACCTGCGGGGCGAGTGGGGCGAGCTGGCGGGGCTGCGGTTCCAGCAGCAGTTCGAGGAGCTGGCCCGCCGCGAGGGCGGGGAGCACCAGATCGCTCCGGCACAGCGGGTTACCGACTTCGTGGCGGGACGTGCGAGCGGATCGCTTCCCGCGACCTCCTACATTCCCGGTGTCACTCCCTCGCGGCTCGACCGCTGGATGCCCGGCTTCATCGCGCAGGGACTGCGGCAGGGGCTCACGACCTTCGGCCGCCGGATGCGGGGCTATGTGACTGCCGAGGCGCTGGTCGTGGGCGTGGAGTCGCGGACCTCGACCCCCGTGCGCGTGCCGCGCGACCCCGGGACGCTGATGCACCCCGAGACGGAGGGGTTGTTCCCCGCGGGCGAAGGGGCGGGGTATGCCGGCGGCATCATCTCCGCGGCGCTCGACGGCGAACGAATCGCCGAAGCGGTGAAAAATTATATCCGATAACCGATGGAACCGAAAGTAAGCGTTATCATTCCGGTCTACAACGTCGAGCCGTTCCTGGCCCGATGCCTGGACAGCGTGGTGGGACAGACCCTGCGCGACATCGAGATCATCTGTGTTGATGACGGAAGTCCCGACCGCTCGATCGACATTCTGAACCGCTATGCGGCCGAAGATGCGCGCATCCGCGTGATCTCGCAGGAGAACCGCGGGTTGGGCGGCGCCCGCAACCGCGGTTTCGATGCCGCGACGGGGGAGTTCGTCCTCTATGTCGATTCCGACGACTGGATCGACCCGGCCTACTGCGAACGGCTCTACGAGGCGGCCCGGGAGACGGGGGCCGACGTGGCGTGCGCCTCGATGCTGAAGATACGCCCCTCGTATTCGAAATGGACGATCCGCTATACCGAACGGCAGGTGGTGGCCGACGTGCAGGAGAAGTTCCGCGTCTGCCGCTGTCCGCCCGACTTCTACGTGATGAACAAGCTCCTGCGCCGGGAAATGCTGCTGCGGCTGGGGCTGCGCTTCCGCGAAAGGGTCTGCTACGAGGATGTCGAATACACGATGCGCGTGCTGTGCGAGGGCGGTGACGCGGTGACGGTGCCCGACGTGGTTTACCGCTACGTGGTGAATGCGACTTCGATCACCAAGAGCCGCCAGACGCCGAAGAAACAACAGGATAAATATTTGGCCCACAAAGCGTTTGCCGGCTATATGGCGGCGCACGGACTGCATCTCGACGCACGGTTCCGGCGCATCACTCGCCGCACGTACGACCGTTGGGGCATCACGTGGCTGAAAATCAAGGAGTGCGGCGACCGGCAGACCTTCCGGCTGTTCGACCTGATCCCGGTCTGGCGCCGCCGCGCCGCCGACAAATGAGTACGACTATGGAAATTGATCTGGTGTACCTCTGGGTCGATGGCAACGACCCCGCGTGGCTGGCGAAGAAAAACGCTTATCTGCCTGCCGACAAGCGGGTGGACCCCGAGGCGGCGGGGGAGTGCCGTTTCGTCGAGAACGACGAACTGCGCTATTCGCTGCGTTCGGCCGAGCGTTATGCGCCGTGGATTCGCCGCGTCTACATCCTGACCGACGATCAAACGCCTGCGTGGCTCGACACGTCGAATCCGCGTGTGCGGGTGGTTTCTCACCGCGAGATCATGCCTGCGGAGATTCTTCCCGTCTTCAACTCCTGCGCGATCGAACTGTTTCTGCCCCGGATTCCCGGTTTGGCCGAGCATTTCCTCTATGCCAACGACGATATGTTTTTCAGTCGTCCTGTCGATTCCGGTTTCTTCTTCGATGCCGCGGGCCGTTCGGTCGTGCGGCTCAAGAAGCAGTCGCTGAAACGCCACGACGACGATATTTACTGCCACACGATCCTGCGTATGCAGGAGTTGGTGCGGGCCCGCTGCGGCCGTTGTTCCGGGCTGGCGCCCCATCATAACGTCGATGCCTACTGCCGAAGCGATTTTTTCGCCGCCCTCGAAGCGTTCCGCGACGAATTGGCCCCTACGGAACGCCACCGCTTCCGTTCGCGCGACGACTGGCAGCGTTCGCTGGTGCTCTATTACGCTCTCGCCCGCGGGGAGGCTTCGTTGCGTGAGGTCACGCGGTATAACAAGTCGGAGAACGCCGTGCAGCGGCTTCGCGCCCTCTTCGGCATCGGTTGCGGGAGCGACTCGCGCTGCATCCCCGCCTATACGCCGGATTTGGAAGCTGTGATGGAGAAATACGATCCGTCGCTGTTCTGCCTGAACGACGACGCCCGGATGACGGACGAAGACCGCCTCCGGGTACGGCAATTCCTCGGGAAGCTGTTTCCCGAAAAATCATCGTTTGAAAAATAGTTTGCAGAGGAAGTGCCTGCCGATCAGCCTCCGACGACGGCGGCAGACCCCCCCCCGAGATAGGATATTTTCGGGGTAAGGTGCCGGTCGAGGCCCTTTTCGCAGCGGGTGCGGTGCTCGCGGATGCTTTCCAGATAGCGCAGTTCGTTGATGGCGCAGTTTGCCCGCGAGGCTTTGTCGTGATGGAGGTGGAAGACGACGCCCTGGAATTTCATGCGACGCTGCTGTACGCCGCTGTTGTTCAGACGCAGCCCCAGTTCCGTATCTTCGTATCCCCAGCCCTCGAATGCCTCGTCGAATCCGTTGACGCGGATCAGGTCCCGGCGCCACAACCCCAGATTGCAGCTTCTGGGGGCCTGCGAGGGGGCGATCATGCGGTAGACGATGGCCATGACGGGCACGCGCATGACGTTGTTGCTGTTGCGCACGCCTTTGGTCAGCGCCGACAGCGAGGTGATCTCTCCGCTGAGGACCTTTTGGGTCAGCATTTCGGTGATGATGCCGCGGGAGCCCGAAACATAACACCCCTCCCGGGCGAAGAGGATATGGTCCTGAATGAAATTGCGTTGCAGGATCAGGTCGCCATCGACATGGATAACATAGTCGCCGGAGCTGGCGGCGATGGCCTTGTTGCGGATGGCTGCGACGCGGAATCCGCGGTCCTCGTGCCAGATGTGGTGCACGGGAACCGGCGAGATGTTCTGAAAATGCCTCACGACATCGCGGGTGCTGATACCCGATCCGTCGTCCGCAACCAATATCTCGGAGGGCATGACGGTCTGCTGCATCACGCTGTCGAGACACAGATAGAGCGCACGCGGCCAGTTGTAAGTGGTAATGATCAACGAAACAGTCATCGTACTGTAAAACTATTGGTTAGGTTAGGAGTTCGAGGATAGGCAATAGCGAATGTGCAAAATCTCTGCCGGGGTTTTGCTGGAAATCGTGTATGACAGAGGCTGTCGGAATCATTCGGCAAAAATAGCAATTTTATCTGTTATGAGCAGTACATAACAATTATATTCTCTAAATGCGGTATTTCCGAAATACTGCACGCTTTCCGCCGGAAAATCTTACGGATCGTCGCCCGGTCGGCTGTTCGTGTTAATTGACAGTTACTTGCGTTTTGCCGAGGTGTAGCGATATTAAAAAATATCAATAAATTCGAAAAATTTTTTAATAAAAACTTGCAAGGTATCTTTTTTCGGCTTATCTTTGCAACGAAGTTTTAAGGTTCATTTAGGTTAGTAGTTTTAGGTTGGTGAGGAAACTGTGGAAGAGGAACTCCGGTTCTGATTCCGGGTTTCCTTTTTTTGTCTTTGCCTTTCGTTGTCCGCATGTTTTGTCCGGTGCGGTTTTCTTTTTCAGAGTTTTTCAGTTTTGCCCGAAGTTTACCCGAAGTGAAGTGGCTCATGTTGAATTGCTTGCGGGAATAGCGCCTTAATCGGGTAAGCGGTTTTCGGGAGCACGCTATGTTACCAAATTGTTAAATATATTTAAGATATTCGTAAAATATTTGCATAATTGAAAAATGCCCCTTATCTTTGCAGTGAAGTTTTAAGGTTCATTTAGGTTAGTAGTTTTAGGTTGGTTGAGGAAATCGGCAGGTTGCAGCGGAACGATCCGTTGCTAAGACCTGGGAACGGTACTCGTTCGATGGGTCGAATACCTCCGATTGAACCTCATTTTCGGAGGGGGTGGTTCCCCGCCGAAAAAGAAAGAAGGTCCTAGTCGTGAGACTCGGACCTTTTTTCTTTTCCGGCCGGCGCTTTCAGAGCCCGGCCAGCTCTTCGCGGGTCACCTCCACCTCGACGCTCCCGAGCGCATAGCACCCGATTTCATACGGATTGTAACAGAAAACGATGCTTTCGGGCGTGACGAGGAAATTCTCCGTCGGGGCGATGTATTCGGGGCAGAACCCGGCGGCAACGAGCCCTTCGTCGTCCCGAACGTCGTATTGTTCGTAGAGTTTCCGGCGGATCAGCCGGCCGAGGCTCTCCAGCTGCGCTTCGGTGAAGAGATCGGCCAGGGTGATCAGGGTGATTTCGTAGCCTCCGTCGAGCGAGTAGACGTAGTTCTCGCGGCTGTACATGCCGTGCGCGCCGCCGGTGTAACTCGACTGCGTGATGGTGTAGACGATCAGGGTGTCCACGACGGCGCCTTCGGATTCGGCGGAGATTTCGTATTCCGCATTGCCGGAGCCTGTCGGCAGGCTGTCGGCGAGGTAGATGTCGGCGAACTGGCCGATGGCGGCGGCAGCGGCCTCCCGCACCGTGCCGGAGGAGGCTTCCAGATCGAAGAAATAGCCGATGTTCGCCTGCTCGATCGCCGTGAGGGCGGGGGATTTCCCGGCGTTGAGGATCGACGCGAATCGGTATTCGATCTTGCAGGCGATTCCGTTGCGGCTGACGAGCGTGTCGGTGGCCGCGATGCCGAAGCGGGGTTGTACGGGGCGTTTCGTGCAGGAACCGGCGGCAAGGAGCGCGGCGGCGAGAAGCAGGGAGATACGGGTTTTCATGGCTGAAAGTCTTTTAGCTGTTATAAAGATAATTAAAAAGTGGGTTTGGAGGGCTTTTTGCGAAAAAAATCACAGTTTTCGGCGGAAAATTTTGGAGATTCGAAAGAAGGCGTTATCTTTGCACCACAAAACCGGTGGATTCATCTAAGGGTTAGGATACATGCCTCTCACGCATGACATAGGGGTTCGAATCCCCTATCCACTACTGAGATTCTCGCAAGTTATTGGTAATCAATATATTGCGAGAATTTTCGTAAATATGCCGGGACAGAAACGGGACATAGTTTCTTCTTCTTGGCGGGCTGATTTTCAATGATATACATTTTTACTTCGGTGAAAATGTAAAAAAAATGTTGTCAGTTGAAACTGCGCGAAATTCCGCGCTAAACGAAATTCTTTCTTTCACTTATCCGAAACTACACACCGGCTCCTGCTGGTTCATTTCCTTTTATGCGTTCGACCCGGCGAAGGGTGAAATGCGGCGCAAACGGATCAAGATAAATTCGGTGGGGAATGCCTCACAGCGCCGGCGGTATGCTGCGCAAGTTTGTCATCGTCTTTCTACGAAACTCGAAACGGGGTGGAATCCGTGGGTGGAGGCAGAGGCGGATTATACCTATAAACTATTTTCGGATGTATTGGTGCACTACCGAAATTACCTCCGGAAGTTACAGGATGACGGTGTTCTCCGAAAATCGACCGTACATGGCTATAATTGTTCGGCGGGTATCATGGAACGTTGGAATGCGCAACAAGCATCGCCCATTCGTTATGTCTATCAGTTCGACCGTTCGTTTTGTGTGCGCTTTCTGGATTACGTCTATGTTGAACGGGGCAATTCGCCGACTACGCGCAACAACAATCTGGCGTTTCTCCGGGAGTTCTCGTCATTTCTGGTTCAACACTTATATCTGAAAAGTAAACCGACGGAAGGGCTGAAGAGTATCGGAAAGGGTGCTGGCAGTAAGAACCGGACGGTCATCGCGCCGGCGGATATGCAACGTCTCCATGACTGGCTTGACGCACACAACCGGCCGTTCCTGCTGGTCTGCTATTTCCTACATTATATGCTTATCCGTCCGAAGGAGATATGTCGTCTTCGCTTGCAGGACATTAATGTCGCTAAACAAACGGTCTATATTGACGGCCAGATTTCGAAAAATAAAAAATCGGGGGTGGTTACGCTTCCGACGCCGATTCTGGAAATGCTCGTCGATTTGGATTATTTCAATGCTCCGACTTCGTATTATATTTTCTCTACCGGGTTCCGGCCGGGGCCTAAGTTGTGCAGCGAACGGAGTTATCGCCACTATTGGAATAACGAAATTGTTCCGGCGTTGAAATTCCCGAAGGAATACAAGTTCTATTCGCTGAAGGATTCGGGTATCACGGATATGCTTCGGTCGGGACTTGACCCTCTTTCCGTTAAGGAGCAGGCGCGGCACTCGTCGCTTCAGATTACGGATGCCTATACACCACGGGATGTTTTGAACGCTAATCCACGCCTTCAGAGTTACAAAGGTATCTTATAAGTGGAGAAGAGGGCGGTCAACACCGTCCTCTTCTCTTTTTGGGGTCTCAATCGGTTGAGATTTGCTGTTATGCGAAATATTTGTTTTTGAGAGCAATTAGTTTGTCCCAATACGTGACTATCAGTCCGTCCATGTGGTAGTGGTATTCCCCTTTGTAGTTGGGTATTCCTCCGAGCCGATTTGCCGACCTCTCGGTATAAAAATGGTAGTAGTTAGCCGCGCGACAGAAAAGGCAATGCAGGCCGCTCGGAATGGCGAATACGGGCAGCCACAGCCATCCCCACCGTTTCGATTGTCTGACATGGCCGAACTCGTGATCGTATACGGGTTCTCGGGCTATGTTCTTGGGAGAGATAAAAACATAGCGTCCCATCGTCATTCCTCCCCGGACGTGCTTCGTTGCGTAGAACACCGCCCCGCCTTGCTTGGTGATCTTCACGCGGTCGAAGCAGAATGCCAAGTACACAAGGCCGATTAGGTTCTGCGGGAGCTGCCATAGGTAGAGCAACACCGCCCATACGATTCTCAGAAATTCTTTCATCGTGTTTTCTTGGTAAATTGGATGTATTCAGTATAAACGATCTGTGTGTGCGGGTTCGACGACACGACCTCCTGCCGGATTGCTTTCGTGCCCCAGCGGATAAATAGGAATCGCCGCGGAACCCGGTGTACGATTTGCCGGAGGGTGTCGATGCTTGTAACGTGGCAGCTCACCGAATCGGTCCGGATTATGCCGTCTACGCTCACATGCCGATCCGCCCATCTGAAAATCTTCGCTTCGGGGACTTTCGGCAGTCCGGAGAATTCCCGATCGAGGGCGGCCTTTACCGAATCGGCAGCCCTTCGCACCCCTGCACCATATTTCTCCCACGCTGTCGGCTGCGGACCTGCGGGTTCCAGGGGCGCCGTGATCTGCACTTCGGTCCGCGTGGCCGTCGTGGCCGCCGCCTCCAGCCGCCGGACCTTGATCCGCAGCTCCCGGACTTGCGCGGTCAGTTGTGCGTTGTAGCGTTCCATCTCCGACGCCCTGAGTTCGAGCACTTGCCGGGATGCGGCGTGTTTTCCGCTCTCGGTTCGATAGAACTCCACGCTGTCGGTCAAGACCTCGTTGTTGGACTGGACGCGCCTGCGCTCGGCCCGTTCGCCCCGCAGGCGGACCGTTTGCAACCATAACAACCCGCCTATCACGAGCAGGGTGATAATCAGAATGCGTTTCATAGTACCTGCCAGTCGTCAGCGAAAATATCCTCCCATGTGGGGATGTAGGACGTTGCATGGGATTTCGAGCAGTCGTCGTTTACTTCGATGATCAGCACCTGGTCGTGATACGATATGCTGCCGTCCCCTATTGTTCCGATAACAGCTTTCGCACGATCCGGTAAACTGGTCATGCGGGGAACGACTTCCGCTGGTACTGTCTGCGGAATCTGTTTGACGATGAACTTACCAGCCCATGCAGGGCTTGAATAACGGCTGAACGCCTCTCCCTCGTTAAGCCGATCGATGATTTCGGAGAATTTCATACGTTTTGATATTTAAGTTAGAGTAAACCTTCTGTCTTTGCGATCCGCGCCACGTTGTCGATCACCGAGGCCATCACTTCGGCATAGTCCGGCGCCGTGGCGTACTTCGCACCCGTCCCGTCCATCAGCCGGCGGGCAAACTCTTTCGGATCATCGCGGTAGGGCCACGCATCGGCATAGCCCGGTTTGCGGAGCAGTTCCAGGTGATTGTCGAGACATTCATCCAGCGACGCGAAATTTCGGAAATACCGGTAGACGCGGTATTTGTATTTTCCGGGGGCCACTTGCTCGACCGATACGACCCGTTCCGGGGCCTTGAACTTCACATTCGGGGTCTTGAAATATTCGGTCGTCAGTTCCAGCGACACCGGGCCGGTCCAGCTGCTGCCCTTCGTGATCCCGAAGATGTTGTTGCCGACGCCCTTTATCTTCCATCCGGTTTCGAGGGCTGCCTGCGCCGTCACGAAAAGCGGATGCACTCCGCCGGAGCGATACAGCCGGGCCGCCGCGGGGTAAATCTTCCGGACAAATTCGATCTGTTCTTTTTTCGTTGCCATTTTTTTCGGTTATATTATAAAGCCTCGTTCGTTCCGTCCAAATATCGCTTCGCCTCGCCGACGGAAACATTCATTTTGCGAGCTACTTCTCCGGCGAGCACTTCGCGGAATATTCGCAGGAACCGCATTTTCGGGTTTACGATCAGGGCCGAACCAGCCATCGACCAGAGTTCGACCAGACAGATCAGGGTGCATATCGTCACTACTGCGATTTGCGACTCTATCCCCGCCATCCGCTCGATCAGGATGAACCCTACGATCACCGAGGCATATAGTGCGAGTTTGGACAGCATTCCATGCCGTCCGAGCTCGGAGAGCGCAAAATGCCCGCGTTTGATCTGCGCGGCAATTCCCCAGACGGTGTCGAGGACTACGCAGACGATTACGGCGTTGATGGCCCCTTCGTATCCGGCGAAGAAGTTCGCCACGAAGACGCACATGGCGACGCACCATCCTTGAATCGTCTGGAATATCTCCGCCAGTTTGCAACCCATGTTCAGGACAGTTCCTGCGAATTTTCCGGTCATGCTTGTTTTTGTCGTTGTTTCGGTTTGCGCCCCGGGCGCCGGTCAGAGCCCCCGGGGCAATAGGGTTTAATGTTTTAGAACTAAACTAATTCCGCCTCGATGTTTCCGGAGGCAGGGATCGGTCCGAACCAACATTCGCCGTTGTTGCTGGCTTCGATATAGAACCGCTCACCTACATGGTCTGTTAACTCTTGGCCTATCATGCTGGATAATTCGTTGAACGAGACTCGAACCGTCAGATCGTCTAATACATCGAACCAGCCAAGCCACGAAGTAGTGAGTTCGAACATAAGCTCTATATTTTCGCCAGCTTCAACTCCGCATGCGTGCACGTCGATGATGACCTCCCTTACGTCAGTCCCCCCCCCGACTGGGAGATCGAGATCGTACACTGTACGGACTCGTCTTCGGCCAAAGACAGCGTGACAGACCCGCTGCGGAGCAATCCCGTATTCTGGGGCACCTCGATCTGTATGGTTCCCGAGGTCTCCGTCGCTTGGGTTTCTGCGGCCTCTTCCCCTACGATCTGCGCTGAAAGGAACTCCCCTGCGATTGCCGCGATCTGCGGTGTTCCGTTCGTCGTGTATGCGAGCTCCAGCATCTGCGCCGTCGAGTCGAGCGAATGGCTTGTGACTGCGAATCCGTCGCCGGTCGCCGTCTTTCCGTCCACGGTCAGGAAGTATTCGTCCGGAACCTCCGGTTCGTCATCAGCTACCCCCCCCCGTGGTTATCTCCTCGATGATTTCCGTGATCACGACGGTCGTATCCGAAGAAGAGTCCGTCAGCCTGATACTGAGCGTATCAAAGGCAGCTTCTCTATAAGGATTGTTGTCTTCGGTGGGGTCAACATAATTAGCTGTAACCACAAGTGAGGTGTTGGCCGTCAATGACCGTCTGACAATGCCCGAAGCTATAAAGTTTATGCCGTCGGACAACAGACACCCGCATGTCTCGCATGAAAATGCGTATGCTGCATTGGCATTGCCAACGTATCCCCGGATAATATAATTCGGTTGGTTAGAAAACGCCCGCATGGGAACGGTGACATTCTTAAACTGAACCCCGTCCCACGTTATACCGGAGGCTACGACAGTTCTGCCGCTTCCGCTTTCCGAGGAACCTCCCGGGGTGTAAACGGCCCAGTCTCCGGCACTGGCGACTCCGCCGACCCCCGGTCCTCCGGATATATGGGCGTATGCCATGCTTTTTTCCTCCCCGTCCGTCCGAAAAGCAAGCAGTATGCCCTGACGGTAGGTGTCGTCTTCGGAGCCCTTTATGGCGATGTAGATGCCATCGACGCGCTTCGCCATACCTCCGAAAGGACCATAGTCTCCATCCACGACCGACCCGTTGGCATACCACGTCACGATGGCCCCGGCCGGAACTTTGTTGAGCGATGTGAGGTCGTAAATGGCGCCGTATTCGCTGATTTCAACGGGTTCGTAAGTCGCAGCTTCCCCGGAGCCGCCCGTCGTTCCGCTTTGGGCATACCCGAGGTTGTTCCACGATGTTGTTCCGTCCCCGAACTTGAACTTGCGGGTATCGCTTTCGACGCCGATCTCTCCGCGCAGCAATACGGAGTCCGCGGCGCTCCATTGCGCCGCGGTCCTGTATTGGGGCAGAAACTTTCCCTTTAGAGTCTTCGTAGCCATCGTCGTCAGGCGTTGCCGTCCAGAATGAAGACATTCTCCTCGTCGGTGAGATAGGCTTCGGCAGCGGCCTTTGCCCGGGCCTCCGTGTAGTAGAGGTTGTCACCCTCTGCAAGATCGGTCGTGCTCTTTGCCGCGAATGCGGAATTGAACCGTGCCTGCGTCCAGTAGAGATTCGTGCCACCCTCGGCGATGTTGTCCGTGGAGAGCACCACGACGCCGGTCTTTCCGTTCACGGATACCACGTCGCACTCGGGCATGAGGAAGAGTTTCCAGTTGGCCTCCACCGAGGGGTCGTTCCCCGCAAGGATGTAGGTCTTGCCCTCGTCGGTGCGTCGACAGACATCGCCCTGCTGTGCCGTGAGCGCGAGCATCGCGTCCTTCGAGTCGGCGTCGAAGATGTCGGTGATCGCCACCTGGGGTATGATGGAGGTGTCGAGTTTCCCGTCGGCGCCGATCAGAGGCACGTTTCCGGCCGCTGCCCCGGCGTTTTTCTGCGCTGCGGTTCCGAGTTCGAGCAGGGTGCGGACATCGGCGGGAGCCATGGCGGAGATCTCCGTGATGCGGCCCTTGGCGTCCACGGAGATCTTCGGAAGCTGGACATCGGACTGCGCTGTGAGGATCGAGGCGAGGGTCAGGGCCAGCGAGAGATTCGCGGAGCCGTCGAACGACCCCGAGGCCGCTGCGTCGCCCGTGACGGCTACGGTCCGCGGTGCTGCGAGCTTGTCGGCTTGCAGGGCGTGATCGACTTTCCCGCTGGAAGGACCTGCCCCGGCGGCTTTGGCGTAGATCGACGCGAGCATGTCGCCGGCGCCGAGCGCTGCGAGGTCGGAGGCCAGCGCCACCTGCTCCCAGGCGTTTCCTGCGGTCTTCTTCAGCAGGATGTAGAGTTTCCCTGCGGTCTGATCGTAGTAGAACGTTCCCGGGATGCCGTCCACAGTAGTGGGCGCAGCAGTTCCGACTTCGAGGCCCTCCGAGCGGTAGGGAAGATCGTTCCAGGCGGTGGTTCCATCGCCGGTCTTCCAATGGCGGGTGTCGGATTCGATGCCTGCCTCGCCCTTCAGAAGGACGGGATTTTGTTCGGCCCATTCGGCCGCGGTCTGTGTCTTGAGCAGAAGACGTGCTTTTACAGTTTTTGTTGCCATAATGATAAGATTGAAAGGGTTATCTGTTGTTGTCCAAAATGAGTTCGTCTTCGTCGTCTATTCCGACTCCGATACATTTGTAGCAAAGTCCGGTTTCGTCCCATCGGTAGGATTTGTCGGCTGTGGTATCGATGTAGAGCACTTCCGGATTTCCTACGGCCGGGAATTGAAGGTATGATCCGAAATGCAGGGACTCGGCCGTTCCGCCGGCAGCATCCATATCCTGCCATTGTAGATCGTAGTCTTTGTCGGACTTTTTCACGAGGACCTGGCCGGCGCTGCCGCCGGATGGGATTCCTATGCCCCGGAGCATCCTCTCCAGAACAACCGTTGCGGCTGCCGGCGTTTCCGAGTCGGTTCTCCCGGCCCAAAGTTCCCATCCGGTTAGCTGCGGGAGCACCTTCTTCTGCTCTCCGCTTTCGAACAAGTCATTGGGAACGTTGCGCAGCAGCCGGAAACAGAGTTTCCCGGGAGGCAGGCGGTGGTCTTTGAACTCTATGAGCATCGCATCCGGCGTATCGTCCACGGGGCGGCAGTTCGTGTAGTGTTTTCCGTCGAACGCCGCCGTGAAGGATATTCTGGACTTGTTCGGGCCTTCGTAGGTGTTGAAAACGATCTTCCAGGGATATTCCGGACGCTTGCCGTCCGGGAACCGGAAGATGAAGGGGAAATCCTCTTCGAAATTCTGCCGGAACAGGGCCGTGCGCTGCATGGCCATTATTTCTGTAATCGATGTGTTCATCTGTGCTTCTGCGTTGATGTTTATCGTATCGGTCGGTGTTTACGCCTCGTCCTGCGCGGAGAGTATTATTTCGTCGCTGCTGTCGATACCCCATCCGACACAGCGGTATGCGACCGCTGCTTCGTCCCAGCGGTAGGCCCTCTCGTTTGCCGTGTCGATGTAGAGCATTCCGGCAATTCCGGTCTCCGGAAACAGTTCCCGGGGGCCGAAATGGATCGGTTCCGCCCGACATCCCGTATCTTCGTTTCCTATCCACCAGTTCCCGTTCTCTCCGATGTGGGGCGTGATGCCGTCTTTGCCGCGGTATACCGTGCCGATGAATGCTTCGATCTCTGCCGACGCTTTCACGTCGTCGCTGGGTCCGTTCCAGAGCCAAATCCCGGGACAGGAGGGGATGCAGATATTCCTCGCGGCGTTGTTCCAAAACGCATCGGGCGAGCTGATCCATAGCTTTTGGCAGAGCCACCCGCTGCCGAGGAAACATTTAGATAGGGGGACATATACGCAGAGCCGGTTGTCGTCGAGTTTTTCGCAATGATCGTATATGCCGTTTCTGCGGGACACCTTGAACCGGACGCCGTTGTCGGCGAAGAATTCGATTTCGAAATCTATGCTGTCCTCGGGAACGGGAGCCGGGACCGGATTCCCGTTGTCATCGGATTCCTGAAACTGTTCGATGAATGAAAAATCGGTTTGGTTGTTGAGTCGTATTTTTGCGGCTTTCGTTTCCATGTGCAGGTCGTTTGAGGCAAAATTAGGAGGTCGGCGTCCGCTTTGAAAGGACAAATCTTATCGTCTTTCGGGGAAAAATTCTCCGGGTATGATCTGCGGTTCGGGAAGTTCTGCCCGCTCGTAAAAACGCTGCTCGTTGCGTTCTGCGAGGTGGTATTTGAAGGTATACGCATTCAGTTCGCGTGCCGCGTGTTCGACTTTGTATTCATCTACGATGATCCGATGCCATTGGCCGTCGCGGTAAACCCAACGGTCGCGGCTTTTGATGAAATCCTGATGTTGTGCGGCCATACGCTCTGAATCGATATAGCCGGTGGAAGTCTCCCAGTAGGAGGTATAGTTGTTGGTCAGTTCCTTTTCGACCTCGGAGTTGGTGAAGGTCTCGACATCTCCCTCTGGTTTGAGAATGGTCTTTCCTTGCATCATCAGCGTGTCGAAGCCTCCCATGCCATTCACGAACCCGAAGCATTGATCGTCCATACGGTCCTTACGCAGGAGATAGCGTTGCCCGATCGGGTGGTTGGGCTTGTCGATCAAAGTCGTGACCCCTCCCGATATTTGGGCCTTTTGGCTGGTTCCGAAGACATCGTAGGCGATGGGAATGAGGCCCTTTTCTTCGCAGAATTCTTGCCAGCAGGCGCCGAAGCTCGTGTCGATCTGATTATATGTGTAGGAACCGGGGGTCTCCGAAATCTGTTTGGTGAATGTACGGCCGTCGGCGGTATAAAGCGTGGTGTGAAGTTCCATTGTCTGGTAGGGGTACGGCCGGACAAATGCCAGCCATTGCGGCTGCCGGGGTGTTGTTTCGATGATCTGCGGCTGGTGCGTCAGGAAGTTCCGGGCAAAGAAGTCGATGATTTCAGATGCCGTATCGAAAGGTTTCGATACTCCTCCCGGCATTAAGTAGCTGCCCAATTTCATACTTTCGCCACCTTTGTTAGCACTCCACGCAACCTGTGGGAGATTTTTGGTGGTTGTGTATGGACCGGCCAGCGAAGGGATAAGCCGAACCAGTTGGCGGACGTGGATGGTGACCTCCCCGTTCGCATCCGGATGTAGTTCGACATTATCGACTATCACGTTGTCGTCTATGAAATATGATATGCGCATCGGACTCTCGACTTCGGAGAAAACGATATTGCTGGCATTCTCCGTAAAGGAGACCGCATAGTGACCGCGAATTGTGAATCCCATGTTTTTTTCGTCAAATGTATGGTTTCAGAAATCGGGATGAAAGGACAATTACACCTCTACGAATTCGGCATTGGCGAATGCTACCGTTGCCTTGTCGGAGAGCGTGATTTCCATGGTCTTGATGAGAAAGAGCCGGTTGTAAAGCATGATCTTGCGCCAGAGTTTGAGTTGCGCGATGTCGGCGGGAGAAAGTACCACATCGGCCTTTACGGAGTCTTTCTTCTTTACCTGCCATTGCGCAAATGTCTCGTGGAATTTGGCATAGAGCCCGTTGGTGCCCCCGATGGCGATGGAATAACGTGTGTTCGCCATCTCGGAGCCTCCGTCGATGTAGGGCTCGGGGCGTGTGAAATAGTTTCCCTGATCGAAGAAGTTGTTTTCGATCAGTAACCCGATGTATACGTCCGAAGGGCGGTTTCCGCCGACGGTGGGGATATCGACGACGGGTGCCATGGTGCGGAGCGTCACTTGTGCGTCCGTGGATTCGACATTGATGAGCGTTGCGACATTTGCCGGGATGCAAGGGGTACAGATGAAGCCGATGCTGTTTTCGTAGTTTTGGCCGTCGCCTCCTCCTTCGGATAACTCGACCTTGTTGACGTTGGCCTGGAATACGATGTCGATGAGCGGTATTGTAGTTTCTGTCTTATTGAAAACGATCTCCCCCATAAGTATCGTTCCTATCCAGTCCCAAACGCGTTTCCAGTACAAGTAGGCTTTCACGGCTTTTCCCGAATAGACGTTCCCGGAGAATGTCACACGAACGTCGATGTAGTTGTCCGAAGTCCGGAATTTGGAGATCAGTTCCTCGTAGTTGGATGCGGAATAGATGCTCTGTGCGAGTTCTTCGTCGAACTCCTCCTCTTTGGCGGGATCGTAGTTCTGCTCGCCGTTGGCGTATTCCAGGGAGTAGCCTCCGGCCTCTCCGGCGACGATGGCATAGATGTCCGATACCTTCTGCGTCCAGTCGATAAACGTCTTGTCTTGAAGTATCGAGCTGTTGGTGCGTACATTGTAGTATCCTTTTTCGGGGAATATTGTCGCGCAGAACATTTTGAGGATGTTGGCGATGAACTCCGCCTTTGTCATCTCGGGCAGGGCCTCCGCGGCGTTGAATCCGGTTCCGATACACAGATTATCATCCGTGCCGGAGCCTGTATAGGGGATGCCATATCGGTCATTTTGCCACGCTTCGGGCTTGTAGGTTCCGAGTATAGCCATACGATCGAGATAGTCCTGGACCTGGGATGGGAAGATCAGCCCGGGGTGGATCTTCTCCAGCAGATAAGCTGCCTTGATTGCCGGAATGATATAGGGCGTATCGGTGTAGAGGTAGTTGGCGTATTTGTCGATCGAAGAGCATTCCGCCTCTCCTGCGGCCGTGGGGTATTCGATCTTTGCGCTGTTGGCCTTGCGGACGATCATCGGGAGTCCGATATCGGGATAATCTCCTTTGCGGGCGTTCTGCACGAATGTTGACATTGCCATGCCTGAGTAGTCCCGGCACGCTATTTCGTGGATATTCCCGGAGAATGCCTCTGTCGCATCGGCACCTACGAATGTGTATTTGAGCGTTTGGTCGGAGAACTCGTCGAACTGGAGTTCCCCGGAGAATAGTTCGAAGCCCTCGAAGATGATGGCGGCGGGAATCTTTTGCACGGCGGGCGGAATCATCATGACATCGACGAACCGGAATTCCACCTTGTTTGTCGGGGAGAGCGGGAACTCGATGCCCGTTGAGACGGCCACAGGCATGCGGTCGTCTGCGAAGAGGGGATTTTCGAGGGTGAGCGTTATCTCCTGCCCGGGTGTGATGTCGAGCGTGCGTCCGGATTCGAGACTTTTGATCAGTAACATGTCTATTTGAGTTTTCCGCGGTTCATCATACGTTCGTATTCGCGCTGCTTCTCGATCAACCCGGCCTTGCCCATCAGGGACACATCGGCGCGGATGGGTTCGTCGAGGCGTTCGGTGAGCCTGACTACCGCCGTGTAGAGCAGCCTGACAAGTGCCGGATCAGAACCTTCGGATGCGGTGGAAACCGTCGGACTTGCATTGATCGTGTCGATTGCTTGTCCCGGGGAAATGGCTCCGCCTGCGGCCCTGCCGGGAATGTTGTAGAGAGCCGGGAGTACTTCGCCGAAATTGAAGTCTGCAAGGTTTCCCTGCCGCCGCACGGTTTCGAAGAGTCCGATGATAGGCCGGGCTGTGGGGTTCTTCATGGCATCGTTGGGTATGATGTACTCGAGTCCGTTCTCCCCTGTAATGACCGTAGGCCGCTCGACATATCCCCGCTTGTCGGGCTCTACGGATGCCTGGAACTTTCGGCCGTCTTGAGTGCGTGCGACGAGCAGGCCGCCCTCTTCGGCTCCGGCGATTGGCGTTGCGGCGATCATGGCGATTTGTGCAGCACCCATGGCTCCGGCGATTGCCGCTAAAACAAGGTTGGGAAGAGCTTCGGCCACGGCCCGTGCCGTCGCAATCGTAGCTTGAGCGAGATTTTGGGCCTTCTGGCGTTTGGCCTGCTTGATTTCCAGTTCCTCCTGTTTCTTGTCGTACTCCTCGTCCATGCGTTCGGTCTCGGCATCGTATTGTTCCTGTGTCATCAGCCCGGCATCGAGCCTGTTCTCCATGGATTTTTTGCGTTCGTCCTGATTCTTTTTGAACTTCTTGAGCGAGGCATTCTCCTTTGCCGTCATCATTTTGTCGTAGCCTGAATATAGGGTCATCGCCATGTCGGCAGCCTCTGCGGCGGCCGTCAGGGCCATTTTCAGTTCGTCGGCCCCGGCCTTGCCGCTGGATATGTTTTCGAAGAACAGGCCCCAGTCATCCTGAGAGAACCCCAGGATGTCGCCCTGCCTGGTCGTGAACGAGTATCCCAGCTCCTTTACGGCATCCTTCGCCGCGGCGAGTTTGGCCGTGATGGTGTCGATCATTTCTTGGAGCTGCCGTTTTTCTTCGTCGCTCAGCAGTTCAGAATCGAGGTCTATCGATTTGAGAAGTCCTTCGGCCGTAGGAATGTCGATCTGTCCTTCGGAGAAAAGCGTCTGGACCTTTGTCAACATTTCGGTATAGTATTCGGTGTCGAAAGCTTTCAGTTCTTCGATCTGCTGTTTCTTGATCTTTTTGCGCTGTGCGGCGGTGAGCGTCGCTAAGGATAGTTCCTCTTTCTGCTGGTTTACCATCAGGTTCCGCTCCTGCTTGTAGCGGTTCTCCTCGGTTTTTAGGGCATCAAGGGCCTGTTTGAGTTTTATCTCTGTGAGCTTGCGTGCATGGCTTCGGGCGAGTTGATCGAGCATGGCCGTGTTTCCGGCGTACTTTTTTTGCTGCTGGGCATAGAGAGCCTCCTCTTTTTCGACGGGATCGGTGATGCTGTCGATGCGTTGTTTCTCGATCTCTTCGAGGTCTTTTTGTTCCTGTTTCTTCTGTTGCAGGAGCAGGGTGGTGAGCTGCTCCTCGACTTTGAGGCGCTCCTTGCCTTTCAGTTCTCCGGAATTGAGACGCTTGTTCAGGGAGTCGATGTTGAGTTGCAGGAGTTGGTCGTTATAATCCTTTTCGGTGGCGATCTCCCCGTCGAGGAATTTCTTTCGGAGCGCAACGCGCTCGGCTATCTCTTTTTCGTCGAGGTTTTTGTAAGCGGCGGCCGCCGCGGCTTGCTGCGCCTGTTTTTCCTGACGGCGTCTCTCCTCTTCTTCGCGCTGTTTCTTTTCTTCTTCCGCGGCGGCTCTCTCAGCCTCGCGCCGCTCGTTCTGGGCCGAGATCATCTCCTCTAATTCCTGACCGTTCAGGCGTTTGAGCTGTGCGACGGCGCCCTCTCGAATCTGCTGGGCTTCGGCGATCTGTGCTTGGAGTCCTTCGATTTCATCAGGCCGCAGCTCCCGAAACATATCGGAGCCCCGGTAGTTTCTGGACCCAGAGTATACGACGCCGTTCTCGATTTGTTTTTGAGCCGCTTTGATAATCAGGTCCTGCTTGGCGATGTCCTTTTCGAGGTCCTTGATCGAATCGGCATAGATGTATTTCAGACGGGCACGTTCGGATTCGAGAAACTGGTTTATTTTTGCCGTGTTGACCTCTATGGCGTTGCCGTATTCATCGACAGCGCTGATTGCCCCGGGGTAGGCATCGGCGAGTTCTTTGGTGACGGTTTTGAGCCGCTCGTGTTCGTCGGCATTCAGCTCGGTTTTGCTGCGGAGCGTTTCGTACTCCGAGACCAGCGGAGGGATGGTGCTTTCCAACGTGGCCACCCTGTCGAGCTGCTGGTCGAACTGGTCTATGAGGGATTCGCTGGGCCCGATCAGTTTGGTGACGCCTTCGATCAGCCCGGTGATCCCGTCGATTACGGCCTTTATGAATCCCTTGCTGTTGTAGAAGGAGAGCATCAGTCCCTCCCATGCGCTCTGCAAGAGTTTTACAGACCCTTCGACAGAGTCCAGCCTCTCTTCCTGTATGCGTTTGAGTTCTCCATCGACATCTTGCAGGCTGTCGCGGAGTTCTCCCATCGAACCGGCTCCCCGCAGGAACGTGTTGAACGCCGCCACGCTGCGCTTGTCGGTCAGGTCGAGTGTTTTGGCAAGGTTGATACCTTTGGCGTCGAGTCGCTGGAGGCCGTCGATCAGGTCCGGCAGGGAGCGTATGGGCTGGCCGAGTTCCTTGGCGAGCTTCCCGTTTGCATCGGCGAGGTTGAGCAGGATGTTGCGGGTTGCCGTCGCGGCGCTCGATGCGTCGAAGCCGCTGTTCGCAAGGGTTCCGAGCAGGGCGATGGTATCCTTAACGTCGAACCGGAACGTTTTGGCCACCGGCCCGACGATCGACATGGCGGTTTGCAGATACTCGAACGAGAGGGCGGACTTGTTGCACCCTACGGCCATTGTCGCCAATACGTCATCCGTCTCGGATACATCCTTGTCGAAGGCCCGAAGCGTTGCGCCGGCCAGCGCCGCGGCTTCCGGAAGATCTGCTCCGACTGCCGTGGCGAACTGCAACACGGGTTTTGTCATTTGCAGGATTTGCGGCTGGTTGAAGCCCAGCTTGGCCAGTTCGGTTTGCAGGTTCGTGACCTGGGATGCGGTGTATTCGGTCGTCCGTCCGAGTTCCAACGCTGATTTGGTGAGCCCCGTCATTTGGGAGACATGGACGCCGAGGATCGTCGAGAGATTCACGTTCGCCTGCTCGAACTCCCGGATTTTGTTGATCCCGCCGGTGAAGAGACTGAAGATGCCTTTGATGGCGTTGTAGTAGACGAACAGTTTTCCGACGGCAGCCTCTATTTTCCCGAATCCCAGTTTGTCGAATGCGCCCCGTGTTTCTTTTACCTTGCCGGTGAGTTCATTGAGCCGGGCTTGTGTACGCTTAATTTCGTTGTTTATTTTTGCTATTTTATCGGCCTCTTTTTCCGGACTAAGATGACTTGCTTCTCGTCTAAGATTCCTGATGTGTCTACTCAGTTCGTTAATGGTCATAGTCTCGATTTTCTGCTGCCGGACGAGAGCGTCGAGCCGCTGCTTAGCCTTGTCGGCGGATGCGGTCTGGTTGTCCAGCCGCTTTTTGAGATTGTCGTACTGGACGGTGTTCTGTTTGCCCTGGCGCTCCAACTCCGCCATCTCGGCGCGCGTCTTCCTGATGCTCTCCTGCCAGTCGTTGAAGGCGTCTTCGGCCTCCTTGATCTTTTTGCGGCCGTCGTCGCCGTTTACGATGATATTCAGCCGGAGGTCTTCCTCTCTGATTTTCGAAGCCATTACTGCGGGTTTTGTTCGTTAAACTGTGCTTTGATACGCTGGGCCACTTCGTCGGTGAAACCGTACAGGAGTTTGTATTCGATGTTGGCGAGGGTGTATTCGATGAACCGGTTGTGGATCTTGCGGTTCTGGCGAATCGTCCGGCGGCCCCGTTGCACGGCCTTCATGTCGAGGAACCGCTCGTAAATTTTATGGGTGAAGGCCAGTTTGCCGGAGAACTCGTCGCCGGAGGATACGTCGATCCTTCGTTGTGCGAAAAGGTTTCCGGAATGCGCATTCGTCTTTTCGCGGATGGCATTGCCCTGATAATACAGCAGGCGGTCCCCCTGTTTGGCGAGGACCTCCCGGACGAAGTGTTGCTCGACGAGTGAAGGCATGGCGGTTATTTTGGAACAAATGTAGCCGGCCATGCCCCCGTCGGAAAGGACAAAACGGGAGATGAAAAAGCCCCGCGGGGAGCGGGGCCGCGGAGGTTGTGGTGGTTTTCATAACATTGAGATTTAGCAATAAAAAACTGCGTTACGAGTTGCTCGGCTCTCAATGCAGGCCGTCGGGCGTTTCCGCTACCGAACTCGACGCAGTTAAATTTAATAATATACGGGTACAAAAAAAGCCGAAATAATTCGGCGGCATTGTACCGCATTGAGATTTAGCACTACAAATATAGTGAACTTTTCGGAAGATGCAAAAAAAAACGTGACGAAATGTCACGCTTTAGGGAACAATAGAAAGGGGGCTCTATTGCGATCACATCTGTAATCCAGGTGCGTCGGCGATCCACAGTAAGGATAGCCCGTTCATAATTGAACGTCAATATATAATTTCCCGCCCAATCCGCGCTCTACAATATCGAACAACGTTTTGAGCGTAATGTTCTCACCGTCGTTTTCGACCTTGGAAATGAACGTGCGCTTTTTGTCGATTCGGTCGGCCAGTTGTGCCTGAGTCATCTCTTTTTGTTCCCGTGCCGTTCGGATTTTCAGCCCGATCCGCAATGCGTCGAGATCGCGTTCGATACGGTCGCGTTCTGGCGTGCCTGCCTCACCGTAATACTGATTCTTGATCTGATTTAATGTTTTTGTCCTCATTTTCGGTTTCGGGTATAAATCCGTTTTCAGACAGTCGAATGAACGCTCGAACGATATTATCGAAATCCGGATTATTTTCATGTATTAGCAAGGATGAATAGATGTCGTAATATTCAGACCTATATTGTTTGTCCACCTTGCAAATCGCTGTGTCGTGCAGACGGGTATACCATTGTTGAAATAGCCTGTTTCTACCTTTTTCCCGATGATCTGTGTTGTCGCAGACAATCACGACGGCATTATTGTTGTTTTTGAAAATCTCTCCGATTATCGCGCAGATTGTATCTGCAATTCTGTCATCTTGCGGAATATTTGCTTCTACTCGGGTGTCGAAATTGAATGTGTATACGTTCTCGAAAAGGTCGTCATATGCGGTCATATCGAGGAAATACGCAACATATACAACACCAGCCTTTGTTGTAAATTCGTATGTTAATTCACCGCAGAGTTTGTAGCTATAAGGGTGTAATGAATCGTACATGGCGTTCTTTGGCAATTTTTTTCAAATCGCCACCTTCACGAATGCACTTGTGGATAGCCTTTTTGTCTTCCACCATTTTTTCCAAAATGCTGGTCGGTTTGGTTTTCTCGGTTTTCATTGTGCGATTTGCTTTATATTTCATAACGCGAAAGTAATTTATAAATTACATTTGTGCAAGTATTTTGCCGGAAAAACAAAAACGCCCCGATTTTTTCGGGGCGGATATGAAATCGCGGGGAAACCTACCGGATCGTTACGGTCGCGCACCACCCGTTCCAGCCCCCGAAAATGTTGTATTCGGGCGTCACGACGATCTGCTCGATTTGCATTCCCGCCAGATAGGGACATGCCCCGTTGTCCGATTCGCGTATCGCCCTGCGAAATGCTTCGAGTGTCGCCGCCATCAGGCCGTGCAGCCGCAGATATTCGTCTATATCCACGATTTTACCGGAGGCCATCCCGGCGCCTTTCGAGAGTATCCAGACGATGACGGCGTTCTCCTCGCGGTGAGCGTCCACATTCTCCATGTCGATCTTCGCCCCCGGGAGCGTCATGATCATCTGTGCCTCCGTTATGGCGGCGTTCCCGAGAATCTTGGTCGCAGAACTTTCGTCTACAACGGCATTTGCCTCCCGAATTCCGGGAATCCGGAGTGCGGCGAGGAATCGGATGAGTTTAGCGGTGTTTGCGAGCAGCAGCATCGTTTCGTTTTTTATAGTGGTACAATAAGGAAAGGATTTCGATCATCCCCTGCCGATCGGTCTCTTCGATACTTCCGAAGATTCGTTTCTCTGCCAAGTCGTAAAGCAGGGTAATCCACCCGGGAGAGTCCCCGTCTTTCTCGGATGTGTCGGAACTGAACAGTTCAGCGAAGGAGATCTCCTGGCTGCCGATGACGAAGCGGCCGGTCTGCATGTACCTCACGCATGCGGAGAACCAGAGCAGCACGAGTTGTTTCTGCCACGGCTTGAAGCGGCGGCAGAGGTTGGCGTACCGGTCGAGCGTATCGGGCGAGTAGGGGACGACGCGGCGGCCGGAGGGCTGGATCGGGCCGGCCGGCCGGTAGAGACATGCGAGCATCCGGTCGAGATGATGGTCGTCGTTGGTTTGCAGATAGAGCTGCATTTCGTCCGATGCCCCGCGGAACTCTGCGAACGAAATATCCAGCAGAGCCTCCGCCGGGCCGAAGAGCCTTCGCCAGCCGGTGCGCACCGAAGGCCAGAAGTTGCGCACGGAGTCGAACCGGATCTGATAACCGTCGGATGTTTTTTCCAGAATGCCGCCGAGAAGTTGATCGCAGAGGAGAGCGACCTGTTCGGCCCGTCGTTCGCGCTGCGCCGGCGTCTCGGGATGCCATGCTGTTCGGATCGCACTCCGGAGTGTCCGGCGGATTCTGCACAGTTTGTACAGAACCCTCACCCGGAACTCGTCGATGGACATAAGCCCCGCGCGATGTTTCGCCAGGCATTGCATGATGTAGACGACCTGACGGCCGGTCATCTCGTCGTACGTCGCCGGGATGCTGATTTCGATACCCCGGCCGGGAATTTCGAGTGTGTTCATCCGGCGGTGAAGTATTTGTTTCGGGGATCGTTCTCGGGCAGCGGATCATATTGGGCAGCAACGTTGCGCCGCTTGGTTACGGCCTTTTGGAGCTCGGTGAGGGCGTCCGTGGTTTCTTCTTCGAGCGTGCGCAGCAGGTATCGTGTTGTCAGGATGTCGGCCGGTTCATTCGCTTTTCCTCCTTGGAAGGATGCCGAGAAGCGGCGTACGACAGCGTCCGGAAGGATTTGCACCGACATCCGCTTTACGGCGGTCTGCACCGCATAGAGCGGTATGCACTTCTTTGCGGCTGCGGCGATCTCCTCGAGGTTGTCCTCAGCAGTATCCCCTGCGAGAATCTTCCGGAAGTTTTCCTCCCCGACGACCCGCACGATCTTCCGCTCCTGGCATTCGATCATGAAGGGCGCGAGCAGATAGAACGTGTGGTAGGAGTTCTCGATCGGGAATACCTCCTGGAATTCATCCAGCGAACGCACGAGGGATGCTTTGAGCCGTTTGAGCACCGGAGCCTGCTGCCATTCCGGGATGTCGTTCTCCTCGAAGAGGCGGTACATGGCATCCAGCAGCCGGTGATAACGGTCGAGCAGGGCTCGGTCGTCCATTTCGATCTGCCAGCGCCACGGGATAGACTCGTTTTCCTTGTCGAGTTTCACTTTGCGTCCCTCGTCCTCATGGCCTACGGTGTTCTGCTGGTAGAAGCGGTAGACGGCCAGCGCTGCAACCGGAAGGCGGACCGCTCGGGCTATCAGCGCTTCGGGGTTGGAGCCGGAAGTTTCGAATGCCGGAGAATTATAGTAGGTTTCGACCCGCGCGAAGAGCTCGCTGCCGATCATGCGGCGAATGTCCGCCTCCGCCAGCGCGATCTCCGTGGCGATTACGGAGTAGCGGTTGGTCTGGTAATAAATGCCCAGCAATTCCTGAAGTTCGGCCGGACCGTCGTTGTCTTTGTTGAAAAGCATGGCATCAGTTGTTTTTCATACGTTCGGATTCGGAGATTCCTTCCTCGGACATGACTACTGCATGGTAAAACCCGAGCTGGTAGCGGGTTCCGGGGAAGTTGTAGGCGATAGCCTGGTTGATGGGACCGAGAATTACCCGCTCGGGGATGCGCGTGTCGAAATGCAGGAACACCTTGAGGGCGTAGAGCATTTCGGAGCCGCTGGCGAGTTTGCCGTTCACCATGATGTTCGTCAGCGAGGGGTGGAGTGCCATGCCTGAAGTAATCGCCGAGGATGCTGCCTCGCTGATCTTGAGCTGCGCCTCCACGAAATCCTTGATCTTCTGGTCTACGGGCTCGATCTTCCATGTGATGAGATTGTGGTCGTCATCATAGGAGTCGATGGACTCGAAGAATTTCCCGGCGTTCTGTTTCCCGGAGAGGGTTTCGGTCAGTGCGTCGAGGATCTTCTTTTTGGCCTGTTTGTAGCGGGCTTCGATCTCCTCGGGCTGCTCTTCGGGATACTTTTCCCGAAGTTTTTCTTCGATCCGGTCCCAGTATCCCTGCGGGGAGTGTACGTGATAAGCCAGATTCAATCCGTTTTCGGTTACATGCCGGAAGATCATCGGGATGTCCGAACCGCGGAGAATCCAGCGGATGGCACCCATGAATCCGGGCGTAGCGTAGAAATTGCGTCCGAAAGCATAGGTGTAGTTGTAGGATGCCGAAATCGGATAGCGGCCCGGATCGGTCGGATCGAATACGGGATAGCTCCGCAGTCCGGAATTCACACAAGCCGTTTCGAAATCCCCGACGAGGATGTGCCGCACGTCGTCGATATTGCGGGAGTCGGCCCATTCGAGGCGGGCGTCTTTTGCGCTGACGAACTCCAGTCGGGCGATGCGGCGGCCGTGTCCCGGCAGGCGGTATCCGCGTTCGAGGGGATGGATGGCGAAGAACCCGCCTGTATGGAGATAGTCCGTCGCGGCCTGGTCGATGAAACGATCGTAGTCCCAGGATCGGAGCCATGCGGAGATGTTCGGATCATCGACCCAGCGGCGTGTGATCTTGCCGCCGTCGAAGGCGTTTTCGTAGAGAAATGCTCCCTGCCCGGTCAGCAGGTTCTGTTTGCGGTGGAGTACCCCCGGAGCGAGGTTGTTGCGGGCCATGATGTCACGGATCATCACGGGAAAGTCGTTGTTGATGCCGTAGGGGACGATCTTGTAACCACGCATGGTCTGATAGGTTTGCTCCCAGTTGCCTCCGCCGTCGGCCGCCATGTCGAAGATGTAGCTGTCGAGACTGCTTCGGGGGCTGGTCGAGAGCGATATGGCCTGACCTCCGAAGTCGAGGATAGCGGCCGAATCGGAGAGATGTCGGATTTTCGGTTTCTTGCCGGTTGTTTGTTTCTTCATTGTAAAACTACTTTCTGTCCGTTGAAGATCATCAGGAGCGGCCGGTAAAACCGGCGGGCTTCTCCGGTGTCGAGGTCCACGTACTCCTCGAGCAGTTCGGCGAAGCGGTTCCCGTCGGCATGAGGCCGCGGGCGGAGTCGGGCATGCCGCACATCCACGATCCCGCGGCTCTCCTGTGTCGATGTGGAACACGACATGAAAGAAAAGGAGAACGGCTCTTGACGATCCGAGAGTTCCCGCATTTGTTTGATGGCTGCATACAGATCCATGACGCAAAAATACCTGCTATTTGGCGGGGTGAAAGGACAAAAGATGTCCGGAAAAGTATGACGGAATGGGGCGGGCGGATGAATTTCAGTACGCAATAAAAAAGCGCGACTGATTGTCACGCTTTGGGGTATAAATTCATGGGCAAGATTATTGCTTATCCATTTTCGAGTGTTTGAATCCTATTGGTCGGGTCTGTTTGCTGTTCTGCGGAATTTTAATCGAGAGGGCCGCGATAGCTTGGTAAATATTGTCGAGTTCTTGGCGCATATCTTCCGACAAGTCGCTGACCGCTTCGGCATTGTCCTTGCCCGTCTGCTCCAACAATGCAAGTTTCGCCCGCATTTCGGCCAGTTCTGCTGTGATTTGGGTTGTTGTGGTGATGTAGTTGCGCATTGCTACGAAAGCATCTATAATCAAGATACTCACTTGTATCGCGGTAGGACTTCGCAATACGGCAGATAACATTGATACCCCTTGCTCGGTAAATGCGTATGGAAGATAACGGGTTCCGCCGTGTGCTCTTGAGGTGCCAATTTGGAACCTCAAGTTCTCGAACTCTGTTTTATTGAGTTGAAACATGTAGCGTTCGGGGAAGCGTTCGATATTGCGCTTTACCGCTCTATTTAAGGCTTTCGTCTCCACTTGGTATAGTTCTGCCAGGTCGAAGTCCAGCATGACCCGCTGGCCCCGGATTTCGTAAATTTTGCTCTGAATGGGTTGTAGTTGCTCCATCGTACCGGTTATGGGATTTTAACGACACAAATGTAACTTGCAAACCATGTTCTTGCAAAATTTGAGGTCACAATTTGTGACATCAAACCGAGGTTGTCGGGAAAATTCCTTATCTTTGTCCCTACATAGGGGTTGAGATCCATCGGAGGAAACGATGAATTTCTCCTGTTTCGGGGAGTTTGGGTGCGTCAAACTCCCTCTTTTTATGCGTTTATGGGAGAGAAACGGGGCGATTCCCGTTTGAAAAAAGGTGGTTTTTGCATGGTTTTTCAGAGTTGATTCGGCGTAATACGCTGGAAATTAACCGAAGAGGACCGAATGCTCGAAAAAACGGTTGTTTTGTGTGCGAGTTGAGCCCGAGCCGCTCTCTCCTCCTTGTGCAATTGCATGCCTCCCGGAAAGGTGAAATATGACACCTTGCCCTGGATGGGGACAGGTGCGAAAAAGCCCCGCGGGGAGCGGGGCCAGTACATAGAGGGCGGGATCGTGTTCGGGGATCAGCAGGCCGGGGCGTCGGCTTCGTGCTGCCCGTCGAATAGTTCGTCGGCCATGCGGCAGGCGATCAGTTTTGTGAAACCGAGTCTGGTGTTGGTCAGGTCTTTTTGGGAAATAATGCAAAAACGCCCCGAAAAAATCAGGGCGCGGCGTTTCAGATCTGTTTAGTGTCAAATAAAGCAATACTATGAAACGCTTATCTTCATCAACTTTTTAGCGATGTCTTTGAGTGCGAAGTTTAGAGTTTGCTTTTCTTCGTCAGTAAATTTTGCAGGTTTGCCATTGACAATATTCCCGTTTACGCGCTGGTAGAGCCACTCTTTGGTTTTGCCGAAGTACTCTTTGGCTATATACGACAGCGATATAACGGGGAGTATATCCTTTATCTGGTCCTTGATGATGGCCTCTTTGGCCCGCTCGTTCGTTTCGGTTATCTGGGCTAAAACAGCCTTGGCAACCCCCTCGGCATCAGTGTCCATTTCGGCGCGGATTTGGTCGAAAATAGCTTCCCGTTCGGCTTCCGTTCGGGCCGCTATGTAGCGATCCTTGAAATCGTCCATTTTCGCTTTAATATCCATATTTTTCGGTTTTGATTCCCCGCCCTCTCACGGCGGGGATTTGTTTTACATCATTTTAATTGATTCGACCAATTCGTCGATTTTTGCCTCAATGAACGGGATTATGTTGTCGGCCCCGTTCCGGCCTTTGAGTTCATTAAAAAGCCGCAAATAATAGATCAGCTCCTTTTCCAACTCCTTTTGTTCTTTGCTTGGGTTCATAGTTCATTTGCTTTGTTTGACGATACAAATATAATAATCATTTAATTATTATGCAAATATTTTGCCGAAAAAAAATAGAAACCGCTCCGATTTTTTTTCGGGGCGGGACCCGTATGGTGTTCGTCTGCCGGTTTTAGATTGCAGCATCGACACGGATCGGCCGCGTGCCTTTACGGGTCAAAGCCACCCAGGTCTTGCGCATCACGAGGTATTTGAACGCGTCGGACATATTGGTCGATTCCATCGGCAGCCTCTCCGGCGGGAGTTTTTCGCTTCGTTTATCCTTTGCAATCTGATCCTTATCGGTTTTCCGGGTCTTGGCGCCTTCGAGCGACGCTTTGAGGGGTCGGCAGTTGTACGTGTCGATCAGAATGGCCGGAAGGTGGGGATTCCGTCCGGATAGGAGTTCCTGCATGTAGACGTACTCGTCAGCCTGGCCGATGTTGCCTTGGTTCCTGGATTTGAGAATCACTTTCCATCCGGTTCTCTTGCCATCGGCATCGCGTTCGATGGCTTCCTTGATTTTGGAGGCCAAATCCTCTTTCTGGCGCCGGTAGTTGTTTCCGGCTCGATCGTAGTAGAGGTTTATGGTTTTCTCTTTGTGTTGTGCGAAATAGGCGAGGAAATCATCCGCCAATTCCCGCAGAAACGCCGGCGGGAGTACGTAGAAGGTTTTGAGGCATCGGAGGATGTGTCCGTCGTCCTGTGCCACGACCATCGACTGCATATTCCCGAAATCCATTCCCACGTCGAGGGCGCGCTTGGGATCGAGATAACGGAGGACGCTGCAATCTTCCCGATCCCGCAGGCCGAATGCGTTTTGTACTGACAGGATATTCCCGTCGTCGAAGAAATGCCGTTCTCCGAGGTTGGCATAGAAGCGCATTCCTGCTTCGAGTCTGGGGCGCATGGAGAGGATCGCGGCGTTCACATCCGCGAGCTGTGTAGACATCGCATCTTCGAGATATTCGAGCGATAGGATGTCTACGTTGACATACGAGGATGCCAGCAGAAATACGGTGCGGGCCTTCGGGTGCTTGCGCAGTTCGTACCAGTCCGCATACCATCTGTTGAGCGTGCGGAGCTTGTTGCGGTATTCTTTCCGGTCTTCGTCCGTGCGGGTCTGCATGAACCGTTCCTTTGCCGCGATATATTCCTGCGTCGCCACGTTCACCACAAGGGCCGTTTTGTAGAGTGTGAGCACCATCTCCTTGTCCATGTTCTTGAGGTCCTTGAATATCCAGTCGTACTCCCCGACATTGGAAGCGTTCGGCATGTCCGTCGTGAAGGTGCGCCCGCGGTAGAACGGCGATCGCCCGAATTGCACCCGATATCCTCGCACGGCCTTCAGGAGGTTTGCGATCTTCTCTTCGGGAAAATATTTGGCTTCGTCGCCGAACACATGGACGTAGGAGCGGCCTGCCAAGGAGGCCGGGCGGTCGAGTGATCCGAATGTCAGGTTGAATCCCGTGAAGAAAATGATCGTACGCTTGTAGCTGACGATCTTATTGAACGGCTTCCAGAAATGCGGGCGGAGCCACTGGGGGAGATCTTCGCATTCCTTATCCGAGTATTCGGGCGGTTGTTTTTCGATGATGAAGTGCGTGTTTTCCCGGTACCCTTTCCTTTCGAGTCCTTCGAGGACAGTGGGCAATACGTTTGCTTGCAGGTTGGTGAAAGTATCTGCCACCCATGCTGCGGGGGCTCCGGGCATGTCGTACATCATTGCGATCAGCCGTTCGACCTGAATTTCCGAAGTTTTTGCCGATCCGCGTCCTGCGATCAGCGCGAGGTTGGTCGGAAGGATCATCGCCAGGAACTGCGCGAGCCAGTTCATCAGCACCTCGGCGACATAGGGCTTTGCCCCTGTTTTAATTTTGGCTCTGTTCGGCATATGCGATGAATTCTTCGATGTTTACGTCCTCGATGAATGCGTCGTTGCGGACGCGCCGCCGTTCCCGCTCGGGAATCTGAAGGGCTGCGATATGCTGTGCGAGTTGCTGGCGGTTGACCTTGGGGAGTCCCGATATTTCGGGCGTCAGCGAGAATACACGTATCGGGCGGAGGTACATGGCCGCGGGGAGTTTCTGGATATCTTCCCTGTCGAGTCCCCGGGCGGCGCGGCTTTTCATCATCAGATCGCCTGCGATCTCGAAATCTTTGGCCGACTGTGCCGTGTCTGCCACCTGCACGGCCCAGTCGTAGAGCATGTCGGCGTATTTGTTCCGCAGGGCCTCGCGGTCGCTGTTCCGGTTGGAATAGAAAAGTGCGTCGGCCTGTTCGTAGAGATCCACTGCTTTCGCATAGGTCATTCCGTATTGAGCCACCAGCAGTCGGACGGTGTTTCGTTTTCCGAACTTCCGGTCGAGAGAGCTGATCGTCGAGAGGAGTTCGAAGAACGTCTGTTCGTCTCTCGAAAGGCTTGCGGAACACCCCGATGAAATGTATTCGTTGAGCTTCTCGTAGATTTCCTTGTCCTCGAATCCTCCGAACAGGTCGAGTTTCGACACCTGAAAGGCTTTTTCGCGTCGAATCCGGCCGAGTTGCTGAATGGATGGGACATCGCCGTTTTTGGCGTTGGCGTAGAGTTTGAGCGATATGTCGGCTGCGACGCGGATCTGTCCCTGTTCGATCAGCTGGCGAACGATGCTGCCGGCATCACTGGCTTCGGCGATGAACTGTTCGCGGTCCACCTTGAAGTAATCGGCGATCTCACGGGGCGTATAGTTCAGTCCTGCCAGCATCCGGATCTCCTCCTGATGTTCCGGGGAGAATGTCGCGCCGATCTTGTCCCGGTCGTATGGTTTATTTCTTGCGGGCATAGGCTGCAATGATTTTGTCTACTTCGAGGAGCTGCGCTTCGTATTCCGCGAGCAACTCCTCGCGGTTTCCCCGAAGATGCGGTTTGTCGTTCTTTTCGATGACTTTGCGCAGCCACCAGACGCGGTATTGAAGCCGTTTCTGCGCCTTGAACAATTCGGGGATGGAGAGTTTTCGGAACGCGCGGATTTTGCGCAGCCGTTCGAATATCGGATGCACTCCGAGAGGCGTGCGGTGTCGGAGGTAATGGTCGAGTTCTTCGAAGATCTGCCGGTTTTCCAGATAATTGTCGAGAACTTTCCGGGCTGTTGTGTAGCATTCTTCGGGGGATGTACAGTCGAACAGCGCTGTGTGTGCCCGCGTGTAATTCTCCCATGCTGTCAGTTTGTCGGCCGCGAGGATTTTGAGTTCGGGCGGGCATCCTGTTTCCCGGAGAAAGGGGTACTGTTCCCGGAATTTGGGCCGCGGGGGCGTCTGCTGCTCTTCTTCGGTAATGCCGGGGTCGATTCCGGTGAGGGTGCAGAGTTTGGCGATAAGCATCGGCCGGTATTTCGACGGGTTGGCCGCGACCATCCGGACGAAATGGCGGTTGGCGCTTATCGAGGAAAAGAGCCGGAGCCCTGCGTTGATCCCGGCTCCGGCTCTTAACCATTTGCGAACGTCCTCTGCAATCCTACCGTTTGGCATATTCCTCGAGATAAGGCTGTGCTGTGGGGAACGCTTCGGGCGTCACGCATACGAACTTGCGCAGACGCAGGAAGTCGATCAGCACCGCGGGGCAGAAGTCGGGCCGGGTGACATATCCCACGGCATTGCCGAACGAGAATGCCACCTGATTGGGAATCTCCCCGGCGTGCGCGATCTCGTTGTAACGCCCGATGAAATCCTCGTCGGCAGGCGGTACCGGGTCGGTGAACTCTTTGAGCGTATCGACGAGATGCTCTTTGGTCAGGAGCATCGGGAGTCCGGTGTGTTCGGCCGTTTTGCCCTTGGGGAGAACGCGCCGGCGGTAGAGACTCAGGTCCGCGAGCGTCATCCTGGCCGTTGGGAAACATCCGTGCGGCACGAAGATGAATTCGTCAGGAATCAGGTCGTCCGCTATGATGTTAGCCATCGTTTCGGCTAACGACAACACCGGGACGATGCGGATGTCGGCCGGCACCGCAGCTTTCTGCCACATGCGGAGCATGAGTTCTGCCATTGCCCCTGCGGCTGCGATTACGATGACCGTGCGCTCGGAGATTCCGAACGCCTGGGATGCAACCGATGTTCTGGTATCCGCATCTTCTGGTTTGGCGGGTTCGGCCGGGGCGTCGCGGCCGTCTTGTTTCGAATTAATATCCCGCACTTCCTCTTGGACGCCCGTATCCCCGGCGGCCTTTGGGGCCGTCGGGGTTTGGATTATCGTTGCTTTTTGGGTCATGGGAGCTGCGTGTTAGGCGGTTTCACCTCCGGCGTCGGACTCGACCTCGAACTCCTCGACTGCGGGGAGATCTCCGGAGATGTCGATCGGGAGGTATTTTTCGGGAGATGCACCTTTGAAGGTGATTTCGCGTTTGTTGGCCTCCTTGTTGTCGGTGTAGGTGATCTCCGAGAAACAGAGGGGGCAGCACTTGGAGCCGTACTTTCGGGAAATCCCGCCCTCGCAGGTCTGGTGGAACGCTACGACCGAGCGGTTCGCCAGCAGGGAGATCACGCCGTCGGCCGCGGCTCCGGGATATGCCCATTTGATCCCGTGCGTGAATCCGATGGAATCGGTCTCCCCGGTTTTCTCGATGGCGGGTTCGATGGTTCCGGATGTGGCGTAGAACTTGATGCCTTTGGCGCCGGTTTTGAGCGCGAACTCCTCGGCCGTGTAGGCTGTCTTCCCCAGCTGGATGTCGGGTTCTTTCTCGATGTCGTCGGTGAAGTATAAGTACAGGAATTCACCTTTGGGCGTCGGAACCCCCGCGCCCGGTTCGGGGCGGGGGACTGATTTGATTTGCTGTGCCATAGTCTATTCGAAATTAAGCGGTTTCCTCGTCACCTCCGGCGTCGGGGTCGGGATCTGTCGTCTCGGTTCCGGCAGATCCTCCGTGCGTCCACACGCTGCCTTCGGCCACGATGTCCGAAGAGTCTGCGATGATGGCCTTCGTCGGGTCGTAGTCCGCCGGGACATATACGTACAAGGCTTCGCCGATGCGGAAGCCGACCGAGAGTGAGAACTCGCCGATGATGTCTACGTCGTAGTGGTGCTCTTCGATCTTCTGGATGATGTTCGGGGCCTTGTTGATGTCCACGAGTTCCACGAAGTTCTCCTTGGGAGTGGCGAAGAGCATCGGCGAGTTGTACATGGAGAGCAGCGGGACGAGCGTGAACTTGGTGAACCGCACCGAGTTTCCGATCGTTTGGCCTGTGTACTTGCCGTTTACGGCGAAATCCTGACGCTGGTAGTGCAGCACCATCTGCTCGGAGCAGAAGATCGGCAGGTTGCCTACGAAATACTTGCTGATGCCGTCCACGTAGGCATGGAATGCGTCGAGGAACTCCTTGCCCTCGAGGCCGAAGAGGTTTACGGCGCCCTTGAAGAAGTTCATCTTGGCCTTGCCGGTCTTGAGATCCTCGCAGATGATGGTTTCGAATCCGTCCATGGCCTGCGCGGCGTCGCGTCCGGCGTCACCGTCGTTCTGCCCGGCGGGAGCGGCTTCGTACTTGCCCTTGCCGACCATCTTGCGCGTGAGGTCATCCTGGATCTTGGGCAGGATGTGCTGCTCGACGATGTATTTGGTGATGGGCATCTGCGCGAAAGTGGTGTTCTGCTGGTAGAGATACAGAAGCCAGCTTTTGAGAATCTGCGTGGGCTTGATGCGCACGTTGATCTTGTGGCGGCGGTAGGGGATGCGGATCGGGGTGAACTTGGCCTGTCCCTTCGGAGTCCATACGTCGGTGAACTCCTGAACTACGGAGTCGATCAGGGCTGCCGATGCGATGTAATCGGTGTCGGACTGCACCATCGTCATGTGGACATGGTCGGGGAATCCGAGGTAGATCTCCTTGGTGAGGATGTCGATACGCTGTTTGGGCGGCATCGCCATCGAAAACTCCTTGTTGAGTTCCGCAACGTCGAGGGTGGGGGTGTCGGCGGCCCCATAGATGCGGCCCTCCTTGAGCATTGCCGCAACCTGAACGTTATGCAGGGCTTTCATATCGACCATAATGGCCGGGGCGGGAACCGATGCGGCTCCGGTCGGGGCAGGATGAGGTTCGGGGAGCTTGGCCAGACGGTCGCGCTCCGCCTCGGCGCTCTTCTGCGCCGCCATCGCGGCAGTGAGACGGTCGTTGAGATCCTTTGCGTCGAGATCATGCGCCTCTTTGAGCGCCATGAGGAAATTGACGCCTTTCTGTGCGTCGTCGTCATCACCTGCGAGCGCCTGCTCGAAAGCTGCGATGGCACCTTCGCCGAATTTCTCAACGGCGACGGCCCGCTGTTCGGCCGTGAGGATCGGCTTGCCGCTCTCGTCTTTTGCGAATTCGGCCGCTCCTACTGTCTTCAGAATGGCCTTTGAAATAGTTTTGAGAAAAGACATGGTATCAAATGGATTGATTCGGTTTCGTGGAATCGATGGCCGCCAGCGCGATGACTTCCTCGAGTGTCATCACGCCGTCGGCGAGACCGTTGGCGACAGCCTGATCTGCGTAGAAGACGTCGCCGGTGAGAACTCCCGGGGCGTCTGCCGCGAGGTCGGGCCGGTTGGCCTTGATGTCGGTATGGAAGATCGATACGATGCGCGAGAGATCCTCCTTGTAAACACTTTCGTCCCCTTCCTGAAGACGGCGGTAGGCTTTGTTCTTGTCGGGCGATTCATCGGCATAGATCATGTGGATCTTGTATCCGTTCTTCTCGAGATCTCCCGGTGCGGTTTCCATGACCTGGGCGAGGGCCCCGATCGAGCCGACCATGGATGCCATCGTGTTGTCCATAAATATACGCTCGGCCGCGGATGCGATCCAGTATGCCGCCGAACAGCAGTAATCCGAGTGCACGAAGATCGGTTTTCCGCAGCTCCTGAACTCGTCGATGGCTTTCAGCATGCAGGGTATAGCATCGACACAACCACCTCCGGAGTTTACGGCCAATACCCCCGCTATGACCTGGTCGTCATGTGCGGCGCTGCGTATTGCCCGGGCGACGGTCTCGGTACCGTAACTGCACCATGTATCCTCTTTGAGGAGCATCCCTTTGAGCGGAAATACCGCGACGGCCCCGTCCACCTTCTTTTCGGTGTCGGGGGCCTCGGGATTTTCGGGAGCGTCCTGGACAAGTTGGACGGGATAGGCCGCTGCTTTTTTCTCGAGGTCGATCTTCCCACCGGCGAGGATGCGCTGTCCTACGGCGAGGATTGCGGCGTCCACGAGCCATGGATGACGGTATAGGGAGAGTGCGACTCGGATGTCGGGCATAATGCGAATAGTTTACTCGATGCAAACTTACTCGCAGGCGGGGGCTATGGAAAGGACCTTTTTATGCGCCGTGGGTTTGGTCCTGGACTTGTATTCAATGGTTATGACCACCAAATGCTCTTCTTTATGCGTCGGTTGCGCCGGGATATCTTCGGTTCCGATGATATAGTAAGCCTCGGTTGTCCGGACCCGGAAGATGCAGGGCTCGTGGAGTTGACGATCGTCCCGCACGAGTGTTGCGGTGATCTTTGTAGTCCAGAGGAGTCCCGGTGTCTCTTTTTTGGATGAGATTTCGATGGAAGCACTCCCGGGTGAGAGTTGCAGCTCCCGAAATGGGGCCTCCGGGGTAAAGGCTGACTTGACCGAGAGGCGGACGATGGTTTTGCGTGGCATTTTATTATCAGTTAAAAAGTTAAAATCGCTATTAAAACTAAATTTATTTAACAACGGCTATTCCGAAGGTTTTTCGAGCCCTTCGATCCGGTCGTTGTTGTAGCGTGCTTTGTTGTAGAGCGAGGATACTAAACGCTCGAAATCTTTGAGTTGTTCTCGGTAGATCCGTTTGCCGAGTGTTTCGGCGAAATCTTCGGCGAACAGTTTCCTGCTGACGATGAATGCCTCGATGATCTCCCGCTTCTGGATATTGCGCTTGCTGCCTTTCAGGTAGTAGGCATTCAAATCCAGGTTGAAGATCGTATCAAGGAGTACGTTGAGCCGGGCTGCGTCCTGTTCGGTGAAATAGAGATGGTAGAACTCGGCATTTTGCGAACAGGAGTTCTTCGGGAGTTTCAGGCGCGCTGTGAATCCGTCGCCTCGGACGGGAACCTCGGTCGGCGACCGGCGGACAAGGGCGACCAGCAGACGCCCGAAGTCGTTTTTCATCGTCACACGATGAGTCCCGTCCGGATTGCGGATAAACAGATAATCCAGGTAGTTAAAAAGGATTTTGTTTTTGATGTTGAGTTTTACGATCATAAGGATTCTGTTTGTGGAGTCGTTTCTTTTCCCAATACATAGGGTTGAGCCTCACGAAGGTATCTTTATAGATGTCGATCTGCATTTCACCGTCCTCGTCGTCGAAAGCGCCTCTGTCGGCGAGGTACTGGCAGATGCCGATGAATCGTTCGACATTGTGCGCGATGTCGGCAATTCGAACCCAGTGCCACGGCGGATACCGGGCCAGTTTCGGGATCAACTTTCGGGAGTATGTTTCGATCTCCTTGGGTGTGATGTCAAGATTTTCCATATCGTTCGCGGTTGTAGTTTTGCAATGCCGTCTCGATCTGTTCGGCGATGTCGCGCCTGCGGGCGGGAATACATTCGAGCAGTCGTGGAATCTTGTAGATCGGTTCTGCACGGTTGAAATAGTAGACGTATTCGAGTCGCCGGTTGTAGGTCTCGATCAGTCGGCAGAGTGCTTCGATCAACTCGACCGCCCCGTCTGCACCTTCGAGGCCGGGAACCTGTTCTCGGATGTAGGCATAGAGGTTTTCCATCCGTTCGACGTAATCCCATGCCAGTTCCTCGGAGTAGCGGGCGAAGACTCGATAGGCCGGCTCCGTCACGGAGAAAACGATCTCTTCGGCCTGACGATGCCGGCGCTTGATCTCATGTCGGAATTTTCCCGCAGCCTTGAGTCCGTCTTCGAGATCGAGCATTGCATAGGGCAGCGCCAATACCATCACGAGCATGTCAACGGCGATGGCGGCCTGCTGCTGTTCGACCTTGCTCGGCCGCTTCGGCAGTCGGTGCGGGGTCATGGCTTGGATGGCCATGCGGTGGCGGAGCTGCGCCGCTTTGATTTGCCGGGACGTCATATAATCAGGCGTGAAGGGTAGGCGGCTATTTCGGGACTCGGGGATGCCGTTTCCTGTAATTCCCGTTCAAACTCTTCGATGCGTGCTTCGTCCCGTCTCACGGCTATCCGGGGTATGAAGCAATGGACTCGGATTCCGGAGTCGGTTTTTCCCTCCCAGATACGGGCCGGAATTCCGTTCAGGGTAACGATTTTGTCGGTGTTTTCGATTGTGATTTTCATAGTTGGACTTTTTGTGTTGTTTTTCAGGTGATTTTATTTCGTCGATAGCTGCGGCTGTTGCCTCACTCCATGCGGTCGCTACCTGGGTGACGACGGCATTGCCGAGGAATTTCTTCTGTTCCTCCTGCGATCCGATAAGCACGTAATCGTCGCCGAATCCCTGGATGCGTTTCATCTCGGGGATGCGCAGCATTCGCATCGTGACGTCAACGATGCCATAGAGGATGCAGAACTCTTTCACGCGCACCATTTCGGGAATGTCGTCCGGTTTGATTGTCCAGGCAGGTACTCCCTGCTCGATGGATACCAGATAAGGCGGACGTTTGTCCATCCGTGCGATCAGCGTGAAACAAGGCGCATCCACAGAGCCGCCGGCGGACCGGTATTGCGGATTCAGCAGGTAGTGGGCGTTCACGATACGCTGCTTGGGGTTCGTCAGCAGCGCGCCGGTTGGTTCGTTCACTCCGGAGAGTTGCCCGCCGCCGGAATAGTAGTTGGTGATAAATGGCTGCACCAACTGGAATCGGTCTTTTGTTGTCAGCGTAGGGGCCGGCCGTTCGACGGGTGAGTTGTATCCGTTTCCGTAGTATGCCGATACGAAAGCGTGGTGGTCGATTGTCGTAACGGTTCCGGCCGGGCCGTCAATGGGGATGTTCTTGCCCGCAGGCTGTCCGCTGAACTGCTTGGACAGGAAATCTACACGGGCTACGCCGAGCCGGTTTTGTGTCGCCACGGTCGGGCATGGAGCGTCGAGTCCCGGAGCGATGTATTTGCCGGACTGGTTTCGGGAGTTGTATTTGACGAGGAAAGCGTCTTTGCCTCCTGCGACGAATTTCACCAGCCCGGCGTGGATGCGATCGAGCGTCGCTCCGACGAGTTGCCGGCGGCGATCGAAGATCGACTCACCGCGATCCTCGAAGTCGAGGCATTCCCGCACGGGCCGCCACGGCGCGAGCGGTTCGGTGAAAAGGTCGCGTGTCTGCTCCGGATTTCGGGCGTGCGTCTGCCGCGGCCACGCCATCGGCAAATCCGGCCGCGCGAACTGCCCGAAATATCGTACCCGGGATGTGTAGGCCCCGAAGTCGGCCGCATTGAGCACACGATGTTCGAACCGGTAGCCGTGGGCGCATACCTCTTCCACCCAGCGGCGGTAGTGTATTCTCTTGTGTTCGGGGGCGGGAACCCACACCGGGGCGACGGTTGTTGTCCGTCGCTTGCGGTCGTGTTTGATGTCGAGCGGACAGAAGGCCGCACCGTCCGGGCCGACGCTCTCCTTGACGATGAGTGGCCCCCATTCCATGAATTCGACGACATTTTCGATCTGGATATAGTCGGGGCGCAACTCCTCGATGTAGCGAAAAAGGTGATCGGCCAGCGTGCGGCTGTTGGCGTCGCGCGACATGCCGCCTTTGGCCCGGGAGTGGTTCGTGCATTCCAGCGAGGCCCAGAGCACGAGTTTCGCACCGGGGTGCTTCATGCGTTCTCGGGCGATGTGTACTTTCATCGGTCCGAGATCGAGTGTGCGGATGTCCTCGGTGAAGTGGCGCGTGTGCGGGTGGTTGGCCGCATGCGAGAGGATCGCGTTGGCGTCGTGGTTGACGCATGCGATGACCTTCGCGCACTTGCGACCGTCGATCTGTGCCCGTTCGACGCCCGTCGAGGTTCCGCCGGCACCGCAAAAAAGGTCGATGTAGAGGAGTTTGATCGCCATTATTTCCCGAAGTTCATATCGTTGTGTTATTTGAGTTCATAATGCCGGCGCTCGAATGCCGCCAGTTCGGATACCAATTCAAATTTGTAGACCCAGACGAAGGGATTCTTTTCCCAGATTTTGGGTCCTTCGAGCATTTCCATGAGCGTCTGAAAACTGGTCCGTGCTGTCCGGCAGTAGGGCGCTCCGTCTTTCAGCTGTTCCGCCGAAAAATGCAGACTCGGTGCATAATGGACATAAGCGTTCGGAATATCCGGGTGCCGCTGCACCCCTTCGCGTCTGGCAGCTTCTTCAGAGATGTCTTGCAGCCGTTCTCCATGCCGGGCCGTTATCCGGAGGAAGTAGCGAGCCAGCCGTGCCGGCATGGATTGCTTGTTCCTCCAGAATTTGGGTTTATCGAGGTATTCCCCATATCCGAGGTCTTGCAGAGCTTGGATGTCCGCCGGATCGTATTTATAGAATACCCTGTCGGGATCGATGTCGTCAACATACGACTCTTTGATGTAGATCACCTCACCGACCTCGTATCGGGGCCGAATGAGATGATGACGTGCCAGCAAATCGGCACGGCTTCCGTCTGGCAGGACAAAATCGCCTCGGGGATTGTTCAGATAATCGTCCGGCTGCGGATCTGCCAGACGGCGAGTTTCCGTTTTCCGCAATTCGACGATTGCGTTTTGAAGTTCTTCGAGAAAACAGATGCTTTTCATTGTTTACCTCCTTTCTCTCTTGCTTCGGACATCAGCCTGTCGATCTCTGCGGCAATGATCCCGCCGCATGCCGTCAGGTGTATGATTCGCAGGTCACGCGGGAGATTAGGGTTCGCGGCATCGTCGAGCCGCTCTGCCGCGTATCGGATCAAGCCGATGCCGCTGCTGTCGTCATGAGGGCACAGGCGGGCATCGTCCGACACCTGATCGCGCATGGCCGCAATGAGTTTGATGCCGAGGGCAGGTCGATGGGTCGAAAGGAACATCTTGCCGTCGCCTGTCAGCAGCCAAAGTTTGCTTATCTCCGGGAAGCGGCGGCATATACGGTCAGCTACGTCGAACGAGATGCCGTTGTTGCCGCGCTTGATCTGGTAGAGGTTCTCACCTCGGGGCAGTCCGATGTGGCGTGCGAATGCATTCGTCGTCATCTGGGCCATGTTGATTACGGCCTCGATACGAGCCCAGTTGTCCGGGTTCTTCGGCCCCGGCTGCCGGGTGCTGTTTGCGGTGTTGTTTTGTGCGTTCTTCATAGAGGTTGAGATTTGAAGTTGTGTTTTATTTTTTTAGTTTCCGGTTTTTGCTTGACACTTTGACACCGTGCGTAAATTGCTGTTAATCATCTTTTTATGCGGTGTCAACTTGAAAAATTTTGCTGACACGCAAGTTGACACCGTTTTCGATATGTTGTTTATATTCATTGCTTTATATAATAATTGCCGTTTTTTCGAAATTTTCGAAAAGTGTCACCGATTTTTTAAGTTGACACCGTTTTGACACCAAGTTGACACCGCTAAAAATCGCGTAACTATTTGTATTATATCTATTTATATTTTTATTTCTCTCTTCGGTGTCAAAGTGTCAAAGAAAATCAGAAAGTTTGTTTTGATGTTGAAAAAACAGTAATAGGGGGCCCTAAAAAATCCGCTCTTCCTCGTCCTCCTCAGCCGTCCGAATGTAGAAGTAGTAGACATCGACTCCCTGTTCCTTTCGGTGTATTTCGTTGCGTTTCCGATCGGATTCGGTTTGCAGCATCTCGTCCGGGTTGAACTCCCATCCTTTGTACTCGCAGAACTGAATGAGGCGACCTTTGAAGGTCTGCATCTTCACACTGTCCTGCGCCCGTTTGGGGAGCGATTCTTTATACGCCTCGAATACCTCGTTTTTATTGAGGAATGTATCGCGGCGGCCGTCTGCGGCGAAATACTCTTCGGCCCAGTAGATGAAGTCATCGCCGATCTGCCGCTGGATGTTTCGCTGTTCGATGTCGTGCATCGGCGGCTGAAGCGCGACCTGATGTTTGATGTATACGTGCATACATGTAAGCATGAATATGTAAAAGTCGTTCATCTCCTCCGGGGTGTAGTCCTGGATCAGATTCTTCCCGAATTCCGTGGCCGGGTTCCGCAGCGATAGCTTGGCTGCCGGGTCTGCCGAGTGGTAGTAGTCTGAGAATGCCGTAAACCATATTCGGCGCCGGAGGGAGTTGTCGAACTCCCGGATGGCGTGGTTGCTCGAAAAGGATATTTTCGGGGACTCCGCGTATTCGAGGGTGACGGCTGCGGCATACTTGGCGTTGATGGTGATCTTGTTGGTGATCGCCGGCATGAAGCGGTGGAGGTCGATCGACTTGTTTACATCGTCGAAATAGATCGTATCGGTTACGCCCTTGATGACGCCCTGGAATAGAAATTCCATCTTGTCGGGGCGCAGCTCCTGCCCGTTGATGAAAAGCTGGTTGCGCATTTGTTCGATGCTGCCCAGGAAAAGGGATTTTCCGGTCCCGCCCTTGTGCTGGCCTTCGTCGGATATCTCCGTCTCCATGGCGTATACCGCCTTTGCCTCGGCCGCCGATTTGTATTTGGTCAGCAGATACCCCAGTGCCATGACCTTCGACATGAAGTGCAGATCCTGCTCGGCCCGCTCTTCGTCGGTGAGCGCCTGCCCCATCTCCTCCTTGCGCCAATGCACGCGCCCGGTGTTGTAGATGTACCGCAGGAAAGAGAAATCGGGGCGGTTGATGCGCAGCTCGAACCTCGCTGTCCCTGTCAACGTGTCAAGCGCAGCTTGCATTTGCTTATAAATAGGGGTCCGGGGATTAAGGCCCTGCATTTCTTTCCGTATCGCAAGGGCGGCCGGCGTTTCCACGATGTCGAACGGAAGCACACCGTTCCTGTCCAGTTGTATTTCGTGATCGAGAATCTTGTTGCTGTACTCGAAGTAGGGCCAGTCCTGCGGACGAATTTCGTGCAGGCCGTCCCGGTCGATGCGGATGATCTTGTTCTTGAATAGCACGTGGTCGAAGTTCGCCCCGAAATAACGGAAATTCGGTGCGATCATCCGCAGCTTCTCCAGCGATCCGAGTTTCACCTGGTTGCTCCGGTGGATGGCGTTGGCCAGCGCCTGCGAGTAGTACTCGGGATGAGCGTAGAGATAACGGATCAGTTCCGCGTTGCATTCCGACGCAATGGCCTGCTCGTCGATCAGGCGGACGATATTGTCCCGAATGTGGCAGAAGGTGAATCCCTTGCTTGTGGCCGAGGATTCGATGCGGTAGTACCCGCTTGCTTGCAGGAAGGAGTACAGCTGCTCGTTGTTGATGTCGAAACACTCCTTGCCGCGGCGGTCTTTGAAACGCACCCAGAATCGCAGCGATCCGGATACCCGGAGCAGGTTGCTGAAAATTTTGTAGGGGTCTTGGGCGTTCGGCTTTCGGTAGTGCATGAAGAGGTCCTTGGCGTCCTTGCAGGCTCCTCCTTTGCGGGTTTTGAAGCGTTTGAGGTCGTCCGGGAGGCGTATGATCCGGAGGTCGAGGTATTTCATGGCGTGCCGGTAGGCGTTGGCAATCCCCGTGCTGTCCTGATCGTAGAGAATGTAGATCTCTTTGGCGATCTGCCGGAGGTGGAACATGTCGGTCCGGGGGAGATCGGCCGTTTCGGAATTCAGCCATGCGACATGCCATCCCGCCCTGCCGGTATTGATGCAGGCGTTCCGGACATTCAATGCGTCGGAACCTCCCGAACAGAGGATGATCGCGTCGCATTGCTCCTGTCGGGGCGAGGCGTTCACAGAGCCCGGATCATCTTCCTCTTCCGGATTCTCGTCTTCGTCTTGTTCCGGCGCCTCTTCCTCTTCTTCCTCGACATCCGAGATGTCGGGCGTCCGACGCTTGGAATTTTCGAACGCTTTGAGGAACCAGGAGTCGCCGAAAATGAAATCGGCAGGCTTCTCTCCGACGAACATGAAACGGAGTTGGGGCGACAGCGGCTGGTAGAGCCGTCCCCATGTCCCGTAATCGTAGTAGAAGATCGGATAGTTCTCCGTGGCCGAGATCTTCCAACTCTTTCCCTTTTCGTTTTTGCGGGTGATGTAGGAGTCCAGCGGCACCAGGCGGAGTTCGTTGCACACCTCTTGCGTAATCTGATGCCCGAGCAGATCGAGTTCCCATTTGGAGAATTTTCCACCCTTGCGGCGTTGTACGGTCATGGCATCCTGCGGGGCCGTTTCGGCCCGCCCGGGCTCCGGCTGTATGGACACCGTCGAGGTTCCGGCAAGCAGATGCGGAGCATATTTCGACGCGATGAACTCGATCGCCTGCGGGTATGTCAGGCGCTCTTCTTCCATGACGATCGAGATGGCCGTGCGGGCCTTGGTATCGCCGCCGCCTTTGTCTTGCAGAAACCAAATGCCGCTGCGGTTGAACACGGTGCACGAGGGATTCCGGTCGTCCGGCCGGAGTCTGAAATTTCGGCGCCGCTCGAATCCGTCCCGGGACGCGGGGTAATAATCGAGGATAACCGTCTTGCCGCCTTCGGTGGCCTGCAATACGTCGTCTTTGCTTACTTTGTTCATAGTGTTCGAGTCGTGGGGAATACCCCCCCCCGATTGGTTATATTTTTTCGATTTGGCGCAGTATCATCCCTGCGCGGTGGTATTGCTCGTAGATCTCGCTTCGGGGAGAGAATCCGGCCGGCAGGCGGTTTTGGAGCAGCCCCGTTTTGAAGGCTTTGATCGCCCGGCGGATCGTCTCGAACTCTTCCGGCTTCAGATCCATGACGGCGATGCGTCCGCTGCTGTCTCTGTCTACATACATGGCGTCCAGATTTTGACCAGCAGCGATACGGCGAGTACGATCACGAGGATCGAGTCCCAAAAGATGATATTGAGAGTTGGAGAGACCCCGCGGGTCTTGATGCGGTTGTAGGCGACGCCTGCGGCGACGATACCCCGCCAGAGGATCGCCGCGATGCAGATGATCGAGAGAATTTCAGTCATGGTTATGCGGTTTTAAGGTTGATGCCGTACTTTTTCTTGACGATGGTTGTGAGGTGCCGCCGTTTGGTTTTCGGGATTTGACGGTAGCCGAGACGCCACGCGTTGAAGGCATCGGTTCCGACAAAAAGTTCCGAGGAAACGGTCTGCAACAGTTCCGTTCGATCCGGCCAGTCGAGAGATTTCCACAATTCATTAAGTGTTTGTTCTTTCATTTGTGCGTATCGTTTGGTTTTTAGTTTCAAAAAAGGAGGAGAGGAGCCCGGTTTCAATAGGGGAGCCGACCCCTCTCCGTTGCCGTTGGCAGCCCTCACGGGCGGCGCGGCGGCGAGTGCGTGGTAACATCTACTAATCTCCGGCACTCGTTTCGCGGACGATCCTGTTCGCCAGCCTTACAGCGTTCCCCAGGTTCACGACGAGCGGAATTGTCAGCCACGGGTGGCTTTCGCTGTAAAGTATGATCGGCGCCATCAGGCTTCCGATGAAATAAAGTCCGTAGACCTTGTGCCTAGCGGAGAGTTCCATGAACTCCCGGCCGAGGCAGGCGGTCAAAAGTTTCCGGCCGGTGCGTGCGGCCTTCTTTCGGATGCCCGTAAAATCCAGACGTGCCGGAACAGGGTACGAGACAGCCCTTTCGTTACTCAAATACATAGAGGTTGAGTTTGAAATGGTTAAAAATTTATTACTTTTGTAATTGACGCGGTGTGTTGCGTTGTCAATTACTTTGCAAATATCAGTAAATATTGCAAGTATTCAAAATATTTTCTGATAAATATTTGATTTTAATTTTTGTGCAGTATGTATAAGATTGATATAAAAGAATTTAGGCGAAAGAATAAACTCACGCAAAAGCAATTCGCGGCTTATCTTGGCGTAGGCCAAGGTTTTGTTTCCCAAATGGAAAATGGAATAAATCCTATTCCGGAGAAATATATTAGAAAAATATTAGACGATTCGACTGTTGACTCTTCTATGGTTATCGTTGAAAGTCTGGATTCCGAAGTAAAGATGTCGCGCGAGGTATTCGATAAGATGTCGCGGTTGATAGACACGGTCTGCTCTCAGCAGGGAACGATAGCCGGACAGCAGGATTTGCTGTCTAAGATGCAAATGCTTGTTGATAAGGCACTTACCCCCCCCCCCATCACGGGGCAAATACGGTGGATGGGGCAGATTCAGAGGGAAATAGAGGCTCTTCGGCAGTTGGATAATTGAATCTGGGAGATATAGGATTCTTTCATATTTTCCGGATTCTTAGGTTGAACACAATCTTAAATCTTTGAAAATATGAATAGAAAACAATTGGTTTGTAGCTTAATTTTATTTTTGGCTCCTTTCTTTGCTTTTAGCCAGTATTTTACATTAACCCCTATGGGGATGAAGGCATTTCCGGTTGAGTCAGAAAAAGACTGTAAAGACTACATTGTATTAGAGTTTCCGGGAAAAACGCAAACTGAACTTTATGAGATGGCGCATGGTTATATTGTGTCTAAATTCAATTCGGCAAAAGATGTAATGAGTGTCTCTGAACCTAATTTCATTACTGTTAATGCTTCATTTGCGTTCAAAACTCAAGCCGCTTATCTTTATACGATTGAGGCATGTTATAATTATAAAATAGCGTTCAAAGATGGGAAAATAAAGGTAAATTTTGTGCTTTTAGATCTCCATGTACCTCCTCAGCGCCATTCGCAGAATTTTTCATTTGGTTTAATTGCAAAAGGCCGAGCCTTTGGAGGATATGGTATTTTTACTAAAAAAGGAGATGTGGCCTCCCTTGAGGCAAAAGAGGTGATTGAAGGTTATGCAAATCGATTAACGCGTGATATGGTTAATGCTATTCAAGATAATAATGATTGGTGAGAAGTTCAATAATAAAAGATACTGACTAAGGTTGCCTGCAATTTCTTAGTAGCACTCTAAATTGAGTATAGGGTGCACTTTGGAAAATGATGCTTAACTATTTGGTAGTGGATAATTTATCCACTACCATCCCGGGACAGATACGGGACAAAAAGGTGATTTTTAACAAATTTTCCGATTTGTATGTCGTTGAAAATCAGGTGGTATTTTTGCGGGAAATAGGGCTTATTAAATCCCCTATCCACTACGAATGCGACGGCCGCCTTTTCGAAAAGGCGGCCGTCGCGGCGTTAGTTAGTTAAGGTTAAAGGTTGGTGGGGTTTATTTTTCGGTTTTCGCCTTGAATTTCTCCAGCTGACGTTTCAGGGCGTCGATGGCTTCATCGACCGACTCTTCGAAGGCTTTCGACTGGTGGCAGGCCACCAGGTCCTCGCCCGGCATGTGCAGCGTGATGGTTGCGAATTTGTTTCCTTTTTCGTGGTCCTTATCGAGTTTGAGAATGACCTCGGCTCCGGTCGAGCGTTCCGCAAAGCGGTCCAACTTCGCCATCTTGGCATTCACGAATTCGATCAGCCGCTTGTCGGCGTCGAATTTCACGGATTGAATCTGTACGTTCATAGCCTTATATTATAAAAGTTAATCACTCGCCACCCTTTTCACGGGGATGGGCTTTCGTATAAATCTCCCGGAGCTTGGCAATGCTGTTGTGCGTGTAGACCTGCGTGGCCTGCAACGAGGCGTGCCCCAGGAGCTCCTGTATTTCGCGCATATCGGCTCCGCCGTTCAGCAGGTGCGTTGCGAAGGTGTGACGCAGCACGTGAGGGCTTTTCTTTCCTTGTACGCCCGCCTTTTCCAACTCGTCCCGCACCGTCCGGTAAACCTCCGTCCGGGATATGCGTTTTCCTTTGTGTGTTAAAAATAACGCTTTTTCCGGTGAAATGCAAATATTTTGCCTTTCAATTAACCCGATGTAGTGCAAAATCTTTTCGCGGACGAACTCCAGGATCGGCACGATGCGCTCCTTGTCGCCTTTGCCCCGGATGCGCAGCGAGGTGTAGTCCTCCGAAAAATCCCTGCGGTTGATGCCGACCAGTTCGGCCAGCCGCAGGCCGCAGGCGTAGAAAAGCAGCACGATGAGCGAATTGCGTTCGCGGGTGAAATCGTCGCTGTCCTGTTCGCAGTCGCTGACGATGCCGCTCATGCGGCTCTCGGGGACGAAGGCCGGCAGGCGGCGCGAGGTTTTCAGCGACGCCACGGGTGCCGCCACGTCGCGGCTGACGACTCCCGTGCGCAGCAGCCAGCGGAACAGTGACCGCAGCGACGATATTTCGCGGTTTATCGAGGCGGCGCTCAGGCGTCCCTCCTCGGTGCGGAAGATGATCCACTCGCGGATGTCCTCCGTGGTCACCCGGCGCAGATCGGAATCCGTGTCGCTGATCCCCAGCCATGCGAGGAACAGTTCGATGTCGTGGCGGTAGTTGCGCACGGTGAGCGGCGAGTAGCGGCGTTCCGCTTCGAGGTATCGGATGAAATCGGCGAGCATATGAAACAAAGGTATATAAAAACCGGACGCGCTGCAAGACCGGAGGGCATTCGTGCCGTTGCGATGTCAAATATACGCAAAAACCGTTACCTTTGTCCCGAAAAACGAATCGAGATGAAACAGAACTGGAAACCCGGAACCGTGTTGTATCCTCTGCCGGCGGTGCTGGTGAGCTGCGGTGCGACGCCCGACGAGTACAACTTGCTGACTGTGGCGTGGACCGGCACGGTCTGCTCCGATCCGCCGATGTGCTATATTTCGGTGCGGCCCGAACGCCACTCCTACGCCATCATCCGCCGCACGGGCGAGTTCGTCATCAACCTCACGACGCGCCGGCTGGCACGTGCCGCTGACTGGTGCGGCGTGCGCTCGGGCCGCGACTACGACAAGTTCCGCGAGATGGGTCTCACGGCCGTCGCGTCCGAAAAGGTCGCCGCGCCGGTCGTCGCCGAATCGCCCGTGAACATCGAGTGCCGCGTGTGTCAGGTGCTGCCGCTCGGGACCCACGACATGTTTCTGGCCGAGGTGGTCGGGGTGCAGGCCGACGAAGCCTACATCGACCCTCAGACGGGGCGTTTCTGCCTCGAACGCGCCGACCCGATCGTCTATTCCCACGGGGAGTATTTTGCGCTGGGCGAGGCGCTGGGGCATTTCGGCTGGTCGGTCCGCAAAAAGAAAACGGGACGGAGGTAGTTATGCCGTCTTCCAAAGGCGGCGGGCCGCTGCTGCATGACGGCTGCGGGAGATCGGACGACCGGGGTGGGATTCTGCGGAATTTTTCGTATCTTGCATTCCGGAACAACCAACACTTTCCGACAATGAAAAAACTCCTTTTTGCGCTTTCCGGGCTGCTCTTTTCGCTGGCTGCCGCGGCACAGGATTTCAAGATCACGCACGGCCCCTATCTCTGCGACATGACCCGGGACGGCGTCACGGTCGTCTGGACCACCAGCAAACCGGCCCTTTCGTGGGTCGAGGTCGCGCCCGACGACGGGCGGAGTTTCTACGCGCAGGAGCATACGCGCTACTACCAGACCGTCGCGGGCCGCAAACTGGCCGACAGAACCCTTCATGCCGTCCGCATCAAGGGACTGAAACCCGGCACGGATTACTGTTACCGCATCTTTTCGCAGGAGGTCACGGCGTGGCCGCAGCGCGGCAAAGCCTCCTACGGGCGTGTCGCCGCGAGCGACGTTTTCCGCCGCAAACCCTATCCGTTCCGGACTTTCCCCGACTCGGGCGCCGACTGTTCGTTCATTGTCTTCAACGACATTCACGGCCGTGCCGACTACATGGCGGAGCTTTGTAAGAAGATAGATTTCAGTAAATTGGGATTCGTCGTCTTCAATGGCGACATGTCGAGCAGCGTCGAGAGCGAAGAACAGCTCTTTGCGGACTATGTCGATACCTCGGCTGCGTTGTTCGCCTCCGGAACGCCGATCCTCTTCAACCGCGGCAACCACGAGACGCGAGGCGTCTGGTCGGACCGTCTGATCGACTGTTTTCCGACCCGCAGCGGGGAGTTTTACGGGATTTACCGTTACGGCGATGTCTGCTTGCTGGTGCTCGACTGCGGGGAGGACAAGCCCGACAGCGATGTCGAGTACTACGGGCTGGCCGATTACGATGCCTACCGCGTCGAGGAGTGCGAATGGCTGAAAAGAGCCGTGCAGTCGGAGGAGTTCCTCTCGGCATCGGCGCGGATCGTCCTGCTGCACGTGCCTCCGACGACGGGCACCTGGCACGGAAACCTTCATCTCAACGAGCTCTTCATGCCGGTGTTGAACGAGGCGGGCATCGACCTGATGCTTTGCGGCCACGAACACCGTTATTCGTTCCATCCCGCCGGGGAGCGGGGCGCACAGTTCCCGATCGTGATCAACGACAACAAGAGTTACGCTCGTTGCGACGTTTCGGACAGTCTGATCCGGGTGCGGATCATCGGTCCCAAGGGCAAGGCTGCCCACACGCACGAATTTCCGTTGAACACTCCGGCAGTCGATCCCGAATAGTCCGGAAAAACGTTCCGAAAAGAAAACGGGCGGGGGATGTCCCCCGCCCGTTCGTTGTCGGCAGCGTCCGTTATTTGATTACGCGGAAGCTGTTGAGCCAGAACTGCTGAGTCACGCTGCCGACCTTCACGCAGGCCAGGCGGATCTGTGTGGTCTGATCGGCGCCGTAGACCGTCAGCGTCTTGGTCTCCCAATCGTCGAATCCTTCGCCGGTCGCTCCCGAACTGGCGTTGGGTATGAACCCGTCGAGCTGGACGGTGGCTTCCGTTACGCTTTCTGTCGCTGAGAAGGAACCGGCACCCGTGATTTTGAAATAGGCGCTTTGCTTGTTGGCGGCGTTGCCCGTGAGTTGAGCCTCGATGGTGATGTCGGTCGGCGTTGCGCCCAGCTCCGTCAAAGCATGCGTCGTGATGCCTGCCTCGTAGGAGCCCGTGCCGAATTGGAGGCAGAAGTACTTGGCATAGACGCGGCCATCGAATACGGCCCAGTTGTCCTTGTAGGCTTCCAGTTTGTTGGCCCAGTCTACCGAGGTGTTGACCCACGAGAACGTATCCTCGAAGACGACCGTGACGGGTTTCACGCTGCTCGGGACGACCTCGATGTCGTCCACCTCGTAGCGGGCCTTGCCGCTCTTTTCCGTGCCGTCAACCGTGGCGTAGATGATCAGGCGGTCGGTCGGTTTCACGTCAGGCACTTCGAGCGATACCTCGGTCCATGTCTGCGGAGTCGTCGATACGGGAACTTCGTCGGCCGTGAAAACGAGATTCTGCGTCAGCGTATAGGCGTTCGCATAGCTTTTCAGGTCGGCGTCGGTGACCTCCTCCGGGACGATGCCGACCCGGACGACCGCCTTGTCGATCGTGAAGACCGAACCGTCGGCATTGGGTTCGTTCCAGTTGCCGAGGCGGAACGAGATGCGCACGGCAGCGGCTTCGCTCAGTCCGCTCAGTTTCGGCGTCACGAGGAATCCCGCCTGGGAGGAGGTTCCCAGTTTGATGTAGCCCGGATATTCGTAGGCGCGCAGTCCGTACCAGCCGCTCACCCCGCGGTCGGCCCGGAAGGCGTCGCTGTGGGTGTTGAAGACATCGGACGAACCGCCCGTGTTGGCATTGGTCAGGGTATTCGCTGCGGCATCGGGAGCGACCGTGCCGCCGACGCTCGCCGGGCGCAGGCCGTAAGCCTTGAACATATGGTCGCCGCACCATTTCAGCCGGTCGAAACGCATCGAAACCAGTGCGCCCGGCGTGGCGGTCTGCGCGGCGGTCGTGCGGCTTTCGAGAAAGACGTAGGGCGAATCCTCCACACCGTCGGTCGTGCTGATCGTCTGCACGGCCAGCTGGTAGGTCGTCGAGGGTTCGAGGCCGCCGAAAGTGAAGATCGGGGTCGGGAATTTCGCATCCAGCGTGAATTCCGGCGACTGCTGGACGGGTTCGCTCTCCTTGTCGGTGAACAGCGCCGTCCGGTATTTGTGCGTCGCTTCGGCGGGTTCGTCCCACCCGAAGGTCAGCACCGAGGCCGATGCGTCGATCAGCGTAAGGCCGACGGGCGACGGGGCGTATTGGATCTCCTCGCCGCTCTGCGTCACGCCGAGCGTTGCGATCACCTCGCCGTCGATGAGGAATTCGACCGTCGCGGGGCGTTCGGCTCCGGTCTGGTTGCGTTCGGCGGTGATCGTCACCGTCGAGGTCCCCGCATCGCCGCCTTCGGGCGCGAACGACAGCCAGCCGGCTTCGCTGCGGACGCTCCATGCGGCGTTGGCCGTCACTTTCACCGGCTTGTCTTCGCCTGCGGTGATGAATTCGAGCGATTCGGGGTCGGTCGTGAGCTCGGGTTCGAAGTCGCTGGGCTTCTCGGTGACGTGGATCAGCCGGAAGCGGTCGATGAACCAGCGGTTGTTGGCCTCGATCGTCGAACCGATGTAGATCTGCGTTGCGGCGGTGGCCCCGAAAATCTCGAATTCGTGGACGGTCCATTCGTTCCAGCTGCCGATGCTGAAGACCTGTTCGGTGTTCGATGCGTTGCCGATGGTGCCGCCTCCGACGACGCGGATGCACAGTTGGTCGTTGTCGGGTTTGTTGTTCAGCGTCCAGCCGGCCAGCGTCAGTTCGACGGTGATGTCCTTGGCTTCGCTGCCGATGGCTTCGAGTTTGGGCGAGAAGAGCCCCGCGCCGCCGTCGGCCCAGCCGCTCTTGAGGTATCCGGTGCTGCTGGCCGAACCCGCCGAGCGCGGATAGGAGGTCGCACGGCCCGATTCGATCGTCCAGCCGTTGGTCGTGCCGGGGTAGCCCGTCCAGCGGTCGATGCGCGTGCCGTCGGAGCCCGTCCAGGCGTCGCTCTTCACATAGGCGGCGTTATTGGCCCACGAGAAGTCATCCTCCCAGAGCACCGTCTTGATGTAGTTGACGACATCTTCGAGGAACGTGATCGTCTCGCCCGTTCCGTCGCCCTCTTCGAGCGCGGGATCGTCGATGCGGTAGCCTGCCGAGGCGCTTTCGAAGCGGAAGAAGACCGCCGGGCACCCCTCCTTGATGAAGAACGGGATGCGCACCGTGCTCCATTTGCCGGCCTCCGCCGAGGCGGGCAGCGTGTATTCCACGGGGGTCCATTGTACGCGGTCCTGGCTGATGCAGAGTTTGAGATCGCCGGCGGAAGGCGCTTTCGTGTCGTTGCTTACGCCGAACGAGAAGATGAAGTTGTAGTCGCCCTTGGTGGCGATGCCGCCCAGCGTGAGCCAGCCGCCCTCGCCGAAGAGGACGTTGTTGCCGCCCGACGCCCCGTCGTAGGTCGCCGAGGGCGATCCGGCGTCGAGGGTGGCGTTCTGACCGTCGTAGTAGGTCTCGTCGATGCCCATGCCGCGCAGGTTCCAGCCCCCGAACTCCGTGACGGAAGAGCCTGCGCCCCCGTCGCCGAAGTCGTCGCCGTAGAAGTAGACCCGTTCGCCGATGCCGGCCTGCGAGAGCGTCACGGTCGTCGTGACGTTGCGGTTGGTGACGAGTTTCAGTTCGGCCGAGCGGGCGTTGCCGTCGTTGCGCTGCACCGTCACCGCGAGGTCCGCGCTGCCGTTGCCGCCCTCCCGCGCAAGGGTGAACCAGGGCTCCTCGAGCCCGGTTCCCTTGTCGTAGGTGACCATCCAGTAGGTGTTCGACTTGATGCGGATGACCACCTCCTCGCCGTTGTAGGTCAGACCGCGCGCGTTGGCGCTGTAATAGGAGGCGTCGGTTTCCAGATAGACATCGTTGAGCGTCTTGTCGTCGTCGGTGCAGGCGCCGAGTGCCGCCAGCAGCAGCACGGCGGCGATGCCCGACAGGTATGTTTGCAGTTTTTTCATCGTTTACTCGCTTTTACAGGTTCTCGATCTGCGCGGCGAACTCCTTGGGACGCGACATCGTCTCGGTGTACTTGTTGCCGAAACGGTCGGTCACCTCGATCGTGAGCGTCGAGGTGGCGCTCGAAGCGTTCGCTGCGAAGAGGTGATAGTTGTTGCTCGAAGTCAGCACCTCGGTGTAGGTGTTGTTCGAGTTTTTGTAGACGCGCGTGGCGTCGTAGGCGTAGGTGTGCAGCGGGTCTTTCATGTAGACGCGCGTGGGGTTGAGCTCCACGCCGTTCTCCTTCACCGAGACCTTCCATTCGGGGTCCCAGCCCCAGACGTTGATGTAGACCACGTTGTTGCCCACGTTGGCGTAGTCGTTGCGGTCGGGGTAGTAGCGGATCATGTTGCGGATGACCGAGTTGTTGGCGAAGAAGGTCTTGACGTTGTTCATGTCGTAGGTCCGCAGCTGGAAATCGCGCGGTTCGCCGTAGCCCTTGTAGTACCATTCGAGGTCGGTGTCCCGGAACTCGTAGACCCCCATGCCGCCCGGCGCGCCGTCCTTGCAGATGTGGCCGTTGCTGTAATAGCCCGTCCACCACCACGTCGCGCACGAACCGCCCGTGTTGTGCTCCATCAGGCCGTTGCGGATCTTCATCGTCGTGTTGTTGTGGGTGTGTCCCGAGATGATGTGCACGTCCGTGAAGTCGGCGAGCAGCTGGTCGAGCACCGTCGAGTGTCCGTAGGCCATCGACGGGGTGATGTCGAGCGACGAGTTGTAGTAGAACACTTGGCAGTGGGTGCCGATCACCAGCGGGGCGTTCTTGTCCTTGACGGTCGCCAGGTCGGCTTTCAGCCACGCGAGCTCCATCTCCGTGAAGGCGGAGTTGTAGGAGTGGTCGCCCGGAGTCCGGGTCGAGGCGTCGGCCCCGGCGTTGAGGTAGACCGTGTTGTCGAGCATGATGAAGTGCGCCTTGCCGATGTTGAACGAATAGTAGGTCGGCCCGAGATTGTCCTTGTAGGGCTGTTCGGCCGTGTAGTCGTCGTTGGCGTATTCGTCGTTGTCGTGGTTGCCCGGGACGTGGTAGATCAGGGCCGGGATGGCCGAGTCCTTGAGCGTGTTGGTGTAGTCGCCCAGGTTGTACTTGTTCGAATTCCAGTAGAGGTCGAAGGTCATGTCGCCGACGTTCATGATGTAGACCTTTCTCGGCGAAGCGGCGATGTAGTTCTTCACCTCGGGAAGCATCAGCTCCTTGTACTGGGCTATGTCGCCCAGACGGTTGGCCAGGTGGATGTCGGCCAGCACCAGCAGGTCGAAATCATCTTGTCCCGGGGCCTCGACCAGCTCGAAATCGACCTGTTCGCACGCCTCCTCGCCGGGGGTCACCGGACCCCAGATCAGGGGCACGGAGTTTTCCGACTGGGGTTCGTAGCCCGAAGGCACGCTCATGAAGACGTAGCCGTGGTGTTTCTTCGAGGCGAGGTAGTAGCAGCCCGCGTCGTCGGTCGTGGTGACGACCTCGCCGTCGGAGACGACCACGCCCGCGACGGGCAGCGAGCCGCAGAAGACCACGCCCTTGACGTTCATGCCCTCCTTGTCGGGGATTTCGATGTCGAGGCTGCGGCGGAATTTGAGGATGCCCAGCACCTGGCTCTCCCGCCCGCGGTGCACGACGAGGCGGTAGGAGCCCGTCGGGATCTCCTGCGGTACGGCGAAGGTGACGTAGGCGTGGTCGATCGCTTTGAGCGTGAGCGGAATCTCCGCTCCCGTGGCAACGTCGGCCAGCGCGAGCGCATCCCCTTCGGCGAAGCCCTTGCCCTGAATGGTCAGCTCCTTGGTGGTCGAGGTGTAGAAGGTCGATCCGGGGACCAGCAGATCGGTGACGAGCCGGTCCCTTTGGGCGGTGTTCTCCGTCGTGTCGTCGCTGCATCCGGCCGTCAGGAGCGCCAGCACGGAGAGGAGCGTTGCGATCCGGTATCTGAATTTACGGTTGTTCATGGTTCATTGCGTTTTTTTGAGGTTCTTATATCTCGGCGATCTGCCAGAAGCTGATGCGCGGGGCGCCGCCCTTGGCGACGGTCGTGCTCTCCGTCGAACTGCCGTTCACCATGCCGTTGCCGGCGTTCCAGTTGCGGGTGACGCGGAAGCGGATCGTGAACTTCTGCTTGCTCTTCATCTCGTCGGGGAGTTTGAGGATGAACTGCTGCAACTGGTGGCACGAGTACCAGTCGGGCGAGATGATTTCGCCGATCTTGGTGTACGCTGACAGCGGGCCGTTCTCCTCCTCGCCCCACTCGATGTCGAAATACATCGGGCCGGTCTGCGAGCTGGCCAGGGCGAAGGTGAGGTAGAGGTCTTTCGACGCGTCGGGCGTGAAGTCGTTCACGTGGAAGACCCAGCACTCGCCCTTGTAGCCCTCGGGGGCGTCGGTGCGGTTCATCGTCGAGGCGGTGCAGTCCCAGAAATACTGGCACGAGACGCAGGCGAGGACGTTGAAGTTCGTGTAGCTGTTCGACAGCGCCGGGGAGATGCTCTGCGAACCGTCGCTCTTGACCGTCACCGTGGCCGGGGCCATGCGGGCGTAGCTCCAGCCCCAGTCCATCGAGATGCCGCCGGCGCCGGCCTGCACGGCCGACCACATGGTCGTCGTGAGCTGTCCGCTGCCCACGCGCGGCGTCAGTTTGTCGTAGGTGTTCGTGTCGTCGAAGGGCCCGAACTGGATCAGCGTCTTCGACATGCGCGTCGAAGCGTCGGACGACACCCGGTTGTCTTCGTGCCGGCGCAGGCGGATGATGTAGACCTCGCCTGTCGATTGCTTGTAATACTTGGTGACGATGCCCGTCAGCGGTCCCGAACCCTCGGGAACGAGCGCGGCGAAACGGTCGAGGAACCACGTCGTCGTGTAGAGCTTGCAGGTGTTGCCCTCCTCGTCGCGCAGCAGGTGGCCGTAGAAGTCGTTGCCGTCGCAGAAGGGCATCGCCGTGGCGTTGTAGGCGATCGTCGCGTAGGAGGGAGTCGATTGCGTGTAGCGTTCGTCGATGTTGCAGTAGGTGCCGGCGGGCTGGACGAACTCGACCTTTTTGAGCGTCACGAGCGTGTTCTCGTAGTTCGGAAGCTCGGCGATGCTCTCCAGTTCGACGGGGGCGATGCCCGTTCCCGCCTCGTCGCGTTCGAAGACCGAATTCGAGGTGAAGGCCGCCACCTTCAATGAACGGGTCGTCGCGTCGGTGACCAGCTGCTGGCCCAGCAGATGAACTTTCAGACGCTCGTTCATGCGGAACGTGTTGTCGTTCGTCGAGGCGAACTCGAAGAGCAGGCCGCGGCGGCTGTCGTCCTGAAGCGTCATGACGTTGAGGTCGAAGTTGCGTTTCTCGCGGTCGCTCGTCACATAGCCCTCGACCCATACGTTGTCGGTGATCTTGCCTGCGTCGGCGTAGCGGGCCACGGCCTCGGCGACGGTCAGCTTCTCGCCGTTGTTGGGGTCCTGCGCCGTGTCGAACTGCACGATCGTCAGGTCGGCGTAGAGCTTCTCCATGTTGGTGCCGATGGCCTGGAAGCGCACGACGCCCGTGCGTTCGCCGCCCGTGTTCGGAGCGACGATTAGCTCCTGGGCAGCATCGGCCGATTCGCCGAAGGAGATCCATCCGGCGGCGCTCTCCAGCGCCACGGGTTTCCAGCCGACGTTGGTTTTCAGCGGAACGGTGATCGTGCCGCCTTTCGAGGCGGTCATGATATGGTCGGAGCCCATGTCGAGGGCGATCGACGGATCGACGCCCGACTGCATGACCTCGAAGGACTTGACGACCCGGCCGCCGATGACGACGTTGACCGTGCTGTAACGTGTGTAGGCTCCGTCGTTGGCCGCGACGGTGACCGTGAAGCGGCCGCTGTCGTCGCCCTCGTCGGGCCAGATGTCGATCCACTCCTCGTCGCCCGTGTAGGCGGGTTCGATGACCCACGGGCCCATGTTCGAATACATCTCGACGGTCAGCGAACCTCCGTTGACCGTGTAGGAGAGCGATTCGATCTCCTCGCCGAAGTAGAGGTACGGGGCGTCGGTGTCCTCGTCCGCGGTGCATCCCGCGGCCAGCAGCGCAACGGACGCCAGAAGCCCGGCGAGACGGTATTTCGTATGCGATATGATTCGTTCGGTATTCATTGTTCGGTGTTTTTCGGGATTACTGCTTGCGCGCCCACCAGAGTCGGGTCTTCATGTTGTCGGGACCCTGGTTGGCGATCGCCTTGAGGTAGTTTTCGTGGTTGGTGTCCACCGTGGTCACCGGGTAGATGAAGCGCGTGGGAAGCACGCCGTCGTTGGCCGTGCCCTTGCCGATCTTGAAGTTGGGATAACCCGTCCGGCGGTACTCGTGCCACGCCTCGTAGCCCTCCCAGAAAAGGGCGATGTACTTCTGGTTGAGAATCTGTTCCAGCGTGTTGTCGAAGGCGACGATCTGCATGAAGGCGTTCTTCTGCGCCTGCGTGATCTCGTAGGTGGGCGAGGGGTTGATCTCGTCCCAGTAGTCGATCGACGCCAGCACCGCCTGCTCGTAATACTGCTGCGCCGCGGCGCTGCCTCCCGGGATCATGCCGCGGAACGCCGCCTCGGAGAGGATGAACAGCACCTCGTCGTAGCGCATGAACGTATAGGGCGAGGTGTAGTCGCCCAGCACGTCCTTGTTCAGGTAGGCGCAGTTGGTGGCGTTGGTCTCCGTGGTGGGGTAGCCGCTGACCAGCCCTGTCCATTCGTTGTTCTGCTGCACGGCGTAGATGCCCAGCCGCGGGTCGTTGGTGTTGTTCATCAGGTTGACCAGGTGTTCGGCCATGCGGTGCGAGTTCGAGGTGAAACTTTGCAGCGTCGTGGTGCCGAAATGCCCGATGAAGGGATCGACGTTGGTGTAGAAGAGCGCCGCGTTGTCGGCGTTCGACGCCATGACCGGGTAGCGCGCGGGGTTCGAGACGATCTCGCGGAGCTTCTCGCTCACGCCCATCTCCTCGTCGCGGTTCTGCAACCGCATCAGCAGCCGCATGTGGAGCGAGTTGGTGAACTTGCGCCATTTGGCGATGTCGCCCTTGTACATCAGGTCCTTGTTCGGGTAGCGCAGCGCCCGCGACGGATCGTAGAGCGAGTTGGCGCGTTCGAGGTCGGCGAAAAGCTGCGTGTAGACCTCCTTTTGGGTGTCGAACTTGGGTTTGAGGACGTTGTTGCGCCCCTGGAAAGCCTCGCTGAAGGGGATGTCGCCGTAGATGTCCGTCCAGTTCGAGACGAACAGCGCCCGCATCGTCAGGGCGATGGCCTCCGAGTTGGCATCCCCGTTCTTCACGGCCTGTTCGATCATGTGGTCGGAGTTGGCCGCCCAGCGGGCGAGGTGGTTCCACGTGCCGCTGTTGTAGCTGTCGCGGATCATGTAGCGGTGGACGTTCTCGGTGTACATCTGCACGGTGTACTGGATCAGCTCGTTGTTGAGCAGCCACGTGCGGTAGACCATGCCGTCGGCTCCCGTGAAGAGAATGTGCTCCAGCAGGTTCAGCGGGTGTACGTCGCCCATCTCCATCTGGTTCTGGTTGGTGTTGTACTCGTCGAAATTCGAGGTGCAGGCGACCGGGAGAAGGCCCGCCGTGCAGATCGCCAGCGTGTATCGTAGTATGTTTTTCATAGTGCGGAGTCGGTTTTTAGAAGTCCAGTTTCAGGTTTATGCCGTAGGTCCGGGTCATCGGGTAGGCACCGGCTTCGATACCGCGCGAAATGGACGATCCCACGGCGTAGCCCGCTTCGGGGTCGTATAGCGGGAAGTTCGTCCAGCAGAAGAGGTTGGTGGCGTAGACGCCGACGGTGATGCCCTGGAAAACCCGCGTTTTGGAGCAGAGGTGCCGCGGCAGCGAATATTCCAGACGCAGCTCCTTGAGCTTGAGGAACGAGGTGTCGAAGACGTTCTCTTCGGCGTTCTCGCGGGCGTAGACGTAGTTGGTGTAGTGATCGACGATGTCGGTCGTGATGGTGGTGTTCTTCGAGTAGGTGCCGTTCTCGTTGAGGTTCACGCCCGGGACGATCATGCCGGCGTAACGCCCTTTGAGCGAGTTCTTCAGCTTGCCCTGATAGGCCAGCGCGAAGTGGGTCATCGAATAGGTCTTGCCGCCCCACTGGGCGCTGAACGACAGCCCCAGCCGGAAACCCTTGTACGACAGCGAGTGGCTCATGCCGGCCGTCCAGTCGGGGTAGATGCTCCCCAGGTCGAGCAGTTCGTCTTCGGTCGAGGTGAGCCGGGCGCTGCCGGTCTCGGCGTCCACGACGATCTGGTTCGAGCAATCGACGTAGGAGCCGTCGGCATCGACGTAGAACGCCCCTTCGGGAGCCCGTTCGTAGCCGCGGCCGTAGAGGCGTCCCAGCTCGGTGCCGGGGTAGGCGCGGATGTAGATATTGCCGCCGACGGTGATGTTGGGGTTGAGGTTCCACATCGCCACGCCGTCGGCCAGCTCGACCAGCTTGTTCCAGTTTTTGGACCAGTTGGCGCTGATCGTCCATTCGAACTCCTTGGTCTTGACGGGCTGGAAGCGCGCCGAGATCTCGACGCCGCGGTTGCGGACGCAGCCGGCGTTGACGACGACCGACGTGGCGCCGACGGCCTGGTCGATCGGCACGGTGATGATCTGGTCGGTGGTTTCGCTGTGGTAGTAGGCCACGTCGAAATTGAGGCGGCTCTTGAAGAGCTTGCCTTCGAGGCCCACCTCCCAGCTCTCGACGTTCTCGGGTTTGAGGTAGTAGTTCTGGATCTCGCTGCTCAGGTAGTACGAGCTGGGGAAACCGCCGTTGGAGTAGACCGACACCAGTTTGTTGGGCGAGGTGTCGTTACCCACGTTGGCCCACGAGCCGCGGACTTTCAGCAGATCGACCCACGGAGCGTGTTCTTTGAAATTGAACACCTGGTCGAGCAGCACGCTGGCCGAGACCGAGGGGTAGAAATAGGAGTTGTTGCCCGGGGCGAGCGTCGATGACCAGTCGTTGCGGCCCGTGATGTCGAGGTAGACCATGTCGCGCCACCCCAGCGACAGGAAGCCGTAGAACGAGTTGATCGACTTGGTGTAGCGGTAGGAGCGGTAGACGGGCGAACTGATCGAGTTGGCCATCTTGTAGACGTTCTTTTCCAGCAGTCCGTCGGCTGTCTGGGAGTAGATGTTGCGGCGTTTCCAGAGCATGTTGTTGCCGCCGAACGAGGCCCGCATGTCGAAGTCGCCCATTTTGCGCGTGTAGGAGAGCAGGAAATCGCTGTTGACTTCGAGCGACGTGACCGTCTGCTCCTTGTAGTAGCCGTAGGGGTAGCCGTTCGAATACCACGGCTTGCGCTGCGTGCGGAACTCGTTGTTGAAGTCCATGCCGGTCCGCAGGTCGAGCGTCAGCCCCTTCGCAAGGTTGATGTTCAGGGCCATGTTGCCGAACACGCGGTCGCGGTCGAGGGTGTTGAGCTGTTCGTAGACCTGCATGTAGACGTTGTCCGCATAGGTCGAGTTGATGAGCAGCTGGGGCGTGCCCTCCTCGTACATCCGGTCGATGCGGCCGTAGGCGTATTCGCGGTAGTAGGACGAGACATCCACCACGTTGGGGTTCCAGATCAGGGTGTAGAGCGGCGATGCGGCGCTGTAACCCGACATGGGCATGTTGTCCGAATTCTTGCGGTAGTAGGTCACCTTGCCCGTCATGCGCAGCCACTTGTTGAGCTGGCTGGTGATCGACATGTTGAAATTCTGGCTGTCGTAGCCCGTGTTGGGGACGATCCAGTCGTTGCGCGAGTCCTTCACCGAGAAGCGCGCCGAGGTGCCTTTGCCGTTGTTGTAGGAGAAGGCGATGCTGTTGTTCCAGGTCACGCCCGTGTCGAAGAAGCCTTTGTACCAGTCGCGGTAGACCCACGGCAGGCGCCGGTACATGTCGGTGTCCCAGTTGCGCGACTCGTACTGGTAGAACTGCTGTCCGTCGAATTTGGCGCCGAAGGCCACGCGCGAATAGATGCGCCCGGTGCTGGCGATGCCGTCCTCGGCATTGGCCGCCGGAACGCTCCAGTAGTTGTAGTTGCGCTGCTGGTCGAGGTTCGAGCTGTTGCCGTTGCCGGCGCCGTATTCGCTCTGGAAGTCGGGCCAGAAGCCGGCCTTTTCGAAGGTCACCGACGAGTTGAACGAGATGCCCAGTCCCGGGGTCTGGCGTCCCGACTTGGTGGTGATGACGATGGCGCCGTTGGCCGCGCGCGAGCCGTAGAGGGCCGTCGCCGCGGGGCCTTTGAGCACCGAGACCGACTCGATGTCCTCGGGGTTGAGGTCGCTGGCGCCGTTGCCGTAGTCGATCGGGGCCGTGGTGTTGAAGGCTTGCGAACCCGAGTTCGACGACTCCATGTCGCTCGAAATGGGCACGCCGTCGATGACGAACAGCGCCGTGTTGTTGTCGTGCGTGAGCGACGACTCGCCGCGCAGCGTCACGCGGATCGAACCGCCGGGACCCTGTCCCGCCTGGTCGAAATTCAGTCCGGCGACCTTGCCCGCCATGCCGTTGAGCCAGTTGCTCGAAACGGTGTTGTTCAGGGCGTCGCTGCCGAGCTTGGTGACGGCGTAGCCCAGCGACTTTTCCTTGCGGGTGAGGCCGAGGGCCGTGACGACAACCTCGTCGATCTGCTCGGCGGATTCGCGGAGCGTGATGTCGAAGGTCGTCCGTGAACCGATCTTGACGGAGGCCGGTTCGTAGCCGATGAAGTTGACGAGCAGTTCGTCCGTTTCGGCGGGAGCGGGGATTTGCAGCGAGAAGGCGCCGTCGATGCCCGTGCTGGTGCCGAGCGTCGTGCCCCGGACGACCACCGAGGCCCCGACGACGGGTTCGCCCCGCGCGTCGATCACCTTGCCGCTGATCCGCACCGGTTTGGAGGCGTCGCGCTTGACGACCGAAAGGTAGATGTTCTGCTGATAGACCCTGTAACGGGTGTCCGTCCCGGCGACCAGCTGGTCCAGCACCGCGGTCAGCGGTTTGTCGGTGACATCGATCGTGAGGGTGCGTTTGATATCGACCCCTTTGTCTACGATGAAATAGTAATTGATTTGTTTCTCGATCTCATTCATAATCTGCTCCATGCCGGCATCGCGGAACTTCAGCGTCAGCTTGGGGTTCTGGGCGTGCAGTTCCCCCCCCCAGGTGGAAAGACAGAAGCAGCTTATGAATAAAATTATAAACAGGCATTTAATTTGCTGAATAAAATTTTTATTCATAAATTTGTCAGTTAGTGGTTGTTAGGATTGGTTCGAATTCTATTGGCCGCGGTGCCTGCGGGTGGTTGCAACGCCTGCGGGCTTTTTTATGCGGCATACCGTGGGTCAGCTGTCGTTCATGGGCTATCTTGTTTTAAGGTTTTGTTTGGGATCGTTTCGGTTCACCGGATGGTGATCGTGCCGTTGTCCGCCGATTCGTATTCGAACGGAGTGATCTTTTGGAGCGCCCGCAGGGCGTAGTCCAGCCCCATGGCGACGGGAATCTTGCCTCGGATGATGTTCAGCTCGGGACTCGCCGTCTTTTCGATGGCGATCGTCACGTCGTAGAGGCTTTCGAGCCGCGCGATGATCTCTCCGAAGTTATGCCCCGCCAGGTTGAATATGCCCTCCGGCCAGAGGTAGTCGTCGGTGTTCTCGATGCTCCGCAGGGCGAGGCGGTCGCCGCTGAGGCTGACGAAATCGTTCGTGTTCATCACGATCTCGTCGTCCCGGGTGAGCTTGTTCGTTACGCGGAGCCGGCCCCGCAGCAGGGCCGTGGAGAATTCGCGGGCGGCTTCGTCGGCCGCGACGTTGAATTTCGTTCCCAGCACCTCGACGTTGCAGGCGAAGGTCTCCACGACGAACGGGCGCGCCGCGTCGTGGTCCACGTCGAACATCGCTTCGCCGGAGAGTTTCACCCGCCGGGTCTTGCCGAACCGCAGCGGGTATTCCAGCCGTGCCCCGGCGTTCAGGCAGACGGTCGTGCCGTCCTGCAACGTGATGTCCACGCGCTGTCCCGCGGGGGCGGCGATCGAAAGATACTGGTTGGCCGTCTTCTCGATGACGACGCTCCGGGAGGCGTACCACGTTCCCGCGAGCAGCAGCAGGGCGGCAGCGGCCTGCATGCAGCGGCGCACGGCCGGCAGGCGGAGCCATTGCGGACGTGCGGCGGGCATCGGCCGGCAGGCGGGACGGGGTGCGTTGACGAGGGTGGTATTGTGGACGAACCACAGGGCGTTCAGCTCCTGCTGGTGTTCGGGATCGGCCCGCAGCCAATCCACGACGGCCTGCTCCTCCGCTTCCGAGGTCCGGCCGTCGATGTATTTGTACAACAATTCTTTTTCCATACATCCATAAGGTGCGTGGGCGCGGCGGATGGACACGGAAAAAGGGCGGATCGGGCTAAATAAATTTTATTAAAAACGCATCTCGCTGAGCAGCAGCGAAATCAGCCAGGCCGGAAGATAGTCTTTCAGCGCTTCGCGCATGATGCCCAGCGCCCTCTGGATGGCGGCTTTCACGTTGCGGACGCTGATGCCCGTCGTGTCGGCGATCTCCTGATAGGTCTTGCCGTCGAAGCGGCTGGCGACGAATATGCTCCGCATCGGCTCGGGCATGCGGGCGATCTCCTCATGCACGATCGCGGCGACCTCCGAGGCGAAGAGCAGGCCGGGGTCGCAGGCTTCCAACGCCGTGATGCGGGCCTGAATGCTGTGATAGGCCGTGGTGTGGATTTGCTGCCGGATATTCAGCCGGTTCTTCTCGTTGCGCAGCCATTCCAGACAGCCGTGTTTCACGGCGCCCAGCACGTAGGCGGGGAGGCTCGCGGTGATCGTCAGCTCCGCGCGGTGCTCCCAGAGGTAGAGGAAACTGTCGGTTACGATGTCCTCGGCGACCATGCCGTTGCGGACGTACGACTGTGCGATCCGGACGAAACGCGGCTTGTAATCGGCGTACAAGGCGTCGAAAGATTCGCGGGAGATATGTCCGTTCGGGCGGTTCATGGAGAGGTATGATTATCCAAAGATATAATTTTTATCCGCATGAAAAAAATCATTTTGCAAAGTGCGAAGATAAAAACCCTCTGTTACGGAACCTTTACGGAACGATGAATCCGGATGTTACGATTGCAGCGGCAGGATGCCCGACCGGCGTGCCGCCCGGCGGATCAGGCTGTGCGGGATCAGCCCGATGAACGGCAATGCCAGGCGGTTCAGCAGACCGGGAACCAGCACGGCTTTGCCGCGGAACAACGCACGCACCGCCTTGCGGGCGAGTTTCCCGGGCGGCAGCATAATGCCCGACCGCACCAGGCGCCGCCGCAGTTTTTCGTTCAGATTGTAGAGGTCGGTATCCACCGCACCCGGACAGACCGCCGTCACGTACACGCCGTAGTCGCGCAGTTCCGTGTGCAGGCCCCGCGAGAAATTTTTCAGATAGCGTTTCGTCGCCCCGTAGACATTGATTCCCGGATAGGCCAGCCATGCCGTCACGGAGGACATGTTTAGGATATATCCGTGTCGCTGCCGGCGCATATCCTGCCCGAAAAGGAGGCAGAGACGCGTCGGAGTGAGGACGTGCAGGGCGAGCATCTTCGTCGTGAAGCCGCTGTCGATGTCGAGCGTTTCGCCGAAACGATACATGCCGGCGTTGTTGACCAGCACGTCGATCCGGATGTTCCGTTCGCGGCATGCCTCATAAAGCCTGTCGGCGGCATCTGCCGTCGCCAGATCCATCGGAATCGGACATATTTCCACGCCGTATTGCCGGGCCAGTCTGTCGGCGGCTTTGCACAGCGCCGCCTCTTCGTTGCTGACGATGACCAGCGGATAGCCGCGCGAAGCCAGTTCTTCGGCGTAGCAGTATCCGATGCCGGAACTGGCTCCGGTAATCAATGCCCACATGCGTTCCATGTCTGAAAAAGAAAAAAATCCCCGTAATCAACCGATCACGAGGATTAACCAGTGCCCAGGACAGGGATATCGGGTGAAAATATCGGAAAGTAAAAGAATGTATCTGATTGATTTTTTGATATTTGATATTTTTCGGATTTCCTGTGTTTTCTCCTGTTATCCTATATTATCACAATCAGTACACCTTTAGTACACCCTGGATATGGCATTGGTTCCCGTGATTATGTTGGGACTGGGGGGGTATTATTCAAATAATTTATTGGGGTTAATGCTTAAAAATTCTTCAGGGCTCATGCCGCTTCTACCTACTATTAACGCTGCATAGGGATTGTACATATTACGGATAGCCGCCAATCCACTATTGTATTGTTCGGCATTACTTTTGACTTCGATAGCAATGATCCGACTTTTTTTCTGGAGAATAAAATCTACCTCTTTATCTCCCTCCCGCCAATAGAAGACTTCATATCCTCCGATAAAAGCGTTACTGATGATGTGTGCTCCTATTGCAGATTCGAAAATATGTCCCCATGCCTGGCTATTGCGTATGGCTTCTGTGAAAGAGAGATTGCAGTAGATATTTTTCAGTGCATTGTTGTACACCTGGAATTTTGGAGCGCTGGCTCTTCGGCGAGAGCGGTCCATTGTGAATTTTTGCAATCCGGCTACCAGTCCGCTGTCGCTGAGCAGATTCAAATATCCCGCTAATGTGGTAGTATTACCGGCATCCTGTAACGCTCCGACCATCTTGGTCAAGGATATAATTTGGCCCGAGTAAGATGATCCGAGTTCGAAGGTTTGTCGGAATAAAGCCGGTTTTCCGACTGGCGAATTGTACAATATGTCCTTATTGATCGTAGCATCAACGATAGCTCCGCTGATATATTGATTCCATCGCTCCTCATCTTTGATCAATGGAGCAGCTCCCGGATAACCTCCGAAAAACAGGTATTGTTCCAAAGATAGTCCGAATGCTTCATGCATTTCCGGATACGACCAATGCGTCATTCGAATCTCTTCGAATCTCCCCATCATTGAATCGGACAATCCTTTCTCTAAAAGTACGCGTGAAGATCCGAGCAGGATGACCTTGATATTGATATCATTGAATGTATCTGCATCCCATTCTTTTTTTACAGCCTCGCTCCAGTTTTTTATCTTTTGGATTTCGTCGATAACTAATATAAATTCCGGATATCCTTCAACTCTTAATTGGGTGCGTACAGTATTCCAGCAATCCGCAATCCAGGCAGTTCGTGTTGCCGGGACATTATCCGCAGAGAAAAATTGGTAGGGAAGGTCCAAATCTTTTAGGACTTGCTTTACCACCGTTGTTTTTCCGATTTGGCGAGGCCCAAGTACGACTTGCAGGAACCGTCGGGGCTCCTCCATACGGGATTTAATAGTCTGATATTGTTTGCGTTTGTACATTATACTTAATTTTACTCAATTGAATGAGTAGATCTAATAGGTATATTATGCAAATATATGAATTAAGTTTGATAAATAACTTTACAACAAAAAAAGTTGTATTTTCTAATATACAAAAATAGGACAAAATTGTATTTTGCAATATGCATCTGCGATATTTTCTTACAACGATGGTGATGCTTGAACTGTTATGTTGTGCACAACATAACAAGTCGATTACCAAATATCTGTGTAGAAATGTATTGTACATTAGTATGTCAATGTAATAGTCATCATCCGACACTTCTATATGGTATTGTCTGCCCATAAAGGCAAAACCGGCACCGAGTTCTACGAGAAATTTCTCAATATGTTTAACCAGCCCTATTTCCACATCACGTTCGTTATACTGGTCGGTGAAAGTCAGCATATCGAATATGTACGGGTCTTTTAGTAATGATTTCACTTCGTCCGCTTCCAGTGCAGGCAAAGTTTCCGTGAAATTATTCGCCAATGCACCGTGCTTGCCGTAGTAATTAAGCCGGATAGCTTCTTGTAAATAGCGTGTTTTCCAGTGGGATGCGATGCTTTGTACCATGTACCAATATCGGGCGCGTATGTCCTTGACCTGTTGCATTAGTATAAGGTTGTGCGTCCCTCCCAAATGCTTGATGGGAAGGGTAAAAATATATTCTTCCAATGACGCAATCACTGGTTGCGTAATTGGAAAGATTAATTATATTGCTACACGAGGCCCAATTTTACACTATTTTCAGAAAAATTTGTTATAGAGTCTGATTTGCCTTGAATGTGAATTTTGCAAGAAAAATCCTATATTTGTAGATAGAACATTCTATTTTTAGGTTGGTACATTAAAGTATTTAGCTGTCATAATTTTTGCTGTGCTTAATGATTTAATTTAATACAGTAATCCGAACATCCAGAGTGGAATTTTCTTTCCTGCGCCGACTTCGATATCGTCTGCCGCAATATACGCATTCTCGATCCCTAGAATTTGCTTGCTTGTTTTATTATGTCCTCCGATTTCAAAGCTGTATTTTCCGTCAATCGTGAAATCCGTCTTGTCTGAATAACCAATCTTGTTGGTTACTTGTAGCATCGAATGGAAGAATGTTTCGCGGAGACTGCCTATATCTGCCTTACGATCTGAGAAAGCATAGGCATAGTTGGGATTGCCTAGATATATTTTTTCTGGTTTAACGAGTCGTTTTATGCCCTGCGCTTCTTTGTCGATCATCAGGATAGCTTGTGCCTTGCCTAGTGCCTCCAAGTAATTCAGTAAACTGGGACGCGTCGTTCCAATCTGTGTGGCTAACTGAGATATGTTGGGGGTGAATGGAACACTGTCAGCAATGACAGAGAACAACTTTTTGATTTTTGCGATCGTTGAAAACTCTATGTCCATGGAAGTTGGTAAATCGACCTCTAAAATAGTATTTACCGTTTCCGCCAGTCTTGAAAAATAGCCTTCTTTATCCTCTCTGTAATAAGGGAAGTAGCCGTATTTGAGATATTCTTTGAAGACTGCTAGAGGGCGGATTTTTTTGCTGATTTCCAAAGCCAAACCAATATGTTTTTTCAGCAGTTCTTCAAGCGTTATGGGTTCTGTTTTAATATCGTATTCGTAGTGGAGGAACTCGCGTAGAGACATTCCGTAAAGAGTGTATTTGATTGCACGACGGCTCAAGTCCGTGCCGGAGCGGTATATGTCCAGCATGGACGAACCGGTGAAGACGACTTTTAGTTCCGGGTAGGAATCATATATGTTTTTGATTTCACGTGCCCATCCAGGATATTTGTGTACCTCGTCAAGAAATAGTGCTTTCCCTCCACTCTTGTAGAATTCGTCAGCCAGATGTAGTAGCGAATGTGTGGTGAACCAAAGGTGGTCGAGGGAAGCATATAGTACCTCTCCTGTACTGATGTTATAATTTTGCTGGATATGTTGTAATAACATCGTGGTTTTTCCGACTCCGCGTGAACCAACGATGCCTATAAGTCGATTATTCCAGTTAATTGTTGAATATAAGTAACGTACGAAATGTGATTCTGTACGTGATATCAGGTAATAAAAAATGTTTTGTAATGTTTCCATAGGATAAATTTTACGACAAAGATAATTGTATTTTCTAATATACAAAAATAGGACAAAATTGTATTTTGCAATATACATCTGCGCTATTTTCTTATAACATATGGAGATCCTTGAAATTAATCGTTCCTATTTTTTGAATTTTTTCTGTTAAATAGTTCTGCAAATCGAGTGAATAATTATTAATAATCTTTATCTTTGTGTTGTAAATCAATGTTTTAGGTATATGGGAAAGTTGGACGTCAAAAGCAAACAGAATCCCCGCTTATTGCAGAAGACTTTGGCCGACGGCCGTAAAAGTCTTTATCTGGAGTACTACTATCAACACCGCGAATATTACGATGAAGAGTTTGGTCGACACGTTGTCAAACACGATCGCCGCAAAGAGTTTCTGAGCTTGTATATCCTACCTAATCCCCGTACTCCTCGTGAGCGGGAGCAAAATCGCATCACTCTGGAGGAGGCTCAGGTGATCCGTGCCCGTAAGGAGGAGGAGTTCAGGTCAACCTGTATGGGCTATAAACTGAAGACTACCCGTTATAAGAATTTTTTCGATTGGTTCGATATCTATATTTCGAATTATTCGAAAGCCGATATAGTCCATATTACCCGTTCGAAGGTTCAATTTCAGGAGTTCTTGCGAGAGAAATATCCGTTTTTTGGCCATTCTATCAAACCGGAGCAGATCACCAAGGATATGATCCGAGAGTTTGTGACCTATCTGCAAGGCAAATTCAAGGGAGAAGGTCCTCATACGGTTTTTCAACGTTTCAAAAAGGTGATTAAGGCCGCTGTTGACGAGAATGTTATGGCTAAAAATCCATGCCTGAACGTTATTTGTAAAATCGATACTCACACCCTTCGGAAAGAGGTCCTTAGCAAAGAAGAGATCCAGCAGTTGCTGTCCACGGATTATTCGGGTCTGAATGCGGAGGTTTGCCGGGCATTCATTTTTTCGCTGTATACGGGTGTTCGTTATTGCGATGTCTGCCAGCTTCGTTTCAGCAACATCGACTATGCGAATAAGCTGTTGCTTTTCGAGCAGATGAAGACAAAAGGCCGCAGTTCGAACAGCCATGTCGAGATTCCTTTGAGCGATGGTTTGTTGTCGCTTATCGGGGTTCGTCCCAGGACGGATGAGTTTATTTTCAACCTTCCGAGTAATACGATGTGTTTGCAAGTCCTCCGTCACTGGGTTGAACGGGCCGGTATTGATAAGCATATTACCTGGCATTGCGCCCGTCATTCTTTTGCCACGCTGATGCTGGCCAATGGGGTAGATGTAAAGACTACCGCGAGTCTTTTGGGCCATTCAGGATTGAAGCATATCGATAAATATGTGCGGGCTGTCGATCATCTGAAACGCGCCGCTATTACTAATCTTCCAACATTAAAACTTTGATATTATGGACACGGTACAAGTTTCTGCAGTAAAGGCTGCGATTCAGTTTTGTGAAGATGGAAATACTATCCGTAAACTGAATTTGCGGCGAGCCCAAAAGGAAATAGGTATTGCAGAGCCTGATTTTCAAGATACTATTCGACAAATTTTGTGTCTTATTCGAGATTGTCTGAAACATAAATTAACGAATGATTATTATAGCGAACTGCGGATCGTGAGTTTCGATGCGTGGTCTAAGAATCCAGATAATCGTTATGATGTATGCATGCAGAATATTATAAATGGTCTGGATGATGTTTGCGAACTATGGCTTAACGGATATTCTTATCCTCGGATTTGTGCTGACATTGATTACTTCGATGAGCTATATCCCAGTACGTATTTTCAAGATATTGATCTGACTTCTGAGCAGTTGGATCGTCTTTGTCAAGCTTTGATAGAGAAGAAATATATTGCATCGTCTACCCGGAGTGAAGATTTTCGTTGGTTGTTCCAGGGAGGTGTTAAGCCAGAGGGTTGGGAACGAGTACGATGGATCAAGAAGAGTGCGCCTAAGGGAGATGACCCTTATCAGCTAAATAAAAAAGCGCTTCTGGATTTGTTTAAGTTGTTGAAAAATGATGATAAATATACTCCGAACAAGAACTTGCTGAGATCATTGTTCGCAAAAGAAGATGGCAGCCCTCTGGTATTTTCCGCAGGGAATTATCAAAATCTCAGTACAAGAGGTTGTTGCTATAATGAATTAGAAGAGATTGTCAAAAATTTGAAATCTTCTATGTAATAGCTTACACTTTTGGCTGAAAATAATAAGCCTTATATCCAATTGAATTTTTTTAATTTGTATGAACCTTTGCCTCCGAGACAAAGGTTTTTTTATTTATGGAAAGTTCGATTAATAGTTTTCAGGACGGCAAGGTTATGCTGACATTAGCGGAGGCCGCTTCCTATATGAGTTTGTCGAAGAGCTACCTGTATAAGTTGGTATGCTGGGGCGAGATTGCCCATTATAAGCCGGGTGGCAAGCGGGTCTATTTTCATATCGACGATGTTGTGGCGTGGCTTCAACGGAATCGTATTCCGTCCCGTGATGAACTTGAACGCCGAGCTGAGTGCTACGTGTCCCAGTCCAAAATTAAATGATCCGGAAACAACCTAAAACAACATGACAATGATATTGAACCTGTATTTGAACCGGACATTGAATCGGATATTAAACCTGAATTTGTCCGAGAAAAAGAAAAAATTATGGATGGAAGGGGTGATGAAGGATATAGTTTTCCCAAATTTTAAATAGTTGACTTATGAATGTTTTCTCAGAAAAAGTGTCGGTTTTTCGTACGTGTTATGAAACGACCCCATTTAGTACGGTCCTTTTGAAAGATTGGTTGCAAACCAAACTGTATGAAAAGGTAATTTGTGCACTGCGACACTTGGATCGAGCGCCAGAGCTCCAAATTCAAGATAAGAAGGCTCTGCCCGCGATTACGCCTTTAGGTGTTTTTTCGCAGCGTAGTGCCTCGGGTTTATTGGAGTACAGCGGTTTTGTCTGTATCGATGTCGATGGAAAGGATAACCCTCATGTTCGGGATTGGGATGTCCTCAAGGAGCAGCTGGGGCGGCAATTCCCGAGTTTGTACTATGCTGGTCTTTCCTGCAGTGGACGTGGAATTTTCCTGATCTTTAGGGTCAGGACTCCGGATCGGTATTCGGAACATCTGAATAGTTTGTTCCATGCCTTGCAGGAGTGTGGTGTCAAGGCCGATCTTCAATGTCGTGATGTCGCCCGATTGCGTTTTGCCAGTTACGATGCGCATCCATATGAGAATTATGATGCGCTCCCTTATGATCAATATCGGGAAAAATTACAACCTGCGTCGAAACGATCGGATTCTTTGTTGTATTGGACCAAGAATCGAGACCATTATGTAGAGCTGTTGGTTTCAGAGATCGAGCGCCGAGGTATTGATATTACCAAGGGATATTCAGCCTGGTATGCTATCGGCTGTTCGCTTGCGAATCATCTTGGAGAGACGGGGCGATCCTATTTCCATCGGGTCAGCCGTTTCAATGAGGCTTATGCCCCAGAAGACTGTGACCGGCAGTATGATGCATGCCTTCAATATTCGTCTCAATATGCGATTGGAACGTTTCTGTATTATTGTAAACAATACGAGGTTATCTTAAAAAATTTAATCAACTACCATGGGAAATAGAAAAAACAGGGCAAAACAATCGTTTCTCCTGTATCATGATTCACGCGATTTGTTTGCGAAGCTGTCACCGGAAGATTGCCAGACGCTCATTTTGGGCCTCTTTGATTACAGTATGGAACAGGATGTCTTCTTTCCTCCTGGGAGTGCCGTCGACATCGCTTTTACGGTGATTCGGACTTATATGGATAAAAATGCGCTTAAATACGAGGAGCGGTGCCGTATCAACCGTCAGAATGGCGCTAAGGGCGGAGCTCCCCGGGGGAATAAGAACGCGGAAAAGAAACCGAAGCCGGATACTCCTGCGGTTGCTTTTACGAAGGAGGAAAAACGGTTGTGCGGGCACATTGCCTACAACTTCAACCAAATTTGTGAAGGTCATTTCCCTCGAGTTAAAATAATGACTGATAATCGGAGATCACGGATTTTAGCTGTGGTTCGAAGTATTGAACAAAGGCAACAAGATCCTTTGGAAACTCTAAGTATTGTTTTTACGAAAATGATTAATTCGGAGTTTTTGAGTCCCAGTTCGAATAATCCTTCTTGGCGTGCTGACTTCGATTGGCTCTTCAAAAATCCGGATACCTGGATCAAAATCTTGGAGGGACAATATGATGAGTTGTTTAACAAGGGACGCCGTTAACTTGTATGATCTGTCTTGTGATGTAGTGCTGTTTGTAGCCGACGGCTTCTATGGCGTCAAATCTCCCGACAGGCGCGTCATCTCCGGAGCCTATTGATGAGGGCCTGCCCTGGACCTGAGAGGGCGAGAAACGGGCTGAAACACTTGCGTGTATTCTTGCACAATAAGGTATGTA
>ENA-UEPL01000069-UEPL01000069.1-human-gut-metagenome-genome-assembly--contig:-NODE-69-length-89934-cov-6.893164_pt1 | contig 89934 bp, 150 predicted proteins | sample MGYA00242896_ERZ507908 | MGnify/ENA primary metagenome ERZ507908 (study PRJEB26167, sample SAMN06115518) | human gut metagenome | host: Homo sapiens | place: China:Chongqing | collected 2015-08-20...
CGAGGCTTAATCGTTTACCGGACCAACTTGGATAAATATACGAAAAATTTTTTACACTTCCAAACACCTAAAATTAGCACTATTTGGTCGCTAAAAAGACTATTTGGAAGTGACACGGGACCTCCCTACCGATGTCCGGAGTCTCAGTACCGACTTTATTACGGTAAACGGTTATATTCAAATCGTCTCGATCCAAAGCAACTTTACAGACAAGATACCCTTGCTCGTTCATCGAATTACCCTGTAAAAGGTAAGTAGAAAAGACAGTGGCACCTTTACCCTCTGTGTTGTTGAGCATATCTTTGATGTGGAAAAAAGTGACCTCAGAAAGCTCCGGACTTCCAGAACCCCGAACCAAAGTATAGACAGCACCATAATTAGTTATGCCGTTAGTGGGTTTCCACCAAAAACCTCCTGAAAAGGTAAACACTACCCCCATCCTGTTCTTGGTGACTAAAAGGGTTCCGGTAAGATTTACATAATACGGGGCACTTGACGGAGTGTGCGCATCCACTGTAAACTTAGATTGTTCGAAAGCAAGGGCATCTCCTTTATCAATACTCTTTTGAATCTCGGCCATAAAAGGCAAACCCGGAGGAAGAAAGTTGTCAGCACGTTCCCAACCACCCTGATCGGGATTTGTGCTTACTATGGGTACTGCAACAACCTCTGCACCTTCGGGAACACCGAACCATTCCACGTCATAAGGATTTCCGGAGTTGGTCCAGTTACCGTAGCAGAATCCCCAGTCACTAATAACATAATGATCTGCGGCACTCATGGAGGTCCCGTCCTCAAAAACAGCACCCGATATAAGATGGTTAGCTCCATCGGTGTCATAGGTAACGAGTTCCTTTTTAACCCAAATACCAGCACCGAACCAACTGTCCTCGACATTAGTCTCAACCGTAACAGTTTTAACGGGTCCGTCGTACAGAACAGTACCCGCGAGTTCTATGTAGCTATACGTTATTTCCAGTTGAAAATTAACTTCATAGGACATTTTGGCGATTACCGGGAGATACCTCTCCTTTTGCTGGAACCGATAATCAAACGCGGCCAACTGCCGGTTAATATCCGGAGCGATAAAGAGATTCGGCGCACCGTGGAACACGGCACGAATTATTTTCTGAGACGCATTGAACAGTTTGTCTTTGATATTGCTCATACGAAATAGGGATTTAACAGTTTATGATAGTAGGGAGTAAGTCTACCGGAAAGATTCCACGTTATCTCAGCTTCCGAATAAAAGTTGATATACTCCAGTATAGCACCCTTGTTGTTTTCATCACCGATAAGGTATTCGCCGATTTCGGGAATTCCCCAACCCTCGTCACTGGCTATATACGGATAACCGGCCTTTTTGCCCTCATACTCACTGACTACACCCTCATACGCGGCGATCTGTAAGTCCATGACTCTATAATAAGGACTCTTGACCGAGATAGTCAGTTTGTTTTCCTGTTTAAGAATATCGTTATTGTCTACGATATAGAACGTGGGTTTCGAATTATCGTCCACAATGTAGCCTTGTTCCAAAGAATTGGGAATCAACTGCTGGGATTTTTTCACCCATCCGGAGGTGTCGATAGTAACCTCTCCCATAGTAATTATGCTGACAAACAACTCGACACCTACGTAACTCCCTCGTAATGAGTTGAGTTTGTTGACATTGAGTAAGAGCTGTTGAAGCACCAGTAGAGGTAACTCGTAAGGGATTCTTTCGAAACCGAAGTCACCCAGTTTCTTAATAAGCCACGTTTTATTGTCGATCAGCGCATTATTCGTGGTCCGTAAAGCGTCGTATACAAGGGATTCCTTGTACGCTTGCAAACGGTCGAGAACAGAAATTAACTTATAAGTTAACTCCTGCTCCTTAACCTCGGTTGGTATGAAGTCACTAAATCGCATTGAACCTACATGTTATAACGCTTTCGGACAATTTCTTGAAAATACTTCCTGCCGGCATGACGTAGCTCTGCATAGGAACCTCGGCATTACCGACAAGAGCCTTGAAACTTACACTCTGAACACCGGGAACAGAACTTCTGATAAGTACGTCCACCGACGTAAGATCGAAGCCGGAACCATAGTCAGCCTTAACCAACGGATTGGTGACATCTTGGATAATCTGTTTCACGTTACCCTCGATAACAGAGGTTTTATAACCGCGCAAATACACAATATCCAAGATAATGGCAGTGGCGACACCTTGAGTAGAAGCTACTCTGAGTAGATCAACATAGCTATTAGGAGTGTACGTCGCCGAATATCCCATCATTAACCGAGGATTCAGAAAATCAGCGACTTGCGCTTGTTCATTGGAGGATAAATCATCACCACCCGACAGTGGAATAGCCTTGTACGAGAGAGTCTGACCACTGACCTCGACATAGGACCTCTTTATAAAGGAAAGACTGTCCAAAAGTTTCTTGGTCACGGTCGTGTTAACAGCGGCTCCTTGAGTTCCAATCATCAACGGAGCCTTTTCACGGATAGACGTAAGGCTCTCAGCATAGGAACCACCGGTCCCGGCAGTCGTAACAGTTACCGCAGTTACAGGTCTTTCGGCAAGGTCATCGCCGGACTTAACCTCCATAGTGGTAGGAAAGGCGAAGTCTTGGTTAGGGCCGTCGCAAGTACGATAGTCCACATGAATACCCTTACCGAGTTCGGGTTGGACTCCGAAACCGTCATGGCCGAAGTAGATGGAAACGGAACCATCCTCCTCCGGAAGCACCATAAAGTGCGTACTATCAGCACCCGAATTGCCGAACGTCCCTACACGGGTATACTGGATATTGTCGATCTGAACAAAGATACTGTCTATGTCGATATTCTTCTGCCGGAGAAAGATATTGTTTCCGTTGAACGTAATGTCCTCAGCGTTGAATTTTCCGGCGTGCAGTTGTAACGTGGTAGTGGTAGCATCCGCAGGAACCTCGAATGCTTCATCGTTAGTAAAAGGTATGTCGCCGACTAAGATGGTCAAATCGCCCCGTTGATAGGTAGCAGGATTTCCGGCGGCGAAAGATACGCTGAACGTAGCCACACTTCCCTTGCAGAGTACCGGGGTATACCCCAACGCAGAAACCTGAGAAAATACGTTACTGTATGACCGGGCTTTTCGAAGAATGCTCTCGTTGGCAAAGGCGTTGATATACCAAAAGTCCTTTTCAGAGAACAACCCGAATAGCTCTACCAAGAATTCACCAAAATCAGACTTACTCCGGTCAGTCCATTCGGGAAACAATGAATCAGCCAATAAGTGAGCCTTATCGACCATCTGTATCATGGTTGCGTTGGTCAACAGGTCATCCTCCGGGATGATAAGCAATTCGGAGTACCTCTTTAACTTTTGGAGTGTTCCAAGGGGTAATCCGGAAAAATACGCAACGAGGGATTCTTTGGTATCAGCCATATTATACAAATGTTACACCCTTTACCTCGGTTTTGTTTTCCTCCACAGAGGAATAGTCGATAAGCAAACGAATCTGCTTGTTGTCGTCGGCAGGGTCATATCCTACATCCACACTGTTGACCTTTAAGTCATTCGTGTATTTCTCGATTCCGTTTTTAAGTGTGGAGGTTATAAGCGCCCGGTTGATAAGGAAGAACGACGTAGGCCGTTGCTCCAGTGACCGGAAATTAAATCCGTAGTCAGCCGTATACACACGTAGCTTATCGAAAACGCAGTAAAACCAAATGTCATCCTGAGCTTTCGTTGAACCTGACGATAAAGCGAGTTTACCGTTGTCCATTTTGAATCTACATGTTAATCCACGCATACTACTCCACTTTTGCAGGTGTCGCCGGAGTTACCGTACACGCTCCGTTAGGAGCAGTAACCGTAATGTTGGCACTACTGATCTTGATGTCGCCGGATTTCACATAAATCTCGACTGCGTCAGAGACACACGTAGCCATATCTGCGCATACCTGTTTGATTATCTCTTTGGGGTCGGCTTTCTCGTCACCATTCGTAGCGGCTTCGGCGCGTTCGTTGAAGATAGCGACAAATCCGTTATAGATGTCCGAGTACAACTGTTGTTTATTGAGCGCCATACCTCAAAGTTTTACGGGTAAAATAAGTTTCCTTATCTCGTCGAGTTGGGTCTTCAAATCATTGAACACTTGAATAGTGTCCGGCATGAAGGGCTGAGGACCCAGCATCGTGTTAACTTTTGCTTTGAGCAGTTGCTCTACAAGGGCTATGCAGACGGATAGTAACCGCTCAACCGTGTCATAACTCTCGGAGCTTGCTCCGTAAAGTGGATAAAATCCTATAATTATAGGCGAAAGGTACAAATCTTTTTCGTAAGTAACAAGCGCCATGAACTTGTCTTTGTTCTCACTCACCCATTGTGCAGAGGGTAAGGTAACCCCATTACCGACAACAGCCATAGGCGCAAGGAATTCCTCCCCGGTACGGATTTGCACACGGAGATAAGAACCATCCAGTTCACCGACTATTTTAGCAAATTCTATCATTACTTTATCATATCTAAGTCGGTCCATGTACCATCGGCGTCCCAAATATGGGTCAGACCACGCAAAAAGTAACCCTCAGTTTTTTCGGTAGAGCTGTACCTTAAAATACCGCGGACATTGTACACTCTCTGAGAGTGAATATCGAGGTCCTGATTACACCGAGCCTTAATTTTGATACCGAGAAACGCCTTGTCGAATACAGCTACACTCTCATCGTAAGGTTTGGTAACCGCCTTATAATAATAACGGGCAAACTTAGGACTTTCGGGTTCTTTACCGCTACTCCACGGAATATTAAAGGGACCAAGACGTCGAATATAATCCGCTACATCAGGCTGAGTTTCTTCGATATGTTTCACACGTTCTTCGTCAAAATGGAACATAGTGACTACCTTTTTACCATCAACCTCCGTAATTTCAGCAATAGTCTCCTCAAATTCACCAGTCTGTTTATTGAAGTACATAGCCGATCGCTTAACGGCGTAAGCGGCATTAATATCTTCATCGACACTGACATTCCGGAGCAATCGTACACGATTCCAGTTAGGGTCGTCAAACATCTGCATCTCGGAACGTTCGGCACTATGAATGCCACTATTCTGAGGAACGTACAAGAACTGAATATCCGTATTAAGGGTTTCTTTTAGCTTGGTGGTCTCGACGAAGTTGAAAGTTTCCTTACCGTCAACAGTTTCAGTCCAGACAGAGCATCCATAATCATTACCGAGTTTATTGAGGAATGCCCAGTCAGACTGGTTGACCTGCCTGCGTATATTTTTGAGGTCGAACGTGGTTTTCGCCACTCTTTTAGGGAGGGAGAACTGACCCATGACCATACCATCTTCCTCAACAATACCTTTAACAAGGTCAGCCAAAGATATAGATGTTCGTCCACGCAAAAACTTTCGGGCATTCTTACCAGTATCGGGATAGGCGTAGTTATAACCAGTATCTTTACCCATCTGATTAAATCCATACGACATGGCCTCAATGTCGATGGAAATGCGTCCGTTATCAGTAAATCGGGTTTTTATCCGAGTAATAGTAGCTCCACATACTTTACGCATACCGGAACCATCCGGCGTATAGTAGCCACCAAAAAGAATCACCCACTGTCCGATAAAGAGCCGGTGAATGATAAGGTCGGCATTTTTATCTATGGTAAAACGCAAAAAGTTAAGTAAACTTGCCTGCTCCTCGTACTCAACCGGATAGGCCGTATAGTATTCGATGTCCACATACCGGGAAGTACCTATGTTGGAAAGGGTCCCCCCTCTCTGACGGAAAGTGTCAGAATCAACGGGAACCTCTCCTTTCATATAAAGCCTCAGTTTGAATTGAGGTTGTATAGGATTACTGCTCATCGGTTTACGATAGTATCTCGAATAATAACTTTTGGAAGCCGCAGAACATCTCCCATGCGCCAATCATCCGGATTACGCGGGGGATTATTGTCGGCAATATATGTCCAGTTCTGCATCATGGTACTGCCGAACACTTTTGCGGCTATGGAATACAACGTTTCACCAGCCTTTACGACATACTCGTACCACTCCAACGTTACCGACGCATCCTTAATCGGGTAGTGCTGTACTTTGCCTCCGAGGTACTCCTCTTTGAGATTGTGGTAATTGTAGAATCCGTTGTTAATCATGGCTATTTAGCAAAAGGGTCCGACAATAAGTAATGGTTTTTGAGAGTTTCAAACTCCATAATGCCCAACTCAACATTGACCTCAGCCCGTATAGGGGTTAAGTCCTTGTCGAATAAGGTATAATTGACCGGCGCCGACTTTACCACTCCCTCCAAAAATATAGGACCGAAGCTGAATACTGCTATTGCAGGTGGCCGGAATTGGTTAATAGGTATAACTCCGCCCTCTGCGAATTTAGGAGTTTCACCATCGACAGGTTCCGGATAGAGAAACGATTGAATGTACTCCACGGCATCGAGCACTCCCCGTTCGTGAACACGGGTGACACTCTTGGCGGTATTCATATCCCAATCGAAGTCAACCATCTTGGTATTTCGGGTAGGCACACCGAAAGTAGTTCCGAGAGCATCTTTAACCCTTTGGTTAAACTGTTCCTCCCGTGTCGATGGCGTACCGGGTAACGCTTTATTTTTAATGGACGCCGCAATAGCGTCTGCAAGAAAATAATCGACATGTGATCCCGGAGTATCATCCAGTTGCAGGGAGAACGATACGATACGCTCACCACCGCCACTCCAAACGTAGTCATTGAACGATAGTCCGGCGTAGGGACGGGTTTCCCAGTTGGAGGTCTTAATGTCGCTCAACTGGGTCGGGTTAAACTGGAACGTGTACCCATTGTCAAATGTGAACTCTTTGAGTGAATCGGACTTGCGCACGATATAACCACGGTTCCACTTGGTCCGTGAGAAGTAGCTACCACTGGCAGAACCAGTAGCCGTATTGAACAGCGACCGGAACCTGCGTTGTAATCCTCCTATTGCGTCATTGATAAGTGCCATAATCAGTCTTTACCTCGTCTTGCTTTCTCTTTATCCACCATTTCGTAGTACCAATCAGAGAGCATTCCCTTAATTGTTTGAGCCATGTCTTCGGCAAGCATTTCATCTCTACCTTCCTTACCGACCACATTAATCGTCACAGCGCCCTCTTTAATAGTGAGATACGTTCCCTCTCCGGGACGAGGACCTACTGGGAGTTGCACAAGGTTTGGAACCCCACGTCGATTTTCCCACTCAGATTGTTTCTTCCCGAAGTACTCGGATTTTTCACGCTCGTACTTGGCTTCCTGTTCAGCTCTTGGGGTATAATTGAAATCAGAGTTCCAGTCCCACCAAGCCTTGTTAGCCTCATTCCAATCTTTGAGGAAGTTGTCAAAAAACCGTAAAGGTTTCAGCATACTACCCTCGATATTATCGGCGGTAAATCCGAAGAAAGAAGCAATCTTGGGATGCTTACGCACAAAAGAAGCGAATGAATCCAAAGAAGCATTCCAGAAGTACATGAAACCCTTTATAAGAGTGCCCACAATGTTCACTGCGGAGAACAAAATGTTCTTAATGAGCAGGAAAGTATCTTTGATAAGGGTCCACGGAGCTTTTAGGAACTCTTTGAGAATACCTCCCTTACCAGCAGATTCGAAACCTATACTCAACAGTTTAAGTGCTCCTGTAAGTGCGATGATGGGATCTGTAATCTCTTTGGCATATTTTCCAAATCGAGTGAGAGTTCCCCCTAATGCGGATAGCTTAGTTTGCGATGAGGGGGTCATAAACATATTCTTGAGATACATCCAGCGACGGCCCCAAGAACCTCTACCGATACCCTGTTTTACAAGACTACCTTGTTGGCGACGGTTCACGATCATTCGACCAGTACGCCATTTACCTCGGATAAAAGGAGCACGTAAACCTCCCGAAAGAGCTGTACTGTATGCCCATGCAGAAGCAATAGCTTTCTTAGAGATGACAAATACGGCTTTGAGCGCTTTATACGCGATAAGGAGTTTCAGAGTTGTCTTGATAGGTTCCTGATACTCACGGAAGAATTTAACGATGCGTTGCTTCCAAAATTCGAGCCATACGATAATAGAAGCAGTGGCATCCTTGTAATTATCGAGGACATCCTTTACCCCTCTAAAAGCATGTGCAGTAGTTCGTCCAAGCCATTGAACAAACTTACCTACTTGGCGTACAACCCATCCTAATACACGCCCAATCATATACCCGGCGCGTTTGATGTACTCCATGTACCCTTTAAGGCCGTCGGCGATACCACCGAAAGCCCTAACTACACTACCATACAGACTGTCCGGATTACGGGGGTCGCCCACGATGGATTTTAGGAATACCTTCCAGATCGTACTTATACGGCTGGTTTCATCGGCGATAGTCTTGAAGTCGTTTTTGATAAGACTTTGCAGACCCTTATGCTCTTTGACGAATTTAAGGATGGCCTGTTGGCGCATTATGGTGTTCGCCGGATATTTCTCGAAGTACCGAACAGATCGTTCCGTAAGGAGACCCATTTGTACAAGCGCAGACATATTCCCGCGAATACCGTTCGAAATAGCGCCAGCGAAATCACTGAACTCAACGCCAAGAGCGTGAGCACTTTTGTTAACGAGGTCGAATTCCTTACGGGCGTCCAGACCGACAGCCATAAGGTCGTTAAGTCCTTTAAGTTGGTCCTTAACCGAGTAGCGAGTAGCACCTTTGATAATGCGATCTTGTGCCTCAGAAATGGCCCGCATCGTATTCAAATAACCACCGAATCGAAGCGAATTGGACCTGAGTGTGTCCATGTACTCGGAGGAAGTCTTTTGCAACGCATAGTAAGCCCCAGCAAGCGATAACGTGGCTCCCGTCAACCGGGTTAGCCGGGAAATCGTCTGCGTGGAAACAGCCAAACCGAAGTCGTATGTGAATTGCGGGTCTCCCCCTCGTAACTTAGCCATTTTTACTTTCCTCGCTCTCCTTGTTAATCAGCTTCAACTCCATGTTAAAGTACCATTCGCGTTCCTCCGAATCCATGAGAAGTAACTCGGAATATGGTTGCCGAAGCCGTTTCATCATTATGTAAATTTGTGACGCTAAATCATACCCCTCGTCATCGGTATCTTCATCGAGGATTTTAGGAAGAAAGAGAGTACCGTTCCGAATAGCCCAAAGACTAAACATCGGGTACTCTCTGATTATCGCCTTAACTTCCCCGGTATTTAACGTCATTCCGAGAAAAAAGAGGATGCCTCCATTGCGTAAGGTATCTCTCTTTGCTCGTCACATCCGCATCTGTCATAGTATGCGAACGGGAGGGTAGGCAGGTATTCCGTAAGGGCGGAACGAATCTTTTTGAGGTCCCGTCCGCACAGATATTCGTCGTAGAGTTTCATGCCGTAGAATGTGTGGAACTCTACGGGAAGCGTATCGACGACCTTACCGTCAACCACCGAATCAATCTGCACCAAGCAGTCCTTGGCGATACGCCGCCAGAAACCGACCGAATCCGTAAAGAATCGCTCGTTTTTGATGGCGTCACGCAGTAAGGGCGGACGAAACGTCATACGGTTGTAATTCGTCAACAGAATCGACGCATATTCCGGTTTTTCGGTGACTTTACCGAGTGCAGGCGGCGTGAAACCGTCAGAGAGATCGACCACGATCTTGGTGTAGTCGGGTAACTCCTCCATAGCCTCCTTGGTCTCCTCGAAGAAGTCGATACGGTCGAGGTCGATGTCCGCACGTAACCGCTTGCCGCAATACTTGCAGACGACCTCCTGACGCGGAATGAAATTCTGCCACAGACGCCGGTGAATCTCCAGCAGGAGCGTATTCACATCCGCCAACGTAAGATTCTTGATCTCAGTGGGGATGGTGACCGCATTATCTTTGAGATACTGGCGGCGCACCTCCGCACCGATTTCAATGTCGCCGATACTTTTGATACCTACCGACAGAACGTTACCCTGCCACGTGTAGGGACGTTCCGAGAGTTTGGTTACGAAAACTTTCTCTGCTACACCATTGGTACGGAGTAATTCTACGGTTTTGATAGCGTCACCCGATGCGGTCTGTAAACCGATGGGTAAGTCAAAAATTAAACTGTCCATAATTCTATATAGTGTTAAAGTGTTTTCTATGCACCGACGGGAACAATCTCCCAACCGTCACACATCGCCGTGTAGGAGACGGTGAACTTGTCCGAACCAGCGACGTCCAGCGTAGGCATTTTTACCGCCGTGAAACGGAATCCCTCGAATACGATGGTGAACACCTCTTGGCCGTGGTGCATCTTCACAGCGGTAGCCGGGAGTTTAAGCCCGGTTTCGATCATCGTACTGACGAGCGCCTCCATAGCACGGTCAGTGGCGTTACCCTGATACGTTCTCGTTAAGGTCATCTCGTCGTAACGGGTCAACTGATCCGTGAAGTTGTAGACATGGTTACTTCCGGCATCGACCATCTCGACGTTACCGGACGATTTTCCCATGCCCTCCAGCGTCTCGAAAAGACCCTCCGAGAGAATTCCCGGTACTGGCAGGTTGAGATACCACCCGTTAACAACGAGGGCATCTTGGGGTTTTTGCATTCTTGCCATGTTTTACTCCTCCTCTAAAATTAAAATTCCGTCGTTACGTTGCAGGCTGACAACGATACTTTCCGTGCACTCGGTAGGAATCCACATGATAGTTACGTTGACAATCTTACGATCTTGCGACGCAGGGTTATTACTCTTGTCGCAGATGGCCTGATAAGCCTTTTCGAACGACACACTGTTTTCCAGAGCACCGACCTCGTATTCGGGCTTGAAGATACGCCGGCACTCGATGAGGATTTCCCGTTTGAGATCGGGCGTATTGGGTTTCTGTTCGGCGAACCGCATCCGTACACGAAGCAGGCGCACGTAGTACGAAGTCTGTAACCGGACATGGATGCTTTGGTACAGCTTGTTCGACGAGTACGCGCGGGAGCTACCGATGTAGAAGCCCGTACCATCGACGTATTGCAGAACGTTGCAGTAGAACTGCTGTACCAGCCGGTTGATCTGCGGCTGGGTGAGATTCTTAACCGAGCAGTCCAGAACCGTCGTAAACAGCGAATCAATGCCGCCGGGCGGGATATGAATGCCGTCGCCGTTCACATACGGCGTGCGCAGATAACCTGCACCGAGAATAGCTCCGATATTCGGAATCTCGATACGGTTACCGTCAGCGTCGAGAACTGTTACCCAGCCGGCGTATGCACCGGCCATGAAGCTCTTGTCGTTCGATTTCAGTGCGGAACAGTAAAGCTCGGCGAGTGCTTCCGAGAACGTGTTCGGGAACGTGATAACGCCGACAGGACTTTTCTGATCGTTGAGATATGCGTTGAGTTTCTTCTCGACGCTGAGCGAGTGGAACTCCGTATGCGCGATGATCTGAACATCCACACCATCGAAGCAGGAGAACTGATTACCGAAGTACTCCTCGGTTACCTCACCGCCATTGGAACCGGCGCTCAGCGTAGCGGACGGAGCCGTGGTGTCGAGTTTGCTGACCTGCCCCGTAACGGCAACCAGTGCGAAACCTTCCAGCGCGATATTGTTACCCTCGATGGATTTAACGACGCCGATCTTTTCGTATGCCTCCGAATACAGCGTATCGCCAGCGGCGACACCCGTAGGTGCGGCACTACCCGTCAGCGTCGTGGCACCCTGATCTGCGGTAAACGTACCGATCGCTTTCAGACCATAGCGGGCGTTACCCGTAGGTTCAGAGACAACGTCGATAACAGCGAACTTGCTGACTTGGAGAATTTGTTTTTGAATCTCGGCGAGCGTCGGCGCAGTATACGTCTCAACAGTGCCATCGTATTCCACAGTAACCACGTAGTTACCCTCGACGGAAACCGAGTAGGGGTAAACGGTTACTTTTACCTTGTTGTTAGCCCACGAACCGGGGTCTTCAACACCTCTGTACGCGGCGGTCGCGTTGAGTTCGAAAGCCGGTTTGTTTTCACCCGTGGAGCTGATAGTCCCCTTGGCGGCTTTAGCATCATTCGCGGCGACGCGAGCAATGTACAAGGTAGCGGGAGCTTCCCCGGCTTCGTCAAACAGATTCTTAACTACCGCCGGGCCATAGTAGTTCGAATTTTGACCTCCGAAAGTCTCATTGAACTCCTCCATATTGACTACCCGGATAGGCGTCAGTAACGCGCCACGGGTAAACATACCGAGCAGACCAATGTTTCTTTTTGCGGGGTCCTGAAAGGGGGAACCGCCGTTGGCGACACCCTCTTTTACGGAAGTACCTACATCTGCCATTGTTATTGAAATTAAAAGTTAATCGCTCCCTATAAAATCAGACCCAGTAAAATACCGATTGCGGTACACCCCGCACCGACACCCCACAGTGTCCGTCTGTTTCGTTTTTGTTGTTCACGCATGGATTCCTCCAGCGCGTTTATTGCGTCCTGTGAAGCCTCGAACTGGTCACCTTTAAGTTTAATGACCGATTCCTGCGCTTCAACAGTGTTGTAAAGAACCTTGTTCAGCGAATCCGCTATAAGTAACTGTTTTGCGTAATTGAGATTGATTTTCTCATAGCTACGCATCTTATTCAGGCCGAGATTTATTTTTTGAAGCTGTACCGGGGTTATCACGATAACCGTGTCCGTTTGGTTCAGTATCAATTTCCTCGGATAGAAATTCTGAGAGGATACGGATGTTATCGTCAATGCCACCATCCAAAATAGCAGAATTACCTTTGTCATAATCGCTGAGTATTTGTTGTACTTGCTTACGTAATTCGTCCTTATCGCGCTCCAATGACTGAGCAACCTGTTTGGCATTATCCACAACGACCACCAGCTTATTGATAGAATCCTGCAATTCAGTGATTCTGTCTTTGTACTTTTGAGCGTCGTGAGTAGCCTCCAAATAGGAACACCTTTGTGCGTAATAGACACAAAGGGCTGAGAGAGCGAGAACGATTCCGAGAAAAAGGAACACCACTATTTTCTTATAATTAGTCATTGTCGAAATGGTCGTTTATTTTCTCGATTGCTTTTACTATTGAATCTTCATACGCCCGATTGATTTGGTCGTCCTGCAATTCAACTACATCCTCTTTGTTGTCTTGAAACAGCCACTCAATTAATACCGCCATGTAACCGCTCCCCATAAGAACGGTAAAATTCGCCTCGAAGTCGCGGTCCAACTTTTTCGGCGAGTATTGTCTGAACTTAATGTCCGGGAAATCTTCCCGAAGCTGGTCGATGATGATGTCAGCGCATTCATCCGACTTGGTTACTCCTTTCGTAGTCCATACCGAGTAACCGCGGGCATTGTTCCACGATGTACCAGTACCTACTGCATCATTGTGCAGTGAAAGAAGTAGTTTCTTTTTGTCGGTCTTGACGTTCAGCGCATTTCTCTGACGTTTGGAAAGACCGATCTCATAGTCCGTAGTGTTGGTGAAGTACACCTCGTAACCGATGGCACGCAGTTTAATTGCGATACTCCGGCAACGTTCACGGCTCCAAAGGTACTCCCGATGCGTCTTGTCGGGAGAACTTTTACCTGCAACCTCTTTACCGTGGGCAGGGTCCAGTACTATGCAGATACTTTTCATACTCCGAATAATCCTCGTAATGTAGCCCAAAAATCGTGACTGACTAAGCCGGAGAGGATAAACGATGCTCCGAGAATCGTCACGAGTGTAATCCGCGGATGTTCCAAAAAGAACACAAGCAGATTGAAAGAGTCTTTGCTTCTACGGACCGGGCAACTTTCCTCGGCGACCGTAAGAGCACGCATTTTTTCCAGTATCTCGTCGAGTTTGGTATTGGTCTCAGTTAAGCTGTTGTTCATCCGCTCCTGATTTTGCTCCAATAACTCGCAACGCTCGTCGAATAATTCGGCGAGCAGTAGCAACTTGTTGTCCTGCGGGTCGGAACGGTTGCAAATGAGTTTCAGCTTCTCCGAGGTCATTACTTCACGATAAGACCTTTCATCACGGGAACCTCAGTCTCAGCAGAGACTTTAACGCTTTTACCGGGAAGCAGTACCACCAACTTTCCGTTGAGGTAAAGTTCCATACGGTAGCCACTGGCGTTACGCAGTGTTTTGGTCTTTACAATGTTTTCCTCCATAGTCTTAGCCATAGCACTTAATTTTTCTCAAAGATAATAAAAATATTCTCGTATCACCAAATCACCCAGTCAAATTTAACCAATAGGTTCGACATCCACTTGGATAAGCTCGGTAACAATCTGTTGTACGACATCGACCTCACGAGGTTCTACCACGTAAAGCCAAGCACGCAGAGTAAATTCGTAGTTGACCTCCAGTACTCCGTCAGTACGGGGAACATCCGTGGTTCGAATCGTGTACGGGACCACATCACCCACCTCATCACCGTCAATAACCGTCTTGTTAAAGATAAATTTTGGCTGAGCAATAAACCGAGACAGAAACAGATTCTTCAATGACTGGCTCTGAAAGTAGTCTTTCGTAGCAATGCTTACGTCATACCGAAAATCCATCCAAATAGGACGCCTGTACAAATATGCAGTAAGATTGTCAGTAGACAATCCTCCGGCGTACTCCTTGAAATCAATCCACCAATCCTCAGCAAGTGTGGGTTGGTAGTCTTGGATGGCGATACATGGGTATACTTGGTTCTCCTGTTCCTCAACGTAGTCTTGCGCAGACTTGCGGGCAAACCGGGACCGGACAGAAATCTCAGAGCCAGTTGTGTGGTCTTTGATTTTGATTCCGGAGAACAGCTTGAAGAACTCCTCGTTTACCTGAGAGATTGAGGTCAGCATTTCTTGTAGTCGGCGTTCAGTTTTTTCAAAATCCACTTTATTGCGCCGTCATACACGAACAACGCCGCGAAAAACGATGTGATAAGGCTCTCGAACGTTTCCTCCGTAAACTCACGGAATACCCAGAAAAACAAAGCTCCGCAGATGAACGTTACAGCACGTTTCACCCACGTAGGAACCTTCCGGGGACCATTCAGATGATCCACTACTTTGATAGTAAAGTAGGATGCCGCGATAACGCAGAACATGTACCCCACCGAGAAAATGTCGAGCAGTTTTGCCAAAAGAGTTTCCATCACTTTCGTTTCTTTTTGAGGGACTTACGAGCACCGAAAAACTCGTCATAAGTTCCGTATTTCTTGGACGCTTTAGCGAGTTCCTCCGTGTACATGGATTTCAACCGGGATAACAGACCGCCACGCGGTGCACGTCGGGCAGGAGCCTCCGTATGAAGCGTAGGATTGACTTCTTTCATAATCCGGTCGGTCTCTATACGTGCAGACTGTTTAGCCGCGGCAATGGGATTCTTACGGGCGGCAGGAGTTTGCAGGAGAGCCTCAGTACCACCTTTGACACCGTACTCTTTGGCAACCCCTTGAAGTTTTCGGACAAACTCCTTCATTTCTTCCTGTTGTTTGTCGTAGTACTTCTGAATCTCGGCGTCAGAAACTTTTTCAGCACCGCGACTGATCTCCATATTTCCCATGTTTGGTTTCTTACTCCCCCCACGTGAATATGCACGAACGGTATAAACTTTACCTTTCGTGCTTCTGCGTTTATAGGACTTAACCGATACGTTACCCATTACCGTTCGTCTTAAAGAATTTCTGAATTCGTTTTTTGGCCTTTGGTTTGTAGTCCCGGAAAGTGTTTCGCCATACCGGACGCGCAGGAATATGTTTATCCTTTGTGCCGTATTCGTGTACCTTGGCGAGTTCCAAATTGGTAAGGGGACTATCCGTGCGTGGAGTGTCTTCCACCGAAACAAAAGTACCCTCCCGATAGATGGCATCCAGCATCACGCCACTGTCAATAAGCGGGGTTTCCCCCGATTTCTGCCGCAGTGTAGACGCCGACAAGTGAAACCCGTAGTAGTTTGTCTTGATATTGCGAATGACAGTTTCCTTAAATTCCTCCGCGATTTCAGCACCGAGGTTATCCATATCCTTTTTGAATGCGGAGACTTTCGGCTTTTTGAACTTTGGGTTCTTCAAATATGACTTGGGAACTTTCCGCATATTTCGAGGAACCATAGAAGCCAGCCTAACAGCAGGGAACGCAGGAATCTTCATCGCCGGTCATCTTCCTCGACATACGTGGCGAACGGCTTGATGGGATTTTCCGGGTCCGTAGTCAATGGCGGCGTACCGTCACCGATTCCCCACTTTACCATTTCGGGTTGCCCCGTTTTGGGGCAGATTTTTGCTTTACCGTTTCCGTCTTTCATGTTTAGCATTCGTTATTCGGGTAAAAACCCTGCGGAGCGCCAAATTGGTTACTGGTGCTACGGTCGGGAATGTTCCCTACTTGTTGATACGCGGCGAGAACCTCGTTCTCCTCACGAATAGGAGTTGCTGGAGTTCGTTCCCGTACAATCACTCGCTGTAATTCGGGGTAACGCGGAATAACACTGTTTGCGGTGGCTGGAGATTTCTTTTTCATGGGGCTACCAGTTTTTAGGGATCATCTCACTCGCACCGAGGGCTTTCGCACGTTTTACAATCCAGCGTTTGACTATTTCGGGATTCTTAGCGCGGCCATACGACGAAATAGCATTGGCCAAATCACGCTTACTTGCAATCGGATAAGAACCGTCGGGGAGAGCCTCCCCTTTCGACGAGAGTTTGTCACGCTGTTTTTCAGAAAAGTCCTTGGCGCCGCGCAGAGCGGAAACTTTATCCTTTCGGTCATGCTTCCGTACAACGGACACCTTATTACGCCCCTTTCGCTTGTGTGTTTTTACTGTTGTCATTATGCTTTGAGGTCGTCTTTGACAAAAATCTGAATACCTACGCAACTGTCATACAATGGCTCCAAATATTCGATCTTCTCAACAACTTGCGTATGTCCGGCAAAGTGTACTTTGGTCTTGTTCCAGTCCAACTTAAACGTTCCCAGTACAGGGACAAGCTGGAGCGGCGACAGGTACACGATCCCGTTTACTTCTTTGGGAAGCCCGTATTTTTCACGGGTACGCAACGGAATTTCACGCTCATAAAGGGCCTGAAACTCGTAAAACCGGGAACTTCTTGGAGAGCTACCGACAAATTCTTCGATTGAAAACCCTTCCGAGGTCGGGTCCTCTACCGTAACGATTTCGAGTGAAATCTTATACGGGGTCTGCTTCAATTTGTTATAAAATATAGCCCGGTATTGTTGGAATTTACCTTTGGTAAGAAGCATATCCTACGGAACTCTTGAGAGTATACCTCTTGACAGCGGGGAAAGGCTGAATGGATAGCTGTCGTAGTATGCTCTGAAATCCAATTCGCGCGTAAGCTGAATATAGCCCGGAATAACGTTGTCTTTACGCAGTGAGTAATCACCGAAAGTATCTTCCAGTAAACTCCGCAGGTACAGCATAAGCCGATACCAAAACGAATAACGGTCGCCCCAAACATTGTCGGAACCGACCCGATTGAAATCTTCATAGAAATACCCTTGCGTAGCGTCTTCCGTAATTGAGAATACTGAGCCAATCTGAACCGTGGTCGATAAGGGAGTGCCGTTTGTAGCAGAGCCAGTATAGTCAGAGCCATCAGTAAAAGACTGGCCGATTGCACTTGCGGCGTTCTCATACACCCGTCGTTTATCGACGAGAAAATATGATACCCAAATTGCCATGTGGCGTTCAGAGGGGCGGATAAGTTTACCTATGGTCTCGTCGGTAAGCTCCACGTTCTTAATGTCGAGAACACGGAAATAGTACCAACGGATCATCTCTTTTATCTCGATGTCGGAAAAGAAATACCTACGGAATACCGTAAGGTCCGTATCTAAGCTACGACCGGAAACTTTGACTAACGAAATGGACGGCTCGTCACCTTTGAAATATGGCGTGTACGCCACTACAACTCCTCGTTCGATAAAGGCGTCCATCAGATCATTCAGAGTAATGTACTCCGTGAAATAGAAACGTTCGCCTTTGATGGTACTGTCTTTTTTGCGGATTTCGAAATAGCCACCGGCTTCAACAGCCAATGCGCCGTCAGCAGTCACTCTCGTAAGCACCGTAGGGTCTGATGTACCGGGGAGCATATCGACCCCCGAATCATAGTCACTGTCTGCGTATACAGATGCCGCGTCACCTCCGTCAATTATTACGTCTCCCGGAATGGGTTCACCTTCGGTATAGTCGGAACCGGCGTCGCCACCATCTATAACGCGCGTCACCCGGTTCGGATTTACCGCCGGGGGCACAATGTCAATGACATACCCTTCTTGCGCCTTAATAGCGAAAGCGGGAATTATGAAGCGGTCGAAAGTTAACTCCCGAACCGCTGTCATAATTTCGTTCAAAGTTACCTTAGTGGTAGGCATAGATTTTACATTCTGTATGCCCTCTGACTGTTGTTCAGAATTGCCGCAACGTCAGCGGGCACATCGACTTCTTTTCCTTTGGGGAAGTTGTAGGCAACCCCGGCGATGATACAGTCCACCTCCTCGATGCAGTGGATGCGGACCTTCTTTACCGCGGCTTTGACCTGCGCGGCAGGAGCGGCTTTCTCCTCTTTTTGGATTTCTTCTTTTTCTACGGGAGTTTCAGCAGGGATGATGACACCCTCCTGCTCCTCAACTTCGGATGCGATTCTTTTTGCCATGATATAAGATTTGAAAGGTTAAGGGAAGACCCCCACCGCTTACGCGGTGAGAGCCTTGACGATGTTTTTCTCCTCGATGATACCGGTTCCCCAAATACCATACCAGCCCAGCGTATGCTTACGACCAAGCTCCACGACACCGTCGTCACGAAGCTCAACGTCGAGAGCGATAGCCCAAGCGTAGGCATTTTCACCGAAGAACACGGCCTCGTAGCCAGTCGTAATCGTAGCGCCGCTACCATACTTTTCCTGAATACCGGCGGCATCCAGTACGGGCATCTGCGTCGTTTCCACGAAAATCGTACCTTCGTACATACCGACCTCACCGATGTAAAGCTGACGGCGACCCATATAAGTATTGGCGTTGATCCAATTCGGGTCGTCACGCATCGTGCGAAGCTGGTGCGGGTGGGCGATACAAACGTAATAGTCGCCGTTGATCCGGGGAGCGTTGTTCGTAGCGAGCGTCTCGACAGCATCCTTAACCGTAGTGGTGTTGAAATAGTCCGTAGCCGTAACCGTAGCGAGCGACTTCTTACCATTGCCGTATACGACGTTGGTAGTCTTGAGCACGGTGTCACGGAACTGTCCGTCGAGGACGATAGCCATGTTATTGGCAAGTAATTTCGAAGCGTCGCCGAGTACATCCAGTAAAGAGGTGCGGAGCAGGTATTCGGTCACCTGCGTCGAGTTGCCCTGTTCTTTAACCGGGACCACAATCTCGGACGTAGACATAGCTTCCGGCGTGAGAACATCGGTCTCTTCGAGAGAACCGCCGCCTTTCAGATTGCCGTACTTAACGAAAACGATGGATTTGCCGCGGATTGCTTGCAGGTCACGTTTGACCTTGGCGAATTGCAGGAAGCGGAGACGGGGCTGAGCCTGAAACAGAACCTCGCGCGAATAGAAATCACGCACTGCTTCCGGAATGGCGACATAGCCACCCGTAGTAGCACCGGCTGAGGTCGTTTCACCGAAAGCAAAACCCGTCAGAGCGATGAGCGAGAACGCTACGATAGCGATAATAAAAGATAACATTTTTAATAAGGTTTAGACGTTTTTACTACTTATTCCCGAATTCAGCTTCCAACTGGTGCAGGAGTTGTTCGCGTTTCTGCTGGAACTCGTCCATAGTCATCTGCCTGAAATTGGGACCTTGTGAAACTTCCGGGACGGCACGAGACGGAACTTCCGGCATTGCCGATGCGGGCGTAGCAGGTGTTGCCGGTACAGGCGCGGGAGCAGGCGTCGAATCTACGGCACCGGCCATTTCGGCCATCTTCTTAGCGATGAGCGGGTCCGTAACCTTGGTAGGCTGGGCACCCGGAATCATCACCGGAGAATTGTACTTGGCACGAAGCTCGATACTGTCTCTGAGAGACTTTTCGAGTTCCTCCTTGCTGTTACCCTTGACAAGTTCGGGAATACACGTTGCCTCGTTGTCACGGATGAGACGCTCCCGGTACTGATTGAGGTCGTTGACGCGCTGTTGCTCGGTAGCCGAGAGAACGGGTTGGATAACTTCACCAATCGTCTCTTTGAGGTCGTCCCGCGTAACGAATTTCTGCTCCATAGCCGACAACAGGGCGTTCAGATCGAAGGGAGCGGACGACTGAACGACATTTGCGGCTTTAAGAGTTTCGATCTGGTTACGCAGGGTCTCAAAAGTCGAGTGCAGTTTTGATTTCTCGGCTTGAGCGACGGCGACTCTGAACGCCATCAGTTCGGGAGTATCTTTAACCACATAAGTTTGGCCATTCAGTTCGATACTCTCCGGAATTGCTACGGTTGTTTTTTCTTGCGGATTCATACGGTGATTTCTACGATTTTGGAGTAATACAGTTTTCTGATGTTACTTAATGAGGTTGTTTTTGAGCACCTCTGCGCCGTTACCTTTTACGGTAGCCTGCGTCATTTGCTCACGGCTTACAAGCGCCGATTCGGGAGTACCCGGATTGACGAACTTGGGGCCGACGAGAGGCTGTTTGGTCTGCCCGATGTCGTGCAGTGCCTCCGGATTCGATTTGTCGAGAGTTTGTAACCCTGCCATAATACGAAAGTTTTAGTTAGACGAAAAAGAATTTATACTGATAGCCTGTCCAAAAGTAAGCAGTTTTTCTGAAAAATCAAAATTTCAGCTTATTCGGCAGGATTAGGATTCAATTCGGGTTCCTCGATAGCACCGGATTGTCCTCCGGATTGATGCCGGGTTGCGGAGGAACACCACCGAGAGCCTCTTGAAGTTTTGCTTGAAGTAACGCTTGGTGAAGCGTATCATCATCAATCTGTTCCATAAGCGCGTCGATGTTCTGTTTACCCATACGCTCCATGATCTCTTTACGGGAACCGAGTTTGAGACGAAGCTCGATTTCGGCACGATTGAGTTCATCCATGCGGTCTTTCGGGAAACCATAAGCAAAGACGGGAACAATGCGCATCTCCGAACGGAACCGGGGAGCCAACTTACGCAGTTTTTTAAGGCGTTCGTTTTTCGGGTCCTCGATTTCCAAAATACGGAGAATCATAGAGTTCATCTCGGTGATACCCTCACCGTATGTCATAGCCTTAATGTTGGCCTGTTGCAATAACGGGTGATAGGTGATCTGTAACGCGGCGGCGGAGGTATTACTGATGGCCTGAATCTTACCGAGGGCATTCTCCGGAACGTCAGATAATTCGTGCATCGCCGTTTTGATGTCTTTGATGAATTCGAGTGCGGCGGAAAGGTCAACATCCAAACCGAGGTTGAACACGTTGGCCTCGGCAGGAAGTCCCGACCATATCTGACCAAGACCCTTTTTGAGAGACTTGGCGGATGCGCCGGTAATTACCGTGGTCGGTGTTACGTGGTAGTCGATAACCGCTTTGATCTGTTGGTTCATCTCATTGTAAACCTTGTTCAGCTTCAAAACGTCATTCGCATCGGATGTCCCGTAAAACTTAGCCGCATTGGGGCGGTTTTTGATATGTACTACCGGAATGAACCCGTATTTGTTCGGGAACTTCTTGTGTTCATACTTGGCTACTGATGAATCATTAATCGTGACATCTTTCTGATACCATGTCTCGATGCTCTTATCGGTGTACTGCATCACGTACAGTTTGTACGGTTGTTCCTTATTGGAATCCAGTGGTTGCCGAACCAAAAATCGGTCCAGCGTATTGAAGTCGCCGTTTTTGAAAATAGGGAAGCATTGCCGGGAATCGAACACTTTTACCTTGACGTACTTTTCGTACTCACCACCCTGCCACGAAGCACCGATCCAGCAGTCGCCGGTGATGCTTCCCATTTGCAGGATTTCGTAGGCAAGCTGGCTCTTGTCAGATTTACCCCAATGGTACATCATCAGCTCCTCGGCGACTTTCTCTACCTCGTCGTCAACTTGGTCCGAATAGTAGCTCTTTACTTGGAACGAAAAAGCCTCGTTACCGAGCAAGAACATGTTAACCTTGTCAATGAACGCCCGGATATAGTTAAACGAGATCATTCCGTCGTTGAAGTCCTTCCAATGGAGACCATCGTAGAACTTCCAGAACAGATAGTATCTCGTCATTCGGTCAATCTCCCACTGACTGTCCTGAACGATATTCGTAATAACGAATGAACGCAGAACGCTGGTAGCTTCCGATAACGGGCGACTGTCAACATTCCAATATTTCGACCCCGGATAACCCGTGTAACTACCCATACCGGTAGGGTCCATTCCTCCTGTGTTTATACCCATAGCACTAAGTGTAAGAGTTTCTCCTTATTGCGCCGATAGTCGCAGTAATTCCATCGTACAGCGGATTATCGGTAACTTCCATTTCATCGTCAACCTGCCGGTCGGAGTTAGCCGCCAAACACATCAACGCACAACTGTCTACCATGTCATCAAAGTAGCCGTCCGATTTTTCACAAACCATGTACGGGCCGTTGAAATACTTCTGACAGTTCTTCATTTGCTCCTCGAACTTTTGGAACTCCATCGTACCTCGCACTTGTTTGTTCGCAGGCACAATAATACGCTTGGTTTGAATGTCCGAGATAAAATTAAACCACATGTCAGATTTACTCTGCGCCGTAAACGTATACGGTTCGATATTGACATGTTCGCCGCAGGCATAAATCAATCTGTCAACGACAGCTTTACCAACACCCGTATAGTCTGCAAATATAGTAGAAATGTTGTATTCTACAATATAGTTGAGAATTTCATGGTGTTGGGCTTCGTAGTCGAGACCTCCTAAACATACCCATGCGAGTATCTGTTTATAGGGTTTTTCGAACGGGTCATCCCCGTACCATACACGGCCAATCGTAAGAACCGTCTCCGCAGGAGACTTACCAATATCGAGGCCGGCAACGATAAAATCACGAATATCGGGGTCCTGATAACCGAGTTTCCGATTCAGCAGGTTGTTGAACTCCTTATCGGTAATAAGCATACCACTCTCCAAATCCCACTGTAACGCATACGCGAGTTTGAACGCTTGGGAATCCTCCCCCCAACGTTCCTTTTTACGAAGCACGTCCGCTTCATAGTTGAGGTGGAATTTCTTACCGTCTTTTTCATACTGTTCACGACGGGCGGCGATGATCTCCTTATATGCGTACTCGAAGTGATTCCGTAACCGTGGGTCTTTCAATCGGCGGTCATGGTTACGGTTCGCCTGAATCTCATACCAAAAGTGGTTCTTGGTCATACCGGTAGTTCCTACTTTAAGCAGTGTACCACCGGTAGCCGAAAGCATAGGCTCGATAGACTTCTGAACGATAAAGTCGTCAATATCCTGTGCCTCCTCACATATTACAAGGTCATACGTCTTGGATTCGATCTTGGATTGCTTACTGGCGACTTGTCCGGCCAAGAACGATCCGTTACTCAGTGACAAGCGCACGTTACTTTCCATAGATACCGAAATATCCGGGTCAGAAAGAATCATCTCGGCATTGGCCGAATTAAGTCTTGTCATAGCACGCGAATAAGTCGTTACAACCTGATCCGATTGCGGCGCAAACAGTCCAACACGGAAACCAGTGGAGAACTGTTCCAGTTCCGGCAGTACTTTAGCAAGCGCCGGAAGCAGGACGGTTAGGGTATCAATGACAAAAGCCATTGTCTCGGACTTACCCGACTGACGGGACAGCAGGACGGTTAGAACGCTACCCTCGAAAGTGATTACCGAGTAAATGATCCGATACGCAATGGCTTCCTGATATTCATACAGAGGTATGCCGGTAAGAATCTTACCGAACTCCATGATACGGTTCGTAATGAAATGCGCGTCGAAAGAGACCGTCTTACCCTCAACGCTTGAGGTGTCGATACTTTCGGCACTCTTTCCTTTGGTTTCAAATACGAAGCCTTCCTCCTTTATGGATTTTCTTACTGGCATTTTCTCGCGTCATATTCGAAGTTACCCATAGATTCCCTCCACTTGGTAAGAGAGTGTCGGAATGTTTCGGTTAATTCGGTCTCGGACGAATTGACATCAACCCAACAATTCGGCGTCTCATACAGCCGAACTGAATTAATGGTAAACTTTTCGGGACATAATGTCGCCAGTTCTTTGAATGCAACGAATAATTCGTCAGCCAGATTTTCAGCAGAGGGATTCTTGTCAATATCCCGCAGGCAGAAACCCATTACCCACATGCGCCAGTTATTTTTGTCGCACATGTTGATGATCTCGTCATCCTGCGGATTAAGAATACAGGCGTGGTCTAAAAATTGGTCGATGAATCCACCGAAGATTCGTTTGAGTTCCTTAAAGTCGATAGGATAACCAAGGCCCCAATATTCTTGGGAAATGTCAAAGGTCACCTCCAACCGAAAACGATGCCCGTGCAGATTGAAACACTTTACGCGCTCATTCATTACCCGGTGTGCGGCGTCAAACTCAAATACCCGTGTGATAGTTGCCATTACTTCTACGATTTTCTTCTGAAACTTCTACGATATTGATACCCGTCGCGGATATAGGTCGAAAAATATTGCCCCTTACTTTCAGCTCTCAGAAAGTTCGTCCATATACGGATAGGCACGTTGAAAAATTCATAATGCCAGTTCGGTCGATTTATGAACGTCATGCTTAACGTTCGTGTACGCCGGTCATAGTCAGCCGTCCGAATATTCGACGAAACAATCTGCATAGGTACAAAAAAGGGTAGCATCGTTGCTGATGCTACCGCAAATATAACCGAATTTATTCTAACGAGCAAATCTGAGCTACTTCATAGCGTCAACTTTGAGATTCTTTCGGGTAAACTTGGTAAGCCCTTTGACGTACTTGAATGCGGCAGAATCCGCCTTTTGGCCCTTAGAAGCGCTGTCCATAGAGAACACCACTAAATTAGTAAGTGCTCTACTGCCTATCTTCTTTTTTATTTGCTTATTTATCTCAAGACCTCGTTTACTGTACGGATGATACCACCACGTCTTGAGATCGGTGTCAGAAACTCCGAAGGTATCTTTTACAGAGGGAGGTTTCGTAACCGTCGTATCTTTTTTCATACGTCCAGTAGACCCTGCACCGATAGGCTTCTTAGACTTGGTGTCTCCCTCCAGCAACAGAGCTTTTGCGGAAATGGGTTTCATGGTACTGTTTGCCTTTTTGGTACGACCTGTACTACCTGCCCCAGCAGGAGTTTTCTTGGGTACAAACTTTTCGAGCGATTTGAACAGGGACGAGTGTCCTCTCTTGGAGTAACTTTCGTTCGCCGCGTGATCCAATTTCTTATACCCGGAAGTAGTCAGTTGTTTTCGAAGTTTCTTGGTGATTTCTCGTCCTGCGAGAGAATCGGGTTCGTGATACCATATACGAAAATCCGACGCGGAAACCTTAACGGAATCGGCAGATTTAGCCGGAGCAGATTTCTTGACGGTAGTGTCCTTTTTAATGCGCCCGGTAGCACCGCCACCGACAGGTTTCTTCTTGGAGGCGCTGTTCTTTTTCATAATTTCAGCCTCTCTTTTGACAGGGTGCGGATCGTAAGTTACCTTCATACTACCGTCAATATCATGGTCTATGACGTAACCATACTTTTTCCGGGCTTCGGTAGTAGAAAAGCTCTCGTCCTTACGCTCTTTGAGTAGATTCTTGAGATACTTAACAGTTATGCCACTGCGAGCTTTTCTTTCGAGTTCAGAGCCAGCCCCTTTCTTTTTAAGTGCCTCTTTTGCCATGTCAGCGGCATCATATTTTGCGGTATGCGCTTTAACCGCAACCATCTTACCGGATTTGGTGCGACGGGTATGTGCCTTAATCTGCTTCTCCTTTTTCATACCGGGATTTTTAAGTTACACGCAAATATAGTGATTCTTTGGTATTTGACAATAACAGGTACAAAAATAACCGCACCGAAAAGGGCATTTTTCGGGCGGTTTTATCGACTTTATGCGGTCGGACGGTTACCGGGTCAGATCAATAAAAAAAGCACGGGAAAACGCGGTAGAAGCTCGTCGTTTGGGAAGACCCAAAGCACGGGCGATCAGCGTTAAAACGGGCATTGTCGCGCGGTTCTTATTCGTCATATATGCACGCAGATTCTTTCGGTATCGTGCAGGCAATTTCAGACCCTCCGAGGAAACGGCGAATTTACCGAGTGTCCCGTAACGGGTTTCAATCTCATGCAACAGGGCACTCCGGTATTCATTCAGAGAAATACGTTTCCCTTTCTCGAATAACGGGATGCGAAACGTGGTATCGTTAGTCTCAACAGTGAGAACCCCGTCGGAGACTTTCTTAACAGTGAATATTCCGACAACCTTTCCAGTACTTGTCGTAACGGTGAGCTTGTCACCGAATATCTTTTTTTCGGTTACTTTCATAGCTTGAAAATTATAGTGGTTTCTCGTTCGAGCGCCCCTTTCCAATCAACGAGATTTAGGCGACGCCCAAGAAGCATCAGCATCTTTACTATTTGCAGATAGGGGGTCCACTGCTCACCATCTTTCCGGATATGGCACAAACCGAAAAGATTGCAAACAGTGGTCCCTATGGTTTCAGTCTCTATTTGGGACAGCATATCCCGTATATCGTCAGCGTGCAGATCGAGCATGGCCTTTTTCGTGCCTATGTCATTTCCAAGCACACACGTTACACAATCAGAGTAGACTCTCTCGACATTGAAGCTACGGAGTTCCATTTGAAGTCGATCCAAAATTTTAATTTTTCTACGTATATCGAAGCAATCCTGTTTTTCCTTGCAGGAATAGGGTCGTTAACTTCTTCGAGATTTCGAAACGCTCCCATAAGAAACGAGTACGCCTCGTCGAAAGTAACACTGCAAAGGTCTCTCTCATACTGGTCCTCATTGCAGTTGTAGAGGTCCATGTATTGTTCCATCGAACAAACAATAATGTCGATGCGCCGTATCTCCTCCGGAGAATGCTTATTTCGGGATGAGTTGACCATACCTTTCTTTACAAATACGGATTACCTTTTCGCACTGTTCAACAGTAAACATCCCGATATGGGTAATTTCGACAGGTATTCCCAACTGCAAAGATAACCATTTATACGCTTGGGTGCGGCTCGAAAGTCCTTTTTGCCAGATAGCGTCGAAATAAAGGTGCGCCCGTTTGCGAGCGTCACGAAGTTCCTTGTTGGCAACACTCCCCTTACCGTTGATAGTTCCACGATGGACACCTGCGTATGCTCCGCATTTGGGACACACGTACAGAAGTCCGAAATCCTTGTCGTAGAATTCACCGGATTCGCGTAGCTCTGTCCACTCATTACAGTAGGGACAGAGCTGGCCGGTGAGAATCATTAGCTCACGTTTTGGAATCTTCATCAGTCGATCTTTTCGTATTTAGGGAACAACTTGTTGAATGCAGTTTGCTCAACGTAGTTTACCTTGTCGTACTGTTTGAGCACACGCTTAACCGCGTCTTCTTTGATAGCAATGACACGACCAGTCCGATAAGGATTGTCTCCTGTTTCACCATCGCGTACCTCGATAAAAAAGATACCGCCGTCAGCGATGATCTTGGAACAACCGTCACAAGCGTGACCACAGCATACCTGCGGAGGAGCTTGGGCAACTTTACCATCTTTGTCTTTGTAGGCAGTCCCCAAAAGGGCAACTCCTATGGACTCCCCGCAGATAAAGCAGGTTTCTACCGTAGGGTTGAGTCCGAATTCTTCAGAAATAAATACTTTGCTCATAGTTTTAATTGTTAAGGAGTCCCCGTCGCAGAGCCTCGTTTTTAATTTCTTCGTCAGAGAAGTCGCTCAGTTTTGTAGGCAATTTCCAGCTAAAATTGTCACGGATATACATTGTGTATACCTCATGGCACATCGTGTCAAATTCCACGTCGTTAGGTGTCACGTCACGCAAGCACCACAATACGCGCATACCTTGGTTGGTTCCGTACCGTTTTACCACGTTCATTTTCTCCAGCGCGGGGAGGAAAGACCGGATGGCGCTCCGCGATAAACCACACGTAGAGAACACCTCAGTGAAACCTTGCCGCGGACGATAAGGAGTGTTCCGGCAGATTTCGTACAGATACACCATAGCCTTTCGGAAACTTTGTTGAATGCGATCACGATATTCCGGAGACTTGCGCCACTGAGTAGGTTTTTTTTTCTTGGTTCATAAGAGGCTTTCGATAAAGTTAGCGGCATCGTTACCATAATGACGCTTGATAATTTCTTTCATGGAGCAATGGTACTGCTCATCATAGTTGCCGACGATTTCGTGAAGTCTCTCGTCAAATTTGATAATGTCGAACTCTACTATGCCAGTTACGGCACTGACCTTATCGTCGATATACTCGGAAAAATTCAGACCATCTTTACCAAAATATTTGGTAAATTTCTTGGCGGCGTCAGCACGCCCTTGTGCATTGTTACGATACATTGTTATTCTTCGTTAGTGGTGTCGCCCTCGGTTTCTTCCGCGGGCAATTTGATGAATTTGTCAGCTTTCAACAACTGAAACTCCGTGGAGAAGAAAATACCGTTGTCTTCGACACGGAGGATGGTTTTCTTGCTCCACCGTTCGTTGTACCACAACAGAATCTTGTCACCGACTTTCAGCGTGTCGTCATAGTATACGTCTTGCGGTGCTTCGAGACCGACGCTGGCAAACAACGCGGTAAGCACTTGTGCGGATTCAGCAGTACGCGCCAGCAATTTCGGGTTGAATTCAACTGTATCTTTCGTATAGGGGTCTTTAAGAAGCGTAACCGCGTCAATATCGCCGTTGGCGTACTGCATTAACCGCGGCATGACTTTCGGCTCATAGTGGAGCAGGTAATCTTGCAGGAACGACACCGCACCGATCAGTTTGCCGTCAACCATGATTTGATTGCCGACCAGTTCACCGACTTTCTTGAAGTCGGGTAACAACGTACCGACGAACGAACACCGCTTGGGTTCGGTAACGTCCTCGAATACTTGCTCCTCGGTAATTTGTTCGACCGCGGCAAGAAATTTTGCGTACCGGATGCGACGCTCTTTCCACTGCTTGAGGACTTTATTAACCGCCATGCGCCACTTTTTGAACGGAATCATGTCGGGAACCAATGCCGGGTCGATCTTCTCGGATTTACCGGTACGGATAGCGGATATTTTAGCGAGCACCTTGCGGCGCAACAGCTCATAGTCGGGTTCGCCCTCAACCACCTCGTCGATACGTTCACGCTCCTCCGCCAGTTTTTTACGACCGCGTTCAGCGGCTTCGGCCAGTTCGTCGGCAGTATGGCGGATAATACTCTTGCCGTCGAACATGTCACCGAGTTCGCGCGGCGACGGAATTCCCTCGAACGGTGTATCGACCTCGGCATAGCCGTTATTGGTATCGGTGATTTGAAAACCACTCTCGGCGTCGCACGTAATACGATAACCGCGGAAATACAGTTTACCTTTTTTGAGGGGAACGTCCTCACCGATGAAGCGATCACGCAGATAGCTTTGGTAAATTTTCAGATTCATGCTCACCGTGTCGAGCACGGATTCGTCAAGCTCGGCAAAATCGTGCATAACGCGACGGCATTTGCCAGTGGTGGTGTCGATTTCAACTACTGCGCCAGTGGTGGTGGTTGCGATTTCGTGTGCCATTTTATTGTGGGATTTATTAATGATTATTCGAGGGAACGATAAAACAGTAACACCGTGTGAGCCTTTCGGGGGTTCAGACCGTTGCAGTGCGCGAATTGCCACAAATAGGGCATTATTTCGCGGATACTGGAAGCATAACGCAGGTATGCTTTGGTCAGATGTTTGACCGGCCACGAAAGAAGCTGGTCAAGGGTATATTTACCGGGGTAACGCTGGATAAGGGCACTGGCCATTTGTGCGGGGGTTTTGTCAATACTGATTTCGGGGTAATTCATAGCTGTATAAGATTTAAGGTTATTATCGCTGATTTGCTACTACGTTTACGGCGGATTCGATTTCGTCGTCTTCGGTTAAACGGAGTTTATAACCGAATGCCAGACCGTAGTACTGGAACAGTGCACCGAACGGACGCTGGGTAAGTTTGATGAGCTTGATACCGAACGGCGTTGCTTTAGCGGCGATTTCTGCCGTTTTGGTGAGTTGGGGCCGGATGGCTTCAAAATCGTTGTCGTCAAGGAATTTGTCATACAGCTTGGCCCACTTATCGAACAGTCGTTTGTCAAGCTCGTTCAACAAACGGTCCTCACTTTCGGACAGCGTTTTTGTGCGCTTGGGCACAGCCGGTACGGACTTTTTGACAGGGGCCTTTTGGCTGGTCATCGAGCAGGCATCGAAGAACTGCTCGACTTTAACGCCGTCACTGATCAGATTCACCACGTCGCTCAGTCGAGTGCACCGATCTTGATAGCCACCAATGGATACTTTGCCGTACCGGGAATAGATTTCGTACATTTCAGTACCGCCTTTTACAGGAAGTTCAAAATAGAAATGGTTTTTACCATAGAAATTATTCTTGTCATAATGGCTGAGATCGAGAATGACGCCGGTCAGTTTTTTGACATTTTGTGCGAGACCTTTTTGGTCGGCTTCATCGAACCGGTACAACAAACAACCCTCATAGTTCTCGTTGGTGTTCGATACCTTTACTTCCTGTGCTAACTTGTTGTCTTTCATGGCTTTGTGGTTTATTAAAATTTCGATATACAAAAATAGTTATATTTTAAGACATAACAAAATTATCTGTAAATATGATTGGTCAAAAGTACCACAAACGTATAACAAAAGAGGAACAAGAGTGAAAAAGGGTGTACCAGTACGCAGGGGACCGGGCACACCCCTATTATAATATAGGTATCGGACTATTTATGCAACCACTTTAACAGCGGACGGATAACGTCTGACACTTTACGGGATGCGATCAAGCACTGCTCGGCAGTACCATAGCAATACTCGCCGTCATCGGACACGTACAAATAACGGGCATCGGAATAGGCATTGAACTGTCTTTCGACACGGAAACCGTCGTCCCAGTCATACGAAATTTTTGCCGCCCGCAGGTAACTTTGCAGTATGCCGACTTTGCGACATTTTACACGTTCCCAGTTAGGAAGCCGGTAGGGGTTTTTGTCAACCGGGTCTTCGAGATACGCAGGGTCATAGGGGTCCAGAAACTCTTTCATTGTTTTTGTGCGATTGCGATTCCACGTAACAGCTCACTCGCTGTAATACCAACATGGAGAGGAAACTCCACACCATTCTTTATTATCGACTGAGGCTGTTTATTGGAACCATGTGATTGCCGATCATTAATTTGATAGTAGGTTCGTCCGTGTACTTGGTAAGCAAAAATATAGTAACGCTTACCGAAACCTAATGAGTAAAACTCTTCGAATACCTTGTCTTCCATAATTTTAATATTTTAGGGTTTTCTCTGCCAGCTGGGTCATACAAAACGTGACCACTTTAGCCAATCGTGTTCCCGACCGTCGGGGGTCATAGTCACACGTTATTTCAATCGTTTTGCCATCAGCGAGCCTACGGGGAGACCCCGCACGAACGTGCAGGAATCTTTCCCGTGACCAACGCTCCGAAAAGTCGTTAAAACTTGCCTCTGTAAACGGTTGATCTGCCGTGTAGACAACCGTAAATTGTTTTGGTTTCTCGCTCATAGGTAGCAGATTAACATTTATCACACATTCCGGCGATCAGACGCTCGGTATCCTCAACAGTCTTTTTCCCGTCGAGTAGCAGTGAAATAGCACGACATATGCTTTGTTTGTTTGAAGAGCTAATACCTTCATACCTTTCAGCTACAATATCGAGGAGTTCATAAAACGTTGGATATTGGGTGGGATTCGCTATTTTAGCAACGGCGGCATCGACTGCATCCCAGGTGTTGGTTTGGCTGTCAGACATCCTGTCGTCATCATACGTATACGCCATATACGTATATATGTCGGACGGAGTAAATCCGGAGGGGCTTGCCGAAGAGTACCTGCCTTTCAGTGATTCGATAGAACCGGCCAAATGCGTACCATCTTCGAGCATCAGCCGAACAGTGTACTTGCGAGCCTTGAAGTCAATGCCGGCGACAGTTACATCGTGATACCGTTTTTTGTAGTAGATTCGGTATTTACTGCCGATGAAGTGCTCACCGAACTCAACGCCGTGACTTTCGGCATACTTGTCGGCGCGTGCATGTCCGGTTTCACTGAACGGAGAATCTCCCGGGCGCAATTCGCAGGACAATGATAAAGCCTTGGACGAATATTTCGCTTTCGTTCGAGTGTACGTGAGGCCGTACTTGTCGCAAACACCTTGGAGGTCTTTTTCGAAACTTTCGAGAAACGCCTTTACTTTAATGCGGTCTGTAAATTCAGTGATAGCCATATCAGTTCCTCCACGTTATTTCACCGTTCGCCTTGTGCAACCAACGACCACCGAGTTCCGCCGTAACCTCGATGGCATAATGATTGTGCGGTTCCGCCGGGTCATACTGTTCGCGGATACGTTCGGACAACTCATCGCCGGTTATCTCGACATTGTATGGCACCACATGACCGTACGCGCCGGCGATATACTCTTTTACTAATTGGGCGTTCATAGCTTAGATATTACTGGGTTTGAATGTTACACCATATCAACTTTCAGCTTTATCGGCCGGTACCTCCGCTTCGGATTGGATGCGGTAAATCTCCGCGTCGATAACTTCAATACCGTGTTTTTCGAGCAACGCCAGATAGTCATTGAAAAACTGCCGGCACTCGCCGAACTCCATCTCGGCGCCTTTCATCGGGTGATTGGTCTGCTTCGTCGTGCGGACCCAGAAATTATACTTTGCCATAGCTGTATTGAATTAATAAGTTTATTATTTGATTACCTCGTTGAATGCTTCGATAAGCAAATCGTACTCCTCTACCATCGGGGTGCGCGTCCTCACGTAATGCTCGTCACGGCGCACCGCCAGTTGGTCTTTGATGTAGTTGCGCATGCTCGTCATTTCGGCGACATGAACTTCAGCTTCACGCTTGTCGTGGGTTTTCACGTAATCGCGGGCCGTAGCCAACGCAGTCTCTTTCGTCATCATGGCTATATAGGTTTTTAGATAAATGCTATTTGACCGTTGTATTCGAGGGCGACAGCCTCCTGGCCGAGTTCGTCGCGCATCTTCTCGCAGTATTCGACTATCTCGTCGATATGCTCCGTGAACTGTACCTTGGTGCAAAACGCATATACGATAGTGATATGCTCCTTGACCAGCTTACCGCTTTCACTCTGCCACCCGCCGATAGCGTCGGTAGCCGTTGCGCCGCCGAACCAACCGGACAGCTTCGTCAGTGTTTCGTCAACCTGCTTGCGTGTGTCGCATACTTTGTCTACGCCGATAGTGGACGGAACATAAATTGCTACTTTGTTGTCGAGATCGAATTTGAATTTCAGTGCTTTCATAGTTATGCTTGGTTTGATTAGAATTCAAAGTCTACGAATACTTCGGTGCCTTTCTTCACGTTGCGCCACTTGTTCGCATCGTCGAATGCCGTACATTCGTAACGACCTTCACCACGTTTATAGCCAAGCGTCGTATACGCGCCTTTCACATAAACCGGGCCATTCTCTTTGAAACGAATGAACTCGCCTTTGCTAACATTTTCAATAGCCTTTTTCATAGTTGTATAATTTTAAGTTAATCTTTTGCTTCAAATAACCTGCCGATGTATCGTTCAATCATCGTATTACAAAGGTAGTTATTTCTTAAAACATAACAAAATTATATACAAGTATTTTTGGTCAAAACACCGGGAAAACTATAACGAAACAGGAACACCGCACCAGTAAGAGGGTGATTTACCGGGGTAACCCGCACTTTCAACCATTTTTCAACCACCGCACACGACCTCCACAGATTCACCAGTTACGCACCGTATTCACACCCACGCACACGATCACACACCGCAATACCGTCTCCACACAACTATCACCGCACAATCAGCACCGCATGCGCACCGTTCTCCGCACACCGCACCGATGCACGCACGACATCTCTGCACAGTTACTCGACTTACATGGCTCGATCTTGCAAATCTACGTTGTGACCTACGCGGTTACTGAAACTACATGTCTCGATCTACGAAACTACTCTGTGACCTATGTGGACTACCCGCATCCCCTCCGGGCACCAACCCCATTTAAGGGGTGGGGTCCTTTTCTGCTGACACATACGAGCAGAAATCTTACCTGCGCTTACTCTCGTATGTATTCTCTACCACTTGCTTCCCAATCATCGTAAGTAATAAGGTTATCGAATCTATCGCCCATGTAGTCCCCGATTAAGTTATACATTTTTTCAACATCAATAGAACAGTTATCCGGCCTTACCGCCACTGGGAATAAAGTAGCCACAAGCGCGGGCTTACTTAGGTGCGTCTGTAATTGGTAATATGAAAAGGGGATTGTCTCCCACGGCATTTTAATTCTCCATTTATTATAGGGAAGCCAATGCTTTTTATACCACCAACGGCAAATAGTCAATAGTTGTTCACTATTATCTACGTGTATATACATAACTAATTATATTATCCGCCGCAATTTTGAAATTACGTAGTTAGTTAAACAAATCGTCCCAATCGTCGTAAGATAAATCCGGGAGAAATTCGGGAACACCCTCTACTCGGTATAGCCATACACGTGAGGGTTCTATACATACCAATACAGGAAATCTTAAATGCACGTTTCCGGAAATTAACTGTGTATAGCTAATATCCCCGACATTATTTATAATTATACGTGTTTGTCCTATATTCCACTTATTAGTAAAGTATACCCACCCAACTACATCAGTTAATTCCTCGTAGCTATTTACTATTATATTCATAAAAACAAATCAATAAAGTCCTCCACGGATAAAATATCTGTATCCGGGGATGCAACTACACGTGTATAACGTTTCCGAACCGTAGAAATAATAAATACATTTCTGTATTCATCAGCAGTAGTACTCTTGGTAGCTACCTCAATGTAGCCATTTTCAGATAATAGCTGCATAAATTCAGACTTACTATACCCATCTGTTCGCACGTATATATTACCACCCATAATTATAGAAATAAATCAATAAAGTCTTCTGCCGACATATCTGAACAGGAACCAGTAAAATAGCGTAGCCGTATAAACTGTTTGTGCTTATTATCTACTAAGAGCATATTATCTGAACGAGAACGATCCTCCGACACATCTGCGTAACCATTGCCGCGTAATAATTTAATAAAGTCTTTTCGCTGGGTAGATTCTACACGCACGTATATAAGATTATCCATAAGTAATCTAATTAGAAAGGGAACGTTCCCACGTATGCGTTACGCTTGTGTGCTATCTGCGTTCTTGCGCTCGCTACTCTTGGCCCTCTGTGGCCGTTACCCGTCACACTGGTTAACACGGGTTTAGAAACCCACACGCATCAACACACACACACACATACTCTTTATATATGTATATAGTATAATAGAAGCAATGTAAATTATTAGCCGCGATCTTGGTAAAATTAGAATAGTTATTCCGGCATCTTGTTATTGCAATTACGTCTATACTGAAACACAACCGCCTTTTTACCCCTTTTTCTACTGGTTGCTACGGTTAACCACTTTGGAGTATAATCACGTAATTAATTTTTATGCAGATAATTATGCTACTTTTCGTGGGTTTCTGAAATTAGCTGTTTTTAGGAGGTAAAAATTGGTCCTCTAAAAATGCGAAAAAGTGGTTGACATAGGTCAACTGCCCGGAAATGGCAAATTAGCCCGAAAATGCAACTCCCGGTAACCTCTCAGTAACGTCAGAAAATAACTCCTCGAAGTCGGCAAAAGACAAAACAGAATCATCAACCATTATTCTACCGAGATCGACTTCGCCATATACATGCACTCTATTATCGTGCACACTAATGCTTATAATAGTTAAAATCAGCGGTATATCAGCGGAATTTGTATGTTTTATCCGAAAGTTGTGCTCTACGTAAAAATAAGGATAACCCTGTACTACCATTAACCAATCCATTATTATACACGCTTGCGTACGGGATAATAGCACGAAATACAGTCCGTTATCTTTGGTCATTTCAAGTTACACTTTAATCAAACAAATCCAAGAAATCGTTATAAGTAAGAGACTCCTTTACGGTTCGTTCCTCCACAGGCTTAAAAAAGACCGTGCATACATAATGACCTAAGCTAAAATAAAATGGTGTCGGAAAACTTTCCGAAGTTAGGTAACATGTAAATAGGTGCATAGCTTCTGTGTACGAATGACGCTCATATACATTTGTAAATGCAAAGTGTATTGCGCGTATGCTTGTACCATTTTTGTTTACCCACCATGAAACGATAGCTTCTATTTGCTCTATATTTTCTACCGCAACTATCATAATCTACTCAAATAGATCGAGAAAATCAAGATAAGTCAGTATCTCGGATTCGTCCGTAGATACACTATCCAACAGGGTATTCGGAAATACAAAGATACCTTCGTCACCCCATTTTACCAGCGTAACCGGAGGAAATAGTGCTCCTTTACTTTTCTCCATATCCCACAGTGTCCACTTAGTACCGTTATGCCAAAAGTAGTCGTAGGCCGCCAACTGCTTTAGTTCGATAGGTCGGGCAGTCAGTATCATTGCCAGCAACCTTCGTAGTTGCGTGTAGCCATGTATGTCGTAGATAATCATAAAAACAAATCAATAAAATCTTCCACCGATAGACAAGTTCCGTAGGAGTACATGATTCGCTTAAATAACTTTTCCTTTGGATAGATTCGAAAAACCAATCGCTTCTTATCGGTCGCATTAGGGGAACGGTCAGTATAGCCATCCTCAGTCAGTAGCTCCATAAAAGCGTCGATTCATGGTTTATCCACGTATACGAAAACAACATTTTCCATAATCACAAAAATAAGTCGATGAAGTCATCTACGGACATACCCCTAAGACTATTATCCATAGTCAGAAAACATGATGCCTGCAATTTTTCGGGGATGATCTCATATATAAGGTGAAACGTGCTGGTACTTATCTGAGAGTTACCAATAGTGTAGCCGTTTTGTCTGAGAAGCATCTTAAATGCGTCGTTCATTCGGTTAGGTACAAATACTCTTATCATAGAAATAGATCAACAAAGTCCTCCCAAGTTATCTCGTAGTTAGTCACTGTAACCGAGGGACAAAAATAGGTCTTCTTATCGTTATCAATTAAAAGCACTACTTGTCCTCCAGCCTCTTTAATGGTTTTTGTGCATGTGTAGCCATACTGAATAAGTTGTTCGGAAACGTGTGGCATTTTCGACGCTTCTAACCGAACAAAAACAAAGTTCGCCATCACAAAAATAAATCGGCGAATTCCGAAAAGCTCATACGAGGAGCTTCAAAATCCGCAAGTTTCACTGAACACGTTTTGTACTGGACGTCCATGCACACCCAAAAGTCAAGTAGACACGAATAAGACTCCAAGTCCACATTAGTTTCATAAGAGTTCTCCCGCAATAACGAAATAAGTTCGGGCACTTGCTCCCCACAAACCTGAACATAGATATAATTATGCGGCATATACTCTATGTCATCACTCTCAAGCGAGTAGGTTTTTTCGTATCTCATAAAAATAAATCGGTAAAATCAACCACGGACAAAAAGTCTCTTGGAAGCAACTTAATCTCTATGCGTGCATACCATTTCTTAATAGGGTGAATAAGATAGCACCCTGATACTCCAGTGTAATCAATAGTGTCGGCCACTAAAGTATAACCAGCCTCTCGGAGACTTTGTTCAAACGTACCGGCTCCGAATGCGGTGCGAACATGGACAAAAGAATCCCGTATCTTCATTTCTCTCATATAGTCGTTATATGAATAGGCATAACTGGTATCATAATCTTTAGGTGGATTTTCATGGATGTTAATAGTTGAAACTCCTAAGAAAATAAAGCAGGGAAATGTGTACCTATTAAGATTAAGCTCCATGTAAGACTGGTACAGGTACGACGAAACTGAACCAGTGTATATCTGTATTACTTTCGAGCTAAGAGGTGCTCCATTGGATTCATACCATGAAAGAAGCGTTTTAGATAGCTGGCCAGTGGATTCGACCTTTACAATATTACCCATAGTTAAGAAAATAAATCTAACCAGTCTGCAAAAGTGAGTGCATCCGGAAAATCAACAGGGAAAGCACCTACCTCAAGGTATGGTTTATCCTGTATACGAACATAACCGGGTATCTCACTTGTCACAAGATCATAACGAAGTAAGTCAGTAGCAGAAACTTCCTGATTAAGTCGGGGAAACTTAATCTCAAACTCCATAAGGTGTATTCGGCTCTGATACCAAATACACAATGTTCGGAGTTCCCCTAATGATTCTACACGTACTGTAATATTCATCATCCAAATAAATCTTCAAAGTCGTCAATGCTTAACATGGAAAGGGTATGGATAACACTGCGGTCAGCATGAATGATGCTTATCCTGCCATATCTGAGAATGACACACGCAAGGTAGGGTACCTTAGACAAAAAGAACTTTTCCGGAACCTCTACGAGACGTACCGCGTCCAATTCATCATCAGTAAGGACGTGTACTATTGGAGAGCCGGTAGGAAATCTGTCAGAACAATAATTCGAAGATAGGACAGTTTGTGCGTCGGCGTCACAACCTACACTAACCAAGATAGCGTCTTCGAAATACTGCCGTAGAGTGGTCTTCCGAACACCGTCATTACGGGTGATCCTAATATCTCCTGTCTCTGCATAAGTGACATCCACAATAACGGCAGACCAACTACCTACACTTGTGAGACCTCTCAAAAGACTGTTTAGAGAATACACATTAACAACCCCATCGCCATTAAATATATGGATCATTTCCTCATGGGGGTCCCAACGCTGTTGCGTATAGAGGTATCGACAGAAGAAGCAAGTTTCCGCGAAAGATTCACAAGTAACTTTAGCCATCATTATAGAAATAAATCAGCGAAATCGTATGAATTCATATCAAATTTAAGGGAACCTGCATTAATTGACCTCATGGAGAACAATTTGTTATTTATGGAAATTTCGAATATCTTATCGGCATTCCTGTCAAATGTACTCTCAGAGGTAAGGGAACCTCCCTCCTTATAACCGGCTTGTATTAGTCCTTTCACGAACTCGTCACAGCGTAAAGGCCCTACAAAAACATTTATGATTGAACTTTTCATAAGAATAAATCTTCAAATTCCTCCCACTCGAAATAAGGTGCTCTAAGAGTACCGATGTTTTCTATTATTGAACGTTTAGTTGAAATATCAATAGTTAGTACGTACTCTTTCTCCGGATAGACATGTACGGTGTGACCTATCTCATAGCCAGCTTGGCGAAGTAATTCGAGCACTCTCCAAACACGTTCCCCTATAAAAATGGTTCTATGTATCATAAAACAAATCCTCCCAGTCGAGATAATCGAGATAATCCGAACAAAGTTTCCCGTTACCACTGTAACGACTTATGTAAATGTAGGGTTCGTCTTCGGGTTTTTCGGAATCACGTCTTATAAATAGATGGCAAGGATAAGCAACGATCTCACATATTCGAGCCACATTGTTACCATAACCCATTAATAGATACCTATCAAAAGCTGGGGTAAGTGCGGTTTTAATATGTCGGCAATCCCTACACCATAGCAGAACCCTGTATAATCTGATTTTACCGTCGATATTACCAATCGACATAATAGTTTCCTGCATATATAAATATAATAAAAATTTTTGACAATTCCAAACGGCTAAGAATCAGCTAATAACAAATAAGGGGAGCACCGAAGTACTCCCCTCACGCTTACAATGAAGCGAAACAAAATGAAGAAACTATTTGAACCAAGAAACCTTGGCGGCTAAGTCAGCGTACACAGTGTGAATAAGACCCTCTTTGTGGTAATGATACTGCCCGGAGTACCCCTCGATACCACCGAGTTTATTTGCCCACCGTTCAGTCCAGTAGTTATAGTAACCGCCCTTGCCATTGTAGCATAAGCAGTGAATCCCACTGCACAATCCAACGATAGGCAGATATAACCAACCCAGTCTCCGAGACTGCCGAGTATGCCCGTATTCATGGTCGTATACGGGTTCCCGAAGTATTGAGTTCTTCGAGATGAAGATATACCGTCCCATAGAGAACCCGCCTTTCATAGAGGGTACGACGTAAAAGGCAGTACCGTTCTCTTTATGAACACGGCGTTCTCCCCGATAGTACCACAGCATGAACAACCCCACAAGGTTTTGCGGAAGTTGCCAAATGTACAGCAGTACGGCGCAGATTATTTGGAGAACCCTTTTCATTCGACCTCGTACCAGTCTGCGGCGAACATATCGCTGATCGAGGGGACCCAACTGTTAGCGATGCCGGTTTTCGTATCGTAGATAACGCACTGGTTCTCGTAGTCGATATGCCCTACCGTGCGCAGGATGACCTGCTTGGCCTTTTGCGGAACCGACTGCATTTTCGGGATGATCTCGCTTCCGATACTCGACGGAACCTGTTTGAATACGAAAAGACCACGACCGGCCCAACCGGTACGTGCAATGCACCTTCCCTCCCGGAGAAGTTCGATTGCATAGGAAAAATCGAACGTCGTCATTTCTTTACCTCCTTTTTAACGTTATCGAGCCACCACTTGTAGCCCTTGTAGGTGGCAAACGAACCGACAGCGGCTCCCAGCACCCAACCGATAGTTGTGTAGATGCGGAATCCCTTCGGCAAGATATTCCACACCACAGTTCCGACGATAAGGACGGCGATAGCGACACCAATCCAAATCAACACTTTCTTAGCGTTAGCGTCCATAGTTGTAGGGTTTATTTGGTTTGCACGACCTCTTTACCCATTTGGGCAGTAACCATCCAGTTCTTGAGGTCGATATACTTGTTGAGCTGGACCATGAGGTCATTCGTAACCATGTCCCTCTGTTCGTCGCTTTCGAACCAAATCTCGGTTTGAAGCGTCGTAATAGCGGCGAACGAATCGACCACTCCCTGCAACATAGCTTCGGGAGTAGCCGCACTGTTATCGTCGGAAACTGCACTCCGCCGAGCGAGGTCAGCGCACGAAAGCACGACTTTCTGACCGATTTGGCGCAGACGTTCCGAAACCTCGTCGTACCGTTCGTCGGCATCCTCGTACAGCTCTTTGAAAAGAGCGTGGAGCGACCTGAAATTGGAGGAGCTGATGTTGTAGTGGTACTGGTGCACCTTAATGTTGAACACCTGCCACGAAGCGGCCAAGTTCAGTAACTTGTCCAGAGTTGTTTGATTTACAGTTGCCATTACTTTTCGAATAAAATCCACATATAATATTGAGAGAGTACTCCCCCATCCAATATTTTAGAGAGAGGGATGTCTCGTTTTGCCTGAAATTCAAACTCCGCTTTGTACACACGCATCACCAAGTTCCCATGTGTGTAGTCAGTGTAGTGCTCTACTTCCCGTGCACGTTCGAATCTCTTGTGGCGAAGATACGAAAAAATAATGAAACATTCCGTAAGAGCCAAAATACTTGCAACGATCACGGTACAAATAAGCCCTATGTCGATTGCGGAAAGGTCTTGTCCAAACATTCCTTATAGTGTTTAGCGTATTCTTCCAACTCGGTATAAAATTCATCGCCGAGAAGTCGTCTGATAGACGGTTCGACGAATTTCCATACCGGCATGTTTTCACGGCGCCCCTTGTCGAAAGCCGGAGAGCATTGATCATCCCACAGGTGAGATAAATCCAGTCGCAACTCCGCATTATGCCAGACTAAGGGGTACAGTGAGCAATAAACCGGAATGGGGAACGACAACCCTTTTCCCTCGGCGTGCATCAGTTCCAAGGCACAACAGTTTTTGTCTCGCCGGGAAAGCAGGCACGAACCGCCCTTGTAGTTTTCCATTGCGTAGGAACGCCCGTCAGATGTGGAGTAATCCCGTGAAGCGACTATGGGCGACCGCGCAAACTTCTTGCGCATTTCGGGCGACACGTAGGACTGAATAAGGGTTTGATTCCGGAGAATCTCTGCACATTCCTCATGCGTCAGAGCACCTCCGAATGTAGGAACCTTATTTTTCGCCCAGCAACACGCGCCTTTGCACTTCTCGTAGTCACACGAAAAATAGGTCGTAAAAATGTCGGTGGAAACTCGGATTCCCCGAATACCAATCCAACCCATAATTTTATTGTTTGATAAGTTGCATAAGTTCTGCACGGGTGGAACTTTCGTCGAAAGCACCTCCCAGCTTGGAAGTGATAGTATCACTGTTGTAGTCCTCTACACCGCGGGTGCGAACGCACAAATGCTCCGCCTTAATGATGACGGCCACACTCGGCGTACCGAGGATATAAGACAGTGCCAGATAGATTTGCTCGGCAAGACGTTCCTGCACTTGCGGACGGCGCGAGAAGAATTCCACTACACGGTTCATCTTGGAGAGACCCAAAATTCGACCGTTCGGAATATACGCAACCGTAGCTTCGCCGAGGATAGGAACGAAGTGATGCTCGCAGTTGGAAGTAACCTTAATGTGTCGCTCCACTACCATAGAATCATAGGCCATCTTGTTCACAATAGTGGTGCACTTGGGGAAGTTCTTGTAGTCGAGTCCCCAAAAGATTTCCCGCACGAACATCTTGGCGACACGTCGCGGTGTTTCATGGAGGGAATCATCCGAGAGAGCCAAACCGAGTGTCAGCATGATATGCGCAAAGTCAGCTTGGATCATTTCAATTTTCTCCTTGTCGGAAAACTCGGATTTGATGCAAGGGGTTTCGACACCAGCTTCGGAAAGAAGTTTGCCGATTTCTATGCCCAGTTGTTCGTCGGTTTTGTTACAGTCAAGAGCCATAGTTAAGATTTATCTGATGCCCAAATATACGAAACTTTTTCGAATTATGGGCGTCCGCAAATAAATCTTGTCAGCAAGCAGGACATAAGGTACTGAAAACACCCTTGTCGCCGCATTTCGCAAAGCTCCCGACGATACGTTCGCACTTGGCCTAAGATATAGTTACGGCGAATTTCTCGAAGTTTACGGGACATCTCAGAGGTACTCCGGATATAGATGATCTCCGGACTACTCGAAAAAGAAATACCCCACGCATCATACGCAGGGTAAAAGTCCAATCGGACATTATCAATAGCCCGATCACGGAACTCTCGAAGTTTACTAATTTTCATGCCTAAAAGTCGAGTTCGCGTACTATTGAGGATATTTTTTCGCACATCTTAGAGCAGACGTCTGCTGGAAGCTCCAATTCAGCAACAACCATGTCCAAAGGTACTGTCTCCGCCAGAATGTACATATACTGTAAGATATACCATTTGCGCAACGGAATATCTCCCTCGTACATAGTTCTACTCGTAACGTCGAATTTCTTACCGCAGAGAGGACATTCGAGGTCTCCGGTCAGATTTTCAGCGGTGACCGATTGACCACAATACGGACACGTAACTACACCAGTAGGCCAACGTCTTCCTACAAGGTGTTGTCTACAAGTCTCCTCGTCGGGAAATTTCGACTTAAAATAAGTCATGCCATTGATGAAATGTTTATCCATATAAGTATATAGATTAGGAAGTTTCTAAAAATTACCTGATGGAGTATTTATAGCGGAGAGTGAGGGATTCGAACCCCCGGTACCTTACGGTACGCCTGATTAGTAGGCAGGTGCTTTCGACCACTCAGCCAACTCTCCAAAAATTAAGGGACCCCGTGGCAGTATATTGCACTTGCACCAGCCTGCGATGAACATAGTTGGTAGCCGGACTTGTCACCGGTATTCACCTGCGCCTTACTCTACTTTCGGGCAGGTCCCTTATAAACGCGGTCGGTGTCAAACTCGTTGCGCACTGAAACCACCTTCCGCTTCCTGCTTGTACCCATGCAGGCGTGGGGCTTATAAACAATAGGGCGGAGAACCTTCACCGGACGCTACGCAAGGCAGTACGGCTACTCTCCAAGTTTGTAGGATGGGAAAGAACCAACACGCCGCGTTCTTAGGGAGCGTGTGGTAACGTGTAAAGAACCTTTACATATTCTCTCGGACATGTAAAGTAAACGGCGAATTCTTTACATATTAGTACCGCAAATATAAGTAAGAAAGGGCAAAATAGCCAATTTTTGCGATAAGTTCTTGTTTGTCCATGTGTGTAAAAATTAGTACTCGGAGCGGGAATCGAACCCGCACGACCATTGCTGGTCACAGGATTTTAAGTCCGGCGTGTCTACCTGTTTCACCATCCGAGCAACTTTTATTCCTTAAAATCTTGGAGTTTTAATAACCCTTTGTGTACCGCAAAAGCCAAAGCGTCATAGTAATCGGATTCTTCCTGTATGTACAGGATGGAATCTAACTTAGAACCCTGATAGGTTATTGCGTCTTCACCCATAAACGGAATCCACACTCCGTTGAATGGAGGGGTATCGACAAGATGCCAAACACAATAAACGTTTATTTTGTGTTTTTCACGAAGCCACCGTTGTATCTGCTCCAGTGTCGGAATGGGAAGTAACTGATTGTCCATAACTGCACCGTCTACGATAAGGGCTTTACGACTAACCTCTTGCATGTGGTTCGGCGAAATGAATACAGAGCAATGCTCGTCGAATCCTCTGTGCATCGCCATAGCCGCAAGAGTTATAGACGCATACGATTTGTCCAGTTGCATGATATAATGAGTTATGATTATTGTCTGTAAAAAGGGTTCATCCTAAGCTGGCGGTAGGACTTTAACCTACTCTCCCACAACTCGCTATCCGTCGATGGAGTTGTGCGGCGACATGTTCCACCATGTTACTAATCTTTGCAACCACTGAGGATGAACCCTATGGTAAATAGGACATGCGTAGCTGGGTTATCTTTAAGCTCCCGATAGCCTCTTGACCGCAAAGCGATCTAAGTGGCAACTACATCGCACCTTGATGTCCATGTCCTATTAGTTGAGCTAACCGGGTTCGAACCGATAATCCAAGAACCAAAATCTTGTGTGTTACCATTACACCATAGCTCAGCGTAGGGCGTTTTCCTGTATTATGACGGTTGGTACGCCCCAAACCAATTACCTGCACAAACACCCGTTGTACAGATACCTCGCATAGATGGGTGTGCGATAGGCTACTGGGATATTTGGATGCCGGACTTCACAGCAAGGCAGAGCCGTAGAATTTTATAACCACTTTATGGAAGCTGAAAGACTATATCCCAGTATAGTTTATAATCATCTTGGCAATGAATAATGCGATATTGCAGATCGCCAGCGAAATGAATACGCCGAACAGATGCGCCGCAAAGTCATACCAGTTGAATTGTCGTCCACGAAAGACGTTCCCCATCTGAACACCGAAACAGAAAATAACTCCGCATCGGGCATTGATAAGGAAAGCAATTAGGAACGCGAGAAGCATCCCTGCCCACCTCCATTGTTGGAAGAACCTCCGTGAGGATTTGGCTTCGAAGAAACCGTTAATCCGTTCGATCAAACGTATCATAACTCGTTCAGTTTGTGCATCACCTCCGTAGGGTCGATACCGGCGTTACGGCATCCCTCCTGCACGATTAAGAGGGCTTGGCGCAAAGAGACTTCACGATCCGAGATAGACGGCGCCACTTGGAACATCATCTTGTTCTCCTTGCAGAATTCCTTACTGAATCCTATGCGTACCGTTTTAGTCACGTCAGAGAACCAAATAACCCCTTTGCGTTCGAAACCGACCGTTTCCGGACGGATAGATGTCTCAACACCTGCGGCATCATTGTGGATATAAATGCCCTCACGAATACGAATGTCCATAGCTAATTTTTTGCAAATATACTTATTCTCGAACAGAGTAATTGCGAGGACGCTTAAAATGTATAAAATTCTTGTCGTGGCATGGGTACAACAGTTACCAGTTCCCAACCGTATTCTCCATACCTTTGCAAGGCTTCCTCCGGGAGAGCACCATAGTAAAACTCCTGTTTATACTGCCAGTTTAATTCCTCTTTAGTATTCTTCGTACAGCTCATTGTCAGTAGGCACTTTACGGCTCAAACGTATCTCGTTCAACAACTGACGGCGGGCGATCTCCTTTCGTTTGGCGATATAATTCATAATGTCTTCGATGGTTCGAAGAACGTGTACTTGGATGGCCAAGCATACTGAATATTCTCACCGATAGCCGTGGTCGGATTCGTTGTATTTACCATGCTAATTGTAGTAAGGTTTGATTTTGAGCTTAATTACGCCGTTTGCGTAGCACGCTTGGCGCATCAGCTCTTTTCTTTTCGACACCAGTAATCCATATTGGTTAGGGAGCGCCGACTGAATGACGCTCTCACGATTACCGACAACCTCTACCAAATTGTAGCCCGCGGGTTTAGGTTTAGCGGTTCGAGGCTCAGACTGTTTCGGAATATACCCATACCGGGAATAAATACCGAATTTAGTGTTATCGTCCATACTATAATAGTATTAGGTTTTATCGTTTGAACGTATACAAATATAAAAATTAATTTTGAAAGTTCCAAACGTCTCAGAAAGAGCCATATAAGCACAAAAGGGAGCGACAGCACTACACCGTCGCCCCCACCGAGAAGCACAGAGGGTCTTTTATTTTGATAAGCTGAATGTTCGACGTGCCCAGTTGAGATCGTCCTTATCTTTCAGTTGAGTGACTGCGAAATCGTAGCACATCTCAAAGTAGCGATCACGGCTGTCACCAGCCCACTTCATCAGATTGGCACCCTGATTCGACGCGAAATAATTCATCGTCGCATAGAGGGCCAACTTATTGTAGTGCGGCTCACACTCGATAGCGCCACCGTTCTGTTGCACCATGTTCCACAGCTCATTGGCATTGCGCCAGCGGGGACCACGGGAACCGTCCTGATTGATAAGGCGGCTGACCACGCCCTCTGCCTCATCTTCGGTTAAGAAATTGTAGTACCTGAGAGTGCCCTCGAAGCACTCAAAAATGTCTGATGCGTCTTTCGGACAATGTACCGATAACCGTTCCAACGTTTTGCGGAACGTAGCGAACGTTACGGCGATGTCTTCGGCATCTTTCTCCTGCATCACCTCTGCGGCGATACAATCGAATTTCTCGAATATTTCCTCCTTAGTCATAATTGTAGAGTTTTACCTGCCACATTTCGGGCAGTTCGGTTTAATGTTCTTTACCGCTTTCGGTTTCACCGGAATAAATTTTCCCATAAAGTCTGTTGTAAAGTGAATTGAGACATGAAAAACCCAGTTCTAACCACAAAGCCATGTAACTACACCCAAAGGCAACGGCAAGCGTTCGAACGGAAAAGTCGGTACTGACAACCCCATACGTCAACACTGTCCAAAAGGTCAAGCACTTCGAACAGTTTACCACAACATTTCTCTCGATATGAAACGTTACGGTTTCTGCGAGGCCGGACACGTTAAACAGTACGGCGCATAGGGTTATCAGAATACTGTCCATTATTTCTTAGCTACTGCGGCCTCAGCGTTTGCAGGTGCGGCGGCAAAGGCAATCGTTAGCGGCGTGAGAAGATTGTAGCCGAATACGTTGCCGTTGCACTTCACGTTAGCCGCAGAGCCGATGGTGGTTCCCTGCGTAAGCGTCGGAGCGGCGGTCTCTGCCGAAGCGAAGATCACGTCGAACGACTCCGTGAACATCTTCACCAGCGGCCGACAGCAACATTTGTTCGCACCCCGCGGGAGATACGTGATGTTTCCGTTGGCCACAATCGTAAGGTAGGTCATCCCGTTGACGACCTTTTGGTCACCGACGGAATAGCTCACTTGGAAAGTGGGCTGAATATCTGCGTTCAAGCAGTAGCATTGACACAGATTCTCGGTTACGCTACAAGCATACTGTTGCGAGGTAGCCGAAATTGCAATAGGTGTTACGTGAATCATAACCTTATTGAATTATTTTTTGGTTTTCTCCGGGACTTCCTCCCCGCCCAGATTTGGGGCAACCAACGTAACCTCCCTAACGATAGGATCGAGTGCCGTAGCAATCGCCATAAGGAGTTCTTGGTTTTTCTTGGCCATAAGTACGGCGCAACATGATTGCTGTTGCGTCGGGCAGGTCATACAGTCGTTATCGCATCCTTGTTTAGCCATAGCTATCTTGCAAAAAAGTTAATAATAGCGCTCCTTACGAGCGGGTTATTTTTCCACTTGGGTACAGCTTCCGCAATTTTCTTTGCAGTAACCACGATACCCTGTTTGCGGTTCTCCTCGATAAAGTCCTCAATAGCTTTTCGAGCGTTGACCGCTTCCTGTTCACTGTTCGCGTAAAGGTAGAACTCAATCTTGTACGGTTCCATTACATTTTAGGTAAAGGAGGGACTTCTACCGGAGCTTGTGGGATAGGAATTCCCCCTCTGCGGGAGACCAAACCCTGTACGATTTGAACTACCTGCATAATATCGTCCTTGTTGTTTCGGATGAAACCGACCATATCGCCAACTCCGGTTTTCACCTTTTCGAATCCCGTTGGCGGAACCGGGTCCGTATCGGGCAAGTTCGGCATATCCTTAACAATGAACTCATACAGTTGCTCCGCCTTTATAATATCATTCGGGTAGATACTTATGCAAGAGAGCTTAACCGCTAATTTACTTGTGACCCTGAGTTTGCTCAGTATGTCACCATCCGTTTTCTGTACTCCTCTGTTAAACATACTCTCTGATTAAAAATGTGGTGGGAGGACCCCGAAAGACCCTCCCGACCACGGGTTCGCTACTGGTTGCAACCGCCGGGGCAGGAGCAAGGCATAGCGGGCTGGTACAGCGCAACGGGTTGCGGACATACCTGACCGTTTCTGCCACTGCCACCGTTGACGAGCAGTGCGAGTGCTTCGGCGGTCGAAAGTGCCTGAGCACCTGCACCAGCACCGGCACCTGCGTTGGCCTGCGTCGTGACGTTCACGTAGTCAACGAAACGAGGTTGCTGACCGACACGCTCGGCACGCTCCGAAAGAGCGTTGTTGGCGAGCAGGTCGATTGCACGCTCGTTACCCTTCGACTTGGCGTTTGCGTAAACGCCCGCGAAAATCCACGCACCGATCATGCCCAACAGGGCAGTCGAGCCGATAGCGAGGCCAGCGATACCCACACCGCTGGGTTTCTTCGACATCATGTAAGCGACTTTGGTCTGTTCGTAGTCGCTAAAATCGTAACGATGGGTGTCTTCCATGACTTTGAAAAATTTTGTTAATCGAGCAATATTACCCGCATCACAAAGTTGAGAAGAAGCCTCGCGCTACTGAAATTATTTTGCGACAACTTTCACGCTAAGTATATTGCTAAGTTCGCGCACCAATGCCGAGTGTCTGTATTTCATGTGGTACTGGTTTTTCAGACGATTCACTGTCTGACGAGTAAGACCGGAAAGCTGGGCTATCAGCATATCGGAATATCCTCTTTCACACAGTTCATTGATTAAGGCGCACCGGGCATTTACATAGAGTTCCTCATTCGAGGAGAACAGTTTATCCCGTTTCAACGGAATCTGTTGGCAGACCGTATCTGCCAGTTCATAAAATTCTTTGCACATAGAACAAAATAGCTTATCTTTATACCACAAAATTAACTCTTTACGCTACGATGGTCAATAACGTAAATACACCATTCTCGCCACAAGAATTGAAAGTCGCCGAACTATTAGCTTGTGGTTTGTCAGAAAAGGAAATAGCCGAGGAGTTGTGTATCTCCCCGGCTACTGTCAATAACCATACAAGGCACATCCGCGAAAAGAACGGACTGACAAAGAATACAGAAATAATTCTTCTCTACATCGCCTATATAAAAGGTAAAAAGTTTTCTTTGCGTGACATACGCGAACGCGGTATAAGTATCATCTTGGTGTTCCTCAACGTCTGCGAATACATGACATATCAACAGTAACCTTGTAGCACAAGCTGAATATGACAAAGAACAAGATGCCGGCCAGTGCAAATACCATTGTCGAATAGTAATAAGCATCCGCGTCCATGTCAGTAAAGTAGTACAGCAAGCTGTCAACGTGTACGCAGAAAAGCATCGCCAGTGTTGCCTTATACCAAACGCACATTTTGTAGTTCTCAAACCACATGTACGCCAACAGCAGAACAGAACTACCACCGATAACGCTGAACAAATACGCAGTCTGATCGGATAGTGAATCCGTCATATACATCCAACCGTGCGCAATCACAAAGACCGCGCAAAGAAACGGAGTATAAATCTTGAACAAGCGTCTTACGACTTTAACCCATACAGGCACTACGTCTTTCATATTTCGTTAAGTTTATTTCTGAGTTTTATAGACAATATCTACTACACCGGAAGCTATAATCGGCATTTCGAAAATTCCACTTTAAAATAATCGGATTTCAACCTCCGATCTTGAAATATCGACAAAAAAAAGCAAAATTTAAGGGACATTTAAAACATGCTTAAACGTCCCTTAAATTTGGATTACCCCCTATCTCTATTTATAATTGTAGTAACTTGGGGTATATTTATCCAAAAATAATAGCAGCCAAGATTGCCAGCCACACCATACCTCCTCCTGCGAGCGTCCATAGAATGTCCTGCATGTCGGCTTTCGGGTCGATCTTGCGCTCCTTGACAACGGCGGCCGTTAAGACGGCGATTATCGACACCAACTGGGGCAGCCACCGCCACCAGGCGCCCAACGGCACGGCCACGATCAACGCCGCGGAGGCGATGACCGCCCCGACTGCGAAGTGTTGGTATTTGTCTTTAGCGATGGCGTTGAGCCATCCGATGAGTTTATTGATAAGTCTTTTCATATATTTGTGGTATTTCGAGAGTTCGACCGACAAGTTACTTATCCGGGAATCGCTCCCTGATCTCGGCCTTCTTGGCAAGATAGAGTGCCTTCTGCTCGTCGGCTTCGAGTATCTTGCCCTCGGCCAGATAGCCTTCGTAGGCCATCAGATATTGATCCGCTTCGGCCCGGTAGGCCATTTCCCGCAACTGTTCGGGATCGGGCTGCGGCTCCGGTTCGGGCGTGTATTCTTCCCAGCCGACCCGGATGCGGTCCGCCTCTTCGGTGTAGACCTCCCGGTAATGCTTCGGAGGGTCGGACGGTTCCGGCTGCTCGTCGAAGACCACCTCTTTGTATCCCAGCGGGATCAGTTTGTCCGGCCGCGGGTTGCAAACAAGCCCTTCGTCGGTTCGGATTGCTGTAGGGGCGTACTTCATGAATTGATAGCTGTATACCGACAATAAACCTGACGATCTCCAAATTATATGTGCGTATCGACCCGTGAAACCATTAGCATTATCCTCTAAATAAGAGGTAACACCGGACCCTTCATTATTAGGATAGAACCTGATATTTCTAATGTTAGATTCAGAGGCTTCCCAACGATATTTATCGGCTAACGGTACCACATACCCTGCGGGATCGCCGTTGTTGTAGTGTGCGGCTACTTCTTCCGCGGAAAGGGCGTAGTTGAAATGACGGCAAAAATGGACCGGGCTTTTAGTAATATGTAACGGATCTCCAATGCGGAATAACGCGCTCGGCGTGTATGCTGTTGGTTGCATAGCACCTACCTCGATGCCATTGATATAACACATCGCAGTTGCTCCATCATAGGATATGACGGCATGTATATCGTCACCTATTGTCGCCCGACTCACTTGTAGCGACTTATTTCCGCAGTGGAACATTATCGCATCCATTGGCGTGACGGCGATAGATAGCATCGAGGTTGAGAATTGTGCCGGTCGTTGAGTGCCATCAGATTGGCGGAGATTAAAGAAGCACTCCATACTCCGCGGACCGTCGAACAATAGCCCGGCATCCGTCGATTCAAGATACCCTTTCGTGCAATTCACCCCCACCTGCTGCTCGCGTTCGCTGCGCAGCGCGGCGATCTTCAACAAACTTCGTCTGCGGTCCATGGCTATTCGATGATTGCGCGGAGTTCCTCGATATTGATCTCGTAGGCTCGATTCGGCGCCGGGGTCTTGTAGCCGATGATGTCCACGAGGTCATCCGACCAGGTGAGTTCCGTGGCAACGTTTCCCGATGTGAAGAAGATCGCCGAAGTCCGGGCCGACTTCTCCACGGTCCCGATCTTGAGCGAGGTCAACTCCCCGCAGATGTATTTGTGGTTGCCTTCGACGTTGATCGTGACATCCGCACCTTCGACGTTGACAACGACGGGGGCGGCCGCTGCGGCGGCTTCGAGAGCTTTGGCGGCAGCGTCGAGGGCGGCTTTGACAGCCTCGGGGATCTTCGAACCGTCGATCGAGAGCATCCACCAGTCCGTGTCCGTCACGGGATGGCCCGTGTTGTTGTTTTGTCGGGAGACATACACCGAGGGGGCCGCGTAGACCATGTTGAGAAAATCGTATGTCTTTTCCGGGGAATAGTCGCCCGCGGGGACGACACCCGTGGAGCCTAAAAGTTCGGTTACTTCTGTCATTGGTTTACTGTTTTAATGGTGTACAACTTTCCGTTTTCAAGTTTGAATTTCGCTCCTTCGTAACCGTTCTGATAGGTCACGTAGAGTTTGAGTGTCGCAGGATCAATCCAGAAGACAGGCATGATAGCGCCGCCCTCGGCCCGGTATTCCGAGGTTACGTAGCCTTTGGTCGCATCGTCCCAAAAAGCCCAGTATTTGAGCCCCCCGACATCCACGATCTTCGGAGGGTGGTCGGCCAGAGACTTCGCACGCGCGGCCTGCTCGGCGGCTTTCTCCGCGGCCAAGTTTGCATTTTTGGCCCCTTCGTTCACACGCTGTTGCAGTTCCACTGACAGATGGTCCCATGAAACCGAATTTTTCAACAGTGTAGCATGAATCGTATTCTGATTGTCGATACTTATTTGTATCTGTTCGCCGATAGAACCGAGGTACACCTTAACGAATGCGCTGACCGGAATACTCGTCGTAGTTCCGTCATGGTTATCGAACTCGATGCTCTGAGTATCTTCGTTGTACCGTAGAGCAAGTTGCTCGATAGGAAAATCCACTACCAATTTACTCCCATTGATAGTGGCAAAGGTTAACATGTATTCCTTATCGTCGTATACGGGTAATCCGATACACGACTTGAGCAACTCCCGAATATCGGCATGGGCGATATCCGAGGTGTTATGCGAACTGACGCCATCGTCAGTATATTTCTTAGCGGCGGCGAGTGCCGCGTCAACCTGAGTTTTCAGAGCTTTGGTCACGGCATCCTGAGACATGACTTGGTCGGTGTCCGAACCAGTCGTCTGAACTACCTCTACAAGAGTTCGTGTCCAATCACCAACAGTAGCCGAGGTAACCGTTGTCCCATCGAGCATAATCTGTATCAGCTTCATCGTACCGGACATATCGGGATTGTAGAATCCGATATGTATTCCTCCGTATGAAATAAGGAAAATAGGTATCACACCCAGTTTGTCTGAACCGACAACAAAGGTGATCTGCCAAGCATACGCCGAGGGGTCGGCATAGAATTTAGCGGCGTACTTCGAAAGAGTTTCCAACGGGGTTGTCACCACGTAGTCTTCACCCTCAATGGTCAACTCGATAGGCAACTTCTCAATACGGTCATCAACCGCCTCGTTAACCAGCCCGAATAACTCGGTAATGGCTTTTTGAGAGATAACCTTGTTAGGGTCCATACCGACTTCTTGAACCAATGCGGATTCACCCAGTACCTTAGTAAGCGTTTGGTTCAAAGCGACAATAGAACCATCCGTCGTATTCACTGAATAAGCAGTGATTCCGAGTTCCACAAAGGCATTCTCCGTAACGGCGAGCGGCGCAGTAATCCACAGCATCGTACCGTCATGCATCATACGCCATCCACAAACGTATAACGTTACCCCGGTCACTTTAAGGAATACCGGAACGGGAGCACCCTTGTTAATGGAATCCAATGCGGCAAGGACTTTTTTCCGATAGTTGGACGCCAGTAGGTCAATAACGAGGGGTAACCGTTTGTCAAAATCTTCTTGGTATACCGCACCAAGTTGTTCCAGCGTTACGTTACCGATAAGTTCGACATTCTCGATGGAGGGAAGATTCTCCATCTTTTCGTAGTCTTGCCTTACACCCATGTTGAGCATGGGCAAATCCTTAAACTTGGACTTACCGTCGCCGATAACCATGTGGGTATATTTGGTCGGGTTCGCAGGGTCCAGCGCAATAAGTGCAGGCTCCTTAATACGAAGCACCGGGTTTATCTTTTCAAAACGTGCAAGGGTATCACCCTTTAACTGTACTAATGAAGCCATATCTATACAAAGAAAAAGATGGGGCCACTTGAATTAAGCGGCCCCGGTTGTGAATTTCACCTACGCACCGGGACTTACCCAGTCGGCGGCGGCTTTGGCATCTGCCATGCGAACGTAGAATTTCTTACCCGTAAGGTCGGTGTACTGCGACCCGATAGGGTACGTCAGAACATCAGCGATAAGCGGGTCAGCGGCGTCCGTAGGAGCACCCTTGCCGGTACAAACCGAATACATCCGGGTCTTGTCCGCAGGGTTGAGAATGGTTAATTCGGTAATTAAAGCCATGACCTTGAGTTTAAGAGTTTGACAAACTGTTATCCAACCTCTGCAAATATAAACTAATTCTACGTAAAATCCAATTCGACATAAAAAAAAAAAACGGTCGATTAGGACCGTCTTAAACTGGTTACATGGATTTCCTCCACAGGTCATGCATATTCAAAGGTTTCTTTTCCAAGATGGTTTTCATGCGCTCCTTAATGTACCAAAAGAACGTAGAATCTTCATGGGAGATGATCCAAAAGAAATTAGGAGCACCTAACCAACCGGGTCGGGGCGTATAATCTTGGAGGGTAAATACAGCGAATTCATCCGCCCACAAGATACGCCAAATAGCAGATAACTTCCGCATTCTACAAAGTCGTAAGGCGAAGCATTTCTTCGTGAGGAACTTTCTCCGGTTTAGCGCGATCCCACCGGAATAATTCCACTTCAACTTCGAAACGTTCCCACTCTTTGGTAGCTGAGTTATAGATCACCTCACCACTACCCTCGTATGATTCACGTATTGCGGAACCGTATCGGCGCAGGAATCCCTCATTCATGTACCGCTTGTATGCAAGGACTTCTCCGGTTCGTTTCGACACCTTTTGTAACTGGTACTTCCAGTAAACAAGAGGTTTCTTAACGACACATTTACGGATAGCTTCCTCGAAAGACTTGGGAATATGCGGACACGGTTCACTCTCGGACATTCCGGCTACCTCATTGATAAATCGTGATGCTTTAGTGTGAATACCCATCCGAGTAAAATTCTTGTTGAAGTACTGTACGTACAATCTACCTCTGACGATAGTTTTTAACGACAGAAGATTTTTTCTCCGTATACACATCTACGAGACCTAACGGATGGTAGAGAACACCTGTGGCATACTCGCTACTGGTACCCTTATTGAACTCTTGCAAGTCCAAATTGGAATCTCGCATAATACTCACTTCTATTTTGTTCTTTTTCATAACTGTACGGATAAAATCGTTATCACAATTACTACAAAGATGATCGCCGCCATCCAGCAAAACATCTCCAAACCGGTAATTTCGTTATCTTCGTTAATCATTCCTCATGTGAAAATCGTATTCCTTTTTCGCTATCTCCTTAAAGCACGACCAAAACCAAGGCATTTCCCATCTTTGCCCACAACTGTGTAGGACACAAACCAATAAGTCTTCATGGTTATTTAGTTTTGTAGGCGTACTCCCATTCCTTACGCAGAAACAGGTAGGCCGCGTGATACTTCTGTAACCGTCGGTAATCGGAATCTACCAGTTTAGGCAACCGGGTGATGTCCATATTGTCCCGGAGGTCGGCCAACTTAACGGCAGTAGCGATTTTGTTACGGGAAACCCGAACAATGTAGTCGGGATAGTCCTCGCCTTTTACATGGGTGATTGCTTCCACGGCACGAACTATCTCCTCCGGAAATTCATGCTCTACTGACAGGTCGGCGAGCGTAACATCGCTATCCTCCACAATTTCGTGCAGGATAGCAACAATACGCTCTGCGCTCATAGGGAACTTACTTGCCACTCTCTGACAGTGTTCGTAGATAGGTTTACCTACCTTATCGGTTACCCCTACCAGTGCATCCTGCGCAAGTTTTTGCGCCCGGACATGTAATACTGCTATATTCATAGGGTTATAGATTATGTTTATAAACAAATATAAGAAAATATTTTGATACTTCCAAACACCTAATTTTCAGCTTATTGCAGGTCCCAATGGACCCTCGTAGGTGGTAGTGGTGGTGCATCTTCGGGTGGAATAGCTCCCGGTACAGTGATATTCAACGACGAATTTTCGTTTGATGGCTACACCAGCGCAAATCCCGGTCAGTTGTCTCTCTTACAACCTATTCCGTTAGGGTCCATAGTGACTTTCATAGGATCGTATTATTTTGGACCTCCCGCCGAAGAAATTTTACTTTCACCCGAAAGCCCTACATGGTCACTTGCAGTAGCTTTACCCACTGGAGTTTCCAGTATCGCACACTATCTGAAAGACATGTTAGTCGTGCAAAATCCCGGTACAAATTTGGTAGTAGACAGGCAATCCGCGATATACAAAATAGATGCCAAAAATCTCGTTAATGGCAAAATCAGTGCAATAGATATGTACGCTACTGGAGCTTTGTTGTCTGATATGTATTTAACGATTGACCAAATTATCTATGTTGCACAGGTATAGAATAAATCCCCTCCTATTAAGAGGGGATTTATTAGTCTTAAACAGGATTATTGTCTGCGGATTTGTATATCCGTTTCACCGTTATCCTGCTACCGATAGGATAAGATTCACCTCCTGTTACTGTTATAGTTAATTGACTTTCTGTACAATTAACATTCATTATCCCTACATCGGATATTACCTCTGAATTAGCGCCACCACCGTTATAAAATCCACTAAACTTAATGTTTGATAGGGATTCACCTACTTTGAAATTAAAGGCGCGATTAACGTTAATGCCAGAAACAAAATATGAGTTAGGGTCACTGGGATCCATTAAATCATATATTACTGTGATTAAATCTCCGCTCTGTAAACTTTTAGAAAAGTCAAACATATCCGGACTGTCATCGCCTAATTGAACACTTCCTTCCCAAAGAGTAGTTCCAACTGGAACACCTGCCTCATCAGCAGGCAATTTTTGCCATGAAGTATTATAAAGACCCGCGGACTTAAATACATACAATATTGGCGTACCGTTAACCTTATTATTAATGTCCGTACCTATATATAAAGCCACGAGAGAACCTATTTTTATAGCGTACCCCAATAGAGCTACATCAGGACCATTTGCTGCTGCCTTAGCACTTTTAAAAGTAACGAGTTCTCCAACTTTTATATCGGTGCTAAACGTTATACTCTGACCATTTAAAGTCCATGTGTTAGTCCTAAAGTCAGTGACGACAACTTGTTTAACCCCCTTTGCAGGAGCCAAATCGGCAATCTGCTGGGACGTCACCTTTTCGGTGGCAGATACCTGAAACTCTTCGTTTCCCGTAAGCGACAACAACTTGGTCAATGTCGCTATGTCTACAAAATTTGGCATATTCTTAAATTTTATAGTTTTTAGTGGTAAGCCCACTCATTATGTCTTAAACAGAGTAGAAAAATGTCTACTTTTTCGGATAACCTGCTTTTACATTCGAGTGCATAGCTACGGTCTTGTTCGAATCGTAAACGGCAATAACAAGGTTGTCCGTAGTTTGGATAATCGTGCAAGTTTTGGTAACATTTTGTCCACCAACGGGACCTCTCCCGATAAAAGTGGAGAGGTATTCTCGTTGCTTTCCTGTATAGTTTGGGTCAGATGCAATATCTACGGGAATGACACCCGGCAGACTGGCATCATTCCACGTCAGATATATCTTATCTGTTGTCCCATCCCCCCACGGGATAGTAACTGTTTTAACAGCCATATCTTAATAGGGAATTAGTACCACGGAGCGGCATTTGATCTCCCCCCCCCCGTGATTGTGTGTTACTCCACGGTAAACGTGGTGTTGGTGTTAACCTGAATGGTCGAAGCGGAGCCATCCTGCTCAACCTCAACAGTAGTTGCACTGAGGGTTAAGTAAGCGTCGCCGGCGGCCTGTTTCAGCGAAATCGTCGCGGTCTTGTTACCCGTAGTGTTGACGATGATCTGTTGCGTGCGTTCGGTGATAGTTTCGTTTTCGTCCGCAGTCAGCGTAAGGGCAAAATCGAATTTAGCCGTAGCACCGGGGTCGCCAGCAATGGCAGTACCCGACGTAGCGGTAGCTCCGTTAGCCTGATAGGTGACCTTGGAAATGTCGGCAGGAATGATCTCACCGGCTCCTTTCGAAAACGTCAGCTTGTCGGAGTTGGACTTACCGGTAATGATAATCTGACCTCCGGATTTACTGACGGCCATTTCGCTACCGTCATCGAAAGTTACGAATTCTGCGGCGGCTTTCAGAATCGCAGTGAACGTTTTGTCGGGAGTGACACCCGGAGCAGGAACCGAAAACTGTTGATTCTGCGCAACACGGTTGCCCTGATTGGGCGTCTTGGCTTTTACGGATAACGTAGTATTTCCCGAACCGGAACCCGGAGAAACGACTACATAACCTTTTGTTACGTCTGCCATGTGTTAAAAGTTTTAGTTAATGTAAAATGAAGTATTTGTAAGTACCTGATTGGTGTTAAACCAGTCATTGTACTCGTCGAGCCATACGTACTCTTTTTCCAGCGAAAGATAAGGAATTTCTTTGACTTCCCAAAGAATCCTACCATTAAGAATTACTCGTTTTATGGATTCGCCGGTATTCTGTACGGGCCAAATAATACGGCCATTGTAAACGATACGGGAGATTTTGTTCACCGTACCATCTACAAGAATGGCCGCATTATAGGCGATAGCCTGAAATATTTGGTCTAAAGTAAGCATGGGTTTAGCCTGCGTTTTCTTCTACCGGAAGTACTTCGATATAGATTACGTCGTTTTGCTCCATAGGAGCTTCTTGGGTCACTACTTCGATACCTCGTACCGTTTGTGACACTACTGCCTGTTCTCTACCCAAAGCGGAAATATTACCGCGGGCAGTTTTTTGTTCCTCCTCACTTAACTCCTGAGCTTCGTCATAGCGTACAGCACCCTTCGCACTGCCGCCACTCACTTCAAGTAAGGGTAATTTGGAATAGGAATCTTCACCGTTACCGATCTTAAATCCGAGAATAGTTTTCTCGTCAATATCGTAAACGATGATAGGCTCCTTAATTTCAAGAACGGGGTCATACAACTCCCAGTTCTCGGTAGTATCTCCGCGTAACTGGATAAGTGAGGCCATACGTTACAGCGTCTTTTGCAGTTTCAAACCCGATACATCGAGCGTTCGGGTCGTAGTAGCTGATCCGGTTTTTACCGTCAGTTTGATCGACTGCGTATTCTCCGTGATACGGACGATAAGTGGCAGACCATACCCTTCGGGCGGAAACGTCTTGGCCGTTTTGGAATCGACCTGAACCTCAACCGTCTGAGTTTTCAGAACCTCGAAGTCGTGGGCAAGCGGGAGGTACAGAAACAGATAGTGTCCGGACTGCTCCTCTTTGACCGCGGTGTTGAACTCTACGAACTTCCGGACAAATTTGAGATTGCCCGTAACCTTGTTGTCGGTGCCGATCTTAATGTGAGATTGCAGATCAGCGGCCTGCTTTCCGAGGTACATCGTGTTGCCGGTCATGGCAAACACCGCGGGCATCGTAGGAGCGGACCCGATAAGGCGTACCCAGTCGGAAGCCTTGCCCTCGTCGGCGACTTTGTGCGAGAAGCTCTTGTTGAGTTTGTCGAGATAGAGACTGCCCGGTTTGGCCCCCATCATATTTGCGTAGTTGGTGACATCACCTTCGTCGCAACCCACCAAATACATCGTGGTCTTGTCCGATTCGTTAAGAATCAATGCGTTCTTCTTCATCGTAAATCTGATTAAGTTACACGTTACAACTCTTTGGGGACATTCAATGTTCTGACTGCCTCCGGGTACTCGTCATAGAGTACCATCATCTTGTGAACCTGCATATTGAGGTTCAGCGGTAATCTGTCGCGCAAGATACGGTTAGTGAGTTCGACGTAGCCTATTTTCGCTCCCCAAAATAAGCCGGCAACAAGATTTACTTTTCCTTTCATCATATCGCAGATACGCTTCATGTCCTCGTAATCCTCGTCGTCGTAAATGACGAATTTGAGGTAATCGTCTCGGCGCAGATACTTAAAGTTATCCAACTCAAAAGACCTTACCCCGGCACTCGGCGCCTTGTAGTCAACAACGAAGCTGACATTGCGTATATGCACAAAAGGAGCCACCGAGATGGTTCCGTTGGTCTCTACAACCACGCTGTAACCTTCTCGACTAAGCTCCTCCAGTAGTTCAACGGGATTTTGCATAAGCGGCTCCCCACCAGTTAGGCAGATAGTCCGAATATTGTATTCCCGAAGTGTATCGACGATCTCGGAAGTACTCATGTCAACACCACTCTTTCCGCACAAGGCTTCGGGAGTGTCACAAGTGATGCCCATAGTTTTTTCGTAACAGCGGATATTACATCCACTGAAACGAACGAACACACATCTACGACCAATGCCGAATTTGTTTTGTTCCCCCATAAATGCGGGGTAAATGGTGTTGACTCTGTACATACTACACACAAGTTAAAAGTTCTTCCGAGGTCAGAAATTTCCGTAATGCGGGCAGGTGTCTCTCGTAAGTCCGGAGCATAAACGAAGCGGTAGATACGTATGCCTTTCGGTCGGGGTCTTTAGGACCCTTGTTCAACGCTTCGGATAACATGAAACACCTTTCCGTAGAGTTAAGGCGCGATAGTAATTTTATTACCTGCGGCCTAACTCGACCCAGTACGATACTACTCCGGATCATCATGTAGAACGGTTGATTCCGGTAGTAGTTGAGCATCTCCACGTACAGCATGATTTTAGCTGTGGTACTGGATTGCTCGGCGATCTCGGTGGTCTCCTGTATTTTCTTACGTTCGCTACGGAGTACGCGCTCCCACGAAGCGGAATCCTCACCGGATGTCCTACTACGATACTCGATGTGAGCACCTACTAATGATTTCAATAACGCATCCATTACTTTTTATTTTTAAGTATTCGGTTTATCTTACGAATACGTCGTGACAATAACCCATATTTGCGCGGGGGTAAAATATCACGATTCTCAAGACCGTCTTGCAGGTCATTGAGTAATTTTGCACGCTCCTTTACAAGATGCTCATAAGACCAACCTGCTTTGGGGGCATTCGGGTAATCGTCGTGTTTCCAGAAGCCATCAACGAAAACGTACTTTCGGCCTTTAACCGTCTTATGGGTACTACCTTTCCGATAGTGACGGCGCACGGCAGAAACTTTGTTCTTACCCTTTCGCAAATGTTTACTCACTGTCACCGACATTTCTTCGTCGTCTTGGAACCTTTACAGGTTCGGTTACTACTTCGGCCTCGGTAATCAAATCCTTACGGGTTTCGGTTTCGGCAGGAATCTCTTTCGTTGCGGGAGCACTCACACCGCCACCGAATAACTTGGCCAGTATACCACCACCGCCACTACTACCGGAAGCCGAACCAGTAGCTTCGATATTTACCGACAAACGTTCCCGGTTCAAATCCAACCGACTGAGGATATAACCGGATAACCGATCCATTTCACCGGAAAGGTTCGCGTCGGGAACACCTCCGTCGATTTTCTCAAACACCGATGCACGCTTAACACGCTCATACTGAGTGTTTACCAAGAACTCGTAGTATGCTTCGGGAGTGGAGGGTCTTCCGTCACCCCAGTCGATCCCGCAGGCATACCCCATCTTGTATAACGGGCACTTGTCATACATGTAACAAGTGTCACAGTTAATTCCGATACCGATGGTCTCGTTAATGGAAACTTTCTCACGGGATTGAACCTTAACGACGTCAAACTCCGGAGACCAAATATCCATAGGATGGATTTTGATATGTTCCAAAAAGTACTTCTTACATTCGAGAACATCGTCATCCTCGCATAAGCAACTGATACAGTCGGGGCAATCGCCTTTCTGAAAGAACGGACAAAGACATTTTCTGAGTTTATCAAAGTCTTCACCGGCCTCACGAATTTCGGCAATACGCTTTTTTGTTACGTCTTCGCTCATGGTTTTCGTGTATAGTGTGCAACAGTTCTGTTGTGGAGTTTAAGATTCGCCATGCGGAGAAACTCTTTACGGAAGCCCATCCAACCGAGCAAGTTCATGCGGTTAATCGGTTTTCGTTTTTCTTCACCAAGAACGTCATCCAAAGATACGCCAATTTTTCGATATTTCAAACGCCGGGATTTTCTTATGTACTTATGCTTGTAGTCGATGGTGCGAAAATTCTTACCGTCGTAGTCATAAGTGGTTCCATACCGAACACCTCCAAGCCACGTCGTAGAGTCCAGAGAAAAGAATGGGTAGTGCTTTACAATGTTCATCTCAGTCCAAGCAAAACCGTGTACACGGACATTATGATGCTTGGCCATTTGATAAAAATGTGAAGCGTACTCTTTCTGAGACTGGTTAATCCCGACATACTTATACCGTTTACAGTACTGTCCGAAATGTTTTATAGCGTGCTTATCGTCAGTATCGTTTTCGTGCGCCACATAAACGATCTGCAAACCAGCCTTTTCGAGAGGTTCGAAATACTTTCGGTTCCATTTATCGACCACTTCACGACCCACAATTTTGTCCAGATCGAGATTTGCGGCGACAAAGATTTTATCCTTGTGCTTCCACAGCCAGTCAACGTACTCCTCCAAGTAGGGCAACCAATACTTTTCAGTATACATCTCATCTTTGATGACACCGGACGCCATAAAGGAGAACGCCCCGGAGTCCGTCATAAAAAGACCTTTCTCCTTATGCAGTTTGTCGAGTACTCCGTCGTAGTACGGTAAACTCTTGCGCATATAAAAATAAGACACGAGAATCTCCCGAATACCGAACTCTAACAACTGTTCAGTGTCGCCGGTAGAGGAAGCGGAGAAAAAAAGAACCGCTCGATTAACCTCTTTGTCGTAATAATCGGTGCGCCTTTTTAATGTCGGCATAGTATTTAGCAGAATAATTGCCACCGTCGTAGGAAGCGGTTTCTTTCATAAGATTCCACAACCGAACTTCGTCGATAGGCGTATCGAACAACTCCGGTTCGTAAATCCCGTTATTGATTAACGCGATCCCTCGGTTAAGACACGGGCGGCAAACACCACAACCAATCTCACTTGCAGAATCATAGCAGGACCGAATTTTCTGAATCCAGTCAACGGGCATACCTTGTTTCAGACACTCCGCCACCATCTCGGTTTTGGTTAGGTGTTTGTACGGCGCCGAGAAACTGAAATGCGTGTTCTCCCACCCCATGTCGCCGATGCAGTGTTTGTTCAAATGCCGGAACAAAGTAGTCAGTCTGCGGATAAATACGTCGTCCTTATCGGGAGCGTTGTCAGCTTCATTGAATCCGAAATAGACATGTTGCCCGTACTGCATGGCAAGCGTTCCCAAAATAAGATTCCGGTAGGGCAGGTATTTGTTCTCCCGTTCGTATTCACCAAGAGGGAACTCGATCACCTTTAACCGATCTACGTAATAAGGAGGTAAACGTTTGAGAGCTTCGATCTCGCGTTCGGCGTAGGAGGTTTTCATATCTACGTACAGGAGCAAATCCGGACGAATCAGCCACTCCTGCAACATGGAATCAAAACCACCTGAAAACAATAAAATCTTCTTTTCCATACTTATGCCTATTAAAAGAGAGGACCTGCCAACGAATCGGTAGGTCCTCAAAATCGTCGCAGGTTTGATTACGACTTCGAAGCGGTAGCGGCGGCACGGCCACGGCCTCCACTTCTACGACCACCACGCGCTGCGGGAGCGGCGGCGGCACGACCACGGCCCCTTCCGGTAGCGGCGGTTCTTGCGGTTCTTGCCATAGTGGTAAGTTTTTTAAGTCCGGCAGGTATTCTTTTATAAAAAAGCGATTAGCCGTTAAAACCGCTGGTACTGCAAATGTAGATAAAAATTCTGAATCTCCAAAAAGCAGAACTAATTTTTGAGAAACAGAACCTTCAACTCAATCGCAGTGATTTCGCCGATAGTTTGGAACGAGGGTTGCAGAGCGAGGATGATTCCTTTCTTTGCAAAGAACTTGTTTGCCAAAATACAGGCTTTCGTCGCTTGGTTGAGTGCGCCTGCACCGATAACACGAATCAGTATCTTTTTGGCAGGGTCATTCTGAAATGCAGAATGAATACTTCCAGCAAGTTTGTTCGCGTCGGTCGATGATTTGCACCTTAAAGTTACAGTGTTTGATTCCGTGTTAATTTCCATAGATACTCCGATAAAGGTTTTCGACCAGTTAACCTGCGCTACTACCAAGTAACTTTGAACTCTACAAAAATAGGTAATTTCTCGAAGGCTCCAAGAGATCGGAAAGGTTATTTTCTCCGACACTCACGGAGTTATACCCCATCGGCTTCTGTTACAGATTGTTGTATCGTATGAATTTTACCCAAATCTTCGGGTCGGATAACCAGTAAGTAGCCTTGTTCACCTTTTTGTTTAACTGCAACTACTGGGATTTTCTTTTCGAACTTGGCTTTCATTTCGGTATCTTTGAACAAAGACCATATAGCGGATTTCTGCCGCACCTTGCATTCGATATAAAGAGAGGGGTGCATAGAATCGCTGTTGGTATTATGTCCACTGTTACTACCGGAAAGAGGGACACGCTTAGTCCCGAAAAATTTGGCGACTACACGTTCGAAACTTTTCCAAGTTCCAGAAGATGTTGCCCTATTAAGCACAGAACCATCATTACGAATACGAGGATTCCTAAATTTAGAGGCATCCTCAACAGGAATACGATGCCATCGAAACCCAGAGGACACATTTGCTTTACCGACAGAACACCTCCATATAGTACCTAAATTGAACCCCATACTTTTAAGCTCTTTATGGGAGAGGGTATCTATATATTCTCCGGACAGAGAGAATCGCTGGTATAAAAATCTGGTTAATTTTTCAGACGCTCTGTCAGCTCGACTACCATATGTAACGTTGTATCTTCGAGTACACCACTCCAAATTAGACACTGCGTTATTCGCTTTATTTTCGTCTATATGATTTACATCAGGATACCCATTAGGATTAGGGATAAAAGCTGTTGCTACTAAACGATGAACCTTGTACGTTTCAGTCTTATTCCCACGATAAAGATGCGTTATTAAGTAGCCGTCTTTATCAATAGATGGCCTTAACATCTGACTTCGTAGATGACAAATTTTTCCTGTGGTGTATTCAACGTCTCTCTCAACAGAACGTATTTTTCCAGTATTCGAGATTTCATAGATACCCTCATAGTTAGGTAGAGGAACCCAGCAAGTTTTGGAGGTTGGCTTGGTAACAACGACATTGTTTCGTCGAACCAGTTCTTTGGAAACACGTTTGCGCTTCAATAGCCCCGTAGAAATTTTCTTGTGCGGCATGATTCAATTATTTGTGTCTACCGCAAAGATACAAATTTCTACATAAATGCAAGGACAACGCCCAACAAAACGGCAAGAGCTACCAAACCAAGACCGATAGGATTAACTGTTAAATACTCCGCGACGTGTCAACTCCCTACTAAGCATCGCCAGCACGTTACTGAACGAATCGAGCTTACCGGAAAGAAGATCGCGGTATATTTCGGCTTCCTCCAACTTACGGAGTAATCCACTTTCATCAAGTTTAAGGTGTGCGGCGGCTTTTTTCTCCGTGGCAGACATTCTACGGTTACCGACCATAACACGGTCCATTTCGAGGTCACATTCAGACTTTATCTGAGCGTATGTTGCGCAGGCTTCCAAATGACGATCTTCGGTGAATTCCCGCCATGCGGTATAGCGGGCAATCATGTTGCCGAGTTCATCAGATGCAATATCTGCAATCCGTGTAGGCATTGTCGGCAAACCACCCTTCGGGGCAACGACTTCCGAAAACTGTTTTCGAAATAAGTCGAGCGGGTTAGTGACGCCCTCTAATTTTTTAGCGGGCATCGGGCTTACTGACTATTACAGTTTGTTTCATGCAGTCGATGATAATTTCACGGCCATCCCATTTGTACTTAAAGAATGTTGGCAGACCTTCGTAGGGATTTTCTTTAACATACGGTTTAACACCGTGTTCCACCGTAAGGTCCAAGTGATAACCGAACGGATAAGGAGTTCCAAACTCAATATTCCACAGTATCTCATTTTTGTTAAAACGACAACGATACGCTAACAACAGTTGTTCGTACTCGTTGAAGCCTTGGAAAACATCCTCTCCGCTGTCGAGAGTAGATTGGTACTTGAGAGCTTCATTCATCTTTACGCGGTCAGCCGTACCGACAAGTTCTTTCAGTGCCTTAATGTCGAGATTGACTTTCTTGGGTTGTGCGAATCCGGTAGCTGCTACCAAAAGCGCAACGAGGATAAGAATAAATCTTTTCATAGTTTTATTGGTTAATGTCGTGATAAAGTTCTTTGTACTCATAGTTCCCGTTGTCGTACCCCTCGAATGATACGTTGTATGCGTTGAAATCACAGAGGGAAGCCAACCGGATATTACTGTGGGCAGTTACCACCTCAATGTTTTTATGGTGGTCTCCAATAGCTCCGCGTAACGGCGACGCTTTAAGGATTCCAACAACGGACGGGTTACGGGGGTCCCAATAACCGAGCGTGTGCTCGTTATAGACCACAAGTTTAATCTTTTCCATGATGATTAAATTTGTCGAGAATTTAATAAAATCTCGATATTTTTACTCTTTGAAACAGTGCGTCCGATACGGACAGGCGAAAGCATTCTCACACAAAGCATCCGGGCACGCACGTTTAGGTAGCGTACCGGCTCCAACATGACTAATCGTACTGCTCATAATCTTGTCGGCTTGTTCGAGCATCGGCATATTCAACGGCATAAGGAATTCTTTCATCGCCGAGGTATTCTTGTTAATGTACAGGTACAAGATTTTCGTCGCGCCCAATTCGCGGGCGTACAACGACGCTTGGAATTCATGTTTCTCGAACGGTTTGAAAATGGCACGCTGGTAAACCATGTCATTCATGGTCTTAATTTCGAGTACCACTTTCTCACCGAATACTTCATATCGGAATACACCGTCGGCCTTACCGTTTATGAAACGTTCCTTGCAAATAACCGGGACTTCGGCCTGTTCGAGAAAACCAATATTTAACAGAATATTCTGGATATATAGGTGGTACCATGAGCCGACATCGAACGTGCGTTGTAGCGCACCGGAAACGGGCGAAATCGAAGCATCACGGGGGGCGTTTTGGAGGTCATATACCAACGACCGCGGGCACGCACTTTTGAGACTGCTCGGATGGAATACTCCCTTTGCCCGAATATCGGGAGCCATGCACAAATTATACAGATCGAAGAATGCCCCGAAAAAATCCCTGCGGTCAAAGTCATCAAGTGCATCGAGCATCCGCTTGCACGCTCGGCGAATACCGATAACGGAAAAGGCTCCCACGGATATTTCATCCTTTTCGAGAGCTTTGTCGATAGCTTTTGTTACTTTCTGAATTTCGGTGTCGGTCTCCTTCCGGAGTAACCGCGCAATACTGGTTTTACGTGTACGTTTAAGCTCTGCCATTACTTATTATAGATTTGTGATCCCGGCGCGGTTCGAACGCGCGACCCTCAGATTAGAAATCTGATGCTCTATCCAACTGAGCTACGGGACCGATAGGGGGGGGGTCACAATCCCACGAGTAACCGTACTCCCAACCCCTACGAGCAAATGCTCACACCTTACCCTCGGAACAAATATAAGGATAATTTTTCGGATTTTCAGATAACTCTGCTTGCAGTGTTTTTCATGGTCGCCTTTTTAATTACGCGACCCAGTGAGATAGCTAACGTGGAAAGGTCTTCGAGAATGACGAAATGCTTAAACATTCTTTCGGGTGGATAGCTATGGTTAATGCACACTTGCACAACGTTAAACTGCATCGCTTCTACCTTGTTCACCATCTCCCGAACGTGGTTCATAGCGGATTCACCGTGATAGCTTCCCGCGCACGGCGCACCATCGGAAAGAATAAAGAACAACACGGGAAGCTGAGTTTGTTTGCGTACCCGTTGAGCGACTTCGTAAATAGCAATACCATCACGGTTCTCACAGCACGCTCTCACGGAACCGAGCGCATATTTCGGAGAGTAGCCTTTCTCTCGGTAAACATGTAATTCCGTGGACCGACTGGTACGAATGTCTCCCGTATGACCGTAAATGAACAGTTCTACTTGCGGAATACTACCGACCGCTTCGTTAAGGAGAACGGCAGTGTCCCGTGCGGCCTCGATTCGTTCACCACTCATGGAGCCACTTTCGTCGATCAGAACACACACGGCGACGCGATCACTTTTCACTTCACCCTCACGAATGTAGACCGTGCTTACACCTTGAATGGCTTCGGCGAGTTTGTTCGTATCGAGAACGCCACTCCGCATACTGCGATGGATTAACTTGTACTCCCGGCAGTGTCCCCGAATAATTTTGGAGATAGCAGGAACATACCGACGCACCCGCTGGTAAGATTTCTCGTATCGTGACGCATCGGACGGAGCCGGAGTAAAATAGGTATCGGTGCCGGAACCGAGTTCGACGAGACCCTCACAAATTTCACCGAGCAAACCTCCTTTGTCCTTAACTGTTGTGGCCATATCGTCATCGCCGAGAGTTTTGGCTTCTTTACTGTCAGCGGTTTCAGCGCCGGTAAGTTTGGACAAACCCTCCAGCATTTCAGAAGCGTCAGAATCAATCTTACGGTCGAGTTCCTCGTCACTACAAGAAGAACCCATTCCTTCGGTGTCAGCGGTTTCTTTATCACGGTAGAAATCGCGGATAACCTCGTAGATGCGTTTGGCGGCGTCGAGGGCGGCTTTCGTAGAATCGGGGAACGGCAGGAGTATCTCCTTAATCTTTTTCAGATAGAAACCGAACCGTTCAAAGTCTTCCTCTTTCAGATATACCGGATAACGGATAATTCTGAGAATAAGGTTGAGCAACTGCTCGGCATCAGTCTTTTCGGCCACTTCGTCGATCATACCAGCGTCCAGATAGTACTGGTCGAAATAGTAGTATCGGGACTTCTCCAAGAACCGGGCGAAACCGGGTTTCGTCTCACCAAGTTTCTCCTCGATACGTTCGTCCTCTATAATGTTCCACAAGGTATGGATGATCCGCTTGTTAACACCGAAATCTTCGGGTTTAGTCGGAGTGGTATAGAGAACGTGACATCCCTCGTGAATGGTAAGTCCCATAAAAATATCGAGTTTTGCACCCACGGTCAACGTCTTGTCATCGAAATACTCGGTACAGACCGTAACCGTCTTTAAGTCGGTAGCACTGTCTCCAGTACGAGAAATACGCAGGCGGACCTTTCGGGGGAGGTTCATAGCCGTAAGCATTTCAGAAGCCAACGTATAACCGCGGCGAATCAAATCCTCCTGTGTAGGAGATTCCAGAATGTACGTTGAGTAGTCGGCCCCGGCGTCGAGAGTGTCCTCCCAACCAACACGGTCTTTGTCACTGATCCGAATGAACGTTTCGCCGTCACGATCAAACCAATCGTGCATCAAATCCTCGATCTCTGCACGGGTCATAAACGGGCGTTCCATACTACCGGCTCATTATAAGTTTGCGAACGATACCGCGTTCACCCTCGGAATCAGTTCCCTCGTACAGCGGCAGGAACGACAGCTCCATAGCCTCCAAGGGAGACCAACCATCCCGGATAAGTTCAGCCGCCATAAGGGATTCACGGGTAGACATGGCGTGACTGAGTTCGCCCTTGTCGAACGTGGTGCGAATCTCCGAGCACACAAGAGAAATCTTGCGGGCATGGTCGGGCTTAATGTCGCATCGTTTTACGAGAAGCTGAACCTCGTCGGTTTGTGCCAAATAGGAGAGCTTCATTGCAAAAAAGCGGTTCATCAGTGCACGGTCCATAATCATAGTACCCGTGTATTCAGCACCGATATTCGCTGTTGCAATAAAACAGCACTCCGGATGCACGCGAATAGCACGCATATCCTTACCCCCGGCAATTTCGACAGGCAACGAACGGCGCGAATCCAAGCACGGGAAAAGAATGTTATTAGTTGTTACGGGGGCGCGGGAAAGCTCGTCGAGCAACACCACACCGGGTTTCTGAATGTCCTGCGTGAATTTGGCATAATCGAACACCGATATGCCGCCCTCCTGCAATCGGTGAACACCGAGAAGCCCGGAAACCGGGTCGTACATGGACCCCATGTCGTAAACGGAGCATTCCACACCGAGTTTCTGACATGCGAGCATTACCAGTTCGGTTTTACCTGTTCCAGTAGGACCGAGAAGCATGGTGTTAACCTGATTCTGAATGTTTCGGATAAGCAAGTACCATTTTGACTTGTCCGTGAAGAACCCGTCGTTTTTGATGGTCGGAGGGTTGAACCGTTCGTTCTTCATCAACCGACCGAGGTAACTCCGGGCGGAGGTATCTTTGTCAACCGTTTCGGGTTCCTCCATAACCCCGATAAAGTCACGGTACGCGGCAACCATCTCCTCAGTAGGACGGTGATCGTCGCTGATAAACCGGGGAACATTCATCGGGTACATCTTACCGTCCTCGACATCGAGGTAACCCGCTTTGGGAATAAGCGAGGTAACTCCGTAGATGGTTCCCGTAGGATATTCAGAACGAATATCCCGGTCTACTTTAACGTTAACCGTAGTGTCAACGGGGGTTCCGTCATCATGGGTTTGTTTGGATAATGCACGAACACGAGTGCGTCCCTTGTCTACAAGGGTTTTTACAAAATAGTACTTCATCTTAATGTGGGATTAAGTTATAAATTTATTGAACGTAAACAAATATAAGAATTAATTTTGAAAGTTCCAAATACCTAATTTTTAGGGCTTTGCATGATTTATCTTATCCAAAAGGTAAAGTAAATCGTCATAGGTAAGTACAGCGAGACTGTCTTTGGACGTCTCGAAATCCACTACAAAGATAGGGATTTTCGTAGTAGAGCATTTCTTTCGTAACTTACGCCAGTCAGAAAGTTTCAGCGAAAAAGATTCCTTATTAGTTGTCTTAGCCTCAACTTCACAGAAATCCGTAAATACGTCATTTTGGCCAAAGGTCGCCCCGGAGTTAATCGTCGTATGCCCACGTAAATCCTTAGCGATACGACTTTCCTGTTTCTGCGAACGCGAACGAGTAGTAGGGGAACCGTTAAGGAGTTTTTGTGCATATTTCGGTAATCTACCACAACTCATAGTCTACGTGTTTAAGAATCTCGGAATCGGGTAATCCTATAAGTGACTGAATAGATTTATGCGCTTTGGTGATAAACTTATCCGGTTTATGGTCGTCAATCATTTCCTGCGCATACACGAGGGATTCTTCCAAAAGTTCGGAGAGGGACTTCCGCAGGTCACGAGTGCTGTCAAAGATAGGGCACTGGTAACCCCATGACGAGGACATCATCTCAATGTGACCTTTCCAATATCCGTTAATCATAACGAATTTGAAAACAAGTTCCCGATAGCTCTCCCCACGGAAAGTTATCCGTAACGGATTGGTTATAACCTTGAACGAGTTCGTCACCATCCGCCGGGGAAGCGTTGTCCGGATGAACGGGATGAAAGCAGGCTCAATCATGGTACTTGTCCAAAAGATACTTGGCCTGTTTGTACACCGCTTCCTGTTTGATAAGCGGGAGTACCTTGGAAAGATCGTCGAGCATTCGGACCAGTTCACCCATAGTAGGGACGACTTCCTCAACAATCTCTTTCTCGGCGCGTTCGCAGGCAATACGAGCGTTCACAACGCTAACCAGTTGATACCCGGCGTCACCGGGAAACGCCACCGTCTCCAAGTAGCGTTCGGCTAATTTACTTTTCATAGTATTTTTGTTGAATGAATCTTCGGATTTTGAAAAAGTGGAAAAACGCATACCACACTGCCATAAAAAGTTCTCGGTAGTGGATTACGATAAGTTGTTCGGTGTACCAGCAATAGTCTTTACCGATACGAAATCTTCTGTCAGAGACTTTCCCGAATGAAATAGCATCCCGATTATTCGGAATCAAACAATGTCGCCGAACGACCATTATTCTCGTATAAAACGTAACCTCCAATCGTTGGAGGTGTCCGTTTATGCGCTGAGTGATGGAAAGATCAGCCATACAAGAAAAAGCATAAGAGTAGCTACTACTGACAAAAAGAGTACGAGAATCCAGTAGAAACGGAACGTCATCCAGCGGAACGAGGTCAGTCTACTGCTGGTAGCATAGAGAAAAAGGGTCACGATAAAGATTATCACCCAATAACAGCCCAAGGATGCCATCTTTTATTGAATAATTCGGTTACAGTTGCCTTGTGGAATCCTCCGGTATTCGGGAATTCCGAAAATTTATCGAACGGGCACACTATCCAGTCATGTCCGTCAGTAAAGAATTGGTTACGGTCGGTATTGTCTGCTATGGAAGCGATAGCCTTAAACAAGGCAACATTCTCACCGCAGTCGATATAACCGGTATCTTCATAGAGTTCGGGATGTTCCTCACGTAAATTGTCATCGAAAAACTGAACCTGCGGACCACGTTTGTTCTCCATAGCCGCAATAAGTTTTCCCTCCGAGTAACCGGATTCTATCTCATAACCCAGCGAAAGCAAGTAACTAAATAGCAACTTTCGAACGCGGTCAGCATTATGTGTAGCCGGAATCTTGCAAATGCACGCTTCTGTAAACATAGTTATTTGTGTATGAAATATTCGGTCGCCGAGTGTACGGAAATATAGTGAGTCTTTGTTGAACGAGTCTCAGCCTCGTACAAGGTAGGATAATTCAAAGAGAGCGCCGAATACAACTCCGGCAACTCTCTTTTTATTTTACGTCTCAACCACTCCCAAGAAATCTTACGGGAATGGCGGAAAAGTTCTTGGCATTTTTGCGCGTCAAATGTCACGCAAGTACCATCGAGATACATTAGTAGGCTTTTCCGTGAAGCGCCTCTCGACTGGCGTTGTACTTCATCTTGAGTTCGACATGCTTCTCGATGTCGATACCCAGCCAACCGCACGTATCCATAAGACGGATAAACACGTCGGCGAGTTCATCCTCAACCGTGTCTTTTACCCAGTGCTTGAAAGACCACTCGTCCTTGACGGCGTCGAGATTGGCAGTACACCGACGATGCTTGCGATCAGCCTCCAACGCTTCACCGGCCTCACTCTGCAACAGAGCGATCTGCTTGGCGAAAAAGACGTGGCGGAGAGTTTCGTAAAGCTGTTCAGCGGTTTCTCCGGTGGAACCATTCTTTACAGCGTCGCCCAGTCGGAGTTCGTCTTCGTGGAATTTGTGGTCAACCGCATTCTGATGCGCGGCGTCCCGGTATTCATTCAGTGTCATTTTCTTTTGATTTTATTCGAATTTTACCTTTGGTTTCTTCTATTTCGAACTTACAGTTCTTGCACACTCGCCTAACGAGTTTTTCAGAAGTTCTTACGGCGTTCGCATAATAGTTATCGCCGGGAGGGACTTTAACATGTTTCTTGTGGGTCAGCGCAAGATAGCACAACTTGCGCAAATCTTCGGAATCCACTAATGAGAGGTGTCGCATAGCTGTTCGTCGAGTTGTGCCTCAATGTCCTTGATAACTCCGCTGGAGACTACCTCGTCAACAAAATTATCGAGACCTTGCACACGTACATCTTCATAAATATACCATGCGCCCTTACGCTCGACCACACCGAATTTCATGGCCAAGTCGATAAGCTGGCTGTTAACATCGGTCTTGAACGCAGGCACGACACCATCATCCACAAAGGCGTAGTAGAAATTGCCCTTGCGTTTATTGACGCCGACCTTGTTTTTCACGCACTCGATCACAATATTCTGTCCGGTAACAATGTCGCCGACGTCGGTTTTACCTTGAATTGCTTTGAGTGCCTTGAACTTAACCGATAACGTTTTTGCACGGGCCAACTGGTCGCCATTGCGGATAACCTCCGGATCACCATAGACCACTCCCGTCTTCTGATACAGTGAATTAATGTAGAGAAGCGTGGCTTCCTTGTTTGGGTTGGCATTCATGGCGGCAAGAAACTTGCGGAATGCCTTACTCCAAAACCGTGCGCCGGAGGCCATTTGGTTAGCCTCCATAGAGTTCTCCATCTCGTCATCAGTACCGACCGCGGACAAGCTGTCAATCATAACGAAGCTGACAAGCTCGTTGGAAAGCATCGTCTGAACGATGTCCACCATGTTAGTCAGCAAGGGAGGTCTGATAATGATAAGACCCTCGTTGTCGATACCGAACCGTTCCCCCCAGTCGGGAGTGTAGGTAGCCTCGACATCCACCAGCGCCACATACCGATAAACGGGCGGATTCTTGGGATGATACCCTTTACGGAGCGTATACCCCGTAATAGTTTTCATCTCACCGTCACCCTCATACGTGAAAGAGGTGAAAGCGTTCTCCTCATGGTTGGCCCAATCGTAGTGCTGGAACTTTGCAATAGCATCGTACCCGCAGTAACTTTTAAGCGAACCGTTAGGTCCCACGTGCTCTATGATTCTACCGATAGGGAATCCTCCGGTAGTTACATAGTTGTACATCGGAACAACGCATTTTATCTTTCGACAGTTAGGCAACTTATCCGCAGTGTGAATGATCCCGACGCCCATCGTATCGGTAAACTTACCGAGCATAGCGGCGAGACTTGATTTTTCTGCTTTTTTAGCCATTGATAATGTCTGTTATTGTTCGAGTAATTTCTTCGGCGACCATATCAGCGGTTACGTCCGGAAACAGAATTTCATCCTCAGCATATTCGAGGTACTTCTGTTCCAGAATTTCATCGTCATCCATACTTTCGTCGATAGGTACGTCTTCATCGGAATCATAATCCGGAGAGGTATAGAAATAGTCATCCAGCATCATAGTATTCCGCTTAATAGTGAGTAGTCGAACCGATAAGGCAGGCTGGGCAGATCGTCGTCTTTCATCTCAGACCAATTCGTGATGATCTTACCATCGACCAGCATAGGCACGCTCAATTTAACGGCGTTCTCCATACTGTCAATAATAATTTCCTGCGCACGCATCATGTCTGATATTCGAGCCTCAACCAGCACCTCGTCATGCACCTGTAAAACCAAATGCGCGTCGATACCAACCTCCTTGAAACGTTTCGCCATTTTGATCATGGCTAACTTCACCATGTCAGCACCACTACCCTGCACAATCGTATTTACCGACTGACGCAGTGCCTTAAAATAGGCGACATTGTTACGCTCATAAGGACTTTTGGTAGCTTCGGGCAATCGGCGAATACGTCCGAAGATATTTTTGACATACCCGTTACGTTTGGCAAAGTTCTCCGTTCGTGTCTTCCATGCGGCGAAACCACTATACGTCTTCATGTAGTCAATCGAAATGATGCGGTTAGCTACACTTTCGGAAACGTTGATGGTCTTAGCCAACTTGGCAGGACCCATACCATAGAGTACACCGAAATTAACGACTTTGGCACCCTTACGGGAAATGTCCAATCGTTTGGCAACGTCACCGTGTGGGTCTTCGCCATTACGGAATACTTCCAAGAAGTGTTTATCCTGACTAACATGAGCCATCACACGCAGTTCCAGTTGCGAGTAGTCATAATTGAGAAAGACATACCCCGGACGCGGAACGAACGCTTGCCGAATAGGAAAATCGTGATTGTTCGGCTGGTTTTGCAGATTAGGGTTCTGAGACGAGAAACGACCCGTTTTCGTACCGTTCGAATTAAGATCGCCACGCAGTACATTGTACCTGTCAACCAACTCCGGAATAGACTTGATATAACCGGAATCAATTTTCTGAACCTCGGAGTATTCGACCATGTACTCCGCGATTTTATAACCGCGGTCAGCCAACTCCTCCATAGTATCGGAATCAGTACTGCGCCCACCTTTCTTCGTAGTTTTCAGTATGGGCAATTTCAGAACGTCGTAGAAAATCTTCTGCTTCTGTGGTGCAGATTTGAGGTTAAAGACGCAACCAGCTTCTTCGTAGATAGCCTCGGTCAACTCATTGATCTTCCGTTCAACCACTTTCTCCATAGACTTTAAGAACGGAACATCTATAACGACACCCCGTATTTTCATGTCTCGGAGAATGTTTACCAATGGCATCTCGATATTGTTCAGCACCCACAGTGCATCAGCATCGAGCTTAGGTCGGTAATAGTGGTATACTTTGGTTTCCCAGTAGGCGTCCTCGCAAGCATACGTGGCAAGAAGCTCCAGTAACTTATCACCGTCTTGAGACCAGTTGATACGAGACCATTTCCACTGTCCCTTTTTAGCAGGGGGGAAAGCCTCATTGCACTTTTCCTCAAAAGTAGGTTTTGCGTAACCGAAATCTTCCAGTACTCGTTTCTCCAACTGCATGTCCAGTTCCGGGTCATACAAGTGAATCATCGTAATAGTGTCGGCGAATATCTTGCAACACTCATCTTTGATTCCCTGCATTTTATTGACCATGCTGTCAAACTTGGTATTATGACCAATCATCCGAAACCGGGGAAACTCCTCATTGCAAATACCGACCAGCTCCTTTATGGAAAGGCCGGTGGAGAAAAAGAAATCTACCGGACAGAAGCATGAGGCATGGCCCCTTTGATGCAGAGCGATTCCCAGCGGAATACAATCGTATTCGAGACCAGTAGTCTCCCAGTCCCATGTCAGCAAACCACCGTCTTCCAACCCATGTAAATATTCACGAAGGTCTTCAACAGTTTCGATCAACCAACCGGAACCTTTAGGTAGAGGTAATAAACGCATACTTTCTAAGTTAAAAGTGGGGAGCGCTTGGCTCCCCGTTCGTTAATCGTCAGAACTGGAGTAGCCACGCTCGTCGATTTCGTCCTCCGTAGGCGGTTGACAGAGTTCCTCAGCGATAGGAGTTTCCTCTTTCCACTTTTTCGGAACCATCTTGTTGTCGTCCTCGTCGAACGCAGGCTCGAAATTGTACGACGTGTCGGTACTTGCACCCGAACGGGTAACTTCCAGCACCATTTCGGTCAATTCCTTACCACGACGATCCCGAATGGCCTTGAGCTGGTTGGCGATGGTAGCACCGACCTTCCAGAGTTTTTCCACGGGTTTGTCATGATTGAACTTTCCTTTCTCCTTGTTCCACGTACCGCGGTAATCGAGAACCTTGAACGCGGCACGCCACGTTTGTTTAACGCCCTGTGCGCAAAGAACGCACCGACGCTGGGTGTTCAACTGACACGGCACGACCGTGAACCGACCTCCCTTGTCACGAACGCTGTGGGCGTCGTAGCAGTAGGGTTCATCCTGCAAAAACTGGATAATCGCAGATTCACCGTCTTTGAGGTAGAAGTCCCTCACTTGGTTTTCCATCGCATCTTTCTTCTCAGCGATTTCTGCTTGGCGGCGTGCAACTGCACCCCAACCACTCGACTTGCGAGGACTTTCCTCACTCGTCCGGCTCCTACGCGGAGCACCGTCTCCTCTTGTGGGCATAGACTTAAAAAATTTTTGGCATTGTATTGCCGGTTAACTAATATAGTTACATCGGACACGTAGTCCATTATGTATAAATATACAAAATATTTTTGATAAAACCAAACACCTAATTTTAGGGTGCTTTTTCGGAATTATCTTCAAAGAAGCCCGTGCTCGAATACTGGGAGGTAACCACGGACGCTTCTTTTCGGTTAAGAACTCGACCTCAAAATACTTATCGAAATTTTTAGCAAGTTCACCTTTAACAGCATCCAAAATATAGCGTTTGGCGACATCACGGCTAACCTCGTCAGAGACACTACCCAACATAGGTAACTCGACATCCATGTTAAGTACTAACGGAGTGGGTTCGAGACGACCAAAGTCCATATCAACACGAGGATAAACTTCCGTGTCGCCGAATAATTTTCCTGCGTCGATAGCTGGAGGTATTATTCCAAGAGAAGGGTCTTTGGCAGTCATCTCACTTGGCGCCGGAGGGTCCAGCGAGGGAAAGTACTCCTCCGGAAAAGCATCACACGTAAGGGCATAAAGTCGTTCCTCCGTAGTATCACTATGAATCCGAGCAAAATGAACGGTATAATAATCCTTTACGATATACCGTCCGGTAGTACCGTGTTTTATCTCAAAAGGTTCTGCAACAAAGATAGCGACATACCTAATAGCAGGAAAATTAGTCTTAATTTCTTGACCGAATTCCTCCAAATAACTTACGTCCACATCTCCGTCAATCCGATAAATTCGCAGATGGTCACTCGCTGAACTAAGAATAATCGTAGATCGAGAACGCTTAAATAGCATCGTTTCTCCGTTTTAATTCTCTCCACACTTTATCGCGCATCTCTATATAACCATCAATGTACATGGCCATATAAGTTGAGTACTCGGCATAATCCGTAGCGGCTTCGAAGCATCGTTTCCACACACCGCGGCGACGGCATTCACCGGGGTCCTTGGTTGTATACGGAATTAACCGGACATCCGTATGCGGACTTATCAACCGATAGGCTATTTCAGTAGCGCGTCTACCGGCTTCGTCATTATCGAATGCCAGAAATACCGTTGAAAACTTGGATATTTTCTCCACCTGCCACGAACTGAGATCAGCACCGAGAACAGCGGTAGCATTGTACCCGTGTTCATACAACCGCATGACATCCGAATACCCCTCGACTACTATCACGTAGTCAAAGCTCGTATCGTAGTTGTACAGATACTCCTTTTTATTGAATCCGGGATTATTCTGCACAATACGATCCGGAATTTGTTTACGGCGTTGATACCCTTTCAGAGAATCCTCCCAGTAAAACGGAATAATCATCCAACCATCGAGTGTTTCTCCGAGTTTGAAATGACGCAACGTAGATGGCTTGTACCCACGACTAAGGAAATACGTCGGGGGTTGCATCTTCCACACAATGTCGAGGTCGAATTCCGACTTGGCTTTCTTACTTTCGAGAATACCGGACAGATTGACCAGCTCTACCGCATCGAAGTAATTGACACCCAACTCCCGCGTCAGTAACCGGATGGCACTTCCCTTAGCCCCGCATGAAAAGCAATGATAGGCTCCGATTTCGGGATTAAGGAAAAATGACATCCGACCACTGCCGTCAGTATGGTTCTCTCGAAACGGACACATACACCGTATCTGACCGTTGGCCATACGTGTAGGTTCGAAATCTTTGAGAACATCCAAGAGGTCCATGACTACTTTTTGGTTTTCTTGGTTATTTCGTCGAGGACCTCACGAGCACTTTCAATACTCTCCGAGAGTGCCTTAATACGTGTGGTGTTGCTATTCGTAGTGAGCACCTGCTTCTGCATAGTAGAATGAATACCGGGCAACATCTTGTGCAAGGTAGTAAGAACCTTGACTAAGGCAATATTATACCGCGTGTTGGCCACGACTGCATTATACAGGCGTAACACACCCAGTACCAGTACCGCAAACAAGAGCAGGAATACCCGCAGGTATAAGTCGATACGGTCTCCACGAAACAGCGGTACAGTAACCCACGCAATAATAAGCACAACACCAACCACGAGGGTTACAGCCAAGAGAATCTCGGCTACTGAAAAAGAATGCTTGTTTTCCATAACGGTACGATTAAGGGGATTTTTGCGTGAAATTCTTCGACGAGCCGACCGATATTCGCATTCTCTTTCGTTTTTCGGTCGATAAAATGCTGGACCAATCCCTCGTCGGTGTATTTGACTTTTCCAGCGTCAACAACTTTCGGCGCACAACTGGCGCAGGAGGACATCTCGAACACCCACCGAATTTGAGGAAAGTCGGTACGCTGGCCAAGACAATACTTAAAGCCCTCGTACCAAAATACCTTGTCGTAGACCACCTTTTGAGTAAGCCACTTGTTTCCTAAGAAACGATAGGTGAAAAATTCACCTTTTTGGTCGATTAATTTAATTTCCATATCAGACAATCGAGACCTAATGACAGTCCCTTATTTATACGTTCCCAATTACACTGATGCTTGACACAAAAATCTCCGACACGTGTAGCGAAATAATAACGCTTGGCCTCGATAAATTTGTATGCCTCTTTCAGTGCTTCTTCAACAGTAGGATAACAATATCCAAGTAGATTTGCACCACTCTTAACCTCCGAGACAGAATAAAATTCTGGGTTGTTAATATCGTGATGCACGAGGAAGCTCCACCCAAACAGCGTAAAGCGACCCACGACAAACACCTCCGTATACTTCCGGCGACGTATAGAAATAACTCCGATACCACAGACCGCCTCATACTTAAAAGACTTCCGGTCTTGTGGAGGTAGGTTCGGTTTCAGCATCTTTAGGGGAAAGTTTTACGGACACATCCATTTTCTCCAAATTATTTTGGAACAAAAACAGTGTTCCGGGTGAGACACGACGACCCTTAACGATCTCGCAACCGATTTGATCGTAAAATTTCATGTCCGCATCTTGGAACATACGGATAGCAATATCGGAATCCTGCACATAAGAACCCGAATAAGCAAAGTCATCCTGACCGGAAAGCGCATCGCGCGATCCCCCCTTACCAGTACCCCTGCGGAGCTGGGTAGTGTTGATGATAGGCACTTTGTTGTTCTTGGACAATCGTTTCAGATTTCGGGTAATATGCGTGATCTTCTCCCAACCCTCCGGGATAGACGGCTCCATAAGATAAGAACCATCCACGAATATCACGCACGGATTATACAGTCCGATATTGGTAGTCAGCTCGTCGATAGTTTCGCAACTGTAAATGATTCGAAGCGCCGACGGAGCGTCTTTGAGTTCGTCCAGACCATGATAGTAGCGACTTTTCTCCCTTTCGGTGAGTTCACCTTTTTGGAACCGCTCATAAGGCAGGCGGAAATTAATACAGTCGAAACGTTCTTTCAGTTCATCCTCCCCGATCTCATTCGATACGAAAAGAATGTCGCCGACGGACATTCCCTCACTGCGTAATTTGAGCACCACCTCGTTGAGCTTCCTCGCAAGGTGAACGATCAGCCACGTGTTATGCGTAACCGTAAAATCCGCGAGACAGAACAGATGATCCCCGTCTATGGTAAACCCATAGTAGTCATCAACCACGTCTTTCTCAACCACGATTCCAGTGTGCAAGACATTTTTAACCTGCTTACGCGGAGTACATTTCTTTCGGGTAATACGAACCGGAATATCCTCAACCCCGTCACCTTGTATAACCATTCGGTGATAGGGAGTTCCGTCCACGTACTTGAGATTATGCGAGACATAGAATCCCAAGGTTCGACACAACAGCATAATGTCATCTGCGAGCGCGTCACTCTTTTGAGTTATTTCGATACAGTTATCAGTGGTGTACCCGTCAGTATCGACAAGACCGGCCAATAATCTGAGACGATTCTCAACAGAAGTAAAGATAAACTCCTTGGGGATATGTTTGAATCCCGGATTCGAAGAACCCCTTGTTTTGAGAAGATTCAACTCCCGCATCTTACGAGCAAGCGTTTTACAATTCTTAAACCGATACAATCCAGTATCGACATTCTGCAAATACCCTCCCATAGAGATGGAGTACTTATGCAGGAACCTTATAATTGGTAAATCGTAAGAGGTCACCGTAAGTTCACGAGAGGTACCACCTCCAAGCCATACACCCAAAAAGTAGGGATCAAAGGGTACCTCACTCTCAGAAAAGGTCATACGAGGAGCTTTGTACCCCTTAGCCTCTTTTCGAAATTTAGCGGAGCGCCTGTAATACTCGGTAATGGAGACATTCTCAGTAACCCACGAAGTTTCTCTCCCCAAGTACACACGTTTACCGTCTACGGTTCTTCGCCGTGAGTAAACTTTGGGAACAGCCAAAGACAGTATGTGACTTTTGTTGACACGATAGTCCATACCTTTGACTTGACGAACCCAATACATCTGTTCACGACCACGCGCCAAGGACAATACTGTTCGAGGAGTTCCGTCGGGACCCATAAGTTTATCACCAACCACAATGTCTTCGACATTCTTAACCGAAAGATCGGCCATAAGAATAGGAGTGCCTTTACCAAGACATTTACCTAAACCAGCGCGTCCACCGATAGTGATAAGGTCGGTCTCCCGATAACCGTACAAAGTACTGTCCAGATCGGGTTCTCCCATACTCAGATACGTGACACCCTTTGTGCGCACACGATCTTCATACATTCGCTTACGTTTGTCGGTATCGTCGGAGTACAGGGAATCCTTGGTCTCCATCCCGTCGTTGGTAAGGGAGGAAACCAATTCGCGCAGGTCTTGGAGTTTTTCGAGAGGGTCCGCTTTAAGACCGCGGACCACTTTAGGCACTTCTTCGGAAATACGGGCGAAAATAAACCGTTTGCGGACTTGTTGCAGGTAGTAGGCAGGTCGGGCATCAACCGAGGAAATATCCACGTCGAATTTGTCACAGTACGCCTTAACACCGATGAACTCACCGCTCTCCTTATAGTAGTCGAGAATAAACCGATGTTGAACCACCTCGGAACCATCCAACCACCTCCGGTTGATCTGCGAGAGGACTTTCAAATCCCCCCGCTTGACCACCGATAACAACAGTTTTTCACCATCAGTCATAGAGCAAATTCTTTAAGCGTTTCTGAATAACGGTTTTTCGGTAATCGTTACCTCGAACCAATACCGAAATAACCGCTTCATTGAGCAGGGAACCGACATCCTCGGAGAACACCTTTCTCACGTTCTTAGGGTCAGTGTTGGACGTGATCCATACGGGTTTGTTCATCTGAACACGATACCGCAGGACACTCTCGATCACACGTTTCACCAAATCCGGCAACGGTAAGGGATTCCCGTCAGCATCGACATTCTTACCGAACTCGTCAATACCCAAGAAATCCACTCGGCAAAGCATGTTCTGAAAAGCGTCACGCTGTTCATCGGAGTACCATGTTGCCGTAACGTGGCTAACGATGTCATCCATAGAAAACACCCGACACCGATATTTCTTCTCGATGAAAGTAATGAACGCCGTATTCATAAGGTGGGACTTTCCTGTACCGTTGGCTCCCCATAAGTACAGGCCAACACCCTTACGGATCATTTCGTCAGCTCTCTCGATGTAACGGACAACTGCATCCAGCGCATCGGCATCATTGGTAAATTCGTCTACGGTTTTGTCATGCCATGCGCACTTGATACCGCAGTCCAAAAGATATTGTCGTTTCTTGTCCATCAGAATCCATCGCTTTCAGTTTCGGCGTCACGCATGTAATCCTTACTACCGGACCCCTTTGTGAGTGCACCGAAAATATCGTCCTTAATGACAGCCACCGTCGTAAGTGTAGGAACACCCTTACGGCGATACGCCGAGAAGTTAAGCACACCCTCCACGAGTATCGCAAAGGTAGTGAATTTATCGTATGCCTTTAACATGTTACTGGTCTGATAATACTCGACCTTGTTTCGAAAAAGATACGATTCACCGCCAGTGAACATCTCATAAAGAAATGTGAAAAACGTGGTAAAGTCGCTGGGGGTCATTTTGTCGATACCCCGGTCAATGAAAGTATTTATCTGCTCGGCGATATACCTGCCGCGACTGCGGCGCAATGCCGAACGGGGAGTTTCGAAAGTCTTAATCGCTTCCCGTAACTTGGCGATAGCGGCATCAGCCAGTGAGTTCTTAATGTCGAACGGAAAAAACCGCATACCACGAATCTCACCGACATAAATATGTCGTTCCTCGTCAAAGAAGATAAGACCTTCCTCATAAAGAGCATCCAGCGCATTGTCGATCTCATCACCGCTCCACGAAGCGAAAAAGTCGGCGAGGTCATCCTGCAAATGTGCGAATACCGCATACTTGGTGTCATCCCCCTCCATTTTATAGGGAACGACATTCGACAGTAACGCGAAATAAAGCAGGCGCTTGAATTCGACGGTGTCACACACCGCATACTCTTTGCGAAGTCTCGTTAACCCATTCATTACTTACCGTCGAGTTCTTTCAGTTGAACCTCCAGCTCCTCGGTCACAATGGCATCAGCCTGTTCGATGGTGGTCTTAATCTGAACGATTTCCTCTTTGGTAGGTGAGATAGGGAGAGTAACCCCGACCGTGACTTTCGCACTCTCGTAGTTACCCATATTTTTAGTGAGTGATTTCTCGTAGTAGACCGTGCATCCGGAATCACGTAATTCCATAACAGGGTCGGTGGTTTTTTTAATTGCTGGCATATTTACTCCTTTCTTCGGCGAATAACCGATTTAACTCAACCCGCAACTCAGCGGGACACTTGACATTTCCCGGTATTTTGGCAATCAGCGGGGCGATTTTACGCACGAAATTGACCGGGTAATAGCGCACGTCGTCAATATACAAAACCGCACCGGGAAGAATCTCTTGGCGTTCGTATCGTTTGATCGTGCAGACCGATTTTCCGACCATATAGGCAAACCCCGATACCGAGGTTACCTCGATAACTTGTCCGCCAACGGTCACTTTCTTACTCGGTTTCATGGAAACGTTTCTTGACTTTCACGGAAAACGCATACGATTCTTTCTGAACGTAGAGCTTGTTCAGCAGATCAACCGGAATCTTACCGGTCTGATAGAGACGTTCGATGACGTCTTCGCGTACCATCGTCACCGTTTCCAGACATTCGGTAAGATGATTTTTGCGGAGAATGTCCTCAGCTTCGGGGACCAATACCGAGGTCAGACGAAGGGTCTTGTGCAACTGGATTTCCTTGTCGGCATACGGGAGCGCGAACACCTTACTACCGGTAGGGGTCACACTTCCCAAGGTATCGACAGCAGATTCCAGAGGAACACGGATAGCCTTAACCTCTTTTTCGAGACCGGCTATTTGCTTCTTTTTGTTGTCGAATTCGAGAGCCTGCAATGCAAGCGCTTCCTCGTTACATGATTTTGGGGTAGGCATAACGACTTTAGTTTTATACGAAAAAAGGGGAACAGATTCCGTTAAGAGTCCGTTCCCCTCGTTATTTGTTGGCGATGTCGCGGACTACTCCTCCAACAGTTTGATCTTGGTGTGGATGTCCTCGATAGGACCTTCGGTCTCGTCGTCGTAAGCGATGGTCACTTTACCGCGGCGGATGCTTGAAACCGCACCAGTGAACCATGCCTGATTGTCGTCGTCCCACCATACGGCGACGCGGTCACCGACCTCCAGTTCGTCGGGTTCAACGAGTTTGCCCTTGGGTTCTTTCGAAGCAGGCTCCTCCTCTTTCGTAGAGGTACGGCGCGACGACTTCTTAGCGGCGGATTTCTTCTCGACGGGAGCCAGTGCGGCGGCGATTTCACGGGCGATCTCCATGAGGTCAGTCGTATCGTCGTCCACGAATTTGCGGAACGCATCCTTGACGGCCTTTTCGTCGTACTCGTTCTCCCCGGCGAGAGCTTCGATCTTCTCGATGACTTTCTTCTCGTTCAGCGAACCGGAATCGAACTCCTCCAAGAGTTCTGCGACTTCCTTGGTGTAGAGCGGATCGCTTTCACTGAACGGCAGATCGTCACCCTCCTTTGCAGGAGCGGCCTCCCCGGCGACACCTTCCTGTGCGTCGAGAATGAGGTTGCGAAGCTTCTTGTTCGTGTTCTTGCCCTCCGTAGCGTTCGGGTCGATACCGAGGTCCTTGCAGATGCGGAGCAGTTCCTTGACTTCCATGTCCATCAGTTCCTCCTCGGTGTACGCCTTTTCAGTTACGGCGGGAGCGGCCTCCTTTGCAGGAGCGGGCGTCGGCGCAGATTTCTTCGCAAGGGCGGGTTTTTCAGCGGGGACGTCCTTGTCACCGCCGGACGTGGGAGTAAACTCGCCGAGGTTCATGACGGGCAGGTAGATTTTGCCGTCATGCTGAATTGCGTCAACCTCGCAGTTAGCGGGGTACTGTGCTACGATAGTAGCGGTCGGATTGATTTTTCCAGTTACCATAATTAAATGTATTAATATTGTGAATAAGGTGTGTCCACTGTTTTTTCGTATCAGTGTAAAACAAATATAAGAATTAATTTTGAAAGTTCCAAATACCTAATTTTCAGCCGATTACATTAGCTGTTAAGAGTGACCACACAGTGATCGCACCCATAAACGGTAAACAGCGACGTTCCGGGCATCACAGGCATGACCATGAACAGTTTCCCGGCAGGTTTGTATTCCTGCATACGCACCATGACCGTCTCGTAATCATCGGGGGCAACCGAGAAAACACTCCCGACAGATTTCTTGTACAGCTCCTCGTACTTCGAGCGTTCCGTGTTTTTGTCAAAATCGTAGTTCATCAGATTAAATCTTTATTGGTTACTGCTTGGCAGGCACAGAGAACGCCAAGCCAAAAACAAACGAACGCCACAGCACCGAGGTAAACGGACATTCCGGTAGATATTTCTCCCGTAGCACCGAATGCGATAAAACCTCCTACCACCCAAAAGATGATAAAAGCGATAATGTTGCACAATCTTCTCATTACTGTCCGTATTTACGGAACAATCGCCATCCCGTATAAGCGATTTCGGCGAAAAGTTTCCGGTGTAACAAATAGTCTGCATTTGTCGCGCGGGACGTAGCCTCAGCCTCGAAGCATGTGTTGGCACGTATGATCTGAGCCGTGAGGTTTCCCTCGTACTCACCGAGAGCTTTCAGTCGCGCCATACGCATCCACACACGCAGAAACTCCAAACCGTATACGATAGCCGGCACAAAAGGAACCAACCCCAGCAACCACGGAGTAGTAAACGCCGAAAGCACGATAAGCGGCAGGCTGATAAACGTGTGCATCTCCCTCTGTTGAACCACATGGATTCGCTCATGGTTGAGAATAGGAATCGGGTCAGCCACATGCAAATCCCGGCGCACGAAAAAGAACGGATAGCACGCCCATGCGGGATAGTGGAGTTTCTTGACGAGAATAGGGAATCCGCTGAGGAAACCTCCCAGCGCAAAATTGAAGAACGAAGCTACTTTGGCGACCCACTTGTAGTCGTACTCGGCACCTCGGTTATCAACATAAGTTTCCCAAGCATCCTTACGGACGCCACGGCGTTGAAGCAACCGTCTCTCACGGCGCGTTGCGGGCAATTTAGTTCCCGGCGGAAGAATCTCTTTCATCGTTATCGTCTTTATAGTTGTCTCTGAAAATGTCGATGCGCTCCAATGTCTCATAATGATTATGCAAGACCAGTACAAACATTGCCGAAACCCCGTATAACCACAGAAAGCCGGGTGAATCAAACATCCGGGCAACAATTACCGGCATAGCGAACGCGACTACAAAAATAATCAATTTGCTTATCTCACGTAACATATTCTTAGTTTTGTTTGACAGTTCTGAATGCGGCCATACGAATACCCTCCAGTAATAGTTCGAACACGCATCCCGAAGTAAAAGAAATGACCCGAAATACCACGGCGAGGGGACCGAGGGCCAGAAAGGTGACAATTATAAGCAAAAGCCACCAAAAACCAGTGCGAAATTCTACACGAAAATCTTTGCTCATATTAAAAAATGTTTTGAATATTTCGCAGAGAAACCTTTCCGGCGTACTCCCCATTAATGGCGATGACTTTCTGCGCCGAGGTAAATACACCGTAGGCGAAAGCGCACTGATCCAACAAGTAGATAGCAATCGGAAATTTTTTACCCTCATACTGCCGAGAGATACGACCGATAGCCTGCTCAGTATCTTTCAACGGTAAATGAACAATAAGGGTGTCGAGCCGGGGAATATCCAAGCCCTCTTTGGCAAGCTGAGTAACACCGAGAACCAACGGACATTCATCCTGCATGTACCGAACTTCCTCGTCAGTAAAAGAGTTGGTCTCGGAGATAACCAGCATGGGCTTATACGAAGCGAAATATTTGTACATCGCTTTGAGAACCTCCTTGCGTTTGGAGAGAAATAGAACGGTTCTTCCGGCATTGAGCGCCTCTTGGATAATACGGATAACTCTTTTACGGCGACCGCAATGTTCACTGAGAAAGCTCTCCAGCGTAGGAAAAGACATCTCAGTGGCACGCCTAACCGTGGAGGTCAGTTCCCGGTATTCGGTTTTATTGAGTAATCCGGAAGCGAAATCTGCCTCGACATCCTTACACTTGGTCGGGTCAAAACTTATCGCCGAACGTGTTTCCTCATAGGGAATTTTATGGCGTTCCAAGTATTTCAGTATTGCCGTATGCGGACGATTCTTCGTAGTAACACCCTTAACCTCTACCATCGTATTAATGGAGTATACCTGCGGTTTGGCAAACTGATAGAGCATCTGAATATGTTCGCCGAAGTGATACCGCAGTATTCTATGAACCCCGTCATTACGACGAAACGTAGCCGTGAGAGCCGTGCGATAATACGCAGGCAGTTCATCCAATATAGGCATATAAGTATCAGCACCGACACGATGCGCCTCATCCAAAATGACATGCCCAACATTCTGAACGAACTCCTCCGGTAACACACGAACAGCAAATAAGTCCATAACCACGATAGTAAAATCCCGGTCAAAAGGCAGTTCCTTGGAATCCGAAGTGAGGATAACAGTACTGGCGTCAGTAACCTCTTGGATAGCCTTGTTCCATTGACGCGCCAAGAAATACGTGGGGACCAAAACCAACGTCTGTCTCCCTAACGTATGCGCACGAAGAATAGCGGAAAATGTTTTACCATGTCCACAAGGCATCTCGATTAAAATACCGGAATCTTTATAGAAACCGGGATTCTTGTCGAAAAACTCCTGTTGATATTTACGCGGTTTACCGCGGAACTCATAGGAGGTCTTACGTCCTAAGATCATTCCGCGGTCAGTATCGGGCAACCCGAAATAATAACGGGGTAAAATGTATTTCTCGCCGGACTTGCGAAGATAGCAGATCGTAGGGTCTACCTTCTTATAGAAGCGACCTTTACGGAACCGGAGGATATTCTGGTACTCCGGATTCGGGAGCGTAAGCGTCTTCTGTATATCTTCGACGGTTGTGTCATGTTCAGCTATTTCATGTTCGGTAACGAGTAGATTGCTACAATAATCCATATTTCTTGGCGCGTTCGGTTACTACTTCCCAGTTAACAGTGTCCCAAATTTTATTGACATAAGAATCCAGCGTGAGGTGATCCAAATACCATGCGTGTTCCCACAGGTCAACACACCACAGTGGTTTCCCTCTCCACGTAGGAGGGATGTCCTCCCATAAAGGATTGAGCAGGTTAGGGGTCCACTTAAAATGTACACCACGCTGATCATTGTGCATCATCCAAACATAGCCCGAACCGATATTGATGCGGACTTGTGCCATAAACGCTTCCTGCATTTTTTCGGTGTCGCCGAAATGTTTTTCGAGTAAAGCGCGGAACTCATCCGGTAAGAAAGAATCTTTGTTGAGTGCCTCGAAATAGAATAAATGATTATACACACCCGAAGCGTAATTGCGTACCCACACGTCACGCGACTGCATTAAATTCCGCAACGTGTAGTCGGCAAAAATCAAAGATTCCTCTATCACACGAACACCCAACTTATTCACCTCGTCAATTCGGGAGTTGAGCCGGTTAACATAACCAGCGAGATGTCCGTACCAATGCCGGTTAAGAGTTTCGACCGAAACCGATAGCATCTGTTCACCATGAAAGGGAGACCCTGATAAAGCGAATTTGTCTTCCGATTGAGTTAAGCGTTCACTAAACTCCAAACCAATATATTCACTCATAGCTTCGTGTGTTGCCGAGACCATCCATATCAGATGGATTCAAATTTACCCTTTATTATA